>OIXV01000054.1_pt1 | contig 107596 bp, 121 predicted proteins | sample 1587771 | NCBI WGS metagenome assembly OIXV01 (sample SAMEA3888893, study PRJEB22519) | human gut metagenome | biome: human gut; feature: human-associated habitat; material: faeces | place: Denmark | collected 2010
TTAACCAGGCAAACCGACTGGTAGGCGATTGCCCCGTAGTGGATCCGTTGACGTTCTTGGCAGGCTGCCAGCAGGAGGTAGTGTCAAGAGTTAAGCGCAAATTTGTTTTTGGTCCTGTAGGTTTGTCAATGATGAGTTACAGACTTTGGTTTACGACGGTGAAAGACTATCTCAAAGGAGTGATGAACGGCAAGACTACAATCCCCGTAAAGGCATGGAAAACGGAGTATGCCAAGCTGACCAACCAGTGGAAAACGCTCAACCAACGGTATCTTGAACTGAAAGAGGAAGTGAAAGAAGCCGAGAAAATCCGAAAGAGCGTTTACAGTATCTTGCGGCAGGAACAGCGGGAACACGCGCCCCAAAGAGCGCAGGATATGGAACGGTAACAGACAGGGCGGCGAGGATAATTAAAGACTACCCCGCCGCCCATGTTTTAAGTTTTTCGTTTGCCCTACAAACTAGAACTTGTCTATTTGATCAATATTTAAGTCAGAGAGTTTCTCATAAAAACGTATCCATCTTCAATAGTATCGGAAAGGCAAAAACCCTGCTTTTTCCAAAACTCTTGAGCAGCAACATGTTCCAGCTTTACAGGAGCAGAGATTCTGTGTGCCGTAAATTTATTTTGCAAGTATTCAATACAGAGCTTTGCCCCCTTTGTTCCCAATCCTTTTCTTTGAAACGCGTCATCAATTAAAAAATTGATAATTTGATAGTTTTCTTCTCCGACATACATTGAAACAAACCCTATCATTGTGCCATCGTTATAAATGGCAAACGGTCTTGCGTCTTGATAATAGACCCATGCCTCCGCCAAAGAATACGTAACGGTATCTACAAAGCTGCTGTCTTGAACACTTGCGTGTAAATTTAAGCATTGTTGAAAATTATCTTCGGTAATCGCTCTTAATTCTACCATTTATTTCTCCTATACAACTTCCGATTTGTCGGTTAGTTTGCTACCCCAAGTATAGCACATTTCCCCGCCGCAAGCAATCAGCGTTTTACGTCCGTTCCGACTATTCAGACCGTCAAGGGACGAGTAGTATTTTTTCGCAAAGGGCGCGAAAAAATCTCCACTCTTAACCCCTTGACTGTCTGGATTTTTGCCGCCGCCATTTCGCCGCCGAAAACGGGGAACAGGATTTTTTCAATCCTGCCCCGCCGCTTTCGTCCGCTTCATTTTACGGCAAAACCGTCTGCACTACTTCGCCGGTTGTCGTTAGGTTTTACGGGGCTGCGCGCCCCGCACCCCCGCCTCTCCCAAAGAACAGAATGTTACGCAATAGAGGTCAAAAAGGCTTGATTTTTAAGGCGTTCCAGACGCGAAAAAACACAGGGTAAGGGTTTTATATGACTTGCCCTCAAAAACGGCTTCTAACCGTCCACAGGCGCGTTTTGCGCCCCTTTTTCCCGCCGCACTGATAAAATTTTTCGTCAATAACTCAAAAAGCACTTGACAAATCGCTTCATGGGGAGATGCAAAGGATACCAATGGGTGACTACTCTATGCACATTACCAAAATAGCACCCTTCCCAGGCACTACTCAACGCAGTGCCTGGGAAGGGTGCTTCTTGTGGCAGGGGATGAGGGATTCGAACCCCCGCAAACGGAGTCAGAGTCCGGTGTGCTACCGTTACACAAATCCCCTGTATTTTGGCTCCAAGGCGGAACAACGTTTATTATTATACGCAAAACCGGCCAAATGTCAAGAAGAAATTTCTAATTTTGCCAGGAAACTTTTCAGCTGCCTTTTATTGCGCCGGGATTGGGAACCTGGTATAGTATGGTGCGGAAAGGGGTGTTTTATACCATGAAGTATGGCGAGATGATCCCCGGCCGGTTTTGTACCAGGCCGAACCGGTTTGTGGCCCATGTGGAGCTGAAGGGGCGGGAGGAAATTTGTCATGTGAAAAACACAGGCCGCTGCCGGGAGCTGCTGCTGCCAGGGGCCCGGGTTTGGTGCCGGTTTGACGGGAATCCGGAGCGGAAAACTCACTATGATCTGATTGCAGTGGAGAAAGCCGGGCGGCTCATCAACATGGATTCCCAGGCGCCCAATCAGGCAGCAGCGGAGTGGCTGTCAGCCGGGGGGCTGGGAGAGGTGGAGGCGCTGCGGCGAGAGTGGACGCATGGGGATTCCCGCTTCGACTTTTCTTTCCTCCAGGGTGGACGCCGGTGCTTTTTGGAGGTCAAGGGCGTGACACTGGAGGACGATGGGGTGGTTCGTTTCCCCGATGCGCCTACCCTGCGGGGGACCAAGCATCTTTTGGGACTGGCCCAGGCTGCAGCCGCGGGATACGGGGCGTACGTTTTGTTTGTTATCCAAATGGGAAATGTGAAGTATTTTGCCCCGAACGACCGGACGGACCCAGCTTTTGGCGCGGCGCTTCGGAAAGCCGCAGCGTCTGGGGTGCAAATTCTGGCCATGGACTGCATTGTGACGCCGGATTCCATGGCGCTGGACAGGCCGGTGCCGGTCCATTTGGCGTAATGTGACAGAACTGTCACGGAACAGTCACCGGGTTGTCACTTGCCTGTGATATACTGGTTCCATCAAGAGCAAAGGAGCGTCTACTATGGAAATGTTGCGGGTGGAAAACCTGACGAAGGTGTACGGAACGGGGGAAAATCAGGTCCGGGCTCTGGATGGAGTTTCCTTTTCTGTAGACAAGGGCCAGTTTGTGGCCATCATTGGCCCCTCAGGGTCGGGGAAAAGCACACTTTTGCACATTCTGGGCGGTGTAGACCGGCCTACCAGTGGTAAGGTGTACATGAATGGACAGGATGTGTATAAAAGGAACGAGGATCAACTGGCCATTTTTCGCCGCCGGGAGGTGGGACTCATTTACCAGTTTTACAATCTGATCCCCGTGCTCAATGTGACGGAGAATATCACCCTGCCGGTTCTGATGGACGGACGGAAGGTGAACCAGGAGCGGCTGCAGGAGATGCTCCAGACCCTGGGCCTGCAGGGCCGGGAGAAGCATTTGCCCAATCAGCTTTCCGGCGGCCAGCAGCAGCGAGTCTCCATTGGCCGCGCCCTGATGAACGCTCCGGCGGTGGTGTTGGCTGACGAACCCACCGGAAATTTGGACTCCAAAAACAGCCAGGACATTGTGGATCTGCTGAAGTACTCCAACCGCCGGTTTGAGCAGACCCTCATCGTCATCACCCATGACGAGTCCATAGCCCTCCAGGCTGACCGCATTCTGGCCATTGAGGACGGCAAAATTACCCGGGATGAGGTGATTCGGAGATGAATGTGTTTCACAAGGTGACCAGACAGACCCTCCGGAAGAACCGGCTTCGGACTTTGGTGACCATCGCCGGAGTGATCCTCTCTGCGGCCATGGTTTGCGCCGTGACCACCATCGTGGTGAGCTTCCAGGGCTTTTACCGGGACTGCGAGATGTACGAAACCGGCGACTGGTATGGCCGTGTGGAGGACGCCAGTCCGGAAGTCCGGCAAACCCTGCTGGAGGACAGCCGGGTGGCCCATGTGGCCTCAGCGGAAGTACTTGGCTATTCAGAAAGTGAGAGCCGGAACGAGGAAAAGCCCTATATTTACCTGCTGGGCGTGGATGAGACCTACCTGAATACCATGCCGGTCCGGCCGGTAGGGCGCCTGCCGGAGCGAGAGGGAGAAATCCTGGTCCCCACCCACTACCTCTCCCCGGGAAACGGCGGGGCCAGCCTTCAGATTGGAGACACTGTGGAGCTGACGCTGGGAGAACGTGTGCTGGATGGATACTCCCTAAACCAGAATAACCCTTTGTGCGATGGGGAGTCCATCCAGGTCCGAAAGACTGGGCGCTACACAGTGGTGGGCTTTTATGAGCGGCCGGATTTTGAGCCCTATTCCGGGCCGGGGTATACCTTTCTTACAGTGCCGGAGCAGGACGGCCCTCAAAATTATCTGCTGTATTACAAAACAACGGATATAGATGAACTGGACGGCGTCATCCGGGACCACAATCTGCCGGAGGATGAAAACTGGAGCTTGCTGGCTGCGGACGGGGTGTTCCGGTATGATAACTTTGGCCGGGTCTTTGTGAATCTGGCTTCCATTTTGATTTTTCTCATTGTGCTGGGATCTGTGTCCCTGATTTACAGCGCCTTTTCCATCTCTGTTTCTGAACGGACCCGGCAGTTTGGACTGTTGCGCTCCGTGGGCGCCACCCGGGGCCAGCTCCGCCGGTCTGTGCTGTATGAAGCGGGGGTGATTTCGGCCATAGGGATTCCCTTGGGCATCCTTTGCGGTATGGGAGGCATGGCCGTTACGCTACATTTCATTGGGGGGATGTTCCAGGGTATGATGGCAGCAGAGATTCCCATGCGCTTCCGGGTCTCCTGGGCCTCGGTGGGGATTTCTGCGGTCATTGCCCTGGTGACGGTGCTGATTTCCGTGTGGATTCCAGCCAAGCGGGCCACACGGGTGACGGCCCTGGAGGCCATCCGGCAAAATCAGGATATCCACAGCCGGGGCAAGGATGTCCGGGTGTCCCGCCTGACGGGCCGCCTCTTCGGACTGGAGGGAATCCTGGCCAAGAAGTACTTCCGGCGCAGCCGCCGGCGCTACCGGGCTACCATTGTGTCCCTGGTGCTGAGTTTGGTCCTTTTTATTTCTGCCAGCTCCTTCTGCATGTACCTCACCAGCACGGTGGATGAGACGCTGACTGTCAGCAATTATGACGTTGTGTGCTACCTGAGCGGGGAATCCGATCCGGAAGCGCTGCTTCCAGCTCTGCTGGAGGCAAAAGGTGTCAAAGCAGGCGCGTATTGGAAGGAAGCGCAGGGGTACCTGCTCCTGGAGCAGGACCAGCTGGATGAAACCTACCTGCGCTATGGCGAGGCATCGTCTGCGGCGTTCTGGCAGGCTTGCACAGACCCGTCCTTTCAGGGGGAAGTGGCCATTCCTGTAGAGCAGTATTATGTGGATGAGCACACCTATGGGCAGTTCCTGGAGGAGCAGGGGCTGGATGCCGGGCAGTATCTGAACTCTGCAGCCCCTTTGCCGTTGGTATACAACCGAGGCAGCACCGTAATCTATGCCACCGGGAAAAGCGGAAACTATGAGCGCCAGGTTTATACCTACCAATTTCTGAAAAGCGGTGTGGAGACGGCGGCCCTTCGGCAGCCCCAGGAGGTGGCGGGCTACTTCTTCAGCCATACCGAAAATGCTGCGGAGGATCTACCCGGTACGGTAGCCCCTGCCAGAGATTTCTTCCTGAACGAGGAGGGAGAGGAGGTCAGCCGTCCCACCCGAACCGCTGCCATTCACTTGGGCCCCACCGTACAGGACCTGCCTTTGGGCGTGTCAGAACGAGAAGGTGGCGGGTGCATTCTGATCTACCCCTACGCAAGTGCTCCCGATGATGGCAGTGAGACCTCCGTCTGCTTTACCAGCAGCAGCCATGGCGAGACGGCAGAGTCTCTGGAGGAGATTCTTCTGGAGCGGGGAAGCTACACTGGCAGTGGTCAGGTCATAGATGTACGGGGCCAGGAGTCTTCCAACCGGAATCTGGTTACCATTATAAACGTGTTTTCTTACGGGTTTATTGTTCTGATCTCCCTCATTGCTGCGACCAATGTGTTCAACACCATCTCCACCAATGTGGCCCTGCGCCGCCGGGAATTTGCCATGCTCCGCTCGGTAGGAATGACCCGTTTAGGTCTAAACCGGATGATGAATTATGAATGCCTTCTCTATGGCTTCCGGGCTTTGGCTTTTGGAGTGCCCCTTTCTGGTCTTATGACGGTGCTCATTTATGAAGCTGTGGGCCAAGCTGTTTCCAGCTCGTTCCAGGTCCCCTGGAGCGCGGTAGCAGTGGCAGTGTGCAGTATCTTTGCTGTGGTTTTTTCCACCATGCTCTACGCCATGGGACGGATCAAGCGAGAAAACCCCATCGATGCATTGAAAAACGAAAATACATGATTTACCTCCCGCTTGGAAGGCAGGAGACGTACCAAAAAAGCAAACCGGCTAACCCTTCCCAGGGTGAACCGGTTTGCTTTTTACGAGGGGCCGATATATGCTCAATCCACTTGGGGAAGCTCTTCAAGCTGGCCTGCAAGTGGGTAGTGTCAAGAGTTATGGGCAAATTTTTTCGGTCTAGGTAGAAATCGATTGCAGGAGCGGCTTAGCTGCCAAACAGGTATCTTCATCTGCGAAAACATGATATGAAAAAACCGAACGGCTCAGCCATACGACTTAGCCGCTCGATTTTAGGTATCCGCCCTATTTCCGTCTCATACAAACTGTTCCCGCAAAGCCAACTCCGCAGAAATAAAGGTTTGTATAATATGGTTTTGTAACATCGCAACACTATAGATGCCGCTGCTTTCAGGTTTGCAGCCAAAACCAAACCGAAGCCCAGTGCAGCGGGTTCGGTTTGGAGAGGAGGAGCAACGGAATGAGTGAGAGATGACTTTTTGAAAAAAAGTCGTCGCGAACGATATGCAGTCCGCGACGACGTGGTGGGGGAAGGTGGATTCGAACCACCGAAGGCATAGCCAGCAGATTTACAGTCTGTCCCCTTTGGCCACTCGGGAATTCCCCCATATTGTCCATTCAAGTTGGTGGAGCCGGTAGACGGATTCGAACCCCCGACCTACTGATTACAAATCAGTTGCTCTACCGGCTGAGCTATACCGGCGTCTTGAACAGAACACGCTTATTATACTACGGATTTCGTAATTGTCAAGCACTATTTTCGCGAATTTCCTTCTCCTTGGGAACGGAGAGGGAGCAGCCGCAGAAAGGGGAAGCACGCCGCAAATCGCGGTGCCTCTCCCCCTGGGACTCTTTTTAACTTTGGCAAAAACGCTGTGGAATGGAGATTCACTCTTGCCCACTTGCTGGCCTTTTAATCTTCCACTCTCTGAATGTGTGCTCCCAAAGCAGTGAGTTTACCAATCAAATTCTCGTAGCCCCGTTCAATGTAGTGGATATTCTCCACAAAAGTCTCCCCCTGGGCAGCCAGGCCCGCAATCACCAGGGCCGCACCGGCGCGCAGATCATGAGCTTTTACCGTTGCGCCATGAAGCTCCTCACAGCCAGTAATGGCAGCGGTCTTACCACTGACCTGGATTTTTGCTCCCATGGAGCGCAGCTCTTCACAATAGGCAAAAAAGCGGGTCTCGTAGATACTCTCCGTAATCCGGCTGACCCCCTCTGCCAAGGTCATGCAAACACCGATCTGACCCTGCATATCCGTGGGGAACCCAGGATATGGCATGGTTTTTACCGTGGCTCTCCGCAGACGCCGAACCTTTTGCACCCGAATGGCATCGTCATACTCAATCACTCTCGCGCCCATTTCCCGGAGTTTTGCAGAAATGCAGTCCATGTGCTTAGGAATGACATTTTTGATTAACACGTTACCGCCTACAGCAGCCACCGCTGCCATGTATGTACCGGCTTCAATCTGATCGGGGATGATGGAATAAGCGCCACCTCGCAGAGCCTTCACGCCCCGAATCTTGATCACATCGGTGCCTGCCCCGGAAATTTTAGCACCCATAGTATTCAAAAAATTTGCCAGGTCCACAATATGTGGCTCCTTGGCGGCATTTTCAATGACCGTCTGCCCAGGAACCAGCACAGAGGCAATGATGATATTAATGGTCGCTCCCACAGAGACCACATCCAAATTCACCCTGCCACCCTGAAGCCCCTCTTCTCTGGCGCGGGCGTCTACATAGGCATCGGTTTCCTCCACCTCTGCGCCCAGAGCCAAGAAGCCCTTCACATGTTGATCAATGGGGCGGGGTGCAAAATTACAGCCACCGGGCAGAGCCACCCGCGACCGCCCAAAGCGGCCAAGCTGAGCCCCGATGAGGTAATACGACGCCCGAATGCTCCGTACCAGAGTTGGGTCCGGCTCCATATCGCCCACATTGGTACAGTCAATTTCCACCGTATCATGGGACCTCTGGCAAACGGAAGCGCCCATTTGCTTCAAAATATCCAGCAAAATATGTACATCGGATATATCCGGCACATTTTCAATCCGACAGCAGCCCTGTACCAGGAGGGTAGCAGGGATGATCGCGACGGCGGCATTTTTGGCGCCGCTGATGGTGATGGTACCCTCCAACGGTTGACCGCCCTCGATTTTATACCTTGGCATGGAACAATCCTCTCCCATGAGTCGTGCCTTTTGTAAGACGTGCCCGCAAAAAGCCAATTGTTACTATACCATGAATGGCCTCAGTTGTAAAGAAAAAGATGCGTTTATCCTGTGTCAGGGAGGATTTTCAGTTGAAAATCAGGAGGCTGCATGCTACTATAGTATCACCAATGTTTACACAGGAGGCATTCACATGGGAAGAATCGCACCAAACGGCACCCCGGTAGTGGTGCAGACTGGCGCCAGCGTCATCGTGGTTAACAGCGCCGGTGAAATTCTGATGCAGCAACGCCAGGACGATGGCACCTGGAGCTATCCCGGCGGCCGGGTTGAAATTGACGAAACCGTGGAAGACGCCGCCCGGCGGGAGGTCCTGGAAGAGTCTGGCCTTCTTGTAGGGAACATGGAACTTTTAGGCGTTTTCTCCGGAAAAGAGCTCAATCACGTCTATCCCAACGGCAATGAAGTCTGCGGCGTTGACATTGTATACGTGAGCCGGGATTACACCGGGTCCCTTCATTGCACCGACGGAGAGGCCATTGGCCTGGGCTTCTACCCCGTTGACCGTCTCCCCCAGCCCATTTCTCCCATGAACGCCAAGCAAATTGAGGCCTATATTCATAGTGTCAAATAGTGTCTGTATTCCATCACAATTTAAAACAATATTGTTATGTAGCCGTATAAGCCTGCGCATGACGCTCCACCTCCGTTCGTAAGAGAAGAAAACACATAACATAAACTGGGTCGCCTTACACTCCAGCACCCCAGCGCTTATCAGTACGGATTGATTTTGGAATGCGGCTGTCACATAATACAACATCTTATTTTTGCAGATTGGAGACTCTTGGGGGGACATCATTGAAGAATCAAAACACAACAGCGGTACAATCTGTCCTGCGAACCGAAGAAAAGTACCTCTTGTCACATCCACAGGCCCTTACGCTGCAAAATAAATTGCGTGCCCTGCTCCACGTTGACGATTTCGGTGATAACGACGGATACCGGGTTCGCAGTTTATATTTTGACTCCTTTCACAACATAGACTATCGCGAAAAAAATGCCGGAACTTACCACAGGAAAAAAATTCGCCTTCGCATTTATGACGAAAAGCAAGTCAATGCAAAGTTGGAGCTAAAAGAAAAGCATGGCGCCTTACAGCACAAAGTGAGTGTGACAATATCTCGGCAAGACGCTGTGCGGTTGTGCCAAGGAGATTACGGCACTCTGTTAGATTACAAAACACCGGATGCCATTCGCCTGTATACCATGATGTCGCTGGGCCTGTACCGGCCTGCCGCAATCATTGAATATAACCGGCTGGCATTCACCTATGATGTATTCTCTACGCGGATCACATTTGACTCAAATGTCCGATCGTCAGATCTTCTATTGGATCTTTATGAGCCGTTGCTCCCCTGGAATTATATCGTGAATCAATCTGTAATTTTAGAAGTTAAATATAATCAGCTTCTTCCCGGGTTCCTGTCTGCTGTTCTGGATCATGAGAATCTAACGAAACTGTCTGTCGGGAAATACGCCCTTGGGCGCAGGATACCGGATCAATACTTGTAACGAGGAGAAAGAGATATGAGTAAACAGGAAATCTGGGAGCTCTTTTATGGAGCAGATACTGCTATACGCGGCAGAAATATTTTGGCTGTTTTGGTTGCTGCGTTGATTATTGGCTTTGTTATTTTTATTACTTACCGGGTAACACACCTGAGTACGGCATATTCCGCTAAAATAAATGCAACCAACGTAGCAATTACTCTGATCACCGCAGTGATCATGCTTATGATCAGCAGCAACATCGTAATCTCTTTGGGAATGGTCGGTGCACTTTCCATCATCCGGTTCCGCACAGCCATTAAAGACCCGTGGGATACTGTATATATTTTTTGGGCAGTGGTGGAAGGGCTGGCCATAGGCTCACAAAATTTCAAGCTGTCTTTTATCGCCGTAGTTTTCATTGGAATGGCGCTGATTCTCCTAAGCTGTCATACCACCTTACTTCATAGATATCTACTTGTGGTACGATGCGCCTCGGAAGCAGAGCCTCAAGAAATTCAGGCAGTCATCGCCTCACAGCACAAGCACTGCAAGCTCCGTGCAGCAAACCGTTCTGCCACCTCAACTGAGTTGATTTTTGAGGTACTCGTACATAAAGCCTTTCAGATTTCTCTGATCTCCAAGTTACAAGCTATGCCTGAAATCATTACAGTCAACTTTTTGGAAGAAACGGGGGATACTGTGGGATGAGGCACAGTGTCAAAATCAAATTGATCATTTGCGGAGGATTCGCAGTCCTTTTGCTCCTAGTCATACGCCTGACTGCCCTAAGAGAAGATTCCAAACTTCTGGACTTCATTTCCAAAGAGAGCAACCGTCCGTTGGTAGAATTCTCGGTTGAGCAAAATGCAGACACCGTATCCATTGTACTATCACCAGCAGAAGGGGTACCAAGGGATATCAAAATTTACTATACGTTAGACGGCAGCGTCCCGGACACATCCGACACCTGTTATGAAGGGCCTCTCGTTTTACCTGCCGGGGATATGAGCAAAGGGGTGATCATTCGTGCTGCCGTTTCTTATAAAGATCAGCTATCTCAGGCCTATACCAAGACGGTACTGCAGCTGGAAAATGGTGCACTACCGGAAGACATGATCATTGTGAGTCTTTCCACGGATCCAGACAACCTGTATGATTATGAAACCGGGATTATGGTAGAGGGAAAGACCAAGGACGACTTTATTGCAGCGGGAGGTGATTACGACAGCTTGCAGCCCTGGCAATTGCCCGCAAATTTTAAGCAGCGTGGAGATGCATGGATTCGAGACGCCTATGCCGAGTTTTATGATAACCGTGGAAATCTCCTAGGTGGACAAGATGTGGGAATCAGCATCTCCGGCGGCGCTTCGTCTTATCTTGATGTCAAATCCTTTAAGCTTTCCGCAAACTGGAACCGGACTGGGGAAACTGCAGATTTCCCTGCCAGCTGGTTTATGACTGCAGCCACAGAGCAAACCGAGCCGCTGGCTGTCGATTCTTATAACAAGATCATCGTGCGCAACGGAGGGCAGGACCGAGACCATACCTTCTTGCTTTGGAATGTGTTGTCACCTCTTGCCAAAGAATCGGGCTTGATCCACGTGGCAGATGCCATCCCGGCAATTGTTTATCTGAACGGAGAGTACTACAGCTACATGTGCTTGCAGCAACACATAAATAGAGATTACCTCGGCAACCTGCACGGACTGAATAAAGAGCTGATTGTAGATAATCAATTTGGTTCCGAGCGTGAGCTTCTGGCTGCTACTGGTCTGAATCAACTTCTGCAGGAGGACATCCAGGACCCTGCCATCCGGGAGCAGGTGGAAAAAATTGTGGATATAGATGATCTGTTTTTATATTACGCTTTTGAAATGGTGGCAAATAATTTGGACTGGCTGCACAATAATTACCGGGGATGGCGTTATACAGGGCAAGCAGTGGAAGGGAATGCTTTTTCCGATGGCAGGTACCGGTTTATTCTTTATGATTTGGACACTTGTTTGCGAAGCAAGCCCGATCAATTTAGTGAGCTGATGACAAAAGACTCCTGGTATTACTCTGAACTGTTAGACTTCCTTCTGAAGTATCCCGGCTACCGCGAAAAATTTATTTGCAATGTGCTAAATCTCACCAATACAACATGGAGTCCTGAAAGCCTTTGCTCACGCCTGAGCAAAGAAAAAGAAAAGCTCACCACCCTAAAGCAGAACGAAAAATTTGGTTCCTTAATTTCAAAAAGCTTATCTGAGACATCAGAAGATTCTTACAATGACATATATAACATGGCGCTCGGCCGCAGAAATGTCGTGCACGAGCAGCTGCGCCATTATTTTTCTTGTGAAAGTGCCTATACCCTTTCCATGTCCGTAGACGCACCTGGCAGCTGCATTCGTCTGGAAAACATGCAAGTTACCTATGGTAGTCCATATACGGGAACGTATTTTGCTGAGTGCGGCGTCACCTTACGGGCAGAGATTGGTCCAGGCCAAGAATTTGACCACTGGCTTGTAAATGGCGTTGTCTGTGACACGCAGGATCTCTATTTAGACGCTGCGCAAGTCAACGGCTCTTCGTTCGTGGAGGTCACGTTATGCACAAGGAATTGTAAATCTGGGAAGCTTGTAATCAACGAGGTCTATGCAAAAGGGAACCACGACTGGATCGAGTTGAAAAATGTAGGCAGTGCGCCAATTGATTTGTCCGGAATGTGCATCTCTGACAACCCTGATCAACCGCAGAAATGTGCACTTCCCCAGATCACCATGGAACCCGGAGAATTGTTGGTACTGCTTTGCAAAAACAATTTAACTCTGGCTGGAAATCTGGTGAACTTTAACCTTTCAGAGGGAGAGTATCTGCTGCTTACCCAAGAACGCGGGACTCAAATCGACGGCCTGTGCATTCCCAATCTACCAGAGGGAACCAGCTATGGCCTGTCTGAAAAAACCGGGCAGTATGTATTGTTTTCATCCCCAACAAAAGGGGAGCAAAATAATTAAATCCCTCTGGAGCCGGGGCTGTCTCAAAACTTTCTTTTGAGGCAGCCTCTTTAGGTGACGTGAGCCCTTTGCCACATTTTATTGCTGTTACCCACCGAAACCCGGCGGGTAGACGATCGTTGAGAGACATCCCTAGATTTGAATGCGCAAATACCTTCTGGCCAGCTCCTGGACCATTTTCGTATAAAGGCTCTGGCAGGCTTCCGCCTCTCCCCGCTCCAGTGCTTCATAGCAGGGTCGGAGGTAGACATCCCAAATGAAAGGGTAAACCTTAGCCGGGTTGTCCATCAGGCCAATGGCGGTGACAATGCCAGGGGCCAGGTCATAATACTGGGCGATGAGGCGGGGCCCATCGGGTTGGGACTGGAGGTAGCTGTCCCGGAAGCTCCGAAATGCAGCCAGCTCTAGGCAATCGTCAGGCTTACCGGACTGAGCGCACACCGCCGTGGTGATAAAGCACAGCTTCTTCCGCTGGAAGCCCTGGCAGATCTCTTCATAGGTGGTGAGTTGGAAGACCTTTTTCGGATACCGGATCAGCCACTGTTCCCGGAGAATCCGACAAAAGTCCTCACAGGCCGAGGTCCTCTCCAGGCGAATGCCGGGGATCAGCAGCAGACAAATGGTGCACTTCACATCATCCAGAAGGGCGTCTCTGCCCGTTAGTCCCCGTTTATTTTTCACGCTCCAATCCTCCACCTGATCAAGAAAAATGTCTGCCAGGGCCGCCAGAGCCGCCTCCGCCCCCTCCTGCGGTCTTGCCTGGGCGGCAGCATCCATGGCGCGGAACACCGGCCGGCAAGCCTGCCGGTATGCCTGAAAGTAGGGTTCAAACTCCGTTTTGGTCAAATGGCGAAAGGCGTCCGGATACCCGGTAACGCAGGCCAGCAGATGTGCAGCCACGTAATTGTAAGCCTCCTGCGCCTGAGAAATCGATGCGGTCGCAGTCAGCTCCGGAAGCAACTCCTCCACATGCAGCCACGACCCGCAGTACAGGCAGGAAAACCGGTGCAGCTCCGCCGGGATCTGCAATTTCTTTCCACATTTGGGGCATATGCCCAAAATCAGCCTGGTGTCACTCATCAATATCCCTCCATGGAAGCGCTCAGTATATATGTTCCAATCTCCCACCTAAAGCAATTGCCAAGGTGAGAGGTTTTATTTTTTCACACTTTTTTCCTGATGTCAACTCCCTTGCCCGTCTGCGTGCAAATTTTTCTCCGGGCGCCACATGTTTTTTCCGGTCCGGGAAATACTACCTCTGACAAACATGGTAGAAAGCGGTGGTGTCCTTGCAGACCTTTGCCTGCGGAACCAAAATTATCGCCGGGCCCGGGGCCCGGTGGAGCTTAAAGGACCGGGAGGCCAAGCGGGTCTTCCTGGTGACAGATTCCTTCTTCTCAGAAAGGGGGACGGCCCTGGAAATTGCCCGGTCAGCGGGAGAATGCCAGGAAATTTTTGATCAGGTGACTCCAGATCCCACGGCGGAGCTGATCGCCCGGGGTACCGCCAGGCTGAAGGCCTTCCAGCCGGACCTGGTGGTAGCCCTGGGGGGCGGCAGTCCCATGGACGCGGCCAAAGCCATGGTGTACTTCTCCGGCGAACCCATTCCTCTGGCCGCCATCCCCACCACCTCCGGCTCCGGGGCAGAGGTGACGGATTTTGCCATTGTGACCCACAACGAGGTTAAGCACCCCCTGGTCAGCGAGCGTCTCCGGCCCCAGATTGCAATTTTGGACAGTGAGCTACTGGAGGAGCTGCCCCGGAGCCTCATTGCCGACGCAGGCTTTGACGTCCTGGCCCATGCCCTGGAGGCCGTGGCGGGGCGGAACGCCAGTCCCATTACGGATGCCCTGGCCCGGGACGCCTTCTGCACAGCCTATTCCCTGCTGCCGGCTTCCTACGGTGGGGAGCCCTCGGTGCGGCTGCCCATTCACCTGGCTGCCACCATGGCGGCCATGGCCTTTTCCCAGGCGGGACTGGGGATTTGCCACGCCTTAGCCCACAGCCTGGGTGGGCAATTTCACGTACCTCATGGACGGCTCAACGCCATTTTATTGCCCGCCGTGGTGGCCTGCAACGGTGTGGCAGCAGGTGCAGCCTACACCGCCTTGGCGCGGCAGGCAGGCCTGGGGGGCTCTGCCGAAGCCATTGCCCTGCGGAACCTGAAAAATGGGCTGATTCGCCTGCGCCGGGAGCTGCGCCTGCCTGCCACACTGGCTGAGGCAGGGGTAGCCCCACGGGACCTGCAACGAAACCTGGGAACCATTGTAGAGGCTGCGTTGGCGGACCCCTGCTGCAAGACCAATCCCGTGGAACCCAGCCGTGGCCTTTTGGAGGAACTTTTAAAGGAGGTCGCAGGCCATGGGTGAGACCTTGCACTCTGTTGGCATCGACGTAGGCACTTCCACCACGCAACTGATTTTCTCCCGCCTTACGGTAGAAAACCGGGCCAATGCCTATGCCGTTCCCGACTTCACCATCGGAGACCGGGAGATCCTGTACCGAAGCCCCATTCATTTTACCCCCCTTCTGTCTGCCACAAGGCTGGATGCGGCAGGCATTCGGCAAATCGTGGCGGAGGAATACCGTCTGGCAGGAATTGAGCCCCAGCTGGTATCCACTGGGGCCATCATCATCACCGGCGAGACCGCACGGAAGGAAAACGCCAGGGCCGTTTTGGACAGCCTGAAGGAATTTGCCGGGGAATTCGTAGTCGCAACCGCTGGACCGGATTTGGAAAGCGTCCTGGCAGCCAAAGGCGCAGGCGCCGAACGGTTCTCCGCCCAGACCGGCAAAACGGTGCTCCACATGGACATCGGCGGCGGCACCAGCAATCTGGCTCTGGTGGAGGCCGGACATGTGACCGAAACCGGCTGCCTGAATGTGGGAGGCCGGCTCATCAAGGTAGCAGGAGGCGTCGTCCAGTATGTGTCTCCCGTTCTCCAGGGCTTATGCCATTTGGGACCGGGCCAGCGGGTGACGGAAGCGGACCTGGCCCCTACTATAGAGCGCTTGGTCCAGGCTCTGGAGGTGGCGGCTGGCCTGCGGCAAGGAGAGATTCCCCCCAATCTCCTGACCAATCGTCAAATCCCCCTGCCGCCGGGGCAAATCACCCTGTCCTTTTCCGGCGGTGTGGCGGATCTGATCCGGCAGACGCCTCCCGATGCCTTTGCCTACGGGGACATCGGCGTGCTCCTGGGCCGGGCCATCCGGCGCAGCGCCCTGTGCCAGGGGGACTACGTTCTGGGGGAGGAAACCATCCGGGCCACCGTCATCGGAGCAGGATGCCACAGCACCCAACTCTCCGGCAGCACCGTGTTCGCCCGGGACGTCAGGTTCCCTCTGCAAAATCTGCCTGTCCTCGCTCTCACAGACCAAGAGCAGAATCTGCCCACCCGCCGTCTGGTGGAGCGGATTGCACAGCTTCGGGCCCGGTGGGAGGAGGACTCCCCCGCCGCCCTGTTTCTCCCCGGCCTGCCCAGTCCGGGCTATGATGACCTGGCCAATCTGGCGGGCCGCCTGGCTGAGATTCTGCCCCAACTGGGCAGCCCCGCTGTGGTGGTCACTGGAGAAGATATGGCCAAGGCCCTGGGCCAAGCCTTGGCGACCCGTCTGCCGGGCCCTCTTCTGTGCCTGGATGGGCTGGAGCTTCCCGATGGGAGCTTCCTGGATGTGGCCGCCCCGGTAGCTGGCGGCGCAGCCTATCCCGTGGTAAAGAAAACTCTGGTTCTGGCCTGAGGCTCAGACCAGGCGATAGGAAATATCGATGTAGAATTCACAAAGGGAGTGAATCCATGATTCTGAAAACAAGGCTTTTGGGCAAGACATATGCATTCCGGGACATCAAGGACGCCCTGGCCAAAGCCAATGAAGACAAAACCGGAGACCGCCTTGCGGGATTGGCGGCGGAGACCGCTCAGGAGCGGGTCGCCGCCAAGGTGGTGGTGGCCAGCCTGCTGTTGTCCGACCTCCGGGAGCACCCCGCAGTTCCCTATGAGGAGGACGAGGTGACCCGCATCATCCAGGACGATGTCAACGAACCCCAATACACCAAAATTCGCAACTGGACCGTCTCCGACCTGCGGGAGTGGATTCTGGATGAGAAGACCACCGGCGCGGACATTCGCCGTCTGAGCCGGGGGCTCACCTCGGAGATGGTGGCGGCAGTGGCCAAGCTCATGAGCAACCTGGACCTCATCTATGCCGCCCAAAAAATCCGCATCACCGCCCACTGCAACACCACCATTGGCCTGCCGGGCACCCTCTCCTGCCGCCTGCAGCCCAACCACACAACCGACGACCCAGATGGAATTCTGGCCTCCACCCTGGAGGGCCTCACCTTCGGAGCTGGCGACGCCGTCATTGGCCTCAACCCCGTCACCGATTCTGCCCAACGGGTAAAGGAGGTGCTGGAACGATTCCGGGAAGTGAAGGAGCGGTGGAATATCCCCACCCAGACCTGCGTCCTGGCCCACGTCACCACTCAAATGACCGCCGTGGAGGCCGGCGCCCCGGCTGACCTCATCTTCCAGTCCATTGCCGGCAGTCAAAAGGGCAACGAGGCCTTCGGCTTCTCCGCCAAAACCCTGGAGGAGGCCCGGGCCATGGCTCTGTCCCGGGGCACGGCGGAGGGCCCCAACGTCATGTATTTTGAAACCGGCCAGGGCTCGGAGCTGTCCTCCGAAGCGCACTTCGGCACAGACCAGGTGACCATGGAGGCCCGGTGCTACGGCTTTGCCAAGCGGTTTGCCCCCTTCCTGGTGAACACCGTAGTGGGCTTCATTGGACCGGAGTACCTGTACGACGCCCGGCAGGTGACGAGAGCCGGTTTGGAGGACCACTTCATGGGAAAACTCACCGGCATCCCCATGGGCTGCGACGCTTGCTACACCAACCACATGAAGGCAGATCAGAACGACATTGAAAATCTGGCTACCCTGCTCACCGCCGCCGGGTGCAACTATTTCATGGGCATCCCCCACGGTGACGACGTCATGCTCAATTACCAGACCACCGGCTTCCGGGAGACGGCCGCTTTGCGTGAGATCTTCGGGCTCACCGCCATTCCACCCTTCCAAGCCTGGCTGGAGAAGATGGGCTTTGTGGAAAACGGCCGCCTGACCCCCAAAGCGGGGGATGGCTCCGCTTTGTTGTAAGGAGGCAGTTATGAATCAAGAGGAACTCAAAACTCTGGTGGCCCAAATGCTGCGGGAGCTGGCTCCCCAGCCGGAGCCTCAGGTCAAAGGAAGCGAATACCGCCCCACAGTGCTGGAGCCCCAACCGGCCCGGCAACCGGAAGACCCAGGGCAGCTGCTGCCGGATATCTCAGAAATTGACCTGAGGGAGCAATATCTGGTGGAGCACCCCGCAGATGGCCCCGCATACCGGCAGCTTAAGGCCAAGACCCCCGCCCGGCTGGGGGTGGGCCGGGCGGGTCCCCGGTATAAAACAGTTACGATGCTCCGCTTCCGGGCGGACCATGCTGCCGCTCAGGACAGTGTGTTTTCCGAAATTGGGCCGGAATTTGCCCAGAAAAACGGCCTGATTCCTGTGAAAACCTGCTGCGAGAGCCGGGAGCAATACCTGACCCGACCGGATCTGGGGCGGCGGTTTGATCCGGAAAACAGTGAGATCATCCGCAAGAGCCTGCCCCAAGGGGCAAAAATCCAGCTGGTCATTGGCGACGGCCTGTCCTCCGCCGCCATTCTGGCCAACGCCATGGACTGCGCCCGGGCCATTGACCAGGGCCTGAAAACCTACGGCGTAGATCTGGGCCCCATCTTATATGTAGAAAACGCCCGGGTGGGCGCGGGAGATTTTGTGGGTGACCTCACCGGCTGCCAGGTGGTGTGCATCCTGGTGGGAGAGCGGCCGGGACTGGTGACGGCGGAGTCTATGTCCGCCTATATCACCTATGGTCCCCACACCGGCATCCCGGAATCCAAACGCACTGTGGTGTCCAACATTCACCGTCAGGGAACCCCTGCCGTAGAGGCCGGCGCCCACATTGCCCAGCTCCTAATGAAGATTCTGGAGGCCAAGGCCTCCGGGGTGGATCTGCTGCGAGGTGAAGTGTCGTGAGGCCGGTCATTCCCGTAGAAGTTCTGTCGGTGCAGTACCTGCCCAACGCAGACCCCGCCCTGTGCCATGCTCTGGGGGTCCAGGGCGACTGGCGGTGCCTGGGGCTCCTGTCCTCCGACAGCGATGACGTCACCTATATCGCCCTGGATGAGGCCACCAAGGCTTCTACCGTCCGGGTATCCTACGCCAGAAGCCTTTACGCAGGGGCAGCAAATGCCTCCACCCCCCTGGCCGGGGAGGTGATCGGCATTCTCTCCGGCCCCACCCCCTCTGAAGTGCGCAGTGGCATGGAAGCCGCTCTCCAGGTTCTCACCGGCGGAGAGGTAGGCTTTCGGGAGGCCAATGCCCGGGAGGGCCTTGCCTACCTGGCTCACACTGTCAGCCGCACCGGCTCCTTCCTGTCCCAGGAGGCAGGCATCCGGGAGGGAGAGCCCCTGGCATACCTCATTGCCCCGCCTGTGGAGGCCATGACGGCCATGGACGCAGCCCTGAAGGCGGCGGATGTGCGCCTTGCCAAGCTGTATGGCCCCCCTTCTGAGACCAACTTCGGCGGGGGCCTCCTCACCGGCACCCAGAGCGCCTGCCGCGCCGCCTGCGATGCCTTCGCCACCGCCGTAGAGGAAATCGCCGCCCGCCCCAAATAACCGGCCCGGCAGCGTCCCTGGCTTCCACCGGGTCACATGCGTACAGCTCATGGGATACAACTGCGTTGGCTGTATGGGCCAATGTGGGCATCGGCTCGCTCTCCTCGCGTAGGGAACGGTCTTGACCGTTCCGCTCGCACCGCACCACCAGCCTCGCTGAGAGCCTGGGATGGAGATTTCCCCGGGATTGCCCCACGGGAAGCAGGGAAACAAGTAACAGGAATCAACATCATTAAGGAGGAATCACCATGGATCAGGATTTGGCTTCCCGGCAGGAAGCCAGGGAGCTGGGGAAGCAGGCGGAGGAAGCGCAAAAGGTCCTTCGCACCTTCTCCCAGGAAAAGCTGGATGCCATTGTCCAGGCGGTCAGCCAGGCCTTTCTGTCCAGTGCCGGCGAGCTGGGCCGCATGGCCTGGGAGGAAACGGGGTTTGGCACCCCCCAGGACAAGGAAATCAAAAATCGCTTTGCGGCCCAGCGGGTTTGGGAGGCCATCCGGGACCAGCGGACCGTGGGCATTCTCCGGGAGGACCCGGCGCAAAAGGTCTGGGATGTGGGAGTCCCCGTAGGGGTCATTGCCGCCATTGTTCCCTCCACCAATCCCACCTCAACCGTGTGTTATAAGGCCATGATCGCCCTGAAGGCTGGCTGCTCCATTGTATTTTCCCCCCACCCGGCGGCAGCCAAATGCACCCAGCGGGCCGTGGAGATTGTGGCCCGGGCCGCAGAAGGGGCCGGCTGCCCCCGGGGCGCAGTGGGTTGCCTGCAAACTCCCACCATGGAGGCTGTAGACGAATTGATGAAGTGCCCTCCGGTGCGTCTGATTCTGGCCACCGGCGGCCCCGGTATGGTCAGAGCGGCCTACTCCTCCGGCAAACCGGCCATTGGCGTCGGCGCAGGCAACGGCCCTGCCTATATCCACAAGTCGGCAGACATCCCCAAAGCCGTGGCAGATATCATCCGCTCCAAGACCTTTGACAACGGCACCATTTGTGCCTCGGAGCAGAGCATCATTGTGGAGCGGCCCATTGCCGAGCAGGTCCGCCAGGAGGCCCTGAAGCAGGGGGCCTACTTCCTCTCCACGGAAGAGGCAAGCAAGGTGGCCGCCATTCTCTTCCGTCCCGATGGCCGCCTGAACCCCAAGGTGGTGGGACGGAGTGCCAAGAAAATTGCGGAGCTGGCAGGGATTTCGGTCCCGGCGTCGACCACCGTCCTGGTGGCCCAGGAGCGGGAGACAGGCCCCAAGCACCCCTATTCCTGGGAAAAGCTGTGCCCGGTTCTGGCTCTTTACGTGGAGGAGAGCGAAGACGACGTGATGCGGAAAGCCGTGGCGGTCCTGCAGCATGAGGGCGCAGGACACAGCTTCATGATCCACGCCCGGGACGAGGCGGTGATCCGCCGCTTTGCCCTGGAGATCCCCGTGTCCCGGTTCCTGGTGAATACTCCCGGCGCTCTGGGAGGCATTGGAGCCACCACCAACCTGTTTCCGGCTCTGACCCTGGGCTGCGGCGCCGTGGGCGGCAGCTCCTCCTCCAACAACATCGGTCCCCTGGACCTCATCAACATCCGCCGGGTGGCCTGGGGCGTCCGGGATGTGGAAGGCGCCCGGCAGAGCCACTGCACCATCAGTGAAACCGTAATCAATGCCCTGGCGGCAGAGATTATGAAAAAATTAATGTAATAAAAGGAGACGAGCATGATGTCTGATTTGAGCAATACCAACGCATTGGGAATGGTGGAAACCAAGGGCCTGGTAGGGGCCATTGAGGCAGCCGACGCCATGGTAAAGGCGGCGAACGTACTGTTGGTGGGGAAGGAGCAGGTGGGCGGCGGCCTTGTGACCGTCATGGTCCGGGGCGACGTGGGCGCTGTGAAGGCGGCCACCGACGCCGGCGCTTCCGCCGCTGAGAAGGTGGGCGAGCTGATCTCCGTCCATGTGATTCCCCGGCCTCACTCTGAAGTCGCCGCTATTTTGCCCAAGGGCCGGGAAATGGCCGGTGGGGAAGGATAACCTATGGCCCTTTACACCGAAGCATCAGTCCGGGCCAATCTGCGCAACCGGGAAGGCCGCAGGGTGTTCTACCTGGCTCCCGGGGATCACCTGACCCCTGGGGCCCGGGACTTTCTCCGGAGCAACCACATTGAGATTCTGTCCCCCGAGGCGGCCAAGCCCCAGGTGTACAAAACGCTCCAGGGGGCGGAGCTTCGGGAAAAGCCGGAGCATATGACCCACCTGGACGCCCAGGTGCTGGTCCCCAAGGACCACCCCCGGATTCTCTTCCGGGGGTGCGTGGACAGCCTGGAGGCGGACCTGCTTCTGGCCCAGCGGGAGGCCATGGACGAGGGCTACCGGACCATCTGCAAAGACCTGGGGGACGCTTTGGAATTTGCACGGCAGGCCCTCCGCCGGGACGTACTGAATGAGCCCATGGAGGCCATGCGTCTGGGCGGCCTGGATCCGGCGGAGCTCCGGGCCAGAAGTCACACGCCGCAAAAGTACTACAATCAGCCCCATTTTATGCCGGACCATACCCAGAGCCGGGCTCTTCTCGCCATCAACCGGGCCCGCACCACGGCCCGTGGGGCGGAGCTGGCCTGTTACCGGGCCTTCCGGGACCTGAACGGTCTGTGCACCCGGGAGGATCTGCTCCAGGGCTTCAACCGGCTCAGCAGCTTCCTATGGATTCTGGAGATTCGGCTGGCCTCGGGGCAGGAGAAGAAAGGGTGAGACCATGGAGGAACAAATCAGCCGCATTGCCGCCCAGGTGGCAGACCGGCTTTTCGTGGAAGTGGAGGCCTCCGGCCGCCACGTGCATCTGACCAAGGACCAGGCCATGACCCTCTTCGGCCACGGCCTGACTCCCAAACGACCTCTGTCCCAGCCGGGACAATTCGTCTGCCAAGAGCGGGTGGAGGTCCTGGGGCCCAAGGGGAGCTTTCCCAAGGTGGCCGTCCTGGGACCGGAGCGGAAGGAGGGACAGGTGGAAATCTCCCTCACCGACGGGGTGACCCTGGGCCTCACAGCGCCGGTGCGCCTGTCCGGGCAGGTCCGGGAGTCCCCCGGGATCACGCTGCGGGGTCCCAAGGGAGAAGTACGCCTGGACCATGGCGTCATTGTCGCCCAGCGGCATATTCACATGCCCCCAGAGGAGGCCGCTGCCCGGGGCCTCACAGACGGCCAGGTGGTGCGGCTCAAAATGTTCACTGCCCGACCGCTGGTATTCGACGACGTGGTGGTGCGGGTGGACCCCAGCTTTACCCCCCGGGTTCACATCGATTTTGACGAGGCCAATGCCTGCGCTTACCAGAGCGGAGACTTTGGAATGATCATCCGTGGATGAAGCCCTGGTTCAGGCAGTGACAGACCGGATTTGGGCCGCCTGGGGAAGCGGCCGGCCGCCGGCCCTGCTTCTGGGGAGGGAACCGGCGGAGGATCTGGGGTACCGGTACGTGTCAGAGCCTCCCTTTGATGCCATTGTCATCGGCAGTCTCACCCCGGGGCAGCTGCTCTACTTTCGTGACGAGCGGGTACTGGAAGCCCTGCTGGAGGGTGTCCCCGTCTATTTGTACACCCCGGGCCTGCCCGGCAGACGGGGAAAAAACCGGGTGCTGCAGGCCCGGCTTAACGCCGCTCAGCGGGAGCTGAAGGCCTGGGGCGTGGTCTTTTGGGATGGACCTACCCACCGCCGCCTCATCTCTGCCGGGGAGGCCCGGCGGCTGAAGGAGCAGGGGAAAAAGCCCCCAGCCGGGGCAGTCCTCACCCCCCTGGCTCGGGAAATTCTGGAACAGCCATAAACGAGGAGGAATCGCCATGGAAATCGGAACGGTCACAGGCTCGGTCTGGGCCACCCGGAAAGCCCGGGAGCTGGGAGGCCACACCCTTCTGGTGGTACGCACCGGCACTGGAAAAACGGTTGCGGCAGATTTTGTGGGAGCCGGAGCGGGGGACCGGGTTCTGCTGGTGTGCGGCTCTACCGCCCGGCTCTACTGCCCGGAGTCCCCGGTGGATACGGCCATTGTGGCCATTTTGGATCAAATGGAGGTGGACCATGTCTCCACATGAAATACTCATTGCCATTATGGCAGCCTTTGCCGTTCTGGGCGCTCTGGACCGGATTTTTGGCAACCGGGTCGGTCTGGGGCCGGAGTTTGAAAACGGCATCCTTTCTTTAGGCTCCTTGGCTCTGTCTATGGTAGGCATCATCAGCCTGGCTCCGGTACTGGCGGGGCTCCTGCGGCCTGTGGTGGTGCCGGTATACCGGGTTTTGGGTGCAGACCCTGCCATGTTTGCCGGAACCATCCTGGCCAACGACATGGGCGGCGCACCCCTGGCCAAGGAGCTGGCCGGGAGCCCGGAGGCGGCCAAGCTGGGCGGGCTCCTGGTGGGAGCCATGCTGGGCGCCACCGTGGTGTTCACCATTCCCGTAGCCCTGGGCATTCTGGACCCCAAGGACCGTCCGGCTCTGGCCAAGGGCGTTCTGTCCGGCATCGTCACCATTCCCGTTGGCGTCCTGGTGGGCGGCCTTGTGGCCGGTTTTCCCATTTTGATGGTTCTGCGGAATCTCATCCCCATCGTCCTCATTGCCCTGCTCATTGCCCTGGGCCTGTGGAAGTGGGAGGGCGGCATGATCCGGGGCTTTGCCGTGTTTGGCAAAATCATTGTGGCCATCATCACCATCGGTTTGGCCGCCGCCCTGGTGGAGTCCCTCACCGGTCTGGTTCTGATTCCCGGCATGGCTCCCATTTCCGAAGGGCTTTCCATTGTAGGCGACATTGCCCTGGTGCTGGCCGGTGCGTTTCCCCTGGTCTGGGCCATCACCAAGGTGTTTCGGAAGCCCCTGATGAAGCTGGGTAGCCTGCTGGGCATGAACGACACTGCGGCCGCCGGGCTCATTGCCAGCCTGGCGAATTCCATCGCCATGTTTGGTATGGTGAAGGACATGGACCAGCGGGGTAAGGTGATCAACGTGGCTTTCGCCGTCTCTGCCGCCTTCGTCTTCGGCGATCACCTGGGCTTCACCGCCGGATTTGACCCGGAGATGCTGGTGCCGGTCATCCTGGGCAAGCTGGTAGGGGGCGTCACTGCAATTTTTGTGGCCATGGCCATTACAGGAGGGAAACACCATGACAAGAGCCGAGCTTGAAGAGGCCGTCCGCGCCATTTTGCTGGAACAGATGGGCGGGCCCCAGGTGCTCTCCCTGGACCTGCCCCAGGTCCAGGTTACAGATGCGGACCGGCTGGACACTGGCAATCCCCGGGACCGGGTGTGGACCCACGACCTTCTGACCCTGTCTCAGAGCCCCCGCCTGGGGGCGGGACTCATGGTCATGGAGAACACCACCTTCCCCTGGCACCTCACGTATGATGAAATTGACTACGTCATAGAGGGAACGCTCACCGTCCACACCCAGTCCGGCTCCGTCACCGCCGGGCCAGGCCAGGTAATTTTCATTCCCAAGGGCAGCCAAATCCAATTTTCCGCCCCGGAATACGCCCGGTTTTTGTATGTGACCTATCCCGCCGACTGGCAGAATCAGCCGTCCTAAACCGGCTGGGACGAAATAGGAGTCCGTCACAAAGGGTCTGCTGTGAGGCAGGCTCTTCGTGACGGACTCTGTTATGGCTGCTTCTGCTGGGCCTGGACCGCACTCCGGCGCATCCGGACGTCCTGCTCCCCTTCCCGCTCTTCCCAGGTCATGGTGAGGCCAAGCTCAATCAAACGGTCCCGGTGACAAAACTCGACTTCTCTGCTCATTGCCGGTTTCCTGCTCCTTTTTGTAGATGCAGTACATTATCAGCCTTTTTCTGCCATTTTTCAGCACGATATATTGAGCTATTGCCTTATATTTTGAGCAAAACACCCCAGGGTCCAATCAGCAAGCCATATTGCAAACGTAAGACTGGCAAAATGCTTTGACCCTGCACTGGCGCGGCCTTCACTGTACGTAATCTCCCCCTCAGCCAACCCTGCTCACAGCTCCCTCACCGGTACAGAGCAAGGGCCGCGCTTACTGTAGCTGACGCCCTTCGAGGGGAACGTCATGCACCCCTGTAAGCGCCAAAACCCGGCCAGCCTCAAAATCGGGGCTGGCCGGGTGTGAATCAGGCGGGGGGTTACGGCTGCTGGGGGGTGATGTGCCAGATCTCGGAGGCGTACTGGCGGATGGTCCGGTCCGAGGAGAACTTGCCGCCGGAGGCCACATTCATGAGGCATTTGCGGCCAAAGGCCAGGCGGTCGGCATAGTCCCGGTTGGCACGGAGCTTTGCCTCCAGGTAGGAGTCGTAGTCCTTCAGGATGAAGTAGTGGTCCGGCCGGTGCCAGGAAGCGCCGTCCAGGAGGGCGGTGAACAGCTCCCGCTGCTCGTCGTCGGTGGGAACGGTGCCGTCTACCAGGGTATTGATGGCCCGGCGCAGGCGGGGATTGCTGTCGTAAATGCCCCGGGCCCAATAGGTATTCCGGATGGCATTCAGCTCCTCCACAGAAGCGCCGAAGATATAGTTGTTCTCCAGGCCGGCTTTCTGGACAATCTCCACATTGGCCCCGTCCATGGTACCCAGGGTCACTGCGCCGTTCAGCATCAGCTTCATGTTGCCGGTACCAGAGGCCTCGGTCCCCGCAGGGGAGATCTGCTCAGACACATCGGCAGCCGGAATGATGTGCTCGGCATAGGAGCAGTTGTAGTTCTGAACAAACAGCACCTGCAGCTTATCCCGCACAGCCGGGTCCTGATTGATCATTTTGGAAATCCGGTTGATATACCGGATCACAGCCTTGGCCCGCACATAGCCGGGAGCCGACTTGGCCCCGAAGAGGTACAGGGTGGGGTAGAAATTCTGCAGGCTACCGTCCTTCAGGCGGAAGTAGATGTCCACAACCGACAGGGCGTTCATCAGCTGCCGCTTGTACTCGTGGGCCCGCTTCACCTGGACGTCAAACATAAAGTCGGGATTCAGGTGAACCTCTTCCCGCTTCTCTACCACAGCGGCCAGCTGCTCCTTCTTGGCGTGCTTAATCTGATTGAACTGGCGAACCATATCGTCATCGATCATGGGCTTCAGATTCTCCAGCTTATCCAGGTTGGTGAGGAAGTCCCCACCCACCCGGTACTTGATCATCTGGGTGAGCTCCGGATTGCACAGGCCCATCCAGCGCCGGGGGGTGACGCCGTTGGTCTTATTCTGGAACCGCTCAGGGTACACCTGATACCAGTCCCGGAACAGGCTGTCCTTCAGGATCTGGGAGTGAATCTCCGCCACGCCGTTGACATAGCTGGAGACATACACGGACAGGTTGGCCATATGGGCGGTGTTGTCCCGGATGATGAAGAGATTGGGATGCTCAGACTTCAGCTTGTTGTCGATCCGCACCAGGATGTCGCAGATTTCAGGCACCACCGTGCGAAGCAGGTCCATATTCCACTTCTCCAGGGCCTCGCCCATCACGGTGTGGTTGGTGTAGGAGAAGGTCCTCTGGGCAATGGCGAAGCTCTGGTCAAAGTTCATACCCTCTGCCATCAGCAGGCGGATGAGCTCCGGGATGGAGATGGCCGGATGGGTATCATTCAGCTGAATGGCGGTGAAGTCCGCCAGGCGGCTCAAATCCGCCCCGTGGGACTCCTTATAGGTGCGAATGATGTCCTGAAGGGAGGCAGAGGAGAGCACATACTGCTGCTTCACCCGCAGGCGCTTGCCCTCCCAGGTGGAGTCGTTGGGGTACAGGACCCGGGTGATGTCCTCCGCCTTGTTCTTGGCGTCCAAGGCCCGCTGGTAATCCTGCGCGTTGAAGGCATCGAAGTCCAGCTCCTCCTCGGCCTCGCACTGCCACAGGCGGAGGGTGCCGATGTTGGAGGTCTCATAGCCAATGATGGGCACGTCATAGGGGACAGCCAGAACGGTATGGTCCGGGAAACGAATTTTCACTGTGTGGTTATACCGGCGATAGGACCAGGGATCGCCAAATTTGGTCCAGTCGTCAGCCGTCTCCTTCTGGCTGCCATTGTCGTCAAATTTCTGCTTAAAGAGGCCAAACCGGTACCGCAGGCCATAGCCGGACAGGGGCAGATTGCAGGTGGCGGCAGAGTCCAGGAAGCAGGCCGCCAGACGGCCCAGGCCGCCGTTACCCAGAGCCGCATCCTCAATGTCCTCCATGCAGGCCAGGTCCACGCCCACCTCCAGGAAGGTCTTCTTCAGCTCGTCCAGAATCCCCAGATTATAGAGGTTGCTGTACACCAGGCGGCCAATGAGATATTCTGCAGAAAAGTAGTGAGCCTTCCGGCCTTGGATGCGGCTGCGCTTGCTCTTGGTCCAGTTCTCGCTGATGGACATCATCACGGCCTGGGACAGGGCCTCGTGGAGCTCCTGGGGGGTGGCCTCCTGCAAGGACACGTCGCTCTTGTAGCGCAGCTGCGCCTCCGTCATTTTCAAAATGTTCTGACAATTCAAATTCATAAACGCTATCTCCTCAGTTGGAATACATACAGGGCCCGCGCCAAAGGCGTGCACCGAAAAAACAAGTCAAATCCGGTCAAAAAGCCGGGTAAGCTCCCGAATCCGATGGGCCAACGCGTCGGTTATCATACCATCTTGCGCTCGCCATGTCCAGTTGTTATTTGACAAAGTCCCAGGGAAATTCATTCGCGCCTCCGCGCCCAGCTCCAGATAATCCTGCATCTGGGCGATAAACAAATCGGAGACCGAACCCATGCCGCCGCGAATCACACCCCAGATCTGGCCTTCCTCCTGGCTCAGGCCTAAGTACCCCTTGGCGTAAGCCACATCCTCCGGCTTTGCCTCCTCCAGCCACTGTCCCAGGGGGGCGTTGTCATGGGTACCTGTATAACACACGCAATCCCGGGTGTAGCGGTGGGGCAGGTAATCGCTGGGCTCCCGGGAATCGAAGGCAAATTCCAACACCTTCATGCCGGGATAGCCAGAGTCCTTCTGGAGCTTCCGGACCTCCCGGGTGAGGTACCCCAGGTCCTCGGCAATGAACTCCATCCCCGGCAGCCTCTCCCGCAGGGTACCGATGAAATCCCAGCCGGGGCCCGGCAGCCAGTGGCCGCGCCGGGCTGTGTCATCCTCTGCCGGAACTGCCCAGTAGCTCTCAAAGCCCCGGAAATGGTCCAGGCGCACCACATCGTACATCCGGCCCGCCGCCCTCAGGCGGTGCAGCCACCAGGCATAGCCGGTCGCGCGCAGCTTCTCCCAGTCGTACAGAGGGTTCCCCCACAGCTGACCGTCGGCGGTAAACGCATCCGGCGGCACCCCTGCCACCAGCCTGGGCTTCCGGTCCTCATCCAGCTGGAACAGCTGGCAGTTTGACCACACGTCGGCGGAGTCCAAGGGCACATAAATAGGGACATCTCCAATGACCCGGACCCCCTTGGACTTGGCATAGCGGTGCAGGCGGTCCCACTGCTCAAAGAATTTAAACTGGAGAAAATACTGAAATGCAATTTTATACTTCAGCTTCTCCCGGTAGGCAGCCATCTCCTCCGGCTGGCGCAGACGCAGACCGTCAGGCCATTCCTGCCAGGGCTTGCCTTGGAACTCCTCCTTCAGGGCCATGAAGAGGGCATAGTCCTGGAGCCAATCCTGCTGGCGCTGGATGAACTGGTGAAAGGCCCGGTTGGGCATCCCCAGGAAGCGTTCGTAAGCTTTGTACAAAACCGGCCCCCGGTTTTCATACAAAATGCCATAATCCACCCGGTCCTCCTGTCCGCTCCAGGAGACCGCCTCCACCTCCTCCCGGCGGAGAAGGCCCTCATCCACCAGGAGCTCCAAGTCAATGAGGTAGTGATTTCCAGCAAAAGCGGAAAAGGATTGATAGGGGGAATCCCCATAGCCTGTGGGGCTGAGGGGCAGGACTTGCCAGTACTTCTGCCCGGCCTGCTCCAAAAAATCCACAAAGCGGTGGGCCGGCTTTCCCATAGCTCCAATCCCATTGGGGCCGGGCAGTGACGTCACATGCATCAAAATACCGCTTGCACGCATTGTTTTCCCTCCTCGCCGCCCGGTTCCCGGGCGCTCTTTCCATTCTACGGAGCAGGACGCCGCCGTGTACCGAACTTCCCATCCGATTCCCCGCCGCCCAGATCTAACGCCAGCTGTGAGATCGTAGCCAATCCCAGCAGAAAATATTCCAGGCGGACAAAGCCAGCGTTCGTACAGCAGGTCAACGGGATGGTCTGATCATTCTCCCGCCGGTTCTTCATCCTTCCCCATGCATTTGCAAAGCCGCCGTCTGCTTTTTTGTCTTATGTATGACGTGCTTCGGCCGGAAACGTTTCCAACCTAACTGTAAAATTATACACCACACCCCCCTGTTTTGCAATTCCTCCCCCTATTTTTTTCGTTTTTTCATAATTGACGCAAAAGATTTCCTCGTATTTTGTCCATTTTTTACAAGGCTTTGTCTACATGCTGATTACGGACGTCCCCCTGGGGTGGTAAGCCTGTGAGCTTTTTGAAAATTTCACTATTGACAAACCCCTGTCCCGGTGCTACAATACCCCCAAATTCATTCCATGAGAGAGGAGAAAGCACCATGAAGAAGTTCCGCGCTGCTTCCATGAATAGGATGGAAATGTGCATGTGCTCCATGTGCATGTCTTGCTGCGCGAATTTTTCGATGTGCTTTCCGTCATAGCTCATAGGGGCAGTTCAGTCTGCTTTCCTGTTATGCCAAAAAAGGAAGCTTCATCGGAAGCTTCCTTTATTTTTTTACAGAAAGGACTTCTCTCATGAAAACCATTGCCCGAATTTTTGTGGAGACCAACCTGACCAAGCAGCGAATGTGACCGTTTCAGATTCATCCACGGTCCCGCCGGACACCACCAATTAAACAAAAAGGAGTCACAAAATTATGAAAAAGCTTGTCAGTTGGATTCTAGCATCCGTATTTGCCGTCAGCGCCGCCATCGCCCTGTCCGCCTGCTCGAAGCAGGAGCGCATCACTGTTGCCATTCCCAATGACACCACCAACGAAGCCCGGGCCCTGCTCCTGCTCCAGGAAAACGGCCTCATCACCCTGAAAGAGGGCGCCGGCATCACCGCCACCATCCGGGATATCGACTCCAACCCTCAGAACGTCACCTTCCAGGAGGTGGAAGCGGCGCAGCTGCCCAATGTCCTCCAGGATGTGGATTACGCCGTGATCAACTCCAATTATGCCATTGAGGCTGGGATCCATCCCGTGGAGGATTCCCTGGCCATAGAAGGCTCCGCCTCCTCCTACGGCAACATTTTGGCAGTGAAAGCAGGCAACGAGGACTCCGGCAAAACCAAAGCTCTGAAAGCCGCTCTGGAGAGCCGCCAGGTGGCCGACTACATCTCTGAAACCTACGGCGGCGCAGTGGTCAGCGTCGTGGAAAACCCCGGCGACGGCTATGACGCCTCCGTGGATTACGAGTCCCTCGCCGGCGCTACCATCACCGTGGCCGCCTCCCCTGCGCCTCATGCGGAGATTTTGAAAATTGCCAAGGAGATCCTGGCTGCACGGAGCATCACTCTGGACATCAAGGAATTTACCGACTACGTACAGCCCAACAACGTGGTGGAGAGCGGCGAAATTGACGCCAACTATTTCCAACACACCCCCTATCTGGAGGACTTCAACCAGGAAAACGGCACCCACCTGGTGGCCGTGGCCACCATCCACGTGGAGCCCCTGGGCCTTTATGGCGGCAAGCAAACCAGTCTGGACCCGCTCCTGGGGTGAACCGCCATGATTGAAATTCAGAACCTGTCCAAATCTTACCGCACCGCCAGCGGCCAGGTAGAAGCGCTGAAGGACGTGTCCATTACCATCGGAAGCGGAGATATCTACGGCATCATCGGCATGAGCGGCGCCGGAAAGAGCACCCTGGTTCGCTGCATCAATATGCTGGAGCGGCCCAGCCAGGGGCGAGTCCTCCTGGACGGGCAGGATCTGGGCAGCCTATCCCCCACCGCTTTGCGGCAGGTGCGGCGGAATGTAACCATGATTTTTCAAAGCTTTAACCTTCTGATGCAGCGGACCTGCCTGGGAAATGTATGCTTCCCTCTGGAGTTGGCCGGTATGAAGCGGGCTGCGGCCCGGCAGAGGGCCCAGGAGCTCCTGGCTCTTGTGGGTCTGCCGGATAAGGCCGGGGCATACCCAGCCCAGCTCTCCGGCGGCCAGCAGCAGCGCATTGCCATTGCCCGGGCTCTGGCCACCGACCCGAAGGTACTGCTGTGTGACGAGGCCACCAGCGCTCTGGACCCCAATACCACTCATGCCATCCTGGAGCTCATCCGAGACATCAACCGGAAGCTGGGCATCACCGTGGTCCTCATCACCCATCAAATGTCTGTGGTGGAGGCCATCTGCAACCGGGTTGCCATTTTGGACGAGGGAACCGTGGTGGAGGAGGGGGAGGTAAGCGCCGTCTTCTCCAGCCCCAAGTCCGCTGCCGCCCGCCGCCTGGTCTTCCCCCAGGGAGCCGAGGAGATTTTAAAGCCCCTTCCTGGAGAGCACCGGCTCCGGGTGGTCTTCCACGGCGCCCCCACCACCCGAACGCCCCTCATTGCCCAAATGGCCATGGAGCGGCAGATTGCTGCCAACATCCTCTCCGCCTCCACCCAGAGCATCGGGGACCGGGTCTACGGAAATATGCTCCTGAGCATTGCCGGCGGCGCCGGGCAAGCCCGGGAGGCGGCCGCTTACTTACAGAACATCCCGGATATTTTGGTGGAGGAGGTTCCAAGCCATGTTTGAAAACGCCCTGTCTGCAGAAGCGGTCCAGGAGGCCCTGGAGATCCTGCAGCATGAATTTCCCTTGGCCCTCTGGGAAACGGTCTATGTCACCCTCCTGTCCACCGCTTTTGCCATCGTGTTGGGGCTGCCTTTGGGCATCCTGCTGGTGGCAGGAGAGCCTCAGGGCGTTCTGCCCCTTCCCAAATGGCTGATGCGCGCCCTCAACGTCCTCATCAATCTGCTGCGTTCCGTCCCCTTTCTGATCCTTATGATTCTGCTCATCCCCCTGACCCGGGCCATTGTGGGCACACCGGTGGGCACTGTGGCCTCCATCGTCCCCCTGGTGGCAGCCGCCTTCCCCTTTGTGGCCCGCCTGGCAGAGAGCAGCCTGCGAGAGCTGAGCCCCAACATTGTGGAGGCCGCTCAGAGCATGGGAGCCTCCCCCCTGCAAATCATCTGTAAGGTTATGCTCCCCGAGAGCGTGCCCAGCTTGCTGTCCAACGGCGTCATCGCCCTGACCACCATCCTGGGCTACTCCGCCATGAGCGGCATTCTGGGGGGCGGGGGACTGGGGAAAATTGCCATTCAGTATGGCTACTACCGGTATAAATACCTGGTGATGCTGTTTGCCGTCCTGCTCCTGATCCTTTTGGTCCAGCTGTTCCAGACCCTGGGCACGCGGCTCGCCACCAAATTGGACCGGCGTCTCAGATAACCTCCCCATACATTGAAACCGGCATGCTGCAATATGGAGCAGCCAAGAACGCCCCTGCAAGATATGGCACATCACCTTCGGTTTTGTGCGGCATCTTGCAGGGGCGTTCTTGACCGGTCCAGGTTTGCAACAGACCTGGCAGGATCGAAAGCAGCTGCCCGGCCTATTCCACCGTGACCGATTTGGCCAGGTTCCGGGGCTTATCTACATCACACCCCCGGGCCAGGGCAACATAATAGGCAAAAAGCTGCAGAGGAATCACATTCAGGCTGGGCTGCAGCAGAGGATGGGTCGCCGGAACAGAGAAAACATGATCGGCGGTTTTCTCCGCCTCCTGAGCCATGGATTCCAAGGTCAGGCACAGGACGTCCGCCCCCCGGGCCTTCACCTCTTTGACATTGGACATGGTCTTGTCAAACAGGGTTGGGATGGTGGCCACTGCCACCACCAGAGTGCCCCGCTCAATGAGGGAGATGGGCCCATGCTTCAGCTCTCCGGCAGCATAAGCCTCGGAATGGATGTAAGCAATTTCCTTCAGTTTCAGACTCCCCTCCAGGCAGGTGGCGCTGTCCAGATTCCGGCCAATGTAAAAAACGTCATGGTCTCCAAAGAGGCTGGCAGCGTATTGCTGAGCCATGGAGATTCGCTCCGGCGTCAGGGTTCTGGTCACCAGCTCCGGCAGCTCCACCAGGGCGTGCAGGAGCTCGTCGTGCTCCTCCTGAGGCAGGGTACCCAGTTGCTCCGAAATATGCAGCGCCAGAAGATCTATCACAGCCAGTTGGGTGGAGTAGGCCTTGGTGGTAGCCACAGCGATCTCCGGGCCGGCCCAGGTATAGATCACCTGATCGGCAGCCTTGGCAATGGCGCTTCCCACCACATTCACAATGGCCAACGTCCGGGCGCCCCGCCGTTTGGCCTCCCGCAGGGCAGCCAGGGTATCCGCCGTCTCGCCGGACTGGCTGATGATTACAACCAGAGTCTTACTGCACAGCACCGGATCGGCATAGCGGAACTCGGAAGCCTGAATGGGCTCCACAGGAATCCGGCAGATCCGTTCCAGAATGTATTTCCCCAGGCAGCCCACGTAGTGGGCCGAGCCGCAGGCCACGATGTAAATGCGCTTCAGCCCCTCCAAGTATTCCCGGGACAGCTGAACATCATCCAGTACCACCCGCCCCTTTTGAACCCGGGGGCTGATGGTGTCCCGCAGGGCCCGGGGCTGCTCGTGAATCTCCTTCAGCATGAAGTGGGGGTAGCCGCCCCGCTCCGCGTCAGAGAGCTCCCAGGTGATTTTCTCCGGCTTTTTCTCCACCTGTTCTCCCAGGGCGTTGTAAAACGTCACACCACTGGCCGTGAAGACCGCCATATCCCCCTCATCCAGGTAGGCCACCTGGCGGGTATACTTTAAAATGGCCGGCACATCGGAGGCAATGAAGTTCTCCCCTTCCCCAAAGCCAAAGATGAGCGGGGAATCCTTTTTGGCTGCTATAATTTGACCCGGTTCATCCCGGCACACAATGCCCAGGGCATAGCTGCCCTCCAGCCGGGCCACTGCCATGCGGACCGCTTCCAACAAATCTCCCTGTTCCTCATAAAGACGGGCAATCAGATTGGAAACCACCTCCGTATCCGTATCGGAGCAAAACGAAACGCCCTCCTTCGTCAGCCGCTCCCGGAGCTCCAAATAGTTTTCAATGATGCCATTGTGCACCACGGCGATCTTTCCATTCTGGGACAGATGGGGATGGGAGTTTTCATCGGATGGCGCGCCGTGGGTAGCCCACCGGGTGTGACCAACGCCCACCAGCCCGGGCAAACCGGCGCCCGCCTGAATCTTCTCGCTGAGTATTTGCAAGCGGCCCCTGCTCTTGGCCACCTCCAGCCCTTCGGGACCTTGGATGCAGACTCCGGCGGAGTCGTAGCCCCGGTATTCCAGCTTGGATAAGCCGTCCAGAAGAAGGGGGGCAGCCTGCCGGTAACCAGCGTAACCAACTATTCCACACATATACGGTGACCTCCAGAAATCAAAGTGGACCGGCCGGGTTGTTTTTCCCCACGCACAGCCGGTATGTGCATTATACAACTATCTGTGTGCAAAAATCAACTCCTATTTGGATTTTTTTACACGGCTTGCGGAAAAAGCCCTCCGCAGGCCGTGTATCTCTAGAAAAATGTCGTTTGTGCAGGAAAAAGCGCGGATAAATGCTTCAATTGGGACATTCCCACCGCTGTGGCCCCCCGCTCTATGAGGGCCTGTGCCCCCGGCGAGCCGTCGTCAAAGAAAAACACCGGACTCCATCCCCTCCGCAGGTTTTCCTCCGTCCCGTTCCATGTACCGCCAAACCCCGGGGACGTCTGGGCAACCAGGGTCTTCTCCCCCAGGATATGAATGATCCGGTTGCGGGATAGGGCCCGTGCCGGAGAAAAGGGCAGATCGAAGCTATCCTCCCAGCACAGAAGCAAATTGGGGACAGGCGGCGCGCCCTGGGGTGCCGCTAAGACGGCAATCACCCGGCCGCCAGCGGCCAGGCAGGCCTCCTGCCCTTCCCGGTCCGTCCCCCGGGCTCCCCCTGACACCAGGGTATAGCCCTGACGGGCCATTTCCTCTCCTGCCCTTCGGGCAAAGGCCCTGGCTTCTCCCTTCAGCTCCCGGCTGCCCACCAGGGAGAGGCAGGGCGTCTGCAGCAAGCTCAGGTCCCCGGCAAACCACAAAGCTGCCGGGGCCCGGTCCCCCAGAGCTGCTGTCAGGCGGGCAGGGTACCGGGGACTCACAGGGGTGAGACAGCGCAAGCCCCGCTTTTCACCCCGGCGGAGATAGGCTGCCAGCCGGTCCTCCTCCCCCAAAAGCGCCACCACGTGAGCCGCCTCCGGTTCGGTGCAGCCCAGGGCCCGGAGATGGGACTCCGTCAGCTCCTCCCCCCCGTGCCCCGGCATAGGGCTTAAGCGCACCCGCTTGGCCAGGCGCTGCAGCTGCGGCCCGGTGAGAGGATGCCGGACCGGATCTCCCAGCCGGGAGCCCAGTAGGAGGAATCCCGCCTCCCGGGGATTCACCGGAACCGCTTCCGGATCACAGGGGCCTTCACCACTTCCTCCATGAGGGTCCCGTCCTCCCCCAGAAGCATGGGGCGAATGGTAAAATTAGAATACTTGGCAATTTCATCCAGCTTTGCCTTCTCCGGGAAGTTCCCTATGATAGAATATGCCTTCCCCTTCCGTTTTGCCCGCCCGGTCCGGCCAATGCGGTGGATGTAATATTCATTCTCCTCCGGAACCTCGTAGTTGATGACGCAATCCACGTCATCCACGTCGATGCCCCGGGAAGCCACATCGGTAGCAATGAGGATGGGCAGCTCCCCCCTGTGGAACTTCTGCATGGTCCGCTCCCGAAGGGACTGCTTGATGTCCCCGTGGATGCACTCCGCATTGGCGCCGGCCCGCTGAAAGTCATCACAAAGGCGCTGGCACATGTGCTTGGTGTTGCAGAAGATCATCACCCGCTCAAAGCCCTGGGTCCGGATGAGGCGCAGGGTGGTCTCCGCCTTGGACATGGGCGTGGTGGTAATGGAGTACTGATCAATGTCCGGCCGGTCGTCCAGCTTGGGCTCCACGGTGATCTCCACCTCGTCCCTCTGGTACATCCAGCTGACGGTCATCACCTCCTGGGAGATGGTGGCAGAGAACAGGCCCAGATTCTTCCGGTTTTTTACCTTCTCCACAATCCGGGTCACGTCCTTGAAAAAGCCCATGTCCAGCATTCGGTCCGCCTCGTCCAGAATGATGGTCTGCACTTTGTCAAAGCGAATGTTCTTCCGGTTGTAATGATCCATCAGCCGGCCCGGCGTAGCCACCACAATCTGGGGCTTCTTCTCCAGGGCCTTGGCCTGGGTGACCAGGGATGCGCCGCCGTAGAGCACCGTGACCCGGATGCCGGTATAAAACGCCAGAAGACTGCGCAGCTCGTCACAAATCTGAATGGCCAGCTCCCGGGTGGGAGCCAGGATAAGCCCCTGCACATCGCTGCTTTCCGGGTTCACATGCTCAATCATGGGAATGCCAAAGGCGAAGGTTTTGCCGGTGCCCGTAGGCGCCTTGGCAATCACATCCTTCCAGGCTAAAAGCGGCGGAATGGCCTCCCGTTGAACTGAGGTGGGATATCCATACCCCTTCTTCTCCAGCGCCTTCCGCATAGCCTCTGAAAGCCCCAAATCCTGAAATGTCATTGCTGTTTCTGCCATTTGTCTCGTTCCTTTGTTTAAAATGAGTTTCCATTGAAGCCAGTATATCAGATATGTCCCCGTTTTTCAACTCATTGCAGCGTTTTCCACAGGGCGACGGCATTTCCTTTTTACAGACCGGTAGTACCGTGCAACGCTTATTAATTGCACATTTTCTGGCTGACGGATCTGCCAAAGGCCCCTAGGGGCGCACCGTGGGCGCCTGGGTCAGCTGTTGGACCCGGAACCGGCTGAGCAGCAAGGCCCCCCTGGTTGTAGGGCGCTGCCGCGCCAGGGATGGGTGAGTAACTTGGACCCAGAGGAAGGAAATGCCGCTGCCCTGCTTAAAAGCAGATCCCCAGTTGACAAATTCTGCGAATATGGTACAATGATGTTGCAGATTGTATCTGCCATATCAAGAGAGAGAAGGGAGATTACTTATGGAAAACAACAACGCGAAGGGCTATTCCATCGCCGCTTTGGTCTGTGGAATTCTTGGCATTGTGGGCAGCTTCATTCCCTGGGTGTGCTACTTCACCTTTGTCCTGGCCATCTTGGGCATCGTCTTTGGTGTCAAGGGCCGGAAGCTGGCACAGCCGGATCAGAAGGGGCTGGCTACCGCCGGCTTTGTCCTGGGCATCATCGGCACGGCGATCGGCGCTCTGGGCATTGTCTGCATCGTTTGCGCCGCCGGTGTGGCCGGTGCTGTGGGAACCGGTTTGCTGAGCTAAACCATGTGGACACAGGGGGTGGGGCTGCCTCAACGGGAGGAGCCGCCACCCCCTGTTCTTTTGGATTTTGATTATGGGAGGTACCTCATGATTCCTTCTTTTCCCCTTCTGGGCCGGACCTTCACCATTTACCCTCTGATGGCCCTGGTGGGCATGTTCGCCTCCGGCATTTACGTCTGCCGGTCCGCCAAGCGCGCCGGGCAAAATGAGGACGATATGATCGTGCTGCTGCTGGTTTCCAGCCTGGGTGTTTTTCTGGGGATGCACCTGCTCTACGGGCTGGTAGGCATATCCCAGTGGCCCCAGCTCCTGGCTCAGATCCACTCCCCCGCCTCCTTCTTCCAGGTAATGGCCACCATCTGGGGTGGCTCCGTATTTTACGGCGGCCTTCTGGGGGGCATCCTGGCGGGCGCTGTATACCTGCGCCGGAAGGGGCGGCCCTTGGACCTTTGGGCCAGCCTGACAGCCCCGGCCATCCCCCTCTTTCATGTTTTTGGCCGGGTCGGATGCTTCCTGGGCGGATGCTGCTATGGCCTTCCCTCTGCCTGGGGCTTTGTCTACCGGTACAGCCCTGTGGCAGAGGCCAATGGCGTCTCCCGCTTCCCCGTGCAGCTGGTGGAAGCGGCCTGGAATCTGGTTCTGTTTCTGCTCCTGGCCCGGCTCCAGCGGCGGGGCAGGGACCGGCTGCTGCCTCTGTATCTGGCCCTATACGCCCCTGCCCGGTTCCTGCTGGAATTTCTCCGCGGGGATGCCTACCGGGGCATTTTCCTGGGGTTGTCCACCTCCCAGTGGATCAGCCTGTTCCTCTTCCCCGCCGCTCTGTATGCCCTGCTTCGCCCCAGGAATTAACAAAGATTTCACACCCGCCCCTTTTCCTCCCTGGGGATTTGTGGTATACTGAGGGTCAAAAGCCAGAAAATTTGCAGGAGGAACCATTCTTTGCTGACCTACGATGAAGTAACCCAAAGCGAGGCCATACGCACCTACATCACCCGGGCGGACCAATCCCTGGCCGCCCTGGGCTATACAGAGCACAGCTTTGCCCACGTGATGCACGTGGCGGAAACGGCAAAATACATCTTGGAGACCTTGGACTTCCCGCCCCGCACGGTGGAGCTGGCCCGGATTGCCGGGTATCTCCATGACATCGGCAACCTGGTCAACCGGGTGGATCACTCCCAGTCCGGGGCCGTCATGGCCTGGAGCATCCTCAACGACATGGGCTGCGACCCGGCGGAGATTGCCACCATCGTCACTGCCATTGGCAACCACGACGAGGGCAACGGCGTTCCCGTAAATGAAGTGGCCGCCGCCCTCATCCTGGCAGACAAAGCCGACGTGCGGCGGAGCCGGGTGCGCAACACCGACACCACCACCTTCGACATTCACGACCGGGTGAACTACTCTGTGAAAAAATCCCAGCTAAAAATCAACGAGGACCGGACCCTTGTCAAGCTGAAGCTGACGGTAGACACCAAATATGGCTCTGTCATGGATTATTTTGAGATCTTTATGCAGCGTATGATCCTCTGCCGGAAGGCCGCCGAACGGCTGGGCTTACAGTTTAAGCTGATGATCAATGAACAGCAGCTCATTTAAGTCTGTGGAAACAACTCTGGGAGGCTTTCATGCGCGTAGCGCACGGGACTGCGTTGGGAGGTTGATCTGTGAAAACCTGTCATATTTTCTGCGCCGCCGAATTTGAGGGGCTGTTGGAGCGCCCCGCCCCAGGCGATTGGATTCTAGCCGCCGATGGCGGCCTGCGGCATCTCCAGGCCCTGGCTCTGGAGCCCACCGGCATTCTGGGGGATTTTGACTCCCTGGGCTACACGCCCCAGGGGCCCCAAGTAGACCGCTTTCCCGTGGAGAAGGATGATACCGACTCCATGCTGGCAGTAAAGGCTGGCCTCCGGGCCGGCTTCCGCCGGTTTCTCCTCTATGGGGCGCTGGATGGGCCACGGCTGGATCATACCGTAGCCAATTTTCAGCTCCTGCACTATCTGACGGACCAGGACGCCCACGGCTATCTGGTGGGCAGCGCTTATCTGGCCACCGTCCTGGCCCCGGGGCTCCTCCGGTTTTCCCGGGAGGCCCGAGGCATTCTCTCTGTGTTTTGCTCCGGAGCGGACGCTGCCGGAGTCACCCTCCGGGGCCTGCAGTATCCCCTGGAGAATGCCGTGCTCACCCCCGGGTTCCCCCTGGGTGTGAGCAACCACTTTTTGGGCTGCCCGGCCCAGGTCTCCCTGACGCACGGGCGCCTGCTGCTCCTGTGGGACCGGTCCAACGGCCTGCCGGAGCGGAGAATCACGGGGTAATGGGCGCCCCTTTTCACCCAAATTCAACAGCAAGGAGCACAGGCCCCCAGGCCGGCCGCCATGGCAAGAAAGAAAGCATCCAGCCGCCACAGCAAGCAACAGCCGGAGTCGATTCCCCGCCGCCCCCTCCCGGTCCTGGACGCAGACCCCGGTTTTGGTCTCTCTCAGGCCCAGGTCCAGGCGCGGCTGGCCTCTGGCTGGTCCAATGATCCCGGCGAATCCCCCTCCAAGTCGGAGGGGCAGATCATCCGGGAGAACACCCTGACCTTTTTCAACCTGATTTTTCTCATTCTGGCCGCTTTGCTGATCATTGCCGGCTCGTATAAAAACATGATGTTTCTGGTGATCGCCATTGCCAACACCGCCATTGGCACCGTCCAGGAAATCCGCTCCAAGCGGGCAGTGGACAAGCTGACCCTGGTGGCCGAACACCCGGCAAAGGCCATCCGGGAGGGCCGCCGGGTGGAGGTCCGCCCCAGCCTTCTGGTCCGGGACGACATCATGGAACTGGCCGCCGGGGATCAAATCTGCGCCGACGCCCTGGTGCGCACCGGGGAAATCCAGGTCAACGAGTCCCTCATCACCGGTGAAGCCGACGCCATTTTAAAAGGCCCCGGCGACATCCTGAAATCCGGTTCCTTTGTGGTCTCCGGGCGGGCACGGGTTCAGCTAACCCAGGTGGGCCCTGATGCTTATGCCGCCAAGCTCTCCGCCGGGGCAAAGAAAAATGTCCACGCCACACAGTCGGAGATGATGCGCTCCCTGGACCGGCTGATTCAGGTGGTGGGCTTTGCCCTGATTCCCGTGGGCTGCATCCTGTTTTACCGCCAATTCCACGTGCTGGGCATGGACTTCCGCACCTCCACCCAGTCCACCGTGGCGGCCCTCATCGGCATGATCCCCGAGGGGCTGTACCTACTGACCAGCGTTGCCATGGCCGTCTCTGCCATGAAGCTGGCCCAGCAAAAGGTCCTGGTCCAGGACATGAACTGCATTGAAACCCTGGCCCGGGTGGACGTGCTGTGCGTAGACAAGACCGGCACCATTACAGAGCCTGGGATGGAGGTCCAGGACCTCATCCCCCTGGACCAGCAGGACACCCCGGAGCGTCTGGAGTCAGTCCTGGCCGCCCTGTACAGCGGCACAGAGCCGGAAAACGACACAGGGCGGGCCATGGCGGAGATGTTCGCCCGGAAAACCGCCTGGAAGTGCCTGTCCCGGGTCCCCTTCAACTCCCAGACCAAGTGGTCCGCCGCCGTCTTTGAGGCAGAGGGCGCCTTTGTGGTGGGAGCGCCGGAGTTCATCCTGGGCCCCCGGTACGACTCCATCCGGGAGGATGTGGAGCCATGGTCCGCCCAGGGCTGCCGGGTGCTGCTCATTGCCCAGTACCATGGAACGCCGGAGCAAGGCAAACCCCTGGACCCGGAACAGGTCCGGCCCATGGCCCTGGCCCTTCTGTCCAACCGCATCCGGGCCACCGCCCCGGAGACCTTCCGCTTTTTCGCCCAGGAGGGGGTGTCCATCCGGGTCATCTCTGGGGACAACCCGGTCACCGTCTCAGAGGTAGCTCGCCGGGCAGGCATTGCCGGGGCAGAACGGTACATCGACGCCTCCACCTTGAAAACCGAAGGGGACTTTGCCCGGGCCGCCCGGGAGTGCACCGTCTTCGGTCGGGTCACACCGGACAACAAAAAGAAGCTGATCCGGGCCATGAAAAAAGAGGGACACACCGTAGCCATGACCGGTGACGGCGTCAACGACGTTCTGGCCCTGCGGGAGGCCGACTGCGGCATCGCCATGGCCTCCGGCAGCCAGGCCGCCAGCCAGGTGGCCCAGCTGGTTCTGCTGCAGTCCGACTTCGCCGCCATGCGGGGCGTGGTGGGAGAGGGCCGCCGGGTCATCAACAATATCCAGCGGGCTGCCGCTCTGTTTTTGGTAAAGAACATCTTCTCCGTCCTTTTGGCGTTCATCTCCATGTTCGCCACCTTCCCCTATCCCATCATGCCCCTGCACCTGAGCATGATCAGCGGCCTCACCATCGGCGCGCCCTCCTTCTTCCTGGCTCTGGAGGGGAACCGGGAGCGGATTAAGGGCCGGTTTATGGCCGGAGTTCTGCGCAAGGCCTTCCCCGGCGGACTGACCAACCTGATTGTGGTCCTCATGGCTGTGGGCTTCGTTTTGGTGTTCCATCTGCCTACGGAGCAGCTGTACACCGTCTCCGCCTCCCTCATGAGTCTCACGGGGCTTTTGGTTTTGTTCCAGGTTTGCAAGCCCTTCACCACACAGCGGAAGATTCTCTGGGGCCTTATGGCCGCTGCCTCCGCCTTTTGCTTCTTCTTCCTGGGGCCTGTGTTCGAATTTGTCCGGCTGGACCTGGAGATGGTCATTGTGCTGGTTGCCGTCTTCCTCATGACCCCCACAGTATTTTTCAGTCTCCAGCGCATGTTTGACTGGGGCGATATTCTGTATGACCGCCTCCACACCTGGCTCTCCCGCCACCGGGGAGGCGCCGCCCACCGGCTGGAGCTCCCGCCCAAGTAAGACAAGGAGGATGTTGGATGGAAACTCAGGAGCTTTTTCTTCCCCTGCCAGACCATGACATGGACATGCACACCGCCTATATCCAAGCGGCATTGGACAAGTGCCGGGAGGGGGGCGGAGTCCTCCGGCTGGCCCCCGGGGACTGGCGCATCGCCAGTCTGCGACTGTACGACAACACCACCCTGTATCTGTCCTCCGGAACCCACCTCATCGCCAGCAACCGTTGGCAGGACTATACGGACTTCCACGTCCCCACCACCTTAGGCTACCTGAAGAGTCCCTTTTTACAAAAGAAGTGGCGTCTGCCGGATCATTATGTCAACTCACCCATTACAGCCATAGATGCCGAGAACGTGGCGGTCATCGGCGAGCCCGGCTCCTGGATCGACGGCTCCGACTGCCTGGACCCCAAGGGGGAGGAGGGCTTCCGGGGGCCCATGGGTATGGTGTTCTGCCGCTGCCGCGGCGTGACCCTCCGGGGCTACACCTACCGCAACGCCGCCAACTGGTGCCACCAGCTGGACTCCTGCATCCAGGTCCGAATGGACCACGTGACGGTGCTGGGCGGCCATGACGGGGTCAATCTCCATCACTGCACCCAGGTGTGGATCGACAGCTGCGACTTCCGCACCGGGGACGACTGCATCGCCGGATATGACGCCGAAAACGTTGTGGTCCGGAATTGCAGCCTCAACACCTCCTGCAACAGCTTCCGCTTCGGGGGCCGGAACCTCCTGGTGGAACACTGCCGCTTCTGGGGGCCGGGGGAATATCCCCACCGCTCCTCCGGGCGGCACAACACCCTCTTCGCCTTCGCCTATTACGCCTTCCACTACGACCTGTGCCGGTGGGACAGTGAGAATTGGGTGGTCCGGAATTGCACCTTCGAGCATCTGGACAACCTGATCTATTACAATTACGGCGGCGACTGGAACCACAACGCCCGCCCCCTCCGGAACCTGACCCTGGAGCACATCACCATCCGGGGCCTGGCCGGCACCTCCCACATCACCACCTTGCCGGAAAGCCCCATCACCGTGACCTGCAAGGACCTCTCCCTCTCCTGGAGAAACGGCCTGCCCCAAACCGGCGTCCTCCGCACCTCCCCCGCCGTTCGCCTGGTTTTGGAGGATGTGCGGGTAGAGGGCGTCAACCAGTCCCCCGCCCAGTAGCATGTTCCACCCACCCCAGAGTGGCACCGTACACAGCAAAATCCCCCGGCAAATTCGTGTGAGCCTCACAGCCGCAACGAACTTGCCGGGGGGTCTATCCAATTTTGCCCCCGCCAGCCGCAAAAAGCATGGGAGCGGGAGCACCTTAGCTTCCCCACAAGGGCATACGCAGACCGCTCACATAGATACGCACTGGCGCGGCAGCGCCCCTGCCTTTCCCAAGGAAAGGTAGGGCACTGCCGCGCCAATACATTTTCAGAGAAATACACAATTACTCTCTTTGCGGCGGGACAAATTCCAAAAGGTCTCCAATTTCACAATTCAAAACTGTACACAGCTTAGCTAAAACATGAATATCCAAACGTGAAACAGTATTGTTGCAATAATTGTTAATCTGCGTCCTCTGCATTTCTGCACGATGGCTCAGCTTGTTTTTGCTGATACCAGTCTGCTGGATCAAGTCATTTAACTTGACCCGAATCGTACCGTATTGCTCTTCCACAAGCATCACCGCCCTCAGTCGTCTAACATCTACAGTTTAACTGAGAGAGGGCACCTTTATAAGTTCTAAGAAGTCTTGTGCAACTAGTTGCACATATCAGCATACCCTCAACCTGGCTGGATTAGGAGGCAAATATGATCACTTCGAACATGAACTTAATGAAATGGTCAATCGGATGCTTGGCGGCGGCTTACAAAGTTCTATTCTCGCGGCCTATCAGCAGGAGCTGGTCGAGGCAGAAACGCTCTACGAGCAATGCCTGGAGCTCATTCTTCGGTTTGCCTTTCATCTGCTCCGCCTCCGGCTGGCCACCTGGAGTTGTGGAGTCGCTTGCCGCCGGCAAGTGATAAAATCCCATGGCGCTTCGCCCTTGCCCCCGGGGGAAGGCCAGGGGCTGCCGCGCCAGTGCGTGTTACGTCAGGATATCCAATGGGCAGATAGGCGACAGCTTCACATAAGGTCGCCCGCCTAAGCTACAGGCGGGCCACCCGCTCCCGCAGCTCCGGGGCTTCCAACGTCTGGCCAAAGAGGCCGTACAGTCTTTCGCACCGCTGTTCCAGGGCAAAATAGGGGCCTTCCATCCCCTGGCCGGCGTGGGCCAGGGGGAGGCGGGAGGACATCTCCCGGAGAGCCTGGCGGCCACGGTCCCGGAAGCCCAGAATCCGGACGTAGGGCGCTTCCGCCGCCAGATCTTCGGCTGTGAGGCCCAGGAAGGCGCACAGGACCATCCGGTCCAGGCGACTGCGGGTGTACCGCTTGGATTTCACCGCTGTGAGGAGCCCCTCCAGACCGGTCTGCCGCCGGGACTCCCGCAGGAGCTTCCGCCACAGGCCCTCGGAGGCCCCGGGCAGGGCGGCGAAGGCCTCCTCCTCCAGAGTCCGGAGCCGGGCCAGCACCGCCCGCTCCCCCAGGGCTAAACTATGGACCCCGGCTCCCTCATAGGCCGGGCGGGCCTCCTCCGGCACGTAGGCCAGCCACGGCTCCCCCGCCATAATCCGCCGCCGGAGGGCCGTGGCGGAGGGGTTTTCCCGGTCCGCGTCCAGAGCGTGGTAGTCCCCAGGGCGGCAAATGGGTAAGGGGATGAGGCCGCTGCCCCGGGCCAGAATCGCCTTGCAGTACTCCACCGCCAGGATGTCATTGGGCCGCTCCAGCACCGCCGGGTCTCCGCCCAGGTCCTTCAGAGCCCGGCTCCGGGCGGCGGGGAAGGACAGGCCCTCATCCAGATGGGGCCGCAGAGCCTCCCCAAACTGGGGAGAGAGGAGCTGCCGGGCCGTCTCCAAAAGGGTCTCCCGGTCCGCCGTCTCGGCTCCAAAGGAAATGCCCTCCACCCCCAGCCGGTCCAGAATCTCCACACCACCGGCGGCAAAGCCCTCGGCGGACCGGAGGCTCACCGTCACCGGCAGCTCCAGCACCAGGTCCGCCCCGGCAAGCAGGGCCGCCCTGGCCCGCACCTGCCGGGAGAATACCGCCGGCTGGCCCCGCTGAACATACAACCCACTCATGAGACATACCACTGCCGCCTCTGGGTCCTGCTGCCGGAGAAGGGCCAGCTGCCGGGCATGGCCCAGATGAAAGGGATTGTATTCGCAAACAACGCCCACTGTCCGCATAGAAGGGACCCTCCTGTTTTTTTCAAAAATTTCCAAAGAAAGACTTGTAGGTCCGGGGAAAATGAGATAAAATACCCTTAGGTATGTCTATCTTACCACAAGATGGGAGAAAATGAAATCACTGTTTACAGGAGGATCATACAAATGAACATTCTGGTTATCAACGCCGGCAGCTCCAGCCTGAAGTACCAGCTCATGGACCCGGAGACCGGCGTCGTCACCGCCAAGGGCCTGTGCGAGCGCATCGGTCTGGACGGCCGCCTGACCCACAAGGTTCCCGCCCAGGACAAAAAGGTGGAGCGGGAGATCCCCATGCCCACCCATGCCGAGGCCATTGCCGCCGTCCTGGAGATTCTGGTGGACCCGGTCAATGGGGTCATCGCCTCCACCGATGAAATTGACGCCGTGGGCCATCGGGTCCTCCATGGCGGTGATAAATTCATCGATTCCTGCATCATCAACGAGGCCTGCAAGCAGGCCATCCGGGACTGCATCCCCCTGGGCCCCCTCCACAACCCTGCCAACCTCATGGGCATTGAGGCCTGCGAAAAGGTCATGCCCGGCAAGCCCCAGGTGGCCGTCTTCGACACCGCCTTCCACATGACCATGCCCCCCAAGGCCTACCGCTATGCCATTCCCACCCAGTATTACGAGGAAGATCACCTCCGCCGGTACGGCTTCCACGGCACCTCTCACAAATACGTCACCCGCCGGGCCATCGCCCTCATGGGCCGGGAGGACATCAAGCTGGTAAACTGCCATCTGGGCAACGGCTCCTCCCTGTCCGCCGTGAAGGACGGCAAGTGCCAGGACACCTCCATGGGCTTGTCCCCTCTGGCCGGCGTGCCCATGGGCACCCGCTCCGGCGACATTGACGCCTGCGTGGTTCAGTTCATCATGAACAAGTACGGGATGAGCGCCGATGCGTGCCTCAACATGCTGAACAAGAAGTCCGGCGTTCTGGCTCTGTCCAACGGGGTCTCCTCCGACTTCCGGGATCTGGAAGCCGGGGCCAACAAGGGCGACGAGGCCTGCCAGCTGGCTCTGGACAAGTTCTGCTATGAGGTCCGGAAGTATATCGGCGCCTACGCCGCCGCCCTGGGCGGGCTGGACTGCCTGGTTTTCACCGCCGGTGTCGGCGAAAACGGCGCCACCAACCGGGCCGCCATCTGCGAGGGCCTGGAGTTCCTGGGTGTGAAGATCGACCCGGAGCGGAACAACACCCGGGGGCAGGAGGCCCTCATCTCCACCGACGACTCCAAGGTCAAGGTCTGGGTCATCCCCACCAACGAAGAGCTGATGATCGCCCAGGACACCGCCGACCTGGTGAAGGCTGCCCAATGATCAAACACACACGGGAGCCCCAGAGGCTCCCGTGCTTTAGAATGGAGGTATTTCCACATGACCGCTGCTGAACGGCTGCTCCGTTACGTACAGTTTGACACCCAATCCAACGAATTTTCCGACACCTGCCCCTCCACAGACAAGCAGAAGGTCCTCGCCCTGTCCCTGGTGGAGGAGATGAAGGCCATGGGAATTTCCGATTCTTACATGGACGCCGAGGGCTACGTCTACGGCACCGTGCCCGGAGACCCCACAAAGCCTGTCATCGGTCTCATCGCCCACATGGATACCGCCCCTGACGCCTCCGGGGCCAACATTCAGGCCCGAATCGTGCCCTACGAGGGCGGAGACATTGTGCTAAACGAGGACGAGCACATTGTGATGAAGGAAACGGACTTCCCCAGCCTCGCCCGGAACCGGGGCAAGCACCTCATTGTCACCGACGGCACCACGCTCCTGGGGGCCGATGACAAGGCCGGGATTGCGGAAATCCTCACCGCAGCCGAACGCCTCCTGGCCTCCCCGGAGCCCCATGCCACTTTGCGCATCGGCTTTACCCCCGATGAAGAGATCGGCCGGGGGGCAGATCGGTTCAACCTCAAGGACTTCGGGGCCGAATTTGCCTACACTGCCGACGGCGGCACCCTGGGTGAATTGGAGTACGAGAACTTCAACGCCGCCGCTGCCAAGGTGGTGTTCCACGGCCGGAACATCCATCCCGGTTCTGCCAAGAACCAGATGGTGAACTCCCAGCTCATCGCCATGGAGTTCCACAGTCTGCTCCCCGTCCACCAGCGGCCCGAAGCTACAGAGGGCTACGAGGGCTTCGCCCTGCTTACGGACATGAAAGGCACCGTGGAGCTGAGCCAACTGCGCTACATCATTCGGGACCATGACATGGGCAAGTTCACCCGGATGAAGGAGCTGTTTGGGGAAATCGCCGCCTTCCTCAACGGGAAATATGGGGAAGGCACGGTGGAGCTGACTCTGAAGGACAGCTATTACAACATGAAGGAACGGATCTTGCCGGTGATGCATATCATTGACCGGGCCAAGACCGCCATGGAGCGGGTGGGAATTACCCCCGTCACCGTCCCTGTCCGGGGAGGCACCGATGGAGCCCGGCTGTCCTATGAAGGGCTGCCTTGTCCCAACCTGTGCACCGGTGGCGAGAACTACCATGGCCGGTTTGAGTACATCCCCGTAGAGGACATGGAGCTGTGCACCCAAATGCTGGTGGAGCTGCTCCGTCTGTAGGCCTCCCATGCAATCGGACAGAGGGGCTAAATCGCCCCGACCTTCCACACCACCGTACGTCAGACTGTCTCACAATTGGGAGCTTCCGCCTTGGTCATAAGCGTTTTCTGGTGTAATTTGCTAGAAAATCCACAAAATTTCACAAATTTATTGAATGAGCAGGCGCCTCGCGCTCTGCTCATTTCAAATTTTCTCGTCAACTCTTGGACAGAAAACATGCCAAGTAATCGCTTAAGGTTATAAGCGATGGACATGGACGCACATTCTGCATCTACATTTCCAGCTTTCCTTCGGAGAAAATGTGGATAGCCCGGTTGTCGCTGGATATTTCGGCCTGTTGTTGATGTCGTACATGCGCCTTTTTAGGGCATGTGCCACATTCCGTGTTCCATCTGTGGCAATAAGCTTTCCGTCAATCAACCCCCAGCCCTTCAAAATTAAGGTGAGCTCACGCAGTACGCTCCGAAATACGTTACGATATGTCTCCCTCACGCTTTCCGATAGGTTAATTTTACAAGGACCAGGCCTATACTGCAATCGTGAGACCGTCTGACATGCGCGCATCGGGCGCACGTAAAACTGCGGATTTTAGTTGGCGGCTGTAGCTGCCAACTAAAATCCGCAGTTGCCACAGCACCGCAGTGCTGTGAGTTCTTTGTTCATGATTTCGTGGTCTACTGGACGGGGAGCAGTGCGAAAACACATTTTGCAACAGGCCCTTGCGCTTTGACCAGGTTCCATTAATTCAGCAGCGACAGCAGCTCCTCCCGGGACATGGAGAGGAGGCTCTCGCCATCTCCCCCTGTGACGGTCTCCATAAGGGCGGATTTTTTCTCCTGGAGCTCCAGGATTTTCTCTTCAATGGTGTCCTTGGCAATGAGCTTATACACATGCACGCTGGCCTGCTGGCCCATACGGTGGGCCCGGTCCGTAGCCTGGTTCTGAGCAGCCAGGTTCCACCAAGGGTCATAGTGAATCACCACATCCGCCGCCGTCAGGTTGAGGCCAGTGCCTCCAGCCTTCAGGGAGATCAAAAACACCTGCGCGCCGCCGGCCTGAAAGGCCTTCACCAGCTGAGCCCGCTTCTCCTTAGGGGTGTCCCCCTGGAGCGTATAGCTGGAAATGCCCAGCTGGTTTAGGCGTTCCCGAATCCGGCTCAGCATAGAGGTAAACTGGGAGAACAGGAGAATCTGGTGGCCGTTCTCCACCATACCGGCACACAGCTCCAAGCAGGCCTCCAGTTTGCTGGACGGCCCCTGGTAGTTGGAAAAACACAGATTGGGGTCACAGCAAACCTGCCGCAGCTGGGTCAGGGCCGCCAAGATTTGCAGCTTATTCCCGCCCTCCCCGGTGCAGGCCGTCTTGGCTGCACTGGCCACAGCGTAATAGGTCTTGCGCTCCTCCTCAGAAATCTGGACCCTTCGGACATGCTCCATTTTGGGGGGCAGCTCCTTTAGCACCGCCTGCTTCAGTCGCCGGAGCAAAAAAGGCTGGACCAGGCGGCTGAGCTGCTGCCCAGCCTGGGGGTCCTTGCTCTGAGCGATGGGCCGCTCCAGCTTCTCTACAAAGGCGGCGTGGGAAAACAGGTAACCGGGCATGAGGAAATCAAACAGGTTCCACAGCTCGCTGAGGCGGTTCTCAATGGGCGTACCTGTGAGCACAAAGCGCTGGCTGCAGGCAATGGTTTTGACTGCCTTGGAGGCCAAGGTTGCCTGATTTTTGATATTCTGCCCCTCATCCAACACACAGGCGTAGAAGGTTCGGCCTTCATACAGCTTGATATCCCGCTTTAAAAGATCATATGAGGTCACCCAAAGATCCCAATCCCCACATGTTTCCATCTGCTCTTTGCGCTCCGCCGCCGGTCCCATGATAAGAGCGGACCGGAGCTGGGGGGCGAACCGGGCCAACTCGTCTCCCCAGTTTAAAATCAGTGAGGTGGGGCATACCACCAGGCTGGGCATACCCGTTTCCCGAAAGGGCACCGTAGACAGATAGGCAATGATCTGCACCGTCTTTCCGAGTCCCATTTCGTCTGCCAAAATGCCGCCAAAGTGGCAGCTCTCCAGGGTCTTGAGCCATTGAAAGCCCACCTTTTGGTAGGGGCGGAGCACTGGCTCCAAATGGGCCGGAACCTGATAGTCGCTCTCCGCCACAGACTTGAAGTTCCGGACCATGGAGCGGAACTGCCGGTCCCGGTTTACCTGGAGCCCCTCGTTTTTTCCCAAGAGTGCATCCAGGTACAGCCCCCGGTACGCAGGCATCGTCACATGACCCTGGACCAGATCCTTCGCCGGTAAAAGGGTCATATGAGCCATTTCCGCCAGGGTTTCATAGGGAGAGCCGTCCAGCTTCAGGAAGCGGCCATCCTTCAGCCGGTGATATTTCTGCTTCCGGAGCAGGCTACGGTACAGGCCCTCCAGCTCCTCCGGGGGAAACTCTCCGGTGTCCAGGTCCAGACTGAGCAAACCGTCGGAGACGGAAATCCCCACCGTGGGGCTGGAGGGCCGGATCTGCTTGTCCCCCAAGCGCTGGGAGACGTATACCTCTCCATAGCTGTGAAAGGTATCCAGCACATCCGTGAGAAAGTCATACATGGCCTCCTCTTTCTCCATGACAAATACGCCATTGCTGTCCTCCTGAAAGTACCGCCGCAGAGGATCCTGGGCAGCCTGCTCCTGCCGCACATTGCGCTTCACCGTCAAATCCCGGGAGGCCGGGAGGCCGTAAGGTACTTCCTGCTCTCCATAGCGGAACTTCAGCTCTGCCTGTAGCCGCCCATTGTCCACGTCGAAGTAATAGCAAGGGGTACAATCATCGGGGGAATAGGCCTCCAGAAGTCCGCTTGGGTCCTCTACAGCAATCAGATCCCTCACCTCCGGCAGCACACAGCTGCAAAAATCCGGCAGGTCAGAAAAGGCAATTTGCATCTTACCGGAACCTACAGACAGCATGGGATAAACCCGCTCCTGAAAATCCCGGCTGCATCGGAGCAGTTTCCGGTCGTAAAAGGCATACAGGGCTCGGGCATTTCCAAAAAAGCTGGTCCCTCTCGGGAGTTCCACCGTCAGGTTGGCCACATTCTTTTCCTTCTGGAGCTGCATGGCAACAGGCGGGTTCCCATCCTCCAGCACGATTGATGGATTCCACCGGGTGCTTCCCAGGTCCTGATGCAGATACATCTGAAAAAAGCGGTCGAACGGCTCGCCTGTAAGTTGAATCCCGCCCTTGTTTCCCAAATAACCGCCATAGCTGTAGTTGTCATATATTCCATAACCTGGCTCAAAGGAGCGGAAGGTGCGAAATTCATTCATCAGCAGGGCAATAAGCGCCTGAGACTGCTCATCAAACTGCGCCATGGCATGGCACAGGGTCAATCCCTTGCCATAGGTCACCTCTTCTTCTTTGCTGACATACTCTAAAAAAGTCTTCACATTCTTAACCACATACAGCCTGTCAAAGCCCACCTGGAAGGTGAGCGTGGGGTAGCCCCGACTCATTTCCGACGGAAAAATCTGGGGAACCAGCCGGGCCTGACGGGTGGCGTCCACACCGGACCTGGAGCGGTCCCGGTAGGCCTTCAGGATCCGGCTCACCCTCCCATCGCTGCGGTTGGTCTCCGGCTGGTAGGAAACCATGGTCAAAAGCGCCGCCACCAGATGCTTGCAGCAGTGCCGGTCTGCAAAGCGGGGGCAGGTACACAGCGCCGATAAGCCCCGGTCGGAAAAAGAGGCATTGACTGTATACAGCTTCGTCCCCCGGACCTTACAGGTAAGCTTTGCAAGATCCTTTGTCACTTCCTCCCGGTAGCTGATCACCCGGTCCTGCTCATAATAAGCAAGGCCCCTCTCGTAGTCCTCCTCCGGAACCATCTGCCGGATTTCTTTTTTTGTTATGCGCATGGAACCCACTCCGTAAAAATAAATTCACAGTTACTTCCTTGTTATTTTACTACATCCTCCAGCCAAACACAAGGATGAATCCAATTCCGCCAAACAATTCAGCGGGAGAAATCCCAGCGTTCCGTGATTTCTCCCGCTATTTCAAGGTTTGGCCCAGGCCATGCCGTCGCTGCACGCCAGTCAGTCTTTTTCAGGCGTCACCGTCAAGCCGGTGATCTCCCCGGCCTGGTCCTGCACCAGAACGGCGGAACCGGTGGCGGTCAGGGTCAGGGTGCCGTCCCCCTTGACATCGGCAGTGCGGTATCCGGAGGCTTTGGCCAGGTCGGTGTCCGGGGAGGTCGCGTAGACCTGGAATTCCACCGTGGTGTCCCCCCGGAGCTGTTTGAAGACCTTTTTCAGGACAATGATCTGGTCGCTTTCAATGAGGCCCTGGGCCCGGGCGTCCTCTGTGAGGGCGGAGTTGATCTCCACCTTCTCCTCGGTGCTCAACCGGGACGCCTGGTCGTTGTTGTTGTAATCGTAGACAAAATATCCCGCCACACAGCCGGCGGCAAAGAGGAACAGAACGCCCAAAAGAATGGCCTGCCGCTTTTTCAGGTGCAGCTGGTCCCCGGCATCATAGACGAGGTGCATCCGGTAGGCCAGAGGGATCATCACCATCAGGAACAGAATCAGAAGCACAGACTCCAGGGGGAACAGCGCCAGATTCTTGAGAATCCGGGGCAGCTGGAAAAAGGCATAGGACTTATTGAGCACCACCTGGTAATACCACGCCATAATGGGAGCATTCAGCACAATGTTCACAAAAAAGTCCACACAAAACCGGGAGAGAATCACCCGGGTAGCGGTGACCCGGGTCCGGTACAGAAACAGCGCAAAAACCAGAGAGCCGGCAATCTCAATAAAAATAAAGGGGAAAAAATATACCCCGGTGGGGAAGAGCAGACAGCCCAGGGTGTCGGATACGGCTGCTGCCAGTATAGCCACCACAGGACCAAAGACCATGGCTCCCAGCGCGTTGATGAAGAAGGCAATGTTGATTTTTAAATCGGCGGCAATGGGGATACCCAGGCTCTTGAGCGCCACCCGCAGGGCAATCATCAGGGCGGCAAACACCAGGATTCGGATGTCCTTCAGCTCCATGGCGGCGTCGCGCCAATAGGCTTTGGAGAATGGGGTCTGATACAATGCGGTAGATTTGGTTTGTTTCATCGGTGGACCTCCTAAATTTTGATGGGGCCGGGTCGGCAGCAACTGCTGCTGTCTCATGGCGCGCAGCAAATGAAAAAGCTCCCCACAGGACAAGGCCCGGGGGAGCAAAGTTTGCCAGCATGTGCGCCAGTGGGAGGGACGGCCAGCTTCACAGCCTTCCCAATGCCCAACTGAGCATCGTTGCTACATAAAGGAGGTTTTTCCACCCATATGCAACAGCGGGTGCGGACCTTCTATCGCGGAGAAACTCCTTCGTCTGCCAGACAACTCCCCATTTTGGCAGCACTTCACGCAGAGGGTCCTACTCTGTCGCAGTTATTTTACACGAAATAGAAGCCGTTGTAAATATAAATTTTGCAAAAATTGGTAATTGCGCAGGAGCATAACATGCGGTAGCAGGCTGGTGCTTCCATGGTTCCCCCGAAGAGTCGCAAAAGAGGGGTGAAAAAGTAAAATTTCCTCTTGCATTTTGGGGAGAACCTGATACAATAAAATCTGTCCAGCGTCGCAGGGAGTAGGAAATTTCGCGTTAAGTACCGTTCGGATGGGAGGTTGCCAGCGGGCGAAGGGGCTGTGGCCCCGCGATGAACTTTCCGCAACCGCCTGAGCCGGATGCCCGACCGCGGCAGGCCGTGACCCGCCTCTGCCGTTTGGTCCAAAAACGCTGGTAAACCTGCGTCCACGGGGGCATGACAGCCGGACAAACCGCATATTCCCTGGAACCTCCTCCATTTTCGAAAGGAGGACTTTTTTATGTCCAAAAACGCAACGACCAAGGAAATCCAGCCCACAACCAGAGGAAGAATGGCCACCCGGGTTGTGGCGACCAGCGCCCTGCTGTGTGCCCTGAGCGTGGTCTTCGCACGGTTCACCACGGTGATGCCCTCGGCCATCAGCCGGTTCTCCATTGAGGCAGTGCCCATTGCTTTGGCAGGCTACTTCTTTGGCCCCATCGCCGGCTTGATGGTGGGCGCGGTGAGCGACACCGTAGGCTGCCTCTTCTCCGGCTACGGCTGGGACCCGGTGCTGACGGTGTCCCCCATGCTCCTGGGCCTGTTTGCAGGTCTCCTGCGGCCGGTGCTGTACCGCATGGAGAAGCCCTGGGACTTCTGGCGCGTAGCGGTAACTCTGCTGCCAGGCAAGGTACTGGGCAGCGTCCTGTGGCAGAGCTACTGGCTCATCTTCCTGGGCTATTCCAAGAAGGCCATGGGCCCCCTGATTGCCTACCGCTGCATCGAGGCCGGTTTGGAGCTGGTGCTGGATACCCTGATCATTTTCGTCCTGTTCCGCACGGGAATCTTCCAGCGGCTGGGCCTCTGGCGGCCAAAAGCTGCAAAGTCCCGCTCGTAAACAACGTGCATGGTCCCTGCCCGCAGAGGCGGGGACCATTTTAACAAGGAGAAATTGCCATGAATATCACAGAAGCCTTAACCTATATCCACTCTGTCTGCTGGAGGGGGTCCATCCCCGGCCTCTCCCGGACCCAGGAGCTACTTCGCCGCATGGGAAATCCGGAAAAGAAGTTGAAGTTTGTCCACATCGCCGGAACCAACGGCAAGGGCTCTACGGCGGCCATGACCGCCTCCATCCTTCGCAAGGCAGGCTACTGCACCGGCCTGTACACTTCCCCCTTCCTCTTCCGGTTTAACGAGCGGATGAACATAAATGGGGCGGACATTGCAGATGAAGAGCTGGCCGAAATCACAGAGTTCGTCAAGCCCCACGCCGAGGCCATGGCGGACCATCCCACAGAGTTTGAGCTGGTGACGGCCATTGCCATGGAGTACTTTGCCCGGCACCGGTGCGACATCGTGGTTCTGGAGGTGGGCATGGGAGGGGAACTGGACTCCACCAACGTAATTGACCCGCCGGAGGTGGCGGTGATTTGCAACCTGGGCCTGGACCATACGGAATTTTTGGGCAACACGCTGGAAGAGATTGCACAGGCCAAGGCCGGGATCATCAAGCCTGGCTGCTCCGCTGTCCTGTACCGGGGCAGTCCGTCGGTGGAAGCCGTGTTCGAGGAAGCCTGTAAGGCTCGGGGCGTCGAGCTCTGCAAAGCGGACTTCAGCGCCCTGGTCTCCCGGTCACACAGCTTTGCGGGGCAGGTGTTCGACTTTGGTTCCCGGAAAGCCCTGGAAATCCCCCTCCTGGGGGCCCATCAACTGCGCAATGCCGCCGTGGTGCTGACAGCGGTGGACTGCCTGATCCGCCGTGGCTGGAGCATTTCTGAAGAGAATATTCGGGACGGTCTCCGGGATGTGGTATGGCCCGGGCGGTTTGAGCTGCTGCGGAGAAACCCCGATGTAATTGTAGACGGTGGTCACAATCCCCAGTGCCTGGAAGCCCTGGCCCAAAATGTCCGGGATTACCTGGCCGGGCGGAACATCACAGCGCTCACCGGCGTCATGGCCGACAAGGATTACACCCACATGTACGAAACCATGGCTCCCCTGGTCACCCGGTTTGTCGCCGTAACGCCGGACAACCCCCGTGCCATGCCGGCGGAGGAGTTGAAGAAGATTTTAACTTCCTTCGGAAAGCCAGTCACAGCCTGCGCTTCCGTTTCCCAAGGTGTAGAGGAGGCCCTCCGCCAAGCTGGTCCCCAGGGATTGGTGTTGGCCTTTGGCAGCCTGTACATGGTGGGAGACGTGCGTAAGACGGTACTGGGGGCATAAGAATTCCGGAAAAAGTCAAAAAAACTCTTGCATTTAAGGCCTGGATGTGGTATTATGGTCGGGCGATTGAATTGACGGGTGCAATGCGCCCTTGGACCCCAGAGCAGAAAGAGGTGAAACGACATGAAGGAAGGTATCCATCCCAAGTACGAACAGACTACGATCCGCTGTGCCTGTGGCAACGTTTTCACAACCGGTTCCACAAAGAAGGACATCAAGGTTGAAATCTGCTCTAAGTGCCATCCCTTCTACACCGGCAAGCAGAAGCTGGTCGATACCGGTGGACGCGTTGATCGGTTCAACAAGAGATTTGGCCTGAAGTAAGACCCCTGAGTCCGCACCGCGAAAGTGGTGCGGACTTTTTTCTATTCTTCCGGAATGGAACATGGGGGCATATGGAATCATCTACCATATGAACCAACATTTTTTGAAATCAGGTGATGATATGCCGCAAGAACACACCATCGAGCGGGCGGTCCTGGTGGGGCTGAACGCCGACTGTTTTTCCAAGGAGGAGACCGCCTCGGAGGCCAGTTTGGAGGAGCTGGAGGCTCTGCTGGAGACGGCAGGTGGCCTCTGCACCGCCAAGATCCTGCAAAACCGCCACACTCCGGACGCCCGCACCTTGATTGGCGCCGGCAAGGCCGAGGAGATCCGTCAGCTGATCCAGGCCACGGAAGCGGGCATGGCCATTTTTGACAACCCTCTGTCTCCCTCCCAAATTCGGGTGCTGGAGGAGCTTCTGGGAGTCACGGTCCTGGACCGAAGCGCCTTGATTTTGGACATTTTTGCCCAGCGGGCCAAGACCGCAGAAGGCCGGCTGCAGGTGGAGCTGGCTCAGTACAAGTATCTTCTGCCTCGCCTGTCCGGCATGGGAATCAGCTTGTCCCGGCAGGGCGGTGGCATTGGCACCCGAGGCCCCGGCGAGACCCAGCTGGAGACGGACCGCCGCCACATTCGCGCCCGGATTGCCAAGCTGGAGGAGGAGCTGGCTCAGGTCCGCCAGGTCCGGGCCATGCAGCGCCGCCAACGGATCAAAAATTCCGTCCCGGTGGTGGCCCTGGTGGGGTACACCAACGCAGGAAAGTCCACCCTGCTGAACCAGCTCACCGGCGCGGAGATTCCCGCCAACAACCGTCTTTTTGACACCCTGGACACCACCTCCCGGCAGCTGGAGGTAAACGACACCTTACAAGTCATCCTGTCGGACACCGTAGGCTTCATTTCCAAGCTGCCCCACCACCTGGTGGATGCCTTCCGGGCCACTCTGGAAGAGCTGTCCTATGCAGATCTTCTGATTCATGTCATTGACGCGTCAGACCCGGAACGGGAAGCCCACATTGCCGTGGTGGAGCAGCTGGTGGAGCAGCTGGCAAAGCCCGGTGTTCCGGTGATCCAGTGCTTTAACAAGGCGGATTTGGTGATGGCGGAGGACCTGCCCGTGGGGCAAAACCGAGTGGCAGTCTCTGCCAAGAAGGGGAGCGGACTGGAAGCCCTGCTCCGCCTGGTGGCAGACAACCTAAACCGGGGCCAGCACCGGTGTTTTCTCCTCCTTCCCTATGCCCAGGGGGGCATTCTGGACCGTCTGCATCGGGACGCCCAGGTTCTCGCGGTGGAGTACGCCCCGGAGGGAATCCAGGTAGAGGCCATCTGTGGCCCCATCGTTTACGGACAGCTGAAAAAATTCGTCATACGGGAGATCTGACCCATGGAGGAATATCTGGTTCCCACCGCCTTTGGTCAGGCGGAGTTTATTGAGAAAAAATCCCGCTTTATCGGCCACATCTGGCCCACGGAATCGGAAGCCGAGGCTCTGGCCCACATAGAGGAAATGCGCAAGCTCCACTATGACGCCACCCACAACGTCTGGGCCTATATCATCAAAGATGGGCCGGTGCGTTTTTCCGATGACGGCGAGCCTGGCGGCACCGCCGGCATGCCCACCCTGCAGGTGCTACAGCGTGAAAATCTGTTCCATGTAACCTGCGTGGTCACCCGGTACTTCGGAGGCGTTCTCCTGGGGGCCGGCGGGCTGGTCCGGGCCTATGCCAAGGGAGCGAAAATTGCCGTGGACGCAGCCGGGAAGTCCATGAAGCGGGTATGGACCTCCCTGTATCTGCCGGTTCCCTATAGCTGGTACGAACGAATGAAGCTGGAGGTGGCCGCCTTTGGGGGCCTGATCCGAGACACGCAATTTGGCGCCGACGTGGAGCTGGAGGTCCTCCTGCCGGAGGCCCGGACCTCTCCCTTTTTGGAGCGTCTCCGGGACATGTCCGGCGCCACGCTGGAGGCCCTCATCACCGGTCAGGAATACCGGGCCTTCCCCTTGACAGAAGTCTCTGCCGCACCTTGAAATTTTTCTTGAAGGAGGTTACAATATTCATGGAAATTCGCCCTTATACGCAGGCCGACTGGCCCCGGATTGCCGCGGTCCATGACGCTGCGCGGCCCATGGAGCTGCATCTGGCAGGCCTGGACGGCGCGTTTCTCCCCCTGTCCGTGGCAGCCCAGCGGGAGGGGCTGTTTGATTACACCATTTTGGTTGCTTTGAAACCGGAGGTTGTGGGCTTTGTGGCCTTCACGCCGGAAGAACTGGCTTGGCTTTATGTGGACCCCGTCTGCCACCGCCAGGGCATTGGCAGGGCTCTGGCCCGGGCAGCCCTGGCCCAGATGGGACCAAAACCCCTGACCGTGGAGGTACTGGCCGGAAACCTCCCCGCCCTGTCCCTATACCGCAGTCTGGGCTTTAGCCAGGAAAAAATTGTCCACGGCCATATGCCAGGCAACGAAGCGTTCCCTGTCACCGTCCACTGCCTGACCGCCCCGGCCTAAGCGCGATACCCGCAGAAGCCACTGTACATCATTTCATGGGAGGAATGGTTATATGACAATCCGGCAAGCCTTGGAGCAGGCGGAACACCAGCGTTTAGACCCCCGGGCAGCCTTTTCTGACCGGTCCCGGGGGCGCCCCGTTCCGGAACCGGAGCGGGAGGATGACGTCCGCACCTGCTACCAGCGGGATACGGACCGCATCGTCCACAGCAAAGCCTTCCGCCGCCTGATGCACAAAACCCAGGTCTTTCTCTGCCCCGAGGGAGACCACTACCGGACCCGTATGACCCACACCCTGGAGGTGGCCCGCATTGCCCGAACCATCACCCGGGCCCTGAATCTGAACGAGGATCTAAGCGAAGCCATTGCTCTGGGACACGACCTGGGACACACCCCCTTTGGCCATGCCGGTGAAGATGCCCTCAGCCAGGTCCTGGGCAAGCCATTCCGGCACAACGAGCAGTCTCTGCGGGTGGTGGACATTCTGGAAAAAGATGGCCAGGGGCTGAATTTGAGTCACGAAGTCCGCCTGGGAATTCTGGGCCACACGGGAGAATACGTCCCTGAGACCCTAGAGGGGCAAATTGTCCGAAAGTCGGATCAAATCGCCTATATCAACCACGACATCGACGATGCCATGCGGGCAGGCATCCTGACCAATGACGACATTCCACGCCCCATTGCCCATGTTTTAGGCGAAACCCACAAGGATCGGATCAACACCTTGGTCACCAACACCATTTCCCACACAATCCGCACCGGCGAGCTGTCTATGGACCCGGAGGTGGCAGGGGCCATGAGAGAACTGCGGTCCTTTATGTTCCAGCGGGTCTATCGGAATCCCGTGGCAAAAGGAGAGGAGTCCAAAGCCAAGGTCATTGTACAGCAGCTGTATGCGTACTACATCCGCCATCCCCAGGCCATGCCGGATACCTTCCAACCCCAGCTCACCTTTGAGGGCATGGAGCGGACCGTTTGCGACTACATCGCCGGCATGACAGACAAATACGCAGTAGATAAATACACAGAATTGTTTATCCCCTCCAACTGGCACGTGCGGGGGTAATCCCCTATATTTTAAGTTGGAAGAAGGTCCCCTATGAAAAAAAGAAAGTCCCATATCATGTCCCCTGCCGGTACCGCATTGGTCCTACTGCTGGGCATCCTCCTGGCGGCTATGACCACCCTCGCCCTGGAACAGGGCTCCCTGCTTTCCACCCTGGAGTCGTTCCGGGCAGAGCCGGTGCTCTTTGTCCTCAACCTGTGGCCCATGGCTGCCATGGCGCTGCTCGTGTACTTTCTCTTGGGAAATGCCTGGTACAGTGTCAGCTTCACCACCCTGGTTTGGGGGCTCTTAAGCTACGTAAATCTCGTCAAAGTGGAAGCCCGGGGAGATCCCTTTGTTCCCGGAGATATCCTGCTCCTGACGGAGGGCATGGAAGCAGCGGGGAACTATCAGCTGGACATGCATTGGGGCAAACTGGCCCTTCTTTTGGGGCTGTGCCTGCTTCTGGCCTTCATGGGGATAAGGCTCAAAAGCTCCAGGCCCCGTTTGCCCCTCCGGCTACTGGCTGCTCTGGGGGTAGCTGCGGCCTTCGTGGTGACCATGATCTATATATACCCAGATCAGGAACTCTACGAAAAAATGAAGGGGCCCAACCGTGCCAACGTTCCGGCAGTCTACCATGCCTTTGGATTCCCCTATTGCTTCCTGCACAACTTCAATCTCTACCCCATAGACACTCCCCCTGGCTACAGTTCCCAGGAGGCCGCCACGTATGAAACCCGCTTTCGGAAGGAACCGGTCTCCCCGGACACTGCCCCCAATATCCTGATGGTGATGTGTGAAGCCTTTACCGACCTGCCCAATGCGTCTGCGTTTACCTACACCGAAGAGGAAAACCCCATTGCCGCCTACAACCGGCTGGCGGAGAGCACCCTCTCCGGCCACCTGATCGTATCCAACACCGGCGCCGGGACCGCCAACACAGAGTTCGACGTGCTTACTGGCATGATGACCAACCGCATCGGAACTGGCACCACCTCTGCCTTCCGCACCGTGCACCGCAACACGGATTCCATCCCCCGTATGCTGAACGAAGCCGGTTACCGCACCTTTTTTATGCACCCGGGGCAAAACTGGTTCTACAACCGGGAAAGTGTCTACACCTATCTGGGTATTTCCGATCAGGTATTCCAGGATGCATTTGACCCCTCGGACTACCTGGGGGAATGGATTTCCGATGAAGCCTTTCTCCGGGTGCTGGAGCAGTCCCTGGAGGAGCGGCAGGGGGATACGCCCCTCTTCACTTACGCTGTCACCATCCAAAACCACCAGGCCTACACCGCCGGAAAGTACGGCTTTGTGCCGGATCCGCCTGAAACCACCGTCTCCCTCAGCGATGCGGCCAGCACCTATTTGTCCGTCTACTTTAAGGGCTTGCAGGACAGCGCCAATATGCTGGAGCGTCTGACTCAGTACCTGGACAGCCTGGATGAATCCTATCTTCTGGTGTTTTTCGGAGACCATCAGCCAAACCTGGGCGGCAGCTACCTGGCCTACCGGGAGCTGGATCCAACCTACGGCTCCACAGACACTGTGGCGGACACCCTGCAGCCCTACACCGTACCCTACCTCATCTGGGGCAATGCCGCTTACCGGCAAGACCACAACCTTCTGGCCCAGGCCCAGGTGCTGAACCTGCCGGAAACCATCAGCAGCCACTACCTGGGAGCGCTTACCTGCCAGCTGGCCGGGTTCCAAGGGTATGACGGCTACGTGGATCTTCTGAATGACCTGAGAACGCAGCTCCCTGTCTCCTCCATATACGGCTACCAGCTCCCAGACGGCTCTTACACCGCCACCCTTCCCTCAGATCTGCAGGCTCTGGAGGACATACGCTGGAAGTGGCAGTATTATCGCATGAAGGAACAGGCCGTCCCATAAAATTCAGAAGTTTCCTCCCGAATGTCCTGTGCTTTCACCCAAGGGAGAAATTTTAAAATTTTCAGGGAAGACTTTTCGGGGAAGCTGTGGTATAATGAATTTTAATGGGCCGGTGTGCCCAAATTTCTACCTGAGACTAAACCCAAAAGGAGATCGCTTTCTATGAGAAACCTGCGCGGCATCATTGTGGCTGGTGTATTTGGCGTTCTGACCTGGCTGGTGCAACAGCTGGCTCAGCGCTATAGCCTGCTGCTGGATATGGCGTACCCCTTTGCCTCCAAAACGGTTCAAGAGCTTTTGGGCGGCTGGAGCGCTGGGGTGGATTTCTGTGTCTGGCAGGTCATTCTAGCGGTATTTCTGGTAGCGGTCGTCGTGTCCATCGGCCTGATGGTCCTGTTTCGCTGGAACTTCTTCCGGTGGCTGGGCTGGGTGCTGGCACCGGTATCCATCGCCTATTTCCTGTTTACCTGCTTGTGGGGACTCAACTACTATAACCGGCCTATCCAGGAAAGCATGAAGCTGAAGGCCGGCGACTATACCGTGGCAGACCTGCGTGACGCCACCCAGTTTTACCGGGAGCAGGCGGATCGTCTGGCGGGCCAGATGAAGCGGGATGCCAACGGCGACATGGTGTTGGAAAATCTGGACACCCTGAATCAATCGGTAAAAGCAGGATACGATAACCTGGTGTGGGATTACTCCATCTTTGCCGGTTCCCGGGGACCTGTCAAGGCACTGGGATGGGGCAGTCTCTTTAGCCGCTTTGGGACGTCCGGCGTCACCATAGGCCTCACGGGCGAGGCGGCAGTCAATATGGAGGAGTATTCCGCCACCATTCCCTTCAACATGTGCCACGAAGTAGCCCACCTTCTGGCCATTGCCGTGGAGGATGAAGCAAATTTTGCCGGCTACCTGGCTTGCGAATACAGCGGCGACCCGGTGTTTCAATACTCCGGGTATATGATGGCCTATCTCTACTGCTCCAACGAGCTGTACAAAACGGATCAGGAAGCCTGGCAGCAAATCCGAAGCCAGGCCTCAGCAGAGCTGCTTCATGATCTGAATGCCAACAATGCGGTATTCCAAGAGAACCAGGGGCCGGTCAGGGACACTGCCCAGACGGTGTATCACGACTATCTCCAGTCCAACGGCCAGGAAGAAGGCGTTGAGACCTACAACATGGTAACCGGCCTTCTGGTCGCTTGGCATCAGGAAAAGTATGTAGAGCATAACGAGACGGAGCCCACCGTGTTTGACCCTTACAATTACGACGAGGTGTTTCCCTCCACCGCTACAGAGCCGGAGGAGACTGCACAAGCCACGGAGGAGGGCTAGGATGGACAACATGCAGTCGGCCCTCCTGGCCGGTTTGCCTGGCCTGGGCCTGTCCCTGCCGAACGGGGCAGCAGAAACCATGTGTGCCTTTGGTCACGCCCTGCTGGAAAAGAATCAGGTGATGAATCTCACCGCCATCACGGATCCGGAGCAAGTGGCAAAGCTCCATTTCCTGGACAGCCTGACCCTTCTCACCCTAGCAGACTTCCGGCAAAAACGGGTCATTGACGTAGGCTGCGGCGGCGGCTTTCCCGGTGTGCCTCTGAAAATTGCCTGCCCAGAAATGGAGCTGACCCTGCTGGACTCTCTGGGCAAGCGTATGGCCTGGCTCGCTGAGACCCTTTCAAGCTTGAACATAACAGCTTCTTGTATTACCGCACGGGCAGAGGAGGCCGTGGCATCCCGGCGAGAGCAGTTTGATTTCGCCGTTTCCCGAGCCGTAGCCAGGCTTCCCGTATTGTGCGAGCTGTGTCTTCCCTATGTGAAGGTGGGTGGCGCTTTCTTATCCATGAAGGGGGCGGCGGCGCAGGAGGAGGTACGAGAGGCCAGGCAGGCCATTGCCCTTTTAGGTGGACGTCTGGAGCAGCTGGTAACCTTCTCCATAGGAGGGGCAGAGCACGCTGTGGCTGTGATCCGTAAGGTCCGGCCCACTCCCCCAGCCTATCCCCGCCGTTTTGGTAAAATCAAACAGCAGCCGCTGTGAGTTTTCTCCAAAGGAAAATAAAATGGGCCGTAGACCGCTCCATCCGGCGACTGGTGATTGACAAACTGCACAGGATGTAATAAAATAGACTCCACGGTTGTGCGTAAAGCGAAAACAAGAGGGCGTATAGGTCCTTCTGGAGGGAATATACTATGTCTATGTTTGATAGAATTGTGGAGTATGCCTCCCGGCAGCTGGAGATTCCGGCAGAGGAAATCACCCGGGATACCACCTTTGAAAGCTTGGGTGTGGACTCCCTGGACATCGTAGAAATGACCATGGATTTCGAGGCCGAGTTGGGCGTAGAGCTGGACATGGAGGGCGCAAAGATCTCCACCTTTGGCGAATTGGCCGATTATATTGACGAGCGGCTGAGCTGAGCGCCAGCATCAATTGAATAACCCTTGTTATCGGCGGCCGGCTTATAACAAGGTCGCACTAGTCGGGGAGATAGCGGTGCCCTGTAACCCGCAATCCGCTACAGCGGGGATGAATTCCCATACCCGGATAAGTCACAATACCGTCTGGCCTGCGTAAGCGGCGTTGAAGAACCGGTCTCACGCAACGGGCTCCCGTGAACCATGTCAGGTGGGGAACCAAGCAGCATTAAGCGGATCCGTCCGTGTGCCGTGAGGTTGCCGTTTCCGAGCTGGCTGCGCCGGTATCGGGTGTTGTGCTTGTTCAAATGTGGGTGTGCGATCTTGTTATGAGCCGGCTATTTTTACCCTTTATCCGAAAAATCAGGAGGAAAATACTGTGTACCAGGCCCTATACCGGAAATACCGGCCTCAGACCTTTGACGAGGTGGTGGGGCAGTTGGGCGTCACCCAGACCTTGAAGACCCAGCTCCGTACGGGGCGGCTCAGTCATGCCTATCTGTTCACCGGCTCCCGGGGTACGGGAAAAACCAGCTGTGCTAAGATTTTGGCCAAGGCGGTAAACTGTCTGAATCCTCAAGACGGCAATCCCTGCAACACCTGTGCCGCCTGCCGCAGCATTGACGCCGGCAGCTGCATGGATGTGTTGGAAATCGACGCCGCCTCCAATAACGGTGTGGACAATGTGCGGGATCTGCGGGACGATGCGATTTACACTCCCTCAGAGGTTCAGCGCCGGGTGTATATCATTGACGAAGTTCATATGCTATCCATCTCCGCCTTCAACGCCCTCCTGAAAATCATTGAGGAGCCGCCGGAGCACCTGATTTTCATTCTGGCCACCACAGAGCTGCACAAGGTTCCCGCTACCATTCTTTCCCGCTGCCAGCGTTTTTCCTTCCGACGCATTTCGCCGGAGGATGTGGCCACCCGGCTGCAATATGTGGCCTCCCAAGAGCATATCAGCCTGGAGCCCCAGGCCGCCATGGTTCTGGCCCGAATGGCCGACGGCGCCCTCCGGGACGGCGTAAGCCTTTTGGATCAGTGCGCATCCGCCACCCCAGGTCCAGTAACCCCAGAGGCCGTATATCAATGCCTGGGCCTGGCCGGAGAGCAGAAGGCAGCGGAGTTGATGGCCGCCATTGCCGGGAAACACACCCGGCAAGCGCTGGAGCTGTTTGATCAGCTCTATGCCAGCGGCAAAGACGTAAGCGCCCTGCTGGACGAGCTATGCGCCCTGGCCCGGGACCTGTTGGTGCTAAAAACTGCCCCAAAGGCAGGCCTTTCCATGCTTTCCGGCGTCTCGACCCAGGAGGCGGCCGTGTCTCTCCGGGACCGACTCAGCACAGGGGAGCTCATCCGAATTTTGAAGACCCTGCAGCAAACTGCCGCCGGATTCACCCGGGGTGGAAAAAACCGGTTGGATGGGGAGCTGTGCTTAATTCGCCTCTGCGAACCGGCCTTAAGCCTGGAACCGGAGGCCATAAACGCCCGCCTCACCCGGCTGGAGGAAGCTCTTGCCTCCGGAGCCAGGCTGCACCAAGCAGCGCCCCAGGCGCCGGAAGAAGAGGGCCCTCCCCTGCCCGACGATCGGGAAGCCCCCCCGGAGATTTCCGAGGAGGAAGCCGTACCTCAGGATGCACCTGTGGGCTTCTGGACTGACCTGGCGGCCCGGGTGCGGGGAGAACTGGTGCCTCCGGTGAGCGGTTTCTTTACCTCCACGCCCGATGCCCCGGTACAAGGCGCCCTGAGAAATGGCTGTTTGGAATTGCAGTGTGTCAACAGCTTTGTCCACGATATGGTCAATAAGCCGGAGATTCTTCAGCGGATCGCACAATGCGCCTCTGGAATGCTGGGACATCCAGTGCGTGTCTTGGCTGTAGACCTGCAGGCCAAGCCGAAGACGGGAGAAAATTTACAAGCCCTTTTAGAATTTGGAAAAAAACACAGCGACATCATGAAAGTGAAAAACTGACATTTCAAAAAGGAGAATGAACAATGGCAAAAGGTGGATTCCGTGGCGGCCCCATGGGCGGCATGAATCAGGCAGCAATGATGAAGCAGGTGCAAAAAATGCAGCAGGAAATGCTGCGGGCCCAGGAAGAAATGCAAAGCAAAACCTACTCCGCCACAGCCGGTGGCGGGATGGTCACTGCCGTAGTAAATGGATCCCGGGAGATGGTTTCTCTGGAGATCAAGCCCGAAGCAGTAGATCCGGAGGATGTGGAAATGCTCCAGGATATGGTCATCGCCGCTGTGAACGAGGCCCTGCGGGCCGCCGATACAGAAGCCTCCAACAGCATGTCCAAATTCACCGGTGGTCTGAATCTGGGAGGTCTGTTTTAAGTCATGCAGTATTTCCCTGCCGCCCTGGAGCGGCTTAGCGAGCAATTTGGCCGGTTGCCGGGCATTGGCTCCAAAACTGCGCAACGTCTGGCCTTCCACATCCTGTCCCTTCCAGAGGAGGAAGCCCAGTCCTTTGCCGACGCCATTGTGGACGCCAAGCACAAAGTCAAAACCTGCCCGGTGTGTCAGAACCTCACAGATCAGGATCTGTGCCCCATCTGCGCCGATCCCCGCCGGGATCACAGCGTAATTTGCGTAGTGGCTGAGCCCCGGGATCTCATTGCCCTGGAACGGGCAAGGGAATATCAGGGCTTATATCATGTGCTCCACGGCGTGATCTCTCCTCTGAACCACATTGGCCCCGATGACATTCGAATTCGGGAGCTTCTCGCCCGGGTGGCAGATGGAGATGTGCAGGAAGTCATTATGGCTACCAACCCCGACACAGAGGGAGAGGCCACTGCCATGTACATCTCCCGCCTTTTGCGGCCTATGGAGATCAAGGTCACCCGCCTGGCCTACGGCGTCCCCGTTGGTAGCCAGCTGGAGTATGCCGATGAGGTCACACTTCTGCGCGCCCTGGAGGGACGGCAGGAAATTTAAAAATGTAAGGCCTCTGGATCCCCTTAGGGCAGAGGTCACGCGTATCAACCTAGAGAAACAGAGGGATTGCTATGGAGGCACTGAAAGCGCGCATCCAGGAAGAAGGCCGCATTCTGCCTGGCAACATCGTCAAGGTAGATGGATTTCTAAACCATCAGGTGGACCCCCAGCTTTTGGGGCAGATTGCAGACGAGTTTGCCAGGCTCTTTGACATCGGCCGCGTCACTAAAATACTCACAGCAGAGGCCAGTGGCATTGCACTGGCGGCCGTCTGCGCTTACCGCTATGGATTGCCCATGGTCTTTGCCAAGAAGGCCAAAAGCGACAACATCGAAGGTGGCCTGTACCAAAGCGAAATCTTTTCCTATACTTACAAGCGAAAAGTCACGCTGCTGGTGGCAAAGGATTGGATCACCGCCCGGGACCGGGTGCTCATTATAGACGACTTTCTGGCCCGCGGCGAAGCCATGCGGGGGCTCATCGACATTGTGACTCAGGCCGGAGCTGAGCTGGCGGGCATCGGCGTGGCTGTGGAAAAGGGGTTCCAGCACGGCGGCGACCAGCTACGGCAGGCGGGCTATCCCCTGAAATCCCTGGCCATCCTAGACAAGGCGGATAAAGACGGATTTACATTCCGGGAGGACTGAAATAATGCAAAAGATTTTGATTTTGGATTTTGGCGGCCAGTATAATCAGCTCATCGCCCGCAGAGTCCGGGAATGTCGGGTATACTGCGAGGTCAAACCTTACACCATGACCATGGCGGAAATCCGGGCCTTCGCCCCCATGGGCATTATCTTCACCGGCGGCCCCAACAGCGTTTACCTGGAGGAATCTCCCCAGGTGGACCCAGAGATTTTCTCCTTAGGCGTGCCGGTTTTGGGCATTTGCTATGGCTGCCAGCTGATGGCCCACCACCTGGGCGGCCAGGTCACCGCAGCGCAGGTGGATACTGCTCGAGAATATGGAAAAACCGACACCTTCTACGACACCACCTGTCCCCTCTTCCAGGGCCTGCCTCAGGAGGGGGTCAGCTGGATGAGCCATGGGGATTACATGGCACAGGTGCCCGCAGGCTTCCGTCTGGTGGGCCATACAGCTGCCTGTCCCAACGTAGCCATTGCTGACGAAACCCGGGGCTTTTACGGCGTCCAGTTCCACCCCGAGGTCAATCACACCCAACATGGGACGGACATGATCCGGAACTTCCTGTATCGGGTCTGTGGGGCCGCCGGGGACTGGACCATGGAGGGTTATAAGAACCGGGCCATTGTCCAAATCCGGGAGAAAGTAGGCGGCGGCAAGGTCCTCCTGGCCCTGTCCGGCGGTGTGGATAGCTCCGTGGCCGCTGCCCTCCTGGCCGAGGCGGTGGGCAACCAGCTCACCTGTGTATTTGTGGACCACGGTCTCATGCGCAAGGACGAGGGCGACGAAGTGGAAGCCGCCTTCTCCAGATGGGACATTCATTTTGTCCGGGTGGACGCCGAAGCCCGGTTCCTGGGGCGGCTTGCTGGAGTGTCCGACCCGGAGACCAAGCGGAAGATCATCGGCGAGGAGTTCATCCGCGTCTTCGAGGACGAGGCCAAGCAGCTGGGTCAGGTGGACTACTTGGTCCAGGGCACCATCTATCCCGACGTCATCGAGTCCGGCACTGGCAACGCCGCCGTCATCAAGAGCCACCACAATGTAGGGGGTCTGCCTGACCATGTGGACTTCCGGGAGATCATTGAGCCCCTGCGCCTCCTCTTTAAGGATGAGGTCCGACAGCTGGGCCGGGAGCTGGGGTTACCGGAGTACCTGGTCATGCGTCAACCCTTCCCGGGCCCAGGTCTGGCCATTCGGGTCATTGGAGAAATCACCCGGGAAAAGCTGGATATCCTGCGGGAGGCGGATTTCATCTTCCGGGATGAAATCGCAAAAGCCCACCTGGAGGGCTCCATGAACCAATATTTCGCCGTCCTGACCAGCATGCGCTCCGTAGGCGTCATGGGCGACGGTCGCACCTACGACTACACCCTGGCCCTCCGCTCTGTCACCACCACCGACTTCATGACTGCCGACTGGACCCGAATCCCCTATGAAGTCCTGGACCGGGTCTCCGTCCGAATCGTCAACGAGGTACCCCACATCAATCGGATTGTATACGACATCACCAGTAAGCCGCCAGCGACGATTGAGTGGGAATAAGAAATATCTCAAGATCCATCGAAAAAAGTGCATATAATTCCGAGAATCGCCCAAGAGCCAGGAGCCTTTGGGCGATTTTTGTTCAAAAATTTTGCTACGTCATTTTTTGCGTAGCAAAATCGTAGCACTTTTGCATTTTTTCCAGCTCTGTAGCAAGTTGGGTCTGTTTGTTGGGGTACAGGTGGGAGTAAGTTTGCAGTGTCGTCTCTATATTTTCGTGGCCCAGGCGCTCCGCAATTAACAATGGCGAATAGCCCAGTTCGATCAAGAGAGAAGCGTGGGAATGTCTGAGGTCATGGACCCGGATTCGCTTGACGCCAGAGGCGGCGCAACCGCGCTTCATCTGGCTCTGTAGAATGTGCTTTGTACTGGCCGGGAATATGCGATCATCCGGGGACAAATCGTATAGGGTACCGAGATAGGTTTGGATCATATGGGACAATGTAGGCGGCATTACGATAGTCCTACGGCTTTTTGGCGTTTTGGGCTCCAGGATCAGATCCTGCTTGTTCTGGCGGGCATAGTTTTTGGTAATGCTTACTGTGTTCGCCTCAAAGTCAAAATCCGCCGGGGTTAAGGCCAGCATTTCACCGGAGCGCATCCCAGTCCAGAACAGCAGCGAGAACATTACTACACAAGCTGGTTTATTTGAAATCGCCTCCAGAAACTTCTCAAACTCTTCAACGGTCCAGAACTGCATAGCGTCCGCTGTTTTCTTACCCATTGCCCCTGCTTGTCGGCAGGGGTTATTTTTCATGCCGTAGTACTTTACCCCGTAATTGAACATGGCGGAGGCCTGGTTGTGAACGGTCTTTAGGTAGGTCTGGGAATATGGATCGTTAGCCCCCTCCTTCTTGGCCGACAGCAGTGTATTCTGCCACTTCCGTATGTCGGCAGGCCCTACGCTGGAAGCCTGTAGATTCCCAAGGTATGGCAACACATGCTTTTGGAATAGGAAGTCTTTATTTGCGTAGGTAGTAGGCTTCAGGCGGGTTTTGCAGTCCTCCATGTACAGGGTGTACAGAGAATGCACGGTCATGTCTGGTGATCCGGTCTTTTGCTCCAGGAACTTCCGCTCATACTCCTTTGCATCGGATCGGCGTTCGAAGCCCTCTTTTTTGTGCTGTTTGGTTTCGCCGGTCCAGTCCTTGTATCGCACAAATACGTACCAGCGTTTGCCGTCTTTCATTTTTGCAACTGACATTCTGACGCCTCCAGAACGAAATTGTTATATTTTTGCCGCCCTTGCTGTGCTCAAGGGCGGCTTGTTGTATTGGCAAGATTCTTTATTGCATCTTTTTCCTATTTTAAATCATGGCCGCTCAAATACATCTCCATAAGATATCTTGACCATTGTAATTTTCCCGTTTTCATATCCTATCCAAATGTCATGTACTCCACAGTAATACGCCCGGTAGTAGGAGCCTGTGTCGTTAATTTCTGTATTTTTATATTTCGACAGGTTGAACATTTTCAGAAAGTCATTCTTGCTAGAGTAGCTGATATCCCCCCATAGTGTCACCCTTTGCAGATTGTCATTGTTAAAACTGTACTCTTCGTCTTCATAGTACAACGTCCTAATCGAATAGCGTCTGCCGCTACCTGTTTCGTAGTCCCATTCTTCAATGCTTTCTGGCTCGCCGAGTCGTTCAATCAGCTCATCTTCAGTAATATTATGCCCGTCCTTCACCTCGTACTGAAGTGCATCAAAAACTACTGTTACAGGTCCTGCGGTCCCTTGTGCCCCCTGATAGATAATTGCAACGCCAATAGCAGCCACTAAGAGAAACGCAATGACAGCTCCTAAGCATCCATGGCCTTTCAACGCCCTTTTGCAAACAGGGCACACCTTTGCCTTCCTGTCAATCTCAGATTGACAGTACTTGCATTTTTTTAACTGCTGATTTCCTTCCATATCATATCCCCTTTTTCTTTTCATTACCGCCGACACAGAGGCCGGTTGGTTGCCCTGCTATCGCTCCACGATCCAGCTGGGGTCCAGCACGCCAATCACTTTCCCGATACAGTGGGAATCTTCGTCCAGTTCCACGTCTGGATATGCAGGATTTGCACTCTCCAGGTAATTTCTGCGATAGATCTTCACGAATCTCTCCCCGCCGCGGATGAAAACGCCAGTCTCACCTAAATCTACGGCAGGCTGTTCGCGCACCAGCACGCGATCTCCATCGTGGATTTGCGGCTCCATGCTATCTCCATGGACGCGCATAATGTAGTCGGCTTTGGCTGTCCACTTATTGTATAGCACCGCCACTTGCTCGCTGGTATCATCATCCGCAAACTCGCCGGTACCGGCAGAGGCCGCTTGAATTGGCTCCGGTAGGTGGATAATTTTGTTTTCATCATTTACCGCACTGCTTTGTTGTGTCTCACGCGCTTGAGTCACAACAGCTTCAAACAAGATTCTTGCCATGCGTTTCCATTGCACATCTAGAGCATCGTAGTCCCGGGCTATTTTTAGCGCATCTTCGGAGCATGACCACGCTGCCGCTCTTTTCTTCTCTGGCACCCCTAAGATATAATCGGTTGTAACGCCAAATTTTTCGGCAACGTCTACGATGTAGGTGTGGCCAGGGTCTCTCTCTCCTGTTTCATATTTCGTAATCGTTGCATACGGGCGGCCTAGCTCTTCTGCTAGCCGTTTCCTTGTATAGCCGTTCTTTTCCCTGATTTCAACAAGACGGTCAGAAATGGTCATCGCGCTCACCCCTTACACAAACGTAGACTTTAGCTTACACAGCCATTATAGCTGCCCGCATTGTGCGTGTCAAGAAAGTTTACCCGTTTTGGGTCAATTTTTTTGCTGTTCGGTATTGACATTGCCCCAAAACGGGTGTATTATACATGCAAGATTAACCCAGTTTGGGGCAACGGAGGTGGAAGAATGTTTCCCAATATCGAAGCGGAGCGCGTTCGGCGCGGATGGAGCCGCGCTGAACTTGCGGGCAAGTTGCGGGTTTCGTACAGCACATTCAAAAATTGGATGCGCGGCGAAACAGATATTCCTTGCTCGAAAGTTATCGAAATGTCCGAGTTATTTAGCTGCAGCACTGACTATCTACTTGGTATGGATAGTCTGCCGAAAGGAGGTGAACAACATGGATAGCAAATGGGCCGAAATTAGAAATCTCTGCCTAGAATTAGCACTTGCAGAACTGAAAAAAGAAACTGCGGCAACAGTCGGGACAGTGCGGGAGCTCGTTAAAATTGCAATTGAAATCGATATGCTCAATCTTCAGCGGTCCGTACAAAGCCGATACGGCGCGGCGGTTAAAAGAGGTGCTCACAATGAAACTACTTGACGTCGAGGGCGTCAAAGCCCTCCTCCCGATTCAAAACACAAAGGCCTACGCCATTATCCGCCAGCTAAACGAAGAGCTCCGGGAAAAGGGGTATATGACCATCCGGGGGCGCGTGCCAGAGAAGTACCTGATTGAGCGTTTCGGCCTGGGAGAAGACACCCCATGAAGTACCACACCTACGAAGTCTACACCGAATCCCTTTCCACCGGCCTCGTCCGTACCCGCACCGTCCGCGCCACCAGTCCTGAACATGCGGAGCGGATGGTAGGAGCAACGCTGAGGGAGGGGTGGAGGATAATTGGAGTTGTACATCAATTTAAAGGAGGAGATAAAAAATGAAAAAAGGAAAAGCAATCCGCCAACTAAATTCCATACGCAAGGAAGCAGAGGATCATCTGCTGCTCGATGCGAGGGGTGGCGATGCAGCCGACAGCATCTGGGCGAGAGACATCGAGGCTCTGACGGCCGGGATCCAGGCCCTATCCGCCCAAGGGCCAGATCGCACCGGTCGGCTACGGCGGGACAGCAAGATGCTGGGTCAGGTCCTGGACGTAGTCGCCGATATGGTGCATCAGGACAGCCGCCCCATGTTTGACGCCATTGTGGCATACTGGCGCCGTGGCAAGCGGGCGGTGACCCCAATCGAAATTGCTGCCCTGAATGGGTACCGGGAGATCTGCTGCCAGGGCGCAAACCCCAACAATCTGAACAGCAGGCGGGAGATCGTCAGCCGGGTGGCGTTGCTGCTACTGCAAGATGTGCACCCGGAGGAAGCCAGAGTGGAGGAGAAAAACGATGATGGAGAGGCCTGATGCCATTGCCGTGCTGGAAGGGATGCACCATCTCAATCTCAAGATGCTGGATTTTGAAGAATTCAGGAGGTGCCGTACTGCCGCAGGGCAGTACCGTAAAAAGGCAGAAGCGTTACAGGCGGCAATATCCGCGCTGGAGGAGCTGGAGGAGCTGGAGCGGAATAAGGCTAAGGCAAGGAAGACCCTAACGGCTCTTCGCCGTTGCCATGACTACCCGGAGCTCTGTGATGGCTGCCCCTATCGAGATGCCACCATTACCGCGTGTGGCGAGCAGCTGGATTATGACATTGAAGAGCTTCTGGCGGCGGCATACGAAGAGGGAGGTGAGAACGATGAGCAGAGCTGACGCAATCGCCCAACTTCAGGATCTGCGCAACCAAGCCCAGACCAGAGCCTACCCCCGAAGCCGCTTGGCGATCCAAGAGTACTGCGACACCAGCACCGCCGCCGCTGATGTTGTGGCCCTGGGCATGGCTATCAGGGCTTTGCAAACCCCTACCAGGCGGCGCATGCCCATCTGGGCTTGCGTGATGTGGTGCGTGGCAGCCGCCATTATTGGGGCGGCGTGTGTAATCTATGCCATGGCTTAAAGGAGGTGATAGCATGAGATCAATAGATATCCGCAAGCTCCCCGGCGGGGACGCCCTGTACCAGCGCTGGATAGAGATGCGCCGTAAGCCCTGCGATGATGCATGGGACAAGTTCCCGGCATTTTACGCCTGGATCCAGGAGCAGGGGTACAACGCCGGGGATCGCGTCCCAAAAATCAAGCTGCTGGATGCCAGCAAGCCCTATTGCCCGGCCAATTGCACTTTTGCGATCCCTATCAGTAAGCCTCCCAGAGCAGATATGATCGAGGCAGCCAAGGAGTGGGATTTAGCCATGAGCGCCTTCCGGGAGCGCCTGCACCGGGCATCCCGCTACAATCCCGAGGCAATTCAGCGAATGCTGGACAATAAGCCTTGGGCAGCAAAAAAGGCCGCCCCCGGGACTGGTACTCCCGAGAGCGGCAAAGGAAATAATCACAAATCCATTATAGCAGCGGAGGGGGCAGGAGTCAATGCCGGAGATTAAAACTCACGCAGAATGGCTCCAGGCCCAGCTGAAGGGTATCGGCGCCAGCGAGGCCAGTGCCATCGTCGGACAGAATCCCTATATGTCCAATGTGGATTTATGGCGGATTAAAGTCGGTCGGCGGCAGGCCGCCGATATCAGCAATAAGACCTGTGTGGCCTATGGCCATGCCGCCGAGGGCCCAATCCGGGAGCTATTTGCCCTGGACTACGCTGATACATACAGCGTGGCCTATGGCGGCGAATTTGATATGATCCACAATCCAGAGTTCCCTTGGCTGTTTGCCACTCTGGATGGGCGGCTGGTAGAGCTATCCACTGGCCTGCCCGGCATCCTGGAGATCAAGACCACCGAAATCCTGCGCTCTATGCAGCGGGAAAAATGGCGGGATAAGATCCCAGATAACTACTACATCCAAATCCTGCACCAGCTCCTGGCCACCGGCTGGGACTTCACTGTGCTCCACGCCCAACTCAAGCGGGTGTGGGACGGCGAAATCCGGACGGAGCGGCGATCCTACCGGATCAATCGGGAGGATGTGCAAGATGATCTGGATTATCTGCTGGAGCAGGAGATTGCATTCTGGCAGATGGTCCAGGAGGGCCGGGAGCCGCCTTTGCTGCTCCCGGAAATATAGGAGGAAATAATCATGGAAAAGCGAAATCTTGTGCAGGTCCAATACCGGGGCCGCCGCTCCGGCAGGTTTGAGGGCGATGCGTATACCTATGTTGCGGATGCCCCCCTGGAAGTGGGCGATGTTGTCAACGTCCCCACCAAATACGGCGAGTCGGAGGCCCAGGTCTGCCGGATCAATGTCCCTGAGGAGGATATCCCGGCCTGGTGCGGCAGCCTGAGGCATATTACTGAGGCCGCTGTGCCTCAGGATATGTTTTCCGAATTTTTTGCTTAGGAGGCGCAGCCGGTGGAAATCCAAATTTTTAATCCCACACAAGCCCAGCCGCTGCCGGAGATCAGCTGGAATTATGCAGAGCTGAAGCAACAGTTGGAGGCCGGCCTGGCCAACTACAAGGGCCTGGCCTACAGCGATGATCAGATTGGCGAGGCCAAGAAGGACCGAGCCAAGCTGAATAAACTAGCCGATGCCATCGATGGCAAGCGAAAGGAAATGAAAGCCCTGTATTTGCGGCCCTATGAGGCCTTCGAGGCCCAGGCGAAAGAGCTGGTGGGCATGGTCAAGGCCACAGTCAGAGAGATTGATGATCAAGTCAAGGCCTACGAGGCCGCCAGAAAGGAGGAAAAGCTCCGGGCCATCCAAGAGCAATATCGGGCTATGATTGGCGATCTGGCGGAGCTGGCGCCCTATGAGCGCCTGCATAATCCCAGGTGGCTGAATGCCACCGCTGGTATGGGCGCTATCTGCCAAGAGCTGGGCAATAAGATCGATCGGATCACCGCCGGGCTGACAGCCATTGATGGGCTGCAGCTGCCCCCGGAACTGGCAGGGCCAGTTAAGGCCATATTCCTGCGGGACTTTGATCTGGCGGCGGCTCTGGCCGAAAAGGACCGGCTGCAGCGGCAGCAGGAGGAACTGGCCCGGTACGAGGCAGTGAGGGCCGCCCAGGCGAATCAGATGCCCCCCGCAGCTCCTGCGGCCCCTACGGCCCCCATAGCTACGCAGAGCGCCCCAAGGCCGGAAGAATCACCTACGGCGGAAGAAATTTTTACCGTGGATTTTCGGATCCGCGCCACCCGGGTCCAACTCCAGGGCCTGAAACAATCAATGATCAATCTGGGCATCAAGCCCGAAAGGATTTGAGGAGGATTGCAAAATGGCAGTAGCAAATTCCCTGCGGAAGCCGCAGGAAAAAAAGAATGCCCAGTTGGTCAGTTTCCAGGCCAACGGAGCGACGGTGGAGTTGTCCCCCCAGATCGTCCGGGACTATCTGGTCAGCGGGGACAAGGAGCGAGTCTCCATGCAGGAGATTGTCATGTTTATCAATCTCTGCAAGTTCAATGGTCTGAATCCATGGCTCCGGGAAGCCTACTGTATCAAGTATGGCAACGAGCCTGCCACTATGGTCACCGGCAAGGAGGCCTTTGAAAAGCGGGCCGAGAACCACCCCCAGCACGATGGCCACAGGGCCGGAATCATCGTCTACGACGAGGAAACCGGGGAGTTGGCCTATAGGGTTGGCGCCTTTTATCTCAATGGCGAGAAAATCGTTGGCGGCTGGGCGGAGGTGTACCGCAAGGACCAAAGGCAGAGCACCCGGGTGGAGGTGCCGTTTGACGAATACGCCGGGAGGAAAAAGGACGGATCCCTGAACCGTCAGTGGTCCGCCAAACCCGCCACAATGATCCGTAAGGTGGCCCTGGTGCAGGCCCTACGGGAGGCGTTCCCGCAGACCTTCGGGGGAATGTACGATGCCGATGAGGTTGGCATGGATTCCGAGGTGCTTGACGCAGCACCCATCGCGCCGCCGGTGCCGGACATCGCCGAGGCAGATCCTACCACCGGCGAGGTGGTGCCGCCAGTGCCCCCTATGAATGATCCCACCGCAAACTTTTTCGAGCAATAAAGGAGGAGCGCCATGAATGAATCCGGAAAATACGAAGTCTACCGCAAGAAGTTGGACGGCATCTGTGAGGAGAACGGCCTAACTTACGCACTGCGGACCAGCCGCTACCCCTGCACACTGACCATTAAGCCTCTGGGGGGGATGGAGGCGCAGATCTCCATGTTGGAGGATAATGACGCCAGCTATATCAGCCCAGACGCATCTATCGCGCTTGCGTACATTGACGGAGATCTATCCCTCAAGATGTCCGAGACGTTTACGATTTCGGATGCTCTGCTTTCCAAGATCAAGCGGCTATTCAAAAATCTATATGCGATGTGGACGCAATTTTTCTTTCGGGATGTCCTGGAGCGAGGGCTGCTGCAGTACGGAGTCTTCCCGGCCGCTGCAGAGGACTCCGGGGGTGAGGCTGATGCCGCTATCTCTGAGGCCGCAGACGATGCCGATTTTGACGAGTTTTTCGAGGCCGACGACCCGGAGGCGGATGAATGATAAACGTTATCTGGGGCCCCAACGTGGGCCCCAGCGTATCCCGGAGGTAACGCCATGGCGGATGTTAAATGGATCAAGATAGCCACGGATATCTTTGATAATCGAAAAATCAAGCAAATTGAGGCTATGCCGAAAGGCGAGGCTATCATTGTGATTTGGATCAAGTTGATCTGCCTGGCCGGTGTAATCAATGATGGCGGCAGGATTTATTTTACAGATGATATCCCGTACACACCGGAGATGCTGGCCACCCAATTTACCCGGCCCGTGCAAATTATTCGTCTGGCCCTGGACACCTTCGAGCGATTCGGCATGATAGACCGGACGGACGGCTTTATCAGCCTGCCATCCTGGGGGAAATACCAGAGTACAGACAAGCTTGAAAAAATGAACGCAAGTAACAGGGAAAGGCAAGCACGTCACAGAGCGAAAAAACGTGACGCGAGTGTTACCGAATATGTTACAGGTAACGTTACAGCAACGTTACCTGTAACGCAGAGTAACGCCACAGATATAGATAAAGATAAAGAAGAAGATAAAGAAAAAGAAACTACCAAAGAAAGCGGGCCTGACGGCCCGGCGGCACCGGCTGTTGACTATAAGGCCATCCAGGCGATGTACAATGCAACCTGTACATCGCTGCCGAAGTGCAAAGTCTTGTCGGACGCCAGGAAGAGCGCCATCCGGGCCAGGATACGGGGCGGATACACGCTGGATGATTTCCAGGCCCTATTCGCAAAGGCCGAAGCCAGTGCCTTCCTGCGGGGCGCCAACAAACGCAACTGGACGGCGGATTTTGACTGGCTAATAGCCGATGCCAACATGGCCAAAGTACTGGATGGCAAGTACGATAGCCAGGCCCAGGGCCGCCAGGAGCAGCCCCAGACCAACAACCCATTTTTGCGGATGCTGCAGGAGGAGGGCGAGCTATGACGAAGGCGGAGACAGCAAAAATCATGGCCACCCTGTGGGCTGCCTACCCGGGATTTTACTCCAAGGCCGGAAACGGAGACCAAGCGGCGGCTGTGGAGCTGTGGCAGAAGTGCTTCGAGGCAGAGCCGTATGAGCTGGTCAGCGCGGCCGTATATGCGCTGATCAAGGTCCGCCCCAACTCCTATCCTCCGGCCATCGGGGAGGTTACGGCCCAGATCCAGCGGCTTGTCCGCCCTGACGAGCTGACAGCCATGGAGGCCTGGAACCTGGTGGCCAAAGCCTTGCGCAATAGCGCCTACGGCTCTGAGGAGGAATTTGCCAAGCTCCCGCCTGCTGTGCAGCGAGTGGCCCATAGCCCGTCCCAACTGCGGGAGTGGGCACTGATGGACGCCGATACGGTGCAATCCGTGGTAGCGTCCAATTTCCAGCGGGCCTACACCGCCCGCCAGAAGAGCGACCGGGAATTTGAGGCGTTGCCGCCGGCAGTGCGGCAGTATGTAGCCGCCCTGACGGAGGGGGAGAGCGTATTGAAGAGGCTGGAGGGATAAGCATGACGGAAATCAAGTACGTAATCCAGCTGGCTCCCATCACCAAGAAGAACAGCCAGCAGATCATGACCAACAAGGCCACAGGACGGCCATTTATCATGCCGTCCGCCAAATACCGGCAGTACGCAAAGGACGCAGCCCGGTACCTGACGCCCAAGCCGCCCCGCCCCATAGACTGCAGCATCAACATCCGTTGCTTGTTCTACCTGCCAACCAGGCGGCGCACGGATCTGACCAACCTACTGGAGGCGGTTGACGACATACTGACGGATGCTGGCATCATCGCCGACGACCACTACGGCATTGTGGCGGGGCATGATGGGAGCCGGTGCTTCTGGGACAAGGACAGCCCCAGAACGGAGATTTACATCACAAAAATGCCAGCGGATGAGCAGCTGGCCATGGAGGGAATGGTATGACCAAATTGAAACCCTGCCCCTTTTGCGGCGGAAAAGCAGAGCGAAGGGACAACCTTGCAGTAATGCCAACAATCGACAGCAACGGCGCATATATCGGTGTGGAAGTTGTTGGGGGCGGGTACTGGATTGAGTGCACGGAGTGTGGAGCGTCGACAAAATGGTTCGACCCAGGGAGGGACGCTGCCGACGTCGATGATGCGTGGAACCAGAGAGTTGGCGCAGCTGATCCGTTGCACAGAAGTAAGGCGGAGGAAGCTGCGATGGAGGATTTGACATGAGGCGAACAAGAGGCGATATTTATGCATCACTGAACGCAGACCTGCGGCACAGCCCGCAGCCTGCCGGTCCACCAATTAAGGTGGGCGACCTGGTTACGCGACGTCCTGCATCGTTTACGGATTCGGTGGACGGCGGCAAGGCCGCCCGCAAGATGGCCGGCACGGTGGTTTATGTGCATCCCCAAGGCCGGTATCGTGTGGTTGAGTTTGGCCAGGGAGCTAAGGCGGTTCGGGAGAGCTTCCGGGGCATCAGATAGGAGGTGCAGGCTGATGAAGCCAGCGAGGACTGAGCATACCAACATCACATTCCGCCGGGCGGGCCGTGAAGACCTGCCTGCGGCGGTGATGCAGTTTTACGATGGCTCCCAGGAAATCGAAATCTGCTGGGAGCTTACGCCGGAGGAAATTGCGCAGATCTGCCAGACTGGTAGGATCTACATGGTGGCCGAGGGGCGCGAGATCCCACCGGTGCAGCTGGAGGTTGAGAGCAGATGGTGAGGCATATAAGGCGCGGCGATATCTATTTTTGCCGGGGCTCCCCCGGTGCGATTGGTAGCGAGGAGCGCAAGGAGCGGCCGGTTGTAGTCGTGCAAAATAATATCGGGAATCTCCACTCCCCAACAGTGATCGTGGCGCCGCTGACCTCGAACGTCAGCCGCTACCGGTATCCCATGCAGTTCGATGTGGATCTACCGGATCGGCTCCACTCCAGGGTCCTGTGCGATCAAATCATGGCGGTGGATAAGAGCCGATTACTCAATAAGATCTACACGCTCAATGGCTGGGAGCTCCGGCAACTGGATCAATGCCTAAAAGTATCTCTGGGGCTGCAGTAGCAGCCCCTCCCCCAAACCAAGCAGAGGAGGATGACAATGGACAAGACCGCCAAACAACGCCTGGCATCCTACCGGGCCCTCCGCCTCGAGGTGGATAATCAGCTGGACAGGCTGGCCAGATTGCGAAATGAGGAGCAGCTTCCGGCTATGCGGGAATCCTCTGGTGCAAAGTCCACCGGCGGAAACGGCGATAGAATGGAAAGAGCCATCCTCCGGCGCATGGAGTACGAAGAGAGGATTACGCCCCAGATTGAGGCAGCGAAACGGGAAATGGCGGCCATTGAGGCCGCCATAGACCATGTGGAGGATCCACTGGAGAGGGAGTGCCTGAGGCTGAGATACATAGACGGGGATGGGTACAGGCTGATACCGTGGGGAGACGTGGCCATTATGATCTATGGGGACGATGACGAAAAAAGCTTGCATGCAATCTTCCGCCTCCATGGGAAGGCACTGCAGCACATACAATTTGCCGGTTGCCCCAGAAAATGTGGCAGTGGTTGGCAGTAAATGGCCGTAAATGGCATTGATTGTCAGTATCCTTGTGTGGTATCATACAACCATCGGAGCAATGGCGGTGGCCACCGCTCCAAACCCTGCCGGGTTGCCGGCGGGGTATTTCTTTTACCGTTTTTTTCAGCGGAGGTGAGCGCATTGGTCAAAAAGCGAGAAAGATTCGTGGATGAATATCTGATTGATCTGAATGCAACGCAAGCGGCAATCAGGGCGGGGTATTCCCCGAAGACGGCTTATAGCATTGGGCATGAACTGATGAAAATACCTGAGGTTCGCGCGCGCATCGACAAGGCTATGGCAGAACGATCAAGACGGACCGGCATCAATGCCGACCGAGTCCTCCGGGAACTGGGCCGAATCGCCTTCGTGAACCCGACAGACCTGATCGACCCTGAAAATGGAAGCGTCCGGAATGCGGCAACAGAAGAAGACCGTGCCGCCATAGCCGCAATCCGCGTCAAGCAGATCCCGACAGAGGCTGGGATGGGCGTGGAACGAGAGGTCAGGATGGCCGACAAGCTGAAGGCTCTGGAACTGTGCGGCAAACATTTAGGCATGTTCAGGGATGATCCGGACAACAACGTCCCGCTGACGGTGGTGATCAACTATGACTATGGCGAAAACGATGGAGTTTAGGGCTGCGGCCCGGTTCAACCCGGTCTTCCGCCAGGTGAATGAATGGCGGGGACGATACCGCATTCTTAAGGGTTCTGCCGGATCCGGAAAATCTGTTAATATTGCCCAAGATTATATTGCAAAGCTGTCCGACCCGATTTACGCCGGCGCGAACCTCCTGGTGGTCCGAAAAGTCGAAGAAACCAATCGGGACAGCACTTTCGCGGAGTTGCAGGCGGCAATTTACCGCATGTTTGGGCCGTACGCCGGGCGCTTCTGGAAAATCAATCTGAATCCCTTGGCTCTGGAGTGCAAAGCCACAGGCAACCGAATCATCTTCCGAGGGGTGAAGGATCAGCGACAGCGGGAGAAGGTCAAGTCTATCACCTTCAAAAACGGGAAACTGACATGGATCTGGTGCGAAGAAGCTACAGAACTGCTGCCAGAAGATGTGGATATTCTGGATGACCGCCTTCGTGGCCACCTGGACAACCCCAACCTGTTCTACCAGATCACCATGACCTTCAACCCGGTCAGCGCAACGCATTGGATCAAGGCCCGATACTTCGACAAGGCCGACCCCGATGTCCTGACGCACCATTCCACCTATCGAACCAACCGGTTCATTGATCCCGCCTACGCCCGGCGCATGGAGCGCCGGAAACTGGAAGACCCGGAAGGATACCAGGTTTACGGTCTGGGCGAATGGGGGGAGCTAGGCGGGCTGATCCTGACGAACTTTGAAGTCCACGATTTCCCCACAAGCCAAGACCGCTTTGACGGCTTCTATTATGGCCAGGACTTTGGCTTTAATCATGCTGACGCGATCCTGGGGATCGGTTGGAAGGACGGGGAGATCTACGTTACGTCCGAAATCTATGTCTTCGAAAAGGATACGGAAGAGATCATCACCCTGGCCCGAAAAGCCCACATCGCCCCCCGCGTGGAAATGTTCTGCGATTCTGCCGAGCCGGACCGGATCAAGATGTGGCAGAAGGCCGGCTTCCGAGCTCGGCCAGTAAAAAAAGAGCCTGGGAGCGTGAAAGCCCAGATCGACTTCTTGAAGGGCCGGAAGATACACATCCATCCATCCTGCGTGAACACGCTGAAGGAGATCCAGCAGTGGAAGTGGAAAAAGGATGCCACGACAGGCCTGTATATTGATGAGCCAGTTGAATTTATGGATGATGCTATGGCAGCCCTGCGGTATGGCATAGAGCGGCCCCGGCGTGGATCATCTATCCAAGTTTTGAGGTGACACCAATGGAACTATCCGCTATGGACCGGATCAATATGATCCTGCAGGACCCCGAAAAACACACAATGACCTTAGCCCAGATTGTCAGCGAGGAGGTCCGGGAGTTCAAGGCATCGGAGCAGTTTAAACTAATCCTTGAGGCGGAGCGGTACTACCGGAACCGGTCCTCTGTCCGGGGCAAGACTGTGGACGTGGCCAGCCGGTCGAACACGAAGATTGAGCGGCCCATCCTAAAGCGCCTGGTAGATCAGAAGGCAAATTATCTTCTGTCCAAACCTTGGACGGTAGACGCAAAGAATGGGGCGTACGGAGAGGCCCTGAACGATGTATTCGATCAGACCTTCCGGCGGAAGATCAAATCCCTGGGAAAGGGGGCTGTGAAATCCGGCATTGCATGGCTTCAGCCCTACTTTGATGAGAATGGCAAACTGGCGTTCATGCGCATTCCGTCAAGCGAAGTGGTGCCCCTGTGGAAGGATTCAGAACATACAAAGCTAGATGCATTCATCCGTTTCTATGATCAGACCGTCTATGTGGGAACCCGGAAACACACAATCACCCACGCCGAATTCTGGTGGCCGGGTGGCGTCCGATACTTTAAAATGGACGCCTTCGCCGGGTCTGGTGCTGGGGAGTTCCAAGTGGATAAAGATCACGGCAACGAGGCCAACGATTGGACGGAGCCCCATTTCACCGTTGGGGACAAGGCGTACAATTGGGATGAAGCCCCAATTGTTTGGTTGAAATACAACGAAGAAGAGCTTCCCCTGTGCTATTTTGTCAAGGATTTGATTGATGACATCAATTGGCAAAATAGCGTTACTGCCGATGTCCTGCGGGATGTAGCCAAGTTTATCTATGTCCTGAAGAACTATGGCGGAGCGGACCTGGCCGAATTTCTCCGGGAACTGAAGGAGAATATGGCCATCAAGGTAGACGGCGATGGCGGCGTGGACAAGCTCCAGGCGGACTTGAATATCGACGCCGTCATGGCCTTCCTGGACAACGAGCGCCGGGATATCTACGACTATGCGGCGGCGGTGGACACCAAAGATCCAGATCTGGGCAATGCCAGCGGGACGGCCATCAACTTCCGGTACATGGACCTGGATACTGACTGCGCATCCCTGGGGGACGAGCTGCAGGACACGTTCCGCCGGCTGAAGCTGTTCTTGGACGTCTACTTTCAGGCCACTGGCAAAGGAGATTTCACGGGAGATAGCTTTGATATTGTTTTCAACATGGACCTCCCGGTCAACGAGACAGATGTAATCAGCAACGTGCGGGCCAGCGATGGATTAATCTCCCGGCGGACCAATCTCCAGAACCACCCTTGGGTCAAGGATGTGGACGAGGAGCTGGCGCAGCTCAAGGCCGAGAAGCAGGAAGAGATGGAGGCTTTCGGCGAAGGCCTATTTGATGATCCCTTGGGGGCAGCTGGCATGCTGCAGGAGCCGCAGGGCGGCCCTATGAATGCCGCCAGAAAGGCCGGTGGCCAGCGTGATGGGCAATAAGGAATACTGGACAGAGAGAGCCCTGGAAAGGGAAAACGAAGCGTATTTGCGCGGTGTGGACCTAACAGGCAAGATGTTCAGGGAATATGAGATTGCGGCCAAGGAGATTCGGCTACAAATCAATGACTTTTACGCCAAATACGCCGGAAAATACGGGCTGACCTATGAGCAAGCCGTTAAGCTGTTAACACAGGGCGAATACCGGGAGTGGAAAGCGGACCTGGCGGAGTACATGGCTAAAATTGCACAAGAACAGGACCCGCACATAAAAGCTATGCTGACAGCACAGCTTGACGCCTTGTCCACAAACAGTCAGCTGTCCAGGCTGGAGGCGCTGCTAGGCCAGATCGACATGAAGCTAAACGAGCTGTTTGAGCAGGGCGTAGCGCAAATGAAGGCGGAGTTTGGGGAAGCCTTCCGAGAGGGGTATTACAAAAAGATCTATGATTTGCAGTCCAGGGCGGGATTCGTCAACGAAATTGCGAGAATCAGCGAGGATATGGTAGAAAAAGTCTTAACCTACCCATGGTCCGGGGCTATGTTTTCGGATCGACTATGGCAAAACAAGCAGGCGTTGCTGTTCCATCTCCGGGAGACAATCACCCAGGGCGTCATGCAGGGGAAAAGCATCGCGGCCATGTCCAAGGAGCTGTCGGCCAAGATGGGGCAGTCCTACAAAGCGGCTGAACGCCTGATCCGCACCGAAACTTCCCACTTCCACGGAGAGGCGGATAAAGCGGCCTACGAGGCAGCCGGCATAGAGGAATATGAATATGTCGCCACGCTGGACGCCAGGACCTGCGCAGTATGCGGAGCACTGGATGGCAAACATTTCAGAGTGGAAGATGCCCAAGCAGGCGTAAACTACCCGCCCATGCATCCAAATGACCGATGTACCACCGTGGAATATGACCCCAATGACGCCATGGACTGGTACAACTCTGGCAAGCCCATGCCGAAAAACATGACCTATGAGGAGTGGTACCAACTGCAGGTTGAAGAGCACGGCTCAGGCTACGTAGAAATGGAACGCAAAAAGGCCTATCATGCAACGGCTGACCGGAAGACCTGGGAAGAATACAAGGAGCTTCTTGGAAAGGACGCGCCTTCAAGCCCGGCAAAATTCCAGGACATCAAATACGGCGATCCAGATTTGTACCGGATGTATAAGCTGGACTACAAGCGCCGCAGCCGGTTGGCATCGGGCCCTTCCCTGAAACTTCCTGGGGCGGAAAATGCCTGCGCAGAACAGGATAAATTTTTAAAATATCTGTTTAACCCGGACAATCCGAGAGGATATGCAAAGGGAGTTGCATTTGCGGACCGCCTTGGCTATAATAAAGACAACTGGAAAGGATTACAGGCCGAAATCCTGCGTAGGGCGGGTTTATACCCGATTAGGGCTGTGGGAAATCGCGGCTATGGTATGACTTACGAGCAAAAAATGGTCTTATACGGGAAAACGGGAAAACCGACCAATGTTGTGGTGTCCTGGATTGAAGAAGATGGGAGGCCGCGCATGGTGAGCGCCTATATTAAGGAGGCAACAGATGATTAAGCAATATGATACCGTCCGCCTCCGGGACGGGCGGGAAGGCACCGTCGTAGAGGTGCTTGGCGGCGGAGAACGATTCCTTGTGGATGTTGGCACATCGCCGCAGGACTGGGAAACCATTGATGTGCCCCGATCCGAAATCATAAGTTGATCAAAGCGTTCTTGCTTCGGCAGGGGCGCTTTTTTCATGCAAATCTGCCGCACCCGTCCGGCGACCAGGCGGGACCGCAAAGCGTGTGGAAGCCACGATAAACACAGCGGAGAAAGGAAGGCTATGATTACAGAATGCGTCAAAACAGCCCTGGGGGCCGAACTGGCCGGGCAGGTGGAAGCAGCCCTGAAGGGCAAAGGCAAGGATGGGAAAGACATGGATCTGGTTGTCGGGAACGATGGATCTTACGTCCCTGCCGACAAGTACAACGGCGCAAACAGCGGGAAGGCCAGCGCTGAAAATGCCTTGAAGAAGGCTGCTGAAGCCCTGAAGGCCATTGGCGGATCCGGAGATCCCACAAAGATCGCGGATGATGTCGCAGCAGCCAAGGCCACACTGGATAATCTCCAGGTAAGCCACCAGGCAGAGATTTCCAAAATTCAGAAAAACACTGCCCTCCGCATGGCCTTAGCGGATCAGGCGCATGACCCAAATGATATTATTTCCCTCTTGGACATGGACAAGGTAGAAGTGGACGCCTCCGGTGCGCTGAAGTCCGATCTGGAAGGTCTACTGAAGCCCTTCCGGGAATCCAAGCCCTACCTTTTTAAGAACAAAGAGGCGGCCAAGCCGGACATCAAGGGTGCAACGCCCGCCGATGCAACCCAGCGGCAGGACCCAGCGCCAAGGGTTGACGGCCCTGTCGTAATTTAAAAAACAACGCAGAAAGGATGATTTTACATGGCAAGAACAAAAGCAATCAGCCTGATCCAGTCCGGATCCACCAAGGTGGAACTGTCCGAGGTATCCGGATTGGTGATTCAGAATATCCAGAAGGACACCCTGTCCTCCGGCCTAAAATCCCAGTCCTACACCGGCAACCCGGCCCACGGGTCGGTAGAATACCGGCGATTCAAAAACAGCGCCGCGCAAGACTACGGGACCGCCAGAGCTGCCGGCAAGGGCACCGCGCTGGCCATCCCCCCGACCACTGTAAACCTGAGCATCCACCGCGAAATCGTGGAAGAGGCTGCAAAGTTCGACCTGGACACCTTCGGCGTCGGGAACATCATGGCCCGGCGTGCTGACAACCATGTCGACACTGTGGCGGCAGAGTTGGATTCCGCCTTTTTCGCCAAGGCTGTGGAAGAAGGTGCGGCATTTACTACCAGCGCAACCGCCATCGAAGAGGTCGTGGAAGCGATGATCCAGAAGCTGGAGACCGTAAAGAACGACTACGTGCGGGGCGTGCCCAGACACCTGATTCGCCTGGTACTCTCCCCTGCATATTACGGGAAACTCCGGTCCTTCCTGGATAAGGGCGTCAACAACGCCAGCGTGGACACGGCGACGGAGGATTTTTCCATCTTCCACGGCGTCCGGGTCTACTCTTCTATCAACCTCCCCGTGTCCAGCCAGGCCAGCCAAACCGAAGGCAAGACCGACACGACCACAACCCACGCAATCATCATGGTCGAAGGCGCCGTGGCGCAGCCGGCTGTAATCTACCCCTACAGGGAGCCTGAGAAGATTCCCCTGTCCAACGATTATGGCGTGTCTATGTTCTTCGACTACGGGACCAAGGCGCTGACCCCTGATCTGATTTTCCACTTGACCGAAACTGTGACTGCGTAAGGGTGGAATGGGCATGATTGATCAGGCACTGTCCACCTTGTCCGGCCTGACAGATTTGGACCGCGCTGCTATCCTCCAAATCCTGATAGGCCAGGACGACCGCATTTCGAAAATCAAAGCACTCCTGGGCATCACAGGAGACAGCCAGGACCATATCATCCAATTCGTTGCTGAGACGGTGGAAAATATGGTCCTGTCGTATATCAATCAGGATGCCCTGCCGGCCAAGTTGGAAAGGGTCCTGGTTGTCATGTGTGTTAGCTATTACAAGTCCGCCGGTCTAGGGTCTACCCAGGCCGCCACCGGGCCGGTATCCTCTGTGCGGCGGGGGGATGTGCAAACAAGCTTTGCCACCCCCTCTGGCGCCTCCGGATCTGCGCAGACCTTTAATCTGGGCAGCCAAGCGGATGACTTTTTCGGGTGGCGTACTGCCCTGAACGGATACCGAAAGCTGAGGTGGTAGCGGTATGTTTGGGAATCCAAGCGCGGAGCGTATGGCAATCGAAATGACCTACGAAGACACCGCCTCAATCTATCGAACAGCCCCCCAGACCGGCGCAGACGGCATTACAAAAGTCGCTGCTTCCGCAGTATACCAAGGGATCATCTGTGGATTATCCCGCTCCAGCGGGGACGGAAGCGGCCAGACCAAGGCGCAGAACAACGTGGATTATGACGCCGCAATCTTCGCTGCCCCGGAGCTGCAGGTACTGCCTGGGGACAGCGTATCCCTGCGGCGGTTTGGCCGGGATAATCCGAGCAGCCAGCAAATCCTGCATTTCGCGGTGGTTGGTCGGCCGGCGGTATATGCCACGCACCAGGAAATCCGGGTGAAGGACGGTGATCTGGCGTGACGCTGGCCAACTTTCTTTCGGCTATTGCCCAGAAGCTCGCAGGGATTTGGCCGGGCCGCTTGGTATACACCGGAGAAATACCACAGGATGCTGATGGGCAATTCTTTGTCGGCATCATAGAATCCGGGCAGGAAAAGCGTCTGGACCGAAGAAGGACGCGAACGATACAGTTCGAGGTCCTTTATTTTCTGCGGTCCAAGGACGTCATGGCCTTCCAGGCCTGGGCCGAGGCAATGTACGATAACTTTGACGCCTTGATGGTACGAGAAGATGCAGAAAAGACACGGGTGGTCCATCTGACAGGCCAAAAAGCCCGGCCAGATGAAAACGCCCGTGTCTATCAATTCTTGTTTGACGCCAACTTCCACGCCGTCCTGGCGCCCGAAGATGGGCCGCCTATGGAAAATTTGGAGCAAAGCGAGGTTTATACATGATGCAAGAAAAGCAAGCAAATGGAGGCACTGCGCCAACTTTCACGAAAGAGCAGCTGATGAACAGCAAAACGCTGGGGCTTCCCCGGGACGCTGTGGCGGCTGTGCTGCAGGACGGCGCAGTATACACAAAAGATCAGGCTTCCGGTCTGGTTCAGGAATTTTTGAACAGGAGAGTGTAAACTATGCCTACTGGTGGAGGAATCTTTACCATACAAAATAAAATCCTCCCTGGCGCATACATCAACTTCGTTGCGCTGGGAAGCGTGCCCAAAGTGGGAGCGCGGGGCATTGCAGCGTTGCCCCTGGAGCTGGACTGGGGGCCCGAGAACCAGGCATTTGCCCTGGAAGCCGCAGAGTTCAATCAGGTGGCCATGAAAGTACTGGGGTATGATCCCATGGCCGCAGAGCTGCTTTTGATCAGAGAGGCCCTGAAGCGAGCCAAGACGCTGTTAGTCTACCGGGTCAACTCTGGCGGTCAGAAGGCCAGTGTGTCTGTAGGCGGCATGACTGTCACAGCGACCTGGGGTGGGACCCGGGGCAACGACCTAAGCGTTGCCATCCTGGCCAATGCGGACGATACCGCCAACGTGGACGTTGTGACGTATCTGGACGGCGCAGTTGTGGACACGCAGACAGTGGCCAAGTCTGCCGGAGCCGCAGACCTGAAGGCAAATGACTATATCTCCTTCGGAGCAGCCGCTACCCTGGCTGCAGCAGTCGAAACGGCGCTGACCGGCGGCACAAACGGGACGGTCAATGGGGCAGCCCACGTGGCAGCGCTGGGGGCCTTCGAGGTGGAGACCTTCCAGGCGATTGGCTATCCTGGCACGGACGAAACCGTCAAGGCGCTGTATGCGGCCTATGTGAAGCGCCTGCGGGACGATGAAGGGAAGAAAATTTCCGGGGTCCTGCACCAGTGCAGCGGAAACCACATGGGTCTGATCAACGTGAAGAACGGCGTGGTGCTGGCGGATGGGACCACTGTCACCGGCGACAAGGCTGTGGCCTGGGTGACCGGCGCGACAGCCGGCGCAGAAATCAACGAGAGTTTGACCAATACCGCCTATGACGGCGCTGTGGACGTGGATATCAAATACACCCGCTCCCAGCTTGAGGCTGCGGTGCAGGCCGGAGAGTTTGTCTTTTACGGCGATTACGGTGCAGCGCGGGTCTTGATGGACATCAACAGCTTGACCGCCTTCGGGGCTGGCGTATCCGAAGATTGGGCGTCTAACCGGGTAGTTCGGGTGATGGATGGTTGGGCTAACGATGTAGCCCGGATCTTCGGCGCGTCCTACATTGGCCTAATGACCAACAGCGACACCGGACGGCAGCTTTTTAAGGCTGACTTGGTGTCCTTGGGCATGCAGTATCAGGCGTTGGACGCAATCAGCAACTTCCGGTCCGAGGATATCACTGTGCAACAAGGGACCGGGAAGCGCGATGTGTCCGTGGCCTGCGCCTTGCAGCCCAACGATAGCATGGAAAAGCTGTATATGACCGTAACGGTCAACTGAGGAAAGGGTGAACCGAGATGAAGACTTTGAACGCACCGGATACCATTTCCGGTCGGGAAGGACGGGCCTACGCCAAAATTAACGGCAATAACGAGGAACTTTTCTTTGCGAAGTCCGTGGAAGCCTCCGTGGAAAAATCCAAGTCGGAGGTAAAGGCCATTGGGAAGCGAATGACCGGCCACAAGACTACAGGCGCAAACGGAACCGGGTCCATGACCTTGTACTACCTGACGCCACTGCTCCGCCAGATGCTGAAGGAGTGGAAGGACACCGGCGTGGACGTTTATTTCGACCTGGTAGTTGAAAACGATGATCCCGCATCTTCCGCCGGGAAGCAGTCGATTTTGCTGATGGGCTGCAATTTGGATTCCGTTGTCCTGACCAAGCTGGACGGCGACAGCGACGACCCCTTGGAGGAGGACGCCGATTTCACCTTCGAGGATTTTGACATCCTGGAAGCATTCAACAAAATCTAACAATGGAGGAACTTTGACATGGGTAAACTGCAAGATTTTCTGATGGAATCCGACATTCGTGCTGAGAGGGCTGAGATCCAGATTGCGCCTTTCCCGTTTCCCTTTGTGATCCAGTCGATCACCGAGGGTGAAAACAAGGCTATCCGGCGGAGTTGCCAAAAGACCGACGTCGACAAGCGCACCCGGCAAAGGCGGACGGAGACTGACACTGACCTGTACAACAGCCGCCTGGTTGCCGCCTGCTGCGTGGAACCCAACTTCAAGGACGCCGCCCTGCAGGAGAAATACGGAGTTCGCGGCGCGGAAGACCTAATCAACCGCGTTCTGAACCCTGGACAGTACACGGATCTGCTCCTGGCTATCCAGGAGATCAACGGCTTTTCTGACGATATCAACGATCTGAGGGAAGAAGCAAAAAACTAATCACGGGGGGCGGGGATGATGCGCAGGCCGATGGTGAATCGGTCTACGCGCACTACGCCCTCCACCGGCTGAAAATTTTACCAGGAGTCCTTCTGGCACGCCCTCGGCGGGAGAGGGCCTTTATTTACGCTTCTATAGATCTCCAGATCAAGAAGGAAAAAGAGGAGGCAGCTAAGGCAAGGCGACCAAGGGGCAAGAAGGGCAGGTGATGGCATGGCGGACGTATCTACACAATTTGCAATCCAGGATCGAATGACGTCTAAGATCAACGCTATGATCAACGCATCGGAACGCCTGAACCAAACTTTGGATGCCACCGATGTCCTAACAGACAAGGTGGGCGATGGTCAAAACTACGATGCGGTTGTCGGGGCCGTCAATCGCGTCGCTGATGCCCTGGAAAAAATGAACCAGCGGCAGGAAGAGGCTGCAAATAAGGCTAAAAAAACAAAGTCCGAATTTCAGAAACTAGCTGATATAGTCCGGAACCTTGCGGTTGTGCGCTACGCCAAAATGTACGGAGGCCAGATTTTGAGCCTGTCTGACGGCTTGGTGGCCACCCGTGCCCGGCTAGACTTGATGAACGATGGCCTGCAAACAACGGAAGAGCTGCAGGACATGATCATGAAGTCCGCCAACCGCTCCCGGGCTTCCTATTTGTCTACAGCTGACGCTGTTGCAAAAATGGGTATTACAGCGAAGGACGCTTTCTCCAGCAATCAGGAATTGATTGACTTCGCCGAGCTTGTCAACAAACAGTTTACGATTTCTGGGACTGAGGCAGCCGGCATTGATGCGGCCATGCTACAGCTAACACAGGCCATGGGTTCCGGTGTCCTCCGAGGTGAAGAACTGAATAGCATCTTCGAGCAGGCGCCAACGATCATTCAAACAATTGCAGACTATTTGGATGTGCCAATTGGCAAAATCCGAGAGATGGCGTCCGAAGGAAAAATCACATCAACGATTGTGAAAAATGCCATGCTGGCATCGGCAGACGAAATCAACGCCAAATTTGAAAGCATGCCGATGACGTTTGCGCAAGTATGGGAATTGGCAAAAAATATAGCCATTGAAACACTTGACCCAATCATAACCACAATCGGAGAGGGTGCCCAATGGATTTACGACAACTGGTCCAAAATAGAGCCTGTGTTCTGGGGGCTGGCAGGTGCAGTGCTGTTTTATGCGGTCGCCACGTGGATTGCCGATGGCGCGGCTAAGGCTTTCTTCACAACATTGCTGCATAATCCGATATTTTGGATTGCCTTAGCCGTTGGGGTTTTAATCGCCATTTTTTATAAGTTGATCCAATCCATTGGGGGCGTGAAGGTTGCGTGGCTGACACTCACGAACTGGATCCAGATCGGCGTGGACTGGATCAAAATTGCAATGGTAACCTGCTATTTTTGGTGGCAGGAACAGTGGGACAAAATTGTCCTGGCCCTGCTGAAGGCGAGCGTGAAGATTCTGGACTTCACCGGCGATATGAAAGCCGGAATGCTGACAATCCTGCAAAATTTAGTGAACGGCGCCATCGGGATTATCAATGATTTTATCAACCTGCTCAACAAAATCCCCGGCGTCCATATCAGCCTAATTGACCAGGTGACCTTTGGAACAACCGAGCAGCTGAAAAACGAAGCGGAAAAGCAATCCCGGGCCAAACTGGTATCCGACCTGCAGGAACGGGTTGACGCCTACGACAAGAACCGGGATGCTGTGCTGGGAGCGTTGAAGGCAGAAACATCGGCGGCACAGGCCCAGAGAGAAGCGGAGATTGCTGCCGCAAAAGCGGAGGCAGCTGCAGCGGGAGCCGAAGGCGAAAAGGATTGGGAGTCCTACCTGGAGGATGCGGCGCCGGGTAGCGGTGAAGTTGACAACGTAGATCACGTAGGGTCCGTGGGAGAAATCGAAGAAGACGTAAACATCGCCGAAGAAGACCTGAAATTCCTTCGGGATGTGGCCGAAATGCGCTACGTCCAGAACTTTGTAACCTTGACGCCTACGGTGGCCATTGATGCCCAGGTGAGCGATCGGGTGGACTACGAAGAGCTTGCCCGCCGGATAGAACGGGAGCTGGAAGATGAATTCGTGGCGGCTGCAGAGGGGGTGTATGCATAATGGGCTATGCAATGGCTTTGATTGCGGCAGGAAAGGAAATTATCATCCCGGTCCTGCCATCAAAGTTGAAGGTAACCTCCGCCGGGGACAATGATACTGATACCGTCCTGGGCCTAGGAGAAGTCCTGATCCTGCGGCAGAAGCGACTGCGGACTGTATCGTGGGACAGCTTTTGCCCGGCCCACAGCGCCCCATATGCCCCTGGGGTCATAACGCCCCCGCTGGAGCTTATCCGGGCTATCCAGACGGCGCGGGATGCTTTGCAACCGGTGCGGCTGCTGATTACCGGTACAGACCTGGACATCAACGTCCGGATGGGCATCGAATCTTTTGACTACGAAGAGCGATCCGGGGAGCTGGGGGATCTGTACTACTCCATCAAGTTGTCCGAGTGGAAGGACTACTCCCCGCGGCGCATTGTGCTGCAGGAGAAGAAGCCGACCGCGAAAGACCCAAGCCGGGCGGGGCAACCGAACGGGATGCCAAAAACCTACACCGTAGTCAAGGGCGACTGCCTGTGGTATATCGCAAAACGATTTTACGGAAAGGGCGGTGAATGGCCTAAGATCTACAGTGCAAACAAGGCAATTATTGGAGGGAATCCCAATCTGATCTACCCGGGGCAGGTGTTTACGATTCCATGAGCATATCAATTTTGTACCAAAATAACCGTACCGGCGATGCATTTGATATCACATCCCTGTGCACCGGCGCAAAATGGGCCACGAAGAGGGCGGGAACACCAGCATCCTTGGAGTTGACCACCCTGGCCGACAGCAATGTTGCGTGGGCCCATGGTGGAATCCTGGCCCTGAAGGATGACAAAAACGGTCTGTTTTATGGCTATGTGGTCAAGGTCAGTCAAAACGAAAAGGGCCAGGTCACCGTGACCGCCTACGATCAAACCTGGTACCTGAAGAAGAACAAGGAGACCTATGTATTCGCCAATAAGCGGGCGGATGAAATCTTGACGCAGATTGCAGCAGATTTTGACCTAAACTGCGGCGCCTTAGAAAATACCGGCTACGCCATCCCGTCCATGGTAGAGGATGGGCAGACTTTATTTGATATTGTCCTGACGGCCCTGGACCATACCCTGGTCCATGTCGGCAAGATGTATGTCCTGTGGGATGACTTTGGGTCCCTGCGGATTACCGATGTGGCGAAATCCAAGCTGGAGCTGTTTGTTGGCGACCGGAGCATGGCCACCGGCTACACCTACGAATCCGAAGTTGATTCCGAGACCTATAACAAGATCAAGCTGGTCCGGGACAACAAGACAACTGGGAAACGGGACGTTTACATCTTCCAGGATTCCGACAACATGACTCTTTGGGGTGTGTTGCAGGACTATGAGACTGTGCAAGATGGCATGAACGAAGCGCAAATCAAGGAACATGGCAGCCAAATGCTGGAGTTGTACAACCGTCCCAAGAAGTCCTTTGAGGTCAAGGCTTTGCTGGACTTGTCTGTCCGGGCTGGCCGCGCGTTGTATATCGGCATTGAGAAAATCGGTGTGAACGCCTGCTACATCGTGGAGGAACACAGCGCCGATCTGATCAAAGGGGCTATGACGCTGAAGTTGAAGGCGGTGTGATATGTCCATTTTAGATACAATGAAGAAGATTGCGGAACAGTCGCAAAATGCGGCAGTTCCGGCGGCCTTTTTGTTTGCCCAGGTAACGGCTGTTTCGCCCCTTGTTGTCCGGGTGGACAACCGGTTCGACTTGCCCGCCAGCGCCCTTGTGGTGCTGAAAGAAAAGGACGGAGATCCGTTGGCCGTCGGCGACAAGCTGGCGTTGCTGCGAAATCATGGCGGCCAGTCGTTCCTGGTTTTGGGAAAGGTGTGATATTTATGGCTTTAATTCCTGGGCAGAGCGCCGGTACGCTTAGCCCCACCGTGGATGTTGCATCTGCTGCCAGCCAGGTAACCCGGACTTACAAAATGGACCTGGAGGCGGGCCGCTGTACTGGATATGTGGACGGAACAGAGGCTATGCGGCAAGCAATCCTTAAAATCTTACTGACCGAGAGATTTACCTACCTGATCTATTCGTGGGATTATGGGATTGAGCTGAATGAAACTTTCGGGAGGAGTGCCCAGACGCTGGCCAGCGAGGCACGGCGCATTGTGCAGGAGGCATTGTTGGCAGATAGCCGGATTACTAAAATCACGGATTTTAGCGTCAGCCAACCGGACAAGCGTACCATATCCATCCAATTCACGGCAGAAACGATTTTCGGGGAAATCCCGTTAGAAAGGACTGTAGCGCGAAATGTATGAGGAAATGACCTTTGAAGCCATCATGGAACGCTGTCTGGCCAGGGTGACATCCTCTGTGGATAAGCGGGAAGGATCCATCATCTATGACGCCATTGCGCCGGCGGCTGCCGAGCTGGCCATCATGTACATTGAGCTGGCCTACTTGGTAGATCGGGCATTCCCAGACACTGCCACCGGTGAAGACCTAACAAAGAAGTGCCGAGAACGGGGTGTGCTGCGAGCAGCCGCAACCTACGCTATCCGGAAGGGCTATTTTGAAGTGGCAGACGGAACCGGCTGCAATGTGGCGCTGGGAACCAGATTTTCCGGAGGAGATATCAACTTTGCCATCACCGCCGAAATTGCGCCTGGGCAATATCAGCTGACCGCAGAGACTGCCGGGTCGGTTGGAAACGAGTACGTCGGAACCTTGTATCCGATTGACTACGTGCCGGATTTGGCCGCCGCCCGGATGGAAGATATCCTGATCCCCGGTGAAGACGAAGAAAGCGATGATGCCCTCCGGGCCCGCTATTTTGGATCCCTGGAATCCCAGGCTTTTGGCGGGAATATCGCCGACTACAAAAATAAGGTGGAGCTGCTTCCGGGCGTAGGAGCTACAAAGGTAATCCCTGCCTGGAATGGCGGCGGGACCGTGAAAGTGCTTATCATCAACAGCGAATGGGGTGCACCTTCGGCGGATCTGATCCAACGCGTCCAGGAGGCGATTGATCCTGTTGGGACCCAGGGGGCCGGCCTAGGGCTTGCGCCCATTGGCCACACTGTCACGGTGGAGGGCGTGACCAGCAGCACAATCAACGTTTCTTTCAGCCTGACCTTCGGATCTGGCGGCACGTGGGCTGGGGTCCAGGCGGCGGCGAAGACGGCAATCCAAAACTATTTTGCCGAATTGTCCCGCGCCTGGGCTGATACCGACACGCTGATTATACGCATCAGCCAGATTGAAACCAGGATCCTGGGCGTCCCCGGGGTGGTTGACATCATAAACACCAAAATCAACGGAAGCGCTACGAATTTATCCCTGGAATCCAACAAAATCCCTGCCCTGGGGGTGATCACGAATGGAACTTAGGGAATATTGGCCGCGATATCTGCAAGGACTTTTGGAGTTCGGCCAGATAGCAGATGCAGAGCAACCTGAAGTTGACCGGGCGCTACAAGCCGTGAGGGCTGCTCCAGACGATTTTTTCCTAGAATCCCTGTCGGAATATGGGTGCTGCCGCTGGGAGGCTATTTTAGGAATTTCCGAGGCCGAGAACAGCGCTTTGGAGGAACGCCGAGCCAGAATACGGGCTATGTGGGATACAGAATTGCCATACACCTACCGCTGGCTGGCCAAGTGGCTCGCATCTATCTGCGGGGGCGACAACCCCTTGCCGACTATCAGCGGGTACACGCTTCGGGTGAGTCTGCCTGTGGCGGCTGACTATCCGTGGATTTTGGACGATCTGCGGCAGCGCATCCCCGCCAACCTTGTGATTGCACCCACAATCCTGCTTACTCAAGCGGCATCTAAGCTGTTTGTAGGGTCCGCCGTCCGTCTATCCATCAAGCAGTCCATGACCGTATTTGCGTTGGACGATGAGATGACGGCATTCACGAGCGATACAGGCGCAGTGCTTACCGATGAGCATGACAAAATCTTGTACGTGGAGGAGGCACCATGACACCAAATCTGACAAGTAAGGGGCATGTGCTACTGCTGCGGGCCCTGGATGGAGAAGCATTAAAATTTACTCGGATTCAGTTGGGCAATGGCGTGGCCCAGAATGTCAAAAGCGCCACGGCCCTATCCAACCCTCTTATTTCGATGCTGCTGACAAAGATGACGACTGGGAGCCAGTACATCACGCTGACCAGCTCTTTTTCCAACAGCGAGATTACAGCCGGCTTCCGGATCACGGAAGTTGGCATCTGGGCCGAGGACCCAGACGATGAAGGATCCGAAATCCTATATGCCCTGGGCAATGAGCCGGAAGGCACAGCGGACTATATACCGAGCAAGGACAGCCGCATTCTGGAGCTGGAGTACAGCATCATGATCTTTGTGGGAGAGGCCCAGAATGTGACCGCCGAGATCAGTGAATCCCTGGCTTATGCCAGTGCCGCCGAATTGAAGGCGCATACCGACAACAAACAGAATCCCCATGGGGTAACCGCCGAACAAGTTGGGCTGGGCAATGTGCCCAACGTAGGGACCGATGACCAAACACCCAGCCATACCATTGCTCAAAGCCTAACAGCACTGACCCCAAAGGAAAAACTGAGCGTGGCCATGGGCAAGATCGCACGAGCTGTACAAAGCTTGATTGACCACCTAAAGGACAGTACGGCCCACATCACCACATCGGAGCGCGACAAATGGAACAACAAGGCCCCCGGCTCTCATAACCACAGCGCCGCAAATATCAACAGCGGCACCCTGGGAGTGGCACGCGGCGGAACAGGAAAAGGCAGCTGGACGGCAAATCGACTGATGTACCCGATATCTGCGACCAGCATTGGCCAAATGGAAGCCCCCAGCAAAGACGGGATGTATCTGTGCCAGAATCGGACCGGGGCGCCCTTTTGGGCAGAAGCCGAACAACCTACCATTCCGCCGACATCTGAAGCCGGAACATATATCGGCGGAGGAAAGACCGGCAGTAACGCCAAAAATTCCATCACATTCCAAGCGGAGCTGCCCAAAATGATCTACATTAAGCAGCGAGGCACGGGAGCATGGGGGCTGCTGTTGCTGACTGCGGCAGGGGGCGACGGTTTTTCGGTGGTGAACAACATCACCAGCAACTTGGTGGTGGCAGCCTCCGGCAACACTGTATCCTGGTACTACAACTCCAGCGAGTCACATCCCGCGAATCAGCTGGATACCAGTATGCAAACGTACTACTATGTGGGGGTATTTTAATTATGGACTACCAAAAAATTACAGAGGTCCCCACCGCAACGGCGCTGACCGGTAACGAGAGCATTTACATTCGGCAAGGGGATACGTTCCGACGTGTATCCATTGCCGATTTTTTGGCGGCCTTGGGCATCCAGGACGGCGATGATGGCATATCCCCAGCCGTGACAGTTGCTACCATCACCGGCGGCCACCGGCTGACCATCACGGATGCCGGCGGGCCCAAAAGTTTTGATGTGATGGACGGCGCTGCTGGCCAGCCAGGTGCCAAAGGTGATAAAGGCGACAAGGGCGACCCTGGCAGCGCAGCAATTGGCCTAGGCGTGTGCGCCAGCGCGGCTGACGCGGCCACAAAAGTAGTATCCGTCCACACCGCTGATTTCGCGGCCAATCGGAGCGGCATCCTCACCGTGGCCTTTTCAGTCGGGGCAAACATCGCCGATGAGCCTAGCCTATCCATCAATAATAAGCTCTACGCAATTATCGATTGCCGCGATGGCCAGTCCGCCAAGGCGGCCGCCATGGCTGGGCAGGCCCACACGTACGTGCTGGATCCGGATCTATCCGTGGCTTTCCTGATCAATCCCACGGATACTGCGGTGGCCGCCGAGCCCGGAGCGATCCCGGTGTACAGCTGCTCCACAGAAGCAGTTGCCGCCTCCAAGATATTGGGCGGCGCCCCGGAGATCCCAGCAACACAGGGATATACATTTTATGTAAACTTCACAAATTATAATAGTGCAGAAAATCCACAGCTCGTTGCCGGGAACGGCACTTATCGCATAGCTGCATCAGGCCGGAATCAATTGCTGGATCCCTATAATCTTGTCGCCGGCTTGCATCTATTTGCAGTGCTAAATGATGGGTGGGTTGCGCTGCTCAATCCGCACGCAAATGCTGCGGCGCTTACCGCCGCTATTGAGGAGGGCCTGGCATAATGGGTGTGCGAAAGGACGATTTAACGCAATACATCCAGCAGCTGGAGACGCTGAAAGCTGATATACCGGCGATTATGAGCAAAATTGCCGCTGGCGAAGGCGCCTACGCAGTAAAGCAGGCCAGGCTGATTTGCAAAAATGATAATGTTATCAACACCGGTGCTTACCGCCGGAACTGGCAGAGCGACAAGACTGCAAAGCGCAGTGGACGCCGCTACATCGTCCGATTTTACAATCCGCTGGACTATGCCAGCCACCTGGAGTATGGATTTCGGAGCCACTTTGTGCCGGGCCACTGGGAGGGCCATACCTTTATTTATGGCCGCAATGATCCCAAAGGCGGCATGTATGTCGGCCCGAAGGGCGGATACGTGCGGGGGCATTTTGTGCTAAAACGAGCCGTAAAACGCACAAAAGATACCCAAAAAGTGCGGGTTGAGAGGAAAATTATGAAGGAAATCAAGAAAAAGCTGGAAGGAAGGTAAGCGGATGCCCAACATTGCAATCAATATCCGAGAGCAAACTTTGACTGCCGTGCCGGACAAGCCGTTGGTAGCCAGATCTGTGGGCGAGGTAACTTGCACCGTGACGCTTGATGATAGCTGGGCGGACTACACCGTCGCGCTGATATTCGCTTCTGGCAAGTCGCAAAAGTCCGCCCTAATGCCTGATAATGGCGTGCTTACAGTGCCTTGGGAAGTGTTGGACCGCCCCGGATACCTCTGGATCTCTGCAGTTGGCCACGCACCGGGCAAGCGCCGGCCCACCGCTATCATGCGGCAGCCGCTGACAATTACGGCGAATGGGCGCATCGAGGGCGGCCCGCCGGCGGAGCACACCCCCGCCCTCTGGGAGCAAGTACTGGCCCAGCTGCAGGCAGCCGCCCTGACGCCGGATGAGGCCCTGGAGGCTTTGGTGGAGGCGGGGATGCTGACGCCGGTGACCGACAGCAGCGGGGCAATTTACACTGATGAGGATGGAAGCATTTGTTGCATCTAGGGAGGATACTATGGATTATGATTTTGTAAAATTGAGTGATGTCCCGGTGGCGGAGGACGGCGCTACCCACGTGCTCGGCACTAAGGATGGCCAAGTGGTACGCGTCCCCGCATCAGGATTGGGCGCAGTGGCACTGGATTTAGAAATTGCCGGAGCCAGTGCGGGCCCTACAAGCGTGCTGGATGCCTCCCCGCGGGACGCGAATTTCCTGGCCGGCGCAACGCTGAAGCTGCCTACCGGGGAGGCTTATACAACCAATGATAGCGGCGCGTTCGTGGCCGAGGAGCTATACTCCGCGCTGAGCGATTATATCCGGCGTGGCTGTGTGCTCCTATTTCGAATGTTCGCCGGTGAAGAGCTGCAGGGTATAAGTCTGGCGGTATCTGCAGGATATCGCTCTTCGGGCGACGCTCATGCGCTGTGGCTATATTCGGATGGGCTGGAGCTTTTGATTTTCGATCGTGATTCCAGAGAGGCGTAGATGCAGCCTATGAAGGAATCTATTGTTACTATACTGCACGGCATTAAAGCGTGGGGCGATGCCAGCATATCCCGGCTGCGCGAGGATCTGCAGCGTCAGATCCGGGCGGTGCGGCAGACGGCAGTTGCGGCAAAGCAATCTGCTGATAATGCTGATAAGCGCATCGGGCAGCTATGGGATGGCATGGATGGGGCGTATGAGCGGCTTTCGGAGTTGGAGGCACGCCCTAATGAGGAATTAAAGCTGATCAGCCACGATACTTTTCAGGAATCCGTAAGCATGATTGAGATCCCAAGCTTGTCCGTGCCCCTTTCAGAGCTCTATGTCCAGGCCTATATCCCCGGCAATCCCGATTCGCCGCAGAATAGGGTTACGGCGCTGAAGGTGCTAATTGGCTTGGCGAAATCGAGCACGACAACGCAATGGCAATATGCCTTTGATCTTGGCAGCGCCCATACAACTGGATTTGTATTTGCCCGTGGCCGCGTCAACTTGCGCACGGGCGAGTGCGAATCATCATCCGTGTATGTCGAGCATCCCGAAGCCGGGCGGGCGAATCCTTATAGCTCAGCCACATCTCATTATTATGGGCCGTGGATGCTGGATGCAATGAAAGGCACCAATGATTTTTCCTATGATTATATTGAGGGCGGAGGGAAGATAAATGGGATACGCATATCTGCCGGCCTGGGAAATGTGTTCGTGGCCGGAACTGAATTTCTAATTATGTGGCGATGAAGATATGAGGATCTACGAAAATGGCATATACAGGGACGCCACGCCCGAAGAAATCGCCGAACTGGAGGCACTGATGGCCGCCACACCCCCACCGGAGCCCACCACGGAAGAAAAATTAGCCGCCCTACTGGCGGCCCTTGAAGGAGGATTGCAAAATGCCTGATATCTATGCCGCTCTTGCGGCAATGGCCCGGAGGGCGGCCGGGGAAGCCCGGGCGGCAGCGCCTACAGCTGCTGCAGATGATGTAATCGCTGATATGGCGTTGCTCCAGGAGTGGGATCCCGGCAAGTACGCCGTTGGCGATGTGCGGACGCATGTCGGCCAGCCCTGGCGTTGCTGCCAGGCGCACGATAGTACGAGCAACGAGATCTGGGCCCCCGGGGCCGTACCGGCGCTATGGGCCCCATATCATGCCACATCGGCTAAGTGGGCACTGCCTTGGGTGGCGCCCTCCGGTGCCCACGATGCCTACCAGGCGGGCGAGTACATGATTTGGGCGGATGAGCTGACTTATAAATGCCTGGCGGATGCTACGGTGCACGGGCCGGATGTGCTGCCAGGCAGCTGGGAGGTGATAGAGCGGTGATCGTCGACGCACAAACCGTCATCACATTAGCGGCTGTGGTATCCGCTCTGGGTGGCCTTCTGGCCCTGCTCCGCCGGGTGTCCAGGTGGGTGGATCGACAGCAGGCGCAAGATGCTGAAATCAGTAACATAAAGTCCGAGCAGCAAGTGATTTGCTATGCGCTACTCGCTTGCCTCGACGGATTAAAGCAATTGGGCGCAAATGGAAACGTGACAAAAGCACATGATGCTTTGGATAAGCATCTAAACAAAAATGCACATCATTAAGGAGGTAAAATCATGGATTTTGGAATTGCAAGCGTGGCAGGAATTACGGTGATTTGCTATCTGATCGGCCAAATCATCAAGGCTACCGGCCTGAATAATAAGTGGATTCCCTGCATCGTGGGCACCGCAGGAGCGGCGCTGGGGGCTGTGGGGATGTACATCATGCCCGATTTCCCAGCCGGGGACGCGCTGACGGCTGTGGCTGTTGGCATTGTATCCGGCCTGGCTGCCACCGGCGTGGATCAGCTGGGCAAGCAACTGGGCAAGGGGGAATAAATCATGGTTACAAAATTTTTACTGGCCCTGGATGCTGGCCACGGACTTCCCACGCCTGGCCGCCGTATCCCTGCAAATCTGGATCCCAGCCAGCATCAGGAATGGTGGCTCAATCAGCGGATTTGCAACTATATCGCTGAGGCGGCGAAGCGGTACGAAGGCTTTGAGATTCTGCGGGTGGATGATGCCACTGGCGCGGAAGATGTGGGCATGTCGGTGCGCTGCCAGCGGGCCAACGCCGCTGGCGCTGATCTCTACTATAGTGCCCACCACAATGCTGGCATCAATGGGGGCCGTGGCGGCGGCGTAGTGGCCTTTTCGCTGGGCGAGGGCTCTACTGCCGCTGGCTGGCGGGACGCCTTGTATGCGGCCATTGTGGCCGCTGGAGGGCTAGCCGGGAACCGCTCCAGCCCTAAAACTACGGCGGACTTTTATGTGCTCCGCAACACGGCCATGCCCGCCGTGCTGATTGAGCACGGCTTTATGGATGCACCGGATGATGTGCCGGCTATTTTGAGGGAGGACTATGCAAAGGCTGTGGGCTACGCCGTTGCTGAGTGCATCGCCACCCGTGCTGGCCTGGCCAAAAAGGCACAGGCTGCAGCGCCCACCATCGCCCCGGGCTTGAGCCAGGGCGATGTAAAGGCTATGATCCAGTCCGCCATTGCAGAGGATCGTAAATCCCGCACCTTTGCCACTCTGGATAAAGTGCAGGATTGGGCGCGCCCCACAGTGGCCAAGCTGCTGGATAAGGGCGTCTTGCAGGGCGATGGGCAAGGGCTCAATCTGGGCTATGATCTCCTGCGAACCCTGGTAATCCTGGACCGGCTAGGCAAACTGGACTGATCTAGCAAGTTGCCGGCAAGCAGACTGCGAACCATTTCCAAAATAGAAATAGTTCCTGCTGGCCTTTTTGGCCTTTTGGGCGGCAACCAGCAAGTTGCAGGCAAGTTGCAGGCAAGTTAAAAAATTATCCCCCTCCCGGCAGTTTTTGGCTGCTGGGAGGGGGATTTTTTTAGTTTGCGCTATCCGGTGGCTCGTGGATATGCTCCATCAGGTCGCCCGGCTGGCAAGATAAGGCTGTGCAGATTTTATCAAGCACGTCCACCGGTATGCGGCTGATTGTGCCTAGGCTGATTTTGGATATCGTATCGTAGCGTACGCCTGTTCGTTCCGCCAATTGCTTTTGAGTCATGTGCCGCTTGGCCAGCAGCACTTTTACGCCGGTAAAATCTATCATCGCTGTCACCTCCTGTGCACCATCATTGTATCCCACGAAGCGTGATTTGTCAACGCGCAAACCGAGAAATTTTTTCTAAAAATCCCGTCAAAGGGGTTGACAAATCGCGGTAAACGTGATATTATATACACGTAAGGCAGGAGCGAAGCTCCTTTAGAAAGGTGTGAGGTGAATGAGCGAGATGCAAATTACAGAGGCGCTTCTGAGAGCGATTCTTGAGCTGATCGACAAGTGCGATACGCTTGAAGAGCTCCGCGCCAGCGTCAACCGCATCATGGGCAAGTAAAAAGTAGCGGCCCCCTTCCACAGCGACCGCTACAACCCCTGTTCAGAGGTGGCCGGGAGCCTTACCCGGTTGCCTCCATGGTACCAGAGTTTAAGGCAAAAATCAAGTATTTTGGAGGAAAATGCAATGAAAACCATCAAGACCTATGAAAGCTTCAACCACCGCCGGTACGGCAACCCGTGGATCGCCGAAGTGATCCCCGGCACAACCAAGCCAGACTTCAGCCGCAAGGTCGGCGGCTACACCGGAGCCTACGGCAAGGGTGAAGCCGGGAACCTGTACGTATCCGACCCCGTTGAGGGGCAACTGTACACCTTCGGCCAGAAGGACTATCGCGGCGGGAAGACTGAGCGCGGATACGCCCGGTACGAAAACGGGGAATTCCATGAAGTGGATCCCCGGGATCTGTGTGATTGAGTTGAAAGGAGTGTCTTGAAATGGAAAAAATTATGTCCGCTATCATTCGCCCATGCACTGAAACCACCGGCGAATATCGCCTGAGCGAATCCCACGAGGCTGAATTTGGCCACGAGTGGGACGGCAACATCCGGGCCTACATCCTCAATGCCTCCGAAGATGAGGATGCCGCTCTTGCGGCGATGGCCCGGGAGTGCACCGGCGCCATCCACGATTTGCCTGCCGGCGCAATCGTGCTCTCCAGCGAGGACGGCACTCCGCTGGAATGCTACTGGGTGGCGGAGGCATGAGCTCCGCCGGCAAGGAGGGCGGCAGAGTTGCCGCCCTCTACATCAGAGTGAGCACCCTTGATCAAGCCCGGGAGGGCTACTCCCTGGCCGCACAGCAAGCCGCGCTGGAGGCCTGGGCCGCCCAGAAAAGCTATGCCACGCAGCTGTACGCCGATGAGGGCATCAGTGGCAAAGATATCGGCCACCGGCCAGCCATGCGCCAGATGCTGGCCGACGTGGAGGCCGGCAAGATTGCTGTGGTAGCTGTGTGGGCGCTGTCCCGCCTGACTCGCAGTGTGGCCGACTTGTATGCCACGCTGGAGCTGCTGGCGGCCCGCGGCGTGGCTCTAATAAGCCACACTGAGGGCTTCGACACTGGCACCCCCACAGGCCGGGCCATGATGGGCCTCCTGGGCGTTTTTGCTCAGATGGAAAGGGAAATCACCGCCGAGCGAGTCAGGGCCGCCATGGCTGAGCGAGCGGCCCAGGGAAAGCGCACCTGTAGCTGCGTCCTGGGCTATGATCTGGATGGATCTGATAGCCTGGTGCCCAATCCCCAGGAGGCGGAGATCATCCGGTACATATTTTCCAAATACCTGGAGCACCGGAGCCTATCCGCCGTGGCCGAGCTCTGCCGGATCAAGGGCTACCACGGCAAGCGTGGGCGGGAAATGTGCGCCTGGAGCGTAAAGCTGATCCTTACCCGCCCTATCTACGCTGGGTACAACTCCTGGCATGGGCAACTCATCCGGGGCCAGCACGAGGCCCTGATCAGTGTGAGCGATTTTAATCGGGTGCAAAGGCTGCTTGGCAAGCCAGCCACTGGGCGCAGGGCTAAGCGCTGCCCTAGGGAAATTTCCACAAAATGAAAGGCACCCTCTCCTTCGTGGGATCCGCCGTAGCAAAATCGTAGCTATATGCCTCGCCCTTGACAAAATGGGCGGTAAGTGGCACAATATATGGTGCCTGGCGCGGTGTAAAAAGCACAGTATGTAAATACGCGAAAATTGCAGCCAGCGAGTGGGAATAAATATTTAGTGTTTTCTGAATCCTGAAAAACGTTGGTAATACAGCGTTTTTCAGGATTTTTCTTTTTTAGCGGCTACAAATTGGCTACATTTGCAGCGATTTTTGTAGCCAGAGGCTCACGGCATAATGTCGTCAAGCTGTCTGGCTACCTCCACCTGCTTGTTGGGGTACAGGTGGCTGTACGTGTCCATCGTTGTCTGCACCTTTTCATGTCCGAGCCGCTCCGCGATCAGCAGCGGAGAGAAGCCCATCTCCACCAGCAGGCTGGCGTGGCTGTGGCGAATGTCATGCACCCGTATTCGCTTCACACCCGATGCCTTGCAGCCATACTCCATCTCGTGATACAGAAAGCTCTTGGTGTAGGGAAACAGCCGGTCATCCTTTTGCAGCCCATAGCAATGGGACATATACTCCTGCAAACAGGTGCAAAGACCGTCGGGAATGGGGATGGTGCGGTTGCTCTTGGGCGTTTTCGGCGTGGTGATGATGTCCTCTCTGCCGAGACGCTGATAGCTCTTGTTTACCGTTAGGGTTTTCTTTTCAAAGTCGATGTCCGACGGCGTGAGCGCCAAAAGCTCCCCCTCCCGAATCCCCGTGTAGTACATGGTCATAAATACCGTGTAGCTGGCAGGCCGGTCTTTCATGACCTCAATGAAGGTCTGAAACTCCTGCCTTGTCCAGAACAGCATCTCATCAGCGTGTTTCTTACCCATACTTCCTGCTTTGTGGCATGGATTCTCTTTCAGTCCATAGTACTTGACTGCGTAGTTGAAAATTGCCGTGAGCTGGTTGTTGATGCACTTGAGATAAGTTTGGGAGTAGGGCTTGCCGCTTTCATCGCGGTAGCTGGTCAGAGAGTTCTGCCACTGGCGCACATGGGTAGGCTTGATCTCGTTCAGCGGG
>OIXV01000055.1_pt1 | contig 106252 bp, 93 predicted proteins | sample 1587771 | NCBI WGS metagenome assembly OIXV01 (sample SAMEA3888893, study PRJEB22519) | human gut metagenome | biome: human gut; feature: human-associated habitat; material: faeces | place: Denmark | collected 2010
TTCTCTTTTCTGGGCGTGTTCAGCTTTCAAAGTGCGCAAAGAATTATACGTTACCATCATGTGCGCCATCGGACAGTCTGCAGCAGGTTCAGGCAGGAGCACCGTTTTCTCAGGATTCAGCAGTTTTGCCGATTCTCCCATGAATTCCACACCACAGAGCACGATGGTCTGCTGCGGAAGGTCAACGGCAAGCTTTGCCAGCGCGAAGCTGTCTCCAACGTAGTCGGCAACATCCTGCACCTCGGGCGGTACATAGTAATGAGCCAGGATGACGGCGCCTCGACTTGTTTTAAGCCGCTTGATTTCGGCCGACAATGCTTCGACATCGACGGCTGCGTCGCGTTCTGCTGATGCCAGAGCATCCAAGGCGTGCCTTGTGTTTGGCTTGGTATCGCGATTGCCCGGTTCGTTCATGCTCGCTCCATGTTTCGTATCGTTTCTCATGAATCGAGTATGCCGTACAACTTTGCACATGACTTGTCACCAGTAAAGGACACATGTTATCTTCGTTTGTATCTAGTTTACATAACCTCTATTATCAATTGTTTATATATAATAGAAAAGCGATGCATAGTGAATTGGCAAACCCTTGAATGGGCTTTTGATTGAAGCGTGATTTAGTTAGCTGAAACGCTGTCGTTTCTTTAGCCCCAGGTGGACGTAGCTGTTCCTGCGGTGTTTACCGCACCGCCCCCGAAAAGCGTCGTCAGATTACCTGTCTGTGAGGCTTCGAGCACGGCTGGCATCACAAGCGCCAGCGAAATGACATTAAGGACAAGCGCTATCGTGCAGATAATCAGTGCAATGGCGCCTGGTTTTGCCGCCTGCATGACCTTTTGCGAAAATACCTGGTCTTGCGGTTGCTCTTTCAGCATGGTGTTGATTCTCGAACGAGCGATCAACGAGCATATAAGTCCTGCCGTGCTCAGCAAGACTCCGCCTATAATGAGCGAGACAGGTCCAGCGATGTTGGCGAATGTAATCAGTTTTCTCGTTGAGGCGAGTTTCCGCTCTTTTTCTTCGCTATTCTGCACTGCTATCCTTTGTCTCGTAAAAATATCAAGCTGTTGACCTGGGTTTTCATGGGCGAAGCTCTGAGAGCCGTTCTAAGGCCCGATTTTGGTTTCTTTGGGCAACTTCCGTGGAAATAGCTAGCTTTGAATGCCGCTGCTTCCGAATCCGGAATCTCCGCGCTCGGTTTCGTCCAATGAGTCTCTGCATTCGAAGTTTGCGTTCTCTACCTTCATGATAACGAGCTGAGCAATGCGGTCGCCTTTTTGCGCTTGGAATGATTCATTTGGGTCGAGGTTGATCAGGGTGACCTTCAGCTCGCCTCGGTAGTCGCTGTCGATAAGTCCCGGCGTGTTGACGATAGATATCCCATGCTTCACAGCAAGCCCGCTCCTCGGCATAACGAAGCCTGCATAGCCTCTCGGCAGTGCGATTGCGATTCCTGTTGGGACGAGCTTTCGTTCGAACGGCTTGAGTGAAAAATTTTCGGCTGCGCGCAGGTCTACGCCTGCATCGCCCTCGTACGCATAACGGGGAACCTCCAAGGTCTCATCAAGCCGTTTTATAGGAACGAGTAACTGTTCTGGCATGATTTATCGCAACTCCTCAAGTGCTTCAGCGAATTCTTCAATGTTTTGAAAGTCTTTGTATACGCTCGCGAACCTGACATAGGCGACATCGTCGAGCTTTGCAAGGCGCTTCAGCGCCATTTCACCAAGCTCTTTCGATCTGATTTCGGTTCGTGAGGTATTGCGAAGCTCGGTTTCGATGCTGTCGATCAAATCGTCGACCTGCTCTTTTGAAATCGGCCGCTTGGCGCATGCGATAAGCAGGCCTCTGAACAGCTTGTTGCGATCGTAAGCTTCAGACGAACCATCGACTTTAACGATGACAAGCGGGTTATCGCCCAAGCGCTCGTATGTGGTGAATCGGCGTTGGCATTTCAGGCACTCTCGGCGCCTTCTAATCGATGTTCCGTCTTCGGATGGGCGTGAGTCTACGACTTTTGATTCAAGGTAGCCGCAGGAGGGACAACGCATGCGCATGCTCCTTTAAACTTTACTTCTGTTAAAGGTATCATACCGTATGGATTGTCCGTTACGGGTTTGATCAGGATGTCCGCACAATTGAAGATGCGGACACCATCAACAGGTTGTTTACAGGAAGAACAGGATAAACGAAGCGATTGTCATTGCGACACCGCATGCGATTGCGTGTGACGGCTTCATATCGCTGCGAGCGACGCCGCGCAAGGTTCCCTCCTTGAGGCTTCGCACCATCTGTCGATCATCGAGCGGCGTGGCGAAGAGCGCTTTGAGCTGAGAGAAATCCGAAGGCTGTGCCGCTGCACTGTTCTGTTCGAGAGACTCCCAATCGAACTCGTTTTGCGCAATAGCTGGGAACTCGATGATGGTCGCAGATTGCGATTTCTCTGCTGAACTGGGCTTCAGCGCGGCTGATCCGTGTACGGGGTACCTCATTTCGAAATTTCCCATCTTTGTGCCTCCTTGCCCTTGCGTAGAACCTTTGTTCGCGTTTATAATAAATCGAACAAAGGTTCACGTCAATAATTATTTCAAACATTTGTTCGATTAATTGAAAGGACGCACTATGGCCGCCAAAGTGACGAAGCGTCAACAAGCTGTTCTCGATTGCATTGAGGATTGCATTCGGGAAAAGGGCTACGGGCCGACGGTTCGCGAGGTATGCCATGCTCTGGGGCTTTCCTCCCCTTCCACCGTCCATGTCCACCTTAAGGCTCTCGAAGAAAAGGGTCTTATCAAGCGAGACCCTTTAAAATCTCGATCGATCTCGCTTACCTACCCTCTTGAGGGCTCATCGGTGCAGGCGAGCTCTGCGCCAGATGTTGTTCAGCCGAGCTTCAGTAAAATCGTGAACGTGCCGCTTGTGGGCGATGTCGCTGCGGGCGTTCCGATTCTTGCTGAAGAGAATATCACCGATACGATTTCCCTTCCGACCGACATTGTCGGCGATGCCCCCTCATTCCTCTTGTCCGTGCGCGGCGAATCAATGATCGAGGCAGGCATCAACGACGGCGATTATGTGGTCGTTAAGGAGCAGCCAGTTGCTAATAACGGCGATATCGTTGTCGCCATCATCGACGATGGGGCAACCGTGAAGCGCTTCTACAAGGAGAAGGATCATATTCGGCTTCAGCCGGAGAACTCCTCTATGGATCCGATCATCACTACGAATTGCTCTATTGCTGGCAAGGTTGTTGCGGTGTTTCGTCGTTTGTAAGGTAGGGCTGAAAGGCGCTGACATAGCTTTGGGGGACGAACATTGCGATCGCAGTCCCCTGTTCTTCGTGGGTTTCGCTCACGATATGGCAGCGCTCATGAGCCTTCGCAACAAGAGCCCCTTTTGCATAGGGAATGAGGACGCTCATATGTGTATCGGCAGCTGAAGCGGCTTGCGCGATTCGTTTGACGAGCTCCTCAACCCCCTCTCCTGTTGCAGCGGATATCGTAATCGCCTGCGGGTAGCGAGACTTGAGAGCGCTAGCGTCTTCCTCGCTTAGCAGGTCGCACTTGTTGAATACCTCGATTCGGGGAATCGATTGAGCGCCGATTTGTTCGAGCGTCTCGTCGACGGCATCGCGTTGGCCTTCTCGTTCGCTTGAAGAAGCGTCAATCACGTGCAGAATCAAATGCGCTCCCGTGATCTCATCGAGTGTCGATTTGAATGCCTCAACCAAGGTCGTCGGCAGTTTTTGAATGAACCCAACGGTGTCGGTTACGGTTATTTCACGCCCTTCGGGCAGCTCGAACTTTCTTGTCGTGGAGTCGAGGGTTGCAAAGAGCTTGTCATAGCTGAGAACATCGGCGTCACACAGACGGTTGATCAGGCTTGATTTACCTGCATTGGTATATCCGGCCAGAGCAACGCGGAACATGCCGCTCGAATATCGTTCCTCACGCTGCAGCGATCGCACATCGGCTAAGTGGGCGAGCTCGCGCTTGATGGAGGTGATTCGCTTGCGTACCATCCTTCGGTCGACCTCGAGCTGGCTTTCGCCTTCGCCGAAGCGCGATCCGACGCCGCCACCCATGCGATTCGAGGCGAGATGCGCCCACATGCCGCGAAGGCGGGGGTAGAGATATTGGTTCTGCGCAAGGCGAACTTGCAACCTGCCCTCTTTCGACGAGGCATGGAGTGCGAAGATGTCGAGGATGAGCGCCGTACGATCGATGATCTTGACGCTCTTATCGACGGTCTTTTCGAGGTTTGATTGCTGCGACGGAGTGAGCTCATCGTCAAATATGACCAGGTCCGCCGCATACGAGCGAGCAAGCTTGGCAATCTCTTCCGCCTTGCCTGTTCCGACGAACGTTCGAGGATTGGGCGATTCGAGTTTCTGCGTCGTCTTCGCGACGGTGTCAGCGCCCGCAGTGTCGGCGAGGCGTTCAAGCTCGGCGAGCGAAGAGTCAAGAGACCACTTTTGGTTCGGGCGATCAACTCCAACGAGGATTGCTCGTTCCCTCTGTTCCTCAAACGTCGTTTGCGCTCCCTTGGTGAGCACCGAGGCGAACTGCTCCATGCTTATAGGACTACCGTTCCCTCAAACGCTTCGGCGGCAGGTCCCGTCATCATGACATGGTCGTCCTCGGTCCAAAGGATGTGAAGCACGCCACCGCGGAGGATGAGGTCGTTTTCGCGCCCGGTGCGCTCGGTCAGCGCAGCAGCGACGCAGGTCGCGCACGCACCTGTGCCGCACGCAAGGGTTTCGCCGCAGCCGCGCTCGTACACGCGCATCTCGATTCCCGCCTCTCCGATGTGGGCAAACTCGATATTGGCCTTCTCGGGGAATACGGGGTTCGACTCGTAGAACGCCCCGATTTTCTCAAGGTCGAGCGTCGCGAGTGACCTTTCCTCGGAAGTGAACAGGTCTTTCGGCAGTGTGTTGAAGTCGTTGATGAAGGTAATCGCATGAGGGTTGCCCATTGAGACGCAGGTGAAAGCGAACGGCCCCCAGGGCGAGTCGATTTCGATTTCGCGAGCATAGGCCGCGCCCGCGGGAGACGTTGCGTTCGCCTTGGCGTTAACAGGAACCTCGCTCGGCTCGAGAATCGGATGACCCATATCGACCGTTGCTTGGATCATCTTGTCCTCATCGTCGACAGTGAAGCTGATCGGCTTCGGTCCTGCGAGCGTATCAGCGACAAACGAGCCGTCGCTCGCCTGCACGTATCCACGGTCGACGAGAAACTTCGCGAAGCAGCGCACGCCATTGCCGCACATTTGGGCAAGCGTTCCGTCTGAGTTGATGTAGTGCATATAGGCGGCGCACTCCGGTCGCACGGAAGGGCGCACAAGAATGACGCCATCGGCTCCGATGCCGAAATGCCGATCGCAAAGCCAGGAAACCTGGGACGTTGTCAGCTCGATCTCGCTTGAAAAATCGTCCACAAAGACAAAGTCATTGCCGGCTCCGTTGAGTTTGGTGAATGAAAGCTCCATAGGTGCATGTCCTCTTTCTGTTGGCTTAGGCGCCCATTGTATCAAGTGTGTGTTGCGCTTGTGTTGCGATTGCTTCAGCGTTTCCGGAATCCGCGTCAATCCATGCAATTCGCGAATCTTTGCGGAACCATGTTCGCTGTCGTTTTGCATATCGCCGTGTTGCAGTCTTGATCTGCTCGATGGCCGCGTCGAGCGAGATATCCCCGTCAAGCGCGGATACGATTTCTTTGTATCCGATAGCTTGAGGCGCGGTGATGCCCTTGCGAAAGCCTTCGTCGAGCAATCGTTCAACCTCGCAGACGAGTCCGCATTCGATCATGTTGTCCACACGCCGCTCGATTCGCTTGTTGAGTATTTCTGGATCGACGGCGAGCCCGATGAACTTGGCAGGAACTGCTTGCGGAATCGACGCGAGATTCTTCTTTTGAATCGCATACGTTGTGCCCTCTTCGAGAAGCTCAAATGCCCTGATCACGCGCCTTACGTTGTTTGGGTGGATAACGGACGCGCTTTTGGGATCGCGCTCGCGTAACCGCTCCCAAAGCTCATCGGCTCCGTTGTCCTTGTAGTATGAGGTCCACTTTTCGCGTACGGGGTTGTCGACCTGCTCCCCTTTCGGGAAGTTGTAGGCGTCGATTGCCGCGCGGACGTAGAGTCCTGTTCCCCCGACAAGCAGCGCTCTCTTTCCACGTTTGTCGATATCGGAGAAGCATTCTCTTGCATACTGTTGATACACGGCTGCCGAATATGGCTCCCCCGGGTTCACGAGGTCGAACCCGAAATGGGGAACAAGCTGTTTCTCTTCGGGAAGTTTGCCAGTGCCAATGTCCATGCCGCGGTAAATCTGCATGGAATCGGCGCTTACCACTTCCCCACTGAGATTTTGCGCAAGCAGCTGCGCAACGTCGGTCTTTCCCGATGCCGTCGGACCAACGACGCAGATAACAGGGCGCATAAGTGGAAGGCTGATGGCCGTCTTCCCCGTTTCGTCGATCATAGCGCTTAGAGACGCTCGTTCGCGCCCAGCACGTGGCCCGAAAGGTACCATGTCTTGGCGTCGTCGATCTTGACGTTCACGAACGTGCCGGCCAGTTCGCTCGGCGTCACACCCTGCGGGGCGAGCGCGTGGACGGTTTGGTTCTTGGGGCTTTTGCCGGCAATCATTCGCTCATCGCGTTTCGAGGATCCCTCCACAAGGATAGGGACGACGCTTCCGACATCCGGTTGGTTGAGCTCGAATGCGCGCTTTTGCACAAGATCGACGAGGCGATCGAATCGCTCCTGGATAACCTCACGCGGTGTGGGGTCTTCAATCTGAGCCGCAGGGGTACCTTCACGCTTCGAATAGATGAAGGTAAAAACCTGATGGTAGCCGACCTCTTCCACGAGGCGATACGTGTCCTCGAAATCTTTCGCTGTTTCACCTGGGAAGCCGACGATGATGTCGGTCGACAGGGCGATATCGGGTTGCACGTCGCGAATCTTGCTGATAAGGCGCAGGTAATGGTCGCGCGAATAGCGCCTGTTCATTGCTGCGAGAATGGCGTTGGAGCCCGACTGCACGGGGAGGTGGAGCGCAGGCATGAGCGATCGCAAGGAGCCGAACTTCTCAATAACCTCGTCGGTGAGGTCCTTTGGATGGCTCGTTGCGAAGCGAAGCCGCTCGATTCCCGTTTGGTCGACGGCATCGAGGATGTCGGCGAAACGGGGTTTTCCGTAAAGATCACGGCCGTAGGAGTTCACGTTCTGCCCGAGCAGCGTAATTTCTTTCACGCCGGAAGCGACATAGCGCTCGGCCTCGGCGACAATATCCTCAATAGAGCGCGATTTCTCGCGACCGCGGACATAGGGAACGATGCAGTAGGAACAGAAATTGTTGCACCCGATGGTGATGGGCAGCCACGCCGCCCAGGAATGCTCGCGGCTTGTCGGAAGCTCGGTCGGAAATTCGGATGAGGCGGCGAGCACTTCGACCTGCTTCCCCTGTCCCTCAATAGCCGCCTCGAGCAATCGCGGAAGCGACCCGAGGTTGTGCGTGCCGAACACGACATCGAGATGAGGAAGGGCTTCAGTGAGCTTCTCCCCGTCGCGCTGTCCGATGCAGCCGCCGACAGCGATGACGCGCTTCGACAGAGGAGATTCTGCACGAAGTGGAATGTTCTTCATGGAGGCGACCTGGCCATAGAGGCGCGTATCGGCTGCTTCTCGGACGCAGCAGGTCATGAAGACGACGACATCGGATTCCTCAACGGTTTCTACCATGAGTGCTCCGAGCGCTTCGAGCATGCCTGCTATGCGCTCGGAATCGTGTTTATTCATTTGGCATCCGAAGGTGTGGATGCAGAACGTAAGCCCATTGATGGGTGAATGCATGCGGTATCAGCGCTCCGTAGGGTTGGCGGTTTTCTGTTCAGCGGCGATGGAAGGTATCACGGCGCCGCGCGGTTCAACGGTGAAACGGATGGCGGTTCGGTATTCGCCATCGATGACGATGTCGGCAAAGGATGGGGCGCATACGATTTCGATGCCCACGGGAGAGAGAAAGCCACGCGAGATTGCGATGGCTTTGACTGCTTGGTTCACGGCGCCGGCCCCTACCGCTTGAATCTCGACGTGAAGTCCATCCTTGATCATGCCAGCGATCGCTCCAGCGACAGATGCAGGAGAGGATTTCGACGACACTTTTAAGCAGCCGATTGACGGCTGCGATTCCGATGGGGTTGTCACGAGCATTTCCTTGTCGTTTCGTAGTGTGTTTCAGTGGTGGTATTTATGTCACTGAGAGAAATAATAGCAATTACTCATCAGCGTGGCAACCTGCGCAAACGGCTATCTCAGCTTATCGAAGCGCAGGGTGATCTCGATCTTTTGGGGGCCGACCTTCACTTCAGGTGCGCCGAGCGGATCAAGGTAATACCGATTGGCGATATCGAGGAAGGCATCCTTACAGGAATCAGCGAGCATTGCCTTGTCCTCATCACAGAGACGAAGCGACCTGCCGTCGCGATTGACGGCTTTCCGACTTGCCGTTTTCGAGGTTTCGTGTGCCTTTTCCTTTGCGGGAATCGCCTGAGTCCTTACGAGTTCGGCTAATGAGATGATGGGCTTGATCTCCTCATTTAAGATTCGGCGCGCCGATCGTTCTGAAAGCGAGAGCCCCAATTCTTCTGCGATTTCAGCGAAGCTTGCCGGATCGGATGCAGTGCAGAGGCGTTTGCATACCGGCAGCTCGAGCGGATCTTTGCAGAAGGCTCGAAGGGCAGGAGAAGTGGTCGTCGCCCCGAACTCGTAGAGCGTGGCGGCGATTTCAGTCGCCGAACCCCAATAAACCGTGCATGCCTTCCTTGATTCGAGGGCGAATTCCGTTGCGGTGCGGACGATGTTTTTCGGCCCTCGCATCGAGTAGGTTCCCACTTCCGTTACTTCGAACGTAGGGAAGGTCGATTGATCGGCGCGTTCGGGAAGTTTGGTGAGGTCGGTTTCGACGTAAATCGCGCTACCGAAATCCTTGTCCGATGCGAGAACCTTTGCCTGCGTCGAGTTCACTTTGATCGAGTAGAGAGCCATTCCCCTGCCGTGGACTCCCCATTTGTCCATGTGGACAGTGTCGAGCTTGGAAGTGACGCGCGGTTCGAAGACCTTCTCATGCAAGGCGAGTGGAATGCCGTCTCCGTCGTCGAGAATCGTGAGCTTGCGAGTATTCCCGTCGCGTCCTACCGCAAGGAAAATGGTGCGAGCATGGGCGTCTCGTGCGTTGCGAAGCAGCTCGATAACGATGTCCTCGGTCGATCGGATGTCGTGGGCAGCTTGACGCCGCTCCGCTTCGGACGTGCGAAGACGAACGAAGCCATCCCCTAAATCGTCTTCGATTCGGAGATGGCTTTCGTCACAGATGGAATCAACGAATTGTTCGAGATTCGATGCGCCCATGTATTATTTTGCAATCCCGATGGCTCGGCTTTCGCGGATGACAACGACCTTGACCTGGCCCGGGTACTGCATCTCGCTCTCAATGCGGTGAGCGATATCGTGAGCCAAGACGATGGTCTGAGCCTCATCGACGACTTCGGGCTCGACCATGACGCGGACTTCGCGGCCGGCCTGGATAGCGTAGGTGCGCTCGACGCCCTTGTAGGAGTTGGCGATTTCCTCGAGCTTCTCAAGACGCTTGACGTATGCGTCGAGGGTTTCTTTACGTGCACCAGGACGCGCAGCGGAAACGGCGTCGGCGGCCTGCACGAGTACGTCGAGGACGCTGTTCGGCTCGACGTCGTTGTGGTGTGCTTCGATCGCATGGACGATTTCGGGACGCTCTCCGAAGCGGCGTGCAAGGTCTGCGCCGATGACGGCATGGCTGCCCTCGACTTCGTGGTCAACCGCCTTGCCTAGGTCGTGCAGCAAGCCGGCTCGCTTGGCGGGAATCGGGTCGAGCCCAAGTTCGGAGGCCATGACGCCAGAGAGATATGCAACCTCAAGCGAGTGGTTGAGCACGTTTTGACCGTACGAGGTGCGGTAGCGAAGGCGGCCTAAGGTTCTTACGAGCTCGGGATGCAGGTCATGGATCCCCGTGTCGAAAGCCGCTTGCTCGCCCGCTTCGCGAACGCGCTGGTTAACGTACTGCTCGGCTTTGCCGAACATCTCCTCAATGCGCGCCGGGTGGATGCGGCCGTCAGCGATGAGATTCTCCATCGTGACGCGGCCGATTTCGCGGCGAACGGGGTCGAAGCATGAGATGGTGACGCACTCGGGAGTGTCGTCGATGATGAGGTTCGTGCCGGTGAGCTGCTCGAACGAGCGGATATTGCGGCCCTCTCGTCCGATGATGCGGCCTTTGAGGTCGTCGGACGGGATATGGATCGTCGACACCGTGTTCTCAGCCGAATGGTCGGCAGCCACGCGCTGGATGGCGAGGCTCAAAATCATGCGGGACTTCTTGTCTGCCTCGGCTTTCGCCTGTGCTTCCGCATCGCGGATGATCGCGGCAGATTCGTGAGCAACCTCATCCTTCAGCGAGGTGAGCAGTTCGTTCTTGGCTTCCTCGGGCGTCATGCCCGCGATACGCTCAAGGCGCTGCGAGGCTTCTTGCTCAACTTGAGCGACATCGCGCTCGCGGCGCTCGATCTGGCCCTGCAACGAGGAAATTTGATGCTCCCTTGCGTCGAGCGACTCAACGCGGCGATCGAGCGATTCTTCGCGCTGGGAGACGCGATTCTCAGCGGCGCGCACCTCTTTCATGCGCTCCTTGTTCTCCGCTTCGGCTTCCTGCTTGAGTTTGAGAGCCTGGTCCTTTGCTTCGAGGACCGCCTCTTTGCGCATCGTCTCGGCTTGTCGTTTTGCGTCAGCAATCATGTCGTCGGCCTCTTGAGCAGCTTTCTTCGTCGAGGCGTTGATTACGTAGCGGGTGATGACGAAGCCGAGAGCTATGCCGACGATTGCGCCGATAATCAGCCATACAATTCCGGGCATATGCTCCCCTTCCCTTTTTGGTTTCCAGTAGTCATGACATAAAAAACCCGGACAATGCCGGGCCAAAGCGAAACGCGCATCAAAAGGAGCGTCATATTGGGTTATAGATATATATGAAGTCCCTCATGGGACGCAAATCACTTATGCCTCCATACATAATAGAGGATGTTTGCTGGTCATATAACCCTCAAGGTCAAAAAATGCGAAATTGCTCGCTTAGTCGGCGAAATATTCGCATTCAGGTGCAGCAAGAGACTCGCTCCAGCGTCTCGCGGCGGAAGCGGCGACGTCTGCGCTGTACCCTTTTTGGACAAGCTTACGATAGGCGCCTTCTCGGAGATTCTTCGACCGCGGTGGCTTTCGGTGCAAAAGCGCCATCGCTCGCTCGAGCTCATCGTCTCCGAATTGCTCGTAGGCGAGCTGCCAAGCTTCTTCCGACGGCGAGTCGATATCGAGCTGTTCAAGAGCGCGCTCGACGCCGCGGCGGCCTTTGCCCTGCGCCAGCTGGGTGCGCATGAAGGCTTCGGCATAGCGCTCGTCGTCGACGATGTGTGCGTCGGTTGCGCGCCCAAGGGCGTTCGAGACAGCCTGCTCGCTAAAGCCGTCCTTGATGAGCCTCTCATGGATCTTCTTGCTCGCCTGCTCACGGATGCTTGCAAGTTTCAGAATCTTCTTGAAGGCCTTTGACTCCTCCTCCGCCAAGCTGGTCTCTTCATAAACGGAGGAGGACTCGATTTCCCTGATATTGCGCTTTAGCTGCTCTATGTCGACGAGCGTTGCCATGAACCGCTATTTCTTCTTCGGTTTGGCGACGGGGGTGACTGCATCGGCTTCTTCTGCGGTACGCGTCGGGATGGGGATTTCGAACGCTTCGCGAACTTTGTTTTCGAGCTCTTCCCTCATCTCGGGGTTTTGACGCAACGTGGCCTTCGCAGCCTCGCGGCCCTGCCCCAAGCGCTCTTCGCCGTAGGTGTACCACGCGCCGCTCTTCTTTGCGACGCCGCATTCGACAGCCATATCGACGATGCAACCCTCACGGGAGATTCCTTCGCCGTACATAAGATCGAACTCAGCCTGGCGGAACGGAGGTGCCACCTTGTTTTTCACGACTTTCGCGCGAACGCGGTTACCCACGACCTCGCCGTCCTTCTTAATACTGTCGATGCGGCGGATATCGATACGCACGCTGGAGAAGAACTTGAGGGCGCGGCCGCCTGTCGTAGTTTCGGGGTTGCCGAACATCACGCCGATCTTCTCGCGGAGCTGGTTGATGAAGATGCAGGTTGTGTTCGATTTCGAAAGGGAGCCTGCGAGTTTGCGCAGCGCCTGAGACATGAGTCGCGCCTGAAGTCCGACGGTGGTGTCGCCCATCTCGCCTTCGATTTCGGCTCGGGGGACAAGCGCCGCGACCGAGTCGACTACGACGGCGTCGATTGCACCGGAGCGCACGAGCATATCGCAGATTTCGAGCGCTTGCTCGCCCGTGTCGGGCTGGGAAATGAGCACCTCATCGATGTCGACACCGAGGCGGGCGGCATACACAGGGTCGAGCGCATGCTCGGCGTCGATGAAAGCGACCACGCCGCCCATCGCTTGAGCTTCGGCGAGAATCTGGAGGGCAAGGGTTGTCTTGCCCGATGATTCAGGGCCGTAAATCTCGATGATGCGGCCACGAGGCACGCCTCCGATTCCGAGGGCTGCGTCGAGCGGCAGTGCCCCGGTGGGAATGACGCCGATGTTGAGGTGCTCGCCCCCCTCGCCAAGCTTCATGATCGATCCCCGACCGAATTTCTGCTCGATCTGATCGGTTGTGATCTTGAGCATCTTGGCTTTTTCGTCGTTCATTCCTTCTCCTCCGATTACGGCGATCTCATCCATGTCATAGCTCCTCATTATACGAACAAACGTTTGTGTGTCAAGGCTCGCGGTGGAACTTGCCTCAACAGAATCGTAACGTCGCATTCTGGCGGAGCTTTTACGAAAACCTTCCCGATTCCTGGCAGCTTATCTGCAGGAAATTAAGCGAAACTCGTCGAAAGCGCGCCCTCGATCATGCGCAGAGCTTCCCGAACTGTCGCATTGCGGACCTCTTCGCGATTGCCTTCAAAATGGAAGCACATCGCTTTGCAGGAGTTTTGCGTGGAAACTGCGGCCCATACGGTGCCGACCGGCTTGCCCGGCTCTTCTCCACCGGGACCTGCGATTCCCGTCACAGCGACGGCTATGTCGACATCGAGGTTCTTGCGTGCACCCTCTGCCATTTGCCGGGCGACCGCTTCGCAGACGGCCCCTTCGGTTTTGAGAACCTCCGCGTTGACGCCGAGCTCGCGATGCTTGATGTCGTTCACATAGCTTACAATGGCGCCGTGCACGACCTGCGAGCTTCCGGGGATCGCCGTGAGAGCGCCCGCGATGAGGCCTCCTGTCAGGCTCTCGGCGCACCCGATGGTCGCACCCTTCTCGCTCGCGCTTTCGATGATGCGACGTGCGATTTCCTCGTTCGATTCGCTCTTCGCGTTCTCCTCTTGCTGGAGAGCTCGCTCCTTGCTTGTGGTGAACCCGAGGAGATGGCGCGCCTTTGCGAAGTAATCCATCATCGAGATGATAGTGAGAGCGAGCGCTACGACCATGACGAGCCACGAGAGCACGTAGAGCGGGTTGTCAAAGGGGTTCGGGCTGGTCACGGGGAGGATGGAGTCCTTTACGATGAACAGCACGATTGCGATGATCTGCGTGACGGTCTTCGCCTTGCCATACCAGCTTGCAGCGATGACGACGCCCTTGTCCGCGGCGACCATGCGGATGCCTGACACGATGAACTCGCGTGCCAAGATGATGAGCACCGGCCAAGAAGGCAGGACCCCGAGCTCAACCAGCGCGAGAAGCGCCGCGCAAACGAGAATCTTGTCCGCGAGCGGATCCATGAACTTGCCGAAGTTCGTCACCTCGCCGCGGCTGCGAGCGAGGTAGCCATCAAGCCAGTCCGTGCATGATATCAAGATGAAGATAAGGGCCGCAATCAGGCTTTTTGTGGTCGATGAAACGCCTGTAATGCTGAACCAGGTCGGCCATGGGGTGATAAGCGCCACGACGAACACCGGGACAAGGCAGATGCGCACGAGCGTGATGATGTTGGAGATCGTCCAAAGCTTGTCGGTCTCCCCCGGCTTCAACTCGTTCGACATTACTCTGCCTCCATCTCGTAGAGCAGCGTGTCGGCAATGCGAACGCGAACGATGTCGCCCACGTTCCCCTCGGTGAGGTAGGTCTCGCCGTCAACGTCGGGAGCTTGGCACATCGCACGGCCGAACAGTTGACCGTCCTCTTCGATGCCCTCTACGAGCACGTCCATTTCCTGGCCCACACGCTGCGCGATACGAGGCGTGCACGATGCATCGGCAAGGTCGCGCAAGATCTGCGCGCGCTCGGCCTTGATGTCCTCGTCGATCTGGCCAGGCAGCTCGTATGCGGTCGTGCCCTCCTCGCGCGAGTACGCGAAAACGCCGATGTAGTCGAAAAGCCCTTCGGAGACGAAATCGCACAACTCTTCGAACTGGTCTTCCGTTTCGCCAGGGAATCCTGCGATCAGCGTTGTGCGCAAGGTGACGTTAGGAATCGCTGTGCGAATCCGCTCGGCGAGCGCCAGATACTTCTCACGCGAGCCTGCGCGGTTCATGGCGCGCAGAAGCGACTTGTCGACATGCTGGAGCGGGATATCGAGATAGGAGCAGATGTTGTCGCGATCCGCTATGGTCTTGAGCAGCTCGTTGGTGATTCCCTCGGGTTGGACGTACATGACGCGAAACCACGTCGACGGGTAGCGCTGCGCAAGCTCGCCCATAAGCGCTGCAAGCGATGACGGTTCCTCGAAGTCCTGTCCCCAACGGCCGGTATCCTGGGCGATGAGCACGATTTCCCGTGCGCCCTTTGCGACATGAGCAGCCACCTCGCGGTCGATGACTTCAAGTGCGAAAGAATGATAGCGCCCGCGAATATAGGGAATCGCGCAATATGAACAGAAGCGGTCGCATCCGTCGGAAATCTTCACGTACGCTGAGACGCTCGAGGGCTCGTCATCGGAGTCATCGTCCGCCGCGGCGCGCTCGGGCGAGCCTCCGAACAGGGCATTAAGAATATCTCCGAGATCGTCCTCCTTGCTGCAGGGAACAAAAGCGCAGGCTTCTGTCAGCTCCGCCTCGAGCTCGTCGCCGTAGCGTGCCGGCATGCAACCTGCGACAATGAGCTTGGCATCTCCCGAGGCGACGTTTTCCATGCCCGCTGCCTCGAAGATTGCCTCGAGGCTTTCCTCTGTGGCACTTTGAATGAACGAGCAGGTGTTGATGACGACCGCATCGGCCTTCTCGGGGTCTTGCTCGATTCGATAGCCCGCGGCTTTCGCCTTTGCGCGCATCTTCTCGGAGTCGACTTCGTTTTTTGCGCAGCCGAGCGTGATGAAGGCGACGGAGCGCCCGCCGCCTTGGGTAACTTCCACTGTCATGAACAAGGATTCCTAGCGATAGTTCGTGTACTGAAGCGGTTGGCCGTAGTCTTGGCCTTTCAGGAAGGCGATGACCTCCTGGAGCGTGTCGCGGGAAGCTGAGGAGACGCGGAGCTTGTCGCCTTCGATGGTCGCCTTGCACTTCAGCTTGAGGTTGCGGATGTCCTTGCTGATCTTGCTTGCCGTTTCCTTGTCGATGCCGTCGACGATCGTGGCGGAAAGACGCACGCTCTGCCCAGTTGCGGCTTGCGGCTCGCCCCACTTCACAGCGGTAAGTTCGATCCCGCGCTTCACGAGCTTGCTGTCGATCACGTCTTTCACCTGGCGGGCGACGAAGTCAGCCGGTGCGTGGATCCCAAGGGTCTTGTTCTGCTTGTCGAGCGTGATCTCAGCGCCCGAGTCCTTCAGATCGTAGCGCTGCGAAATCTCGCGTTTAGCCTGCTGGAAAGCATTGTCGACTTCCTGGATGTCAACGGTCGAAACGATATCGAAGCTCGATTCCTTTGCCATGTGGGCCTCCTTGCTTATTCGGATGTGCGGGTCGTGCTCTTCGTCGAGGTTGCGTTGCTCGACGAAGAAGAGGTGGTGCTTTTCGTGCTGCTGGATGACGACGTCGAAGTCGATTTCGCTGAATCGCTTGAGGTTGCGCTCGACGACGAGCTTGCCTGGCCGTGGTCCTGCTGCCATTTCGCAAGAATCTGCGAGAAGTCGACGGTGTAGTCGTACATGCCGTTGCTGTTCTCGGTCAAGTCGACCTTCTCCCCGTCGACGGTGACCTCAACTGCGCTCGAAGCATCGGAGATGAAGCGCAGCTTAGTCGTGACGTCGAAAGACTTCTCGGCCGGCCCCGTTACCGTCTCGGCGACGGATGCCGAGCTCGAATCGCCCTCGTAGATCTCGATGTAGGCGCTCGAACCCGATGCGACCTTGTAGGTGAAGGTGGCCTTCGTGGGCGCGACGGAGGACTGCTGGGTCTGGGAGTCTGAGTTCGAGGTGCTCTCGGAGTCGCCTTGCGCCTGCTTGTTCGACGTATCTGATAAGCCCGTGATGGGTACGGTCGGCGTTTCCTGAGCGGGTTTGGATTCTTTGCCGCCGAACACGAACACGCAGATGATGATTATGATCACGGCGATGACGCCGATGCCGATGAGCAGAGGAAGCTTCGGGCGCTGTTGCGTTACGTTCTGCGGCGCCGCGTAGAGATTGGTATACTGCGGGCTTCCCGGCGAGAGCGGCCTGCGCGACGTGTGGACGTGGTCGTTGCCTCGTGCCGCTCCTCGCGCATCGCGCCGGTCGTCGAACATGAGGCGCCCCGATGACCTTCGCGGCGAATCGTCGGCCTGTCGCGAGCTCGAGCCGCGCGATGAGCGCTGTGACCTCATGTTCGGCACACGGCTCGAGTCGTTTTTCATCTTCCCCGTCTCGTAGGCGTTTGCTGCCTCAAGGTACATCCGCGTGATGGTCGTCTGGTTGACGCCGACGATGCGCGCGTAGGTGGCGACCATGTTCTTCGCGTATCCGCGAGGCGGTATGCGCGTGAAGTCGTTGTTCTCGATTGCGCGAATGATGTCGGCGCGAACGCGCATCTGCCGCGCGACGGATTGGACATCCATCCCCCGGCGTTCGCGCGCTTCTCTGAGCACAGCGCCGAATGTCGTATTGCTAGCCACCTTCTACTCCTTTGCGGCGTCGTTCGCTTCGAATGCCTTCAGTGTCTCGAGCTCCATGGCGTCGACGAGAACCTCGCGCGGCTTACTGCCGTTGGGCGGGCCGACGACTCCATGTTCCTCAAGCATGTCCATTATACGACCTGCTCGCGAATACCCCACCTTCAAGCGTCTTTGAATGTTCGAGGTCGATCCGAGACCCGATGACACGACGATGTCGGCCGCTTCCCAGATAAGCGGGTCGTCCTCCTCCACCGTGCCGCCTGAGCCGTCTGGCGACTGCGAGAGGTTCGTCACGATGTTTGTCTTCAAAATCTCGGAGTGGTACTCGGGCTGTCCCTGTTCCTTCAGCGCGTCGACGACAGCGTTGATCTCGTCCTCGGAGACGTAGCATCCCTGGATACGCTGCGGCTTCGCGTACTCGGGCTTGCTGAAGAGCATGTCGCCCAGACCGATGAGGTTCTCGGCTCCGGGGGTGTCCAAAACGACGCGCGAGTCAATGCCGGACGCCACGTTGAACGCGATGCGGTTCGTGATGTTCGCCTTGATGAGACCGGTCACCACGTTGGTGGAAGGGCGCTGCGTCGCCACGATGAGGTGGATGCCCGCGGCACGGGCGAGCTGTGCGATGCGGCTGATGGAGAACTCGACTTCCTTGCCGACGTTCATCATGAGGTCAGCAAGCTCGTCAATAATAATCACGATATAGGGAAGCTGCGTGGCAAGCTCCTCGGGAACGGGTTCCTCGGTCGCCTCCGCGCTCTCAAGCGCTGCGTGCACTTTCGCGTTGTATTGGCCGATGTTTCTGGCGCCGACCTTCGAGAAGACCTTCAAGCGGCGCTCCATCTCGGCGACGCCCCAGGCGAGTGCGCTCGCCGCCTCCTTCGCCTCGGTCACGACCGGAACGTAGAGATGGGGAATCCCGTTATAGGGCGTGAATTCGACGCGCTTCGGGTCGATCATGATGAAGCGGACCTCGGCGGGCGTCGCGCGCATGAGGATTGACATGATCATGGCGTTGATGGACACCGATTTGCCGGAGCCGGTCGTGCCGCCGATGAGGAGGTGGGGCATCTTCGCGAGATCGGTTATGATCGACGTGCCCTCGACGTCTTTGCCAATGGCCATAAGCAACGGGCCGCCATCGGCGTCTTTGAGGACATCGCCTAGAAAGACGGTCTGGCGAGTACGGTTAGGCACCTCGATGCCGACGTAGTTCGTCCCAGGGATGGGCGCGAAGATGCGAACACCTGGGGCGGCGAGCGCGAGCGCAATGTCGTCGGAGAGCGCTGTGACGCGGCTTACGCGCACACCCGCAGGAAGGTCGACCTTGAAGAGCGTGACCGTGGGGCCTGCGACCCACCCGACAACGTCGGCCATGATATGGAAATCGGCAAGCGTTTCTTGCAGGTGGGCAGCTGTATCTTGGAGCTCGATTTCGGATGCACGGTCCTTCTCGGGGTCGTTGGAGTAGGAAAGCAGGTCCATCGAAGGCAGCGTAAACCCTTCGAGCGGGGTCGGGGCGCTTGCGGGCAGTTTCGCGCGCGCCGCCCTCTTGGGCTTGGGCGCCTCTTCTTGCGGTGCCGCTGCGTCGGAGTCAGCCTTTTTGCCGAGCTTGCGCGTGAGCGACGAAGACGTGCCCTCGATGGGCTCGATTCGGCGAGTTGGCATCGAGGCAGGTTGAACTTCTCCCCCATCGGAAGTGCTTGCCTGTTGCTCCTCGAGCTCGGCGAGGCGGGCTGCCTTTCGCTCTGCGCGGCCGAGGGTTTGGGTTTTCGCGGAGGAAGACGCTCCCTGCGCAATGGACTCGGGGGTTGCCAGGGGATGCGCGGCGATGACCCGCGTCTCGGCGCTGCTGTCGACCTCGGGAGCTTCGTCATCTGCCGTATCGATTCTCTTTGAGTTGCGGCGAATCCTCGCGAAGGAGAACGACGCGCCCGCACCCTCCTCCGCTCGGCGCTCGGCACGGCTTTCCCTGATTTTCTCAATGAGCTTGGATATGGAAAAGCCGATGATGCACACGCCGGCAACAGCGACGCCGATGACGATAATCATCGAGATAACCTGCCCGAATAATGTAATGCCGAGCCAGGCGATGCCCGCTCCGATATAGCCGCCCCGAACGGTCAATTCATGCTCGTTGAACAGGATGCCCGCAGGGTCGCCTCCCTCAGGCAACGGCGTCGCAAGAGCGAACACCGAGAGCAACGCGACGAAGACGAGTGCAAGACCCACTGCGACGCGGGTCGGCACGCGTTCTGCTTCGAAGCGGATGAGGAAGGTGATTCCGATAGCGAGCAGGAACAGTGGCAGGATATAGGCACCGATTCCGAGCGTGAGATGAAGCGCGCTCGAAATAAAGGAGGTCACGATCGCGTCGGAGCGCATGACGGCCGCGATGAAGAGCACAACGGCCGCGACCGTGAAGGCGATGCCCACGATGTCGCGCTTCGCGTACTCGTCAATGAGCTTGCCGGAATCGCGCTTGGCGTCAGCCGCCTTCTGAGCGCGGGGATTGCGCCCCTTGCGCGTGCCAGGCTTTCCAGACCCCGCACTTTGCGAGCGACGGTTCGCGGCGGTGTTCCTCGACGACGAAGATGGCTTCCGAGCCACTGTTGCTCCTAACTGGTTCGTTGATGCTGCGTGTTTGCGAAGCAGGCCCCCGCGTCGCTGGAGCGCAGGGGCATGTTGGGTCGCTTAAATCTCAAGCAGGTTGGCGATAACCATGGGGCGCTGCTTGGTGCGCTCCCACAGCAGGGACAAAAGCGTGTCGCGCGAGGCCTTCTTGGCCTCCTTAAGCGTGGCGTTCTTGCCAAGCGCCTTGCGAAGCGCGCTCTTCACAGCAGCTTCCGCGTCGCGCGCGAGGTAGGCGTCGTCTCCGCCGGTAATGCCGCGCATCTCTACCTGGACCTCGCCCTGCACCTCGTGGCGCGAAAGCGAGACGGCAGCTGCGATGCAAGCAAAGCCCTGCTCGCCGAGTGCGCAGCGCTCGTCGAGGACGTCTTGCGAGGTGTCGCCGACCGACAGGCCGTCGACGTAGACGATGCCGCTCTGGACAACCTCACCACGATGGACGCCGCGCGGGGTGAGCTCGAGCGATTCGCCGTTCTCACATAAAAAGATGTTGTCCTTCGGCACGCCGGTTGCTTCTGCGAGGCGAGCGTGAGCGCGCAGGTGCGTTGACTCTCCGTGGACGGGCATGAAGGACTTCGGTTGCACGATTGAGAGAACGATCTTGAGCTCCTCAGCACCCGCGTGTCCCGAAACATGGACGCGCGCGCGGCTCTTGTCGTACACGTCTGCACCAATTTTCGCGAGCGAATTGATGACTCGCGTGACGGCCTTCTCGTTCCCGGGGACAGGCGTCGCTGAAATGATGACGGTGTCGCCTTCCTCGATGTCGATCGTCTTGTGCTCGCCGTTCGCGATGCGCGCGAGGGCTGAGAGCGGCTCGCCCTGACTGCCCGTGCACATGATGACGACCTTCTCGGGCGGGATGCCCTTCAGCTCGTAAGCGTCGATGAGGTCCTCATCGGGAATGTTGAGGTATCCCAGCTTGCGAGCAATGTCGGTGTTCTGCACCATCGAACGGCCCGTGACGACGACCTTGCGGCCGTTCGCGCGCGCGGCGTCGCAGATCTGCTGCATGCGGTGGATATGGCTCGCGAACGAGGCGATGATGACGCGCTGCTTCGCCTGGCTGATGATGCGGTTCAGAGTCTTGCCGACTTCGGCCTCGCTCGGCGTGAACGTGGACTTCGTCGCGTTTGTGGAGTCGCTCATCATGAGGTCGACGCCGATTTCGTGGTAGCGCGCAAGCGCTCCGAAGTCGAAGTGAACACCGTCGATCGGGGTCTGGTCGAGCTTGAAGTCGCCGGTGTGCAACACGTTGCCCGCCGGGCTCTGCAGAAACACGCCCACAGCGCCGGGAATCGAGTGGTTCACGGCGAAAAACTCCGTCGTGAAGCAGCCCATCTTCACCTGCTGGCCGGGCTTGATTTCAACGAGCTTGGCGTTTTTGATGCGATGCTCGGCGAGTTTTCCCTCGATGAGACCGAGCGTGAGCTTGGTCGCATAGATGGGAACCTGGCGATCGAGATCCTTCAGAAGGTACGGGATCGTACCCGTGTGGTCCTCGTGGCCGTGCGTGATGACGATGCCGCGCAGCTTGTCGGCATGCTCGAGCACATAGGTGTAGTCCGGCAGGATAAGGTCGACGCCGGGATGATTGTCGTCAGGGAACATAAGGCCCGCATCGTCGACGATCATGTCGTTTCCGCATTCGAACACGGTCATGTTCTTGCCGATAGCGTCAAGACCGCCGAGAGGGATAATCTTCAGCTTGGCCTTGGGGTCCTTGCCCGCGCTCGATGAACGCTTCTTTTGGGTGGGCTTGCGCTTCTTCTGAGCGCCATCGCCCGCTTCTCCACCCTTGGTGAGCTGGGGGCGCTTGTGCTCGAGCTTCACATGCTTGTATGTTTTGGTTTTCTTTCCCTTTTCCGCCGCACCGTTGTCGGGCTGCCGAGAAGCTGATTCGGTATGTTTTTCCTTTTCCATATATTTCCTTTATCACGGTACGCGAACGCCCGCAGGCGCAATTCACCTGCGGGCGTTCGCGCTGATCGATTAAAGGACGCCGACCTCGCGCATGATTGATGCGAGGCGTGCCGATTGCTCGGCGGTGGCGTCGATAAGCGGCAGGCGCACGCCGCCGACAGGGAAGCCGACAAGTTTGAGGGCTTCCTTCACGAGAATGGGGTTCGAGGTCTCGAACAGGCCGTTCATAAGCGGCAGAAGCGCTTCGTGGGCAGCCCATGCCTCGTCCCACTTGCCTTCGGCGCACTTCGTGACGAGCTCCTTCATGCGCTCGGGCGCGACGTTGCCGGTGGTCGAGATGACGCCCACACCGCCGAGGCGCATGATATCGTAGGTTGCGGAGTCGTCGCCGGAATACACGCTGAAGCCCTCGGGAGCGGCAGCAGCGATGGTTGCGATCTGATCCATCTTGCCGGACGCCTCCTTCACGGCGATGACGTTCTCGCAATCGTTGGCGAGGCGCAGTGTGGTCTCGGCTTCCATGTTGACAACGCAGCGGCCCGGGATGTTGTAGAGGATAATGGGGAGCTCCACCGCATCCGCAATGGTCTTGAAGTGCTGGTACATTCCCTCTTGCGGAGGCTTGTTGTAGTACGGGACGACGCACATGAAGCCGTCGACACCGAGTTTCGCGACGTCCTTGGCGAAGTCGACGGTGTCGGCCGTGCAGTTGTCCCCCACGTTGGCGATGACGGGGGCCTTGCCGCCGACCGCCTCGACAACGGCGCGGAAAAGCTCGATCTTCTGAGGGTAGAAGACCGTGGGGCTCTCGCCGGTGGTTCCATTGATGATAAGCGAGTCGTTACCGCCTTCGATAAGGCGCGTGGCAAGTGCCTGCGCGCGGTCGAGGTCGAGTTCGCGCTCATCGTTGAAGGGCGTGACCATAGCGGTGATCAGGCGACCGAAGCGGGGTTCAACGTTCGACATGGGCGTCTCCTTAATTCATGCGTGCGCCTCCCCGCCATAAAGGCAAGGAGGCGAACATATGCTCGATTTATCTATTATGCCAAAGTGCGCAGGGCGGATTACGCCTCATGCATGAAGTTCTCCAAACCTACAATCAGGCCCTCACGAGCACCGACGCTCCTGATACCCAGCAAAACGCCGGGCATGTAGGACGCTCGATCCCAGGAGTCGTGGCGGATGGTGAGCGTCTGCCCCATCGATCCGAAGACGACCTCCTGGCTCGCGACGAAGCCCATCGAGCGCACGGAGTGCACCGGAACACCCGAGACGAGCGCACCGCGCGCACCTTCGGCTCCTGGAAGCTCCGTCTCGGCCCCGGGTGCCTCGCTCGCTCGGCCGTCTCGCGCATCCGAGATGATCTGCGCCGTGCGCATGGCGGTGCCCGAAGGCGCGTCCTTCTTGTTGCAGTGGTGCATCTCGATGACTTCCGCCTCGGGGAAGTAAGGGGCTGCTGCCTTGGCGAACTCCATCATGAGCACCGCGCCCGTCGTGAAGTTCGGAGCGTAGAACAAGCATGTCCCGGAAGGCGCAAGCGCGGCGAGTTCGGTGAGCTTCTCATCGGAGAGCCCCGTCGTGCCGACGACGCAATCGATGCCGGCGGGCAGCGCGCAGCGAAGGTTTCCCTCGATGACGCTCGGTTGCGTGAAATCGACGATGACGTCGAACCCGCCGGCAGCCACGGCCTCCTCCATCGAGGAGTAGACCGTGAATGTTGCCCCCTCCTTGGGGAAGGGGTCGATGCCGCAGGCGACTTCCATATCGTCTGCGGCGCTCACGGCGTCGATGACCGCCGAACCCATGCGGCCGAAGCATCCAGAAACAGCTACTTTAATCATGGTGTCTCCGTTTCTCGTGCAGTCGGATAGTGCGTGATTTAGGCCTCGTGGCGACGGCGCGGCGTGCGGCCGTTGCTCGAGCGCTGGCTGCGGCCGGGGCGCATGTCGCGCTCACCGCGATCATTGCTGTTGCGGTGAGAATGCTCGCGTCCGTTGTCGGCGGAGCCTTCCGGTGCATCGGGCTTGTCGAGGCGATCGAGCGAGATTTTGCCCGTCTTCGGGTCGACCTCGAGGACTTGCACCTTCACGATGTCGCCCAGGGAGAGAACATCTTCAACCTTGCCCACGCGGCCGTTGGCGACGCGGGAGATGTGGAGCAGGCCGTCCTTGCCCGGCGTGAGCTTCACGAAGGCGCCGAAATCCTTGATACCGACGACTTCGCCCTCGTAGACCTCGCCGACCTCAGGCTCCTTCACGATGCCCAAGATCATGGCCTTGGCAGCCTCGCCGGCCTTGCCCTCGACTGCAGCGATGTGGATAGTGCCGTCTTCCTGGATGTCGATGTTGGCGCCCGTCTCCTCCTGAATGCCGCGGACGACCTTGCCGCCAGAGCCGATGACGTCGCGGATCTTGTCAACAGGAATGTGGATGGTCTCGATGCGCGGCGCGGTGTCGCGAAGCTCAGCGCGGGGCTCGGGCAGCTTCTCGAGCATGGCGCTCAAGATGAATGCGCGACCTTCGTGTGCCTGCTTGAGCGCGCGAGCGAGGATGTCCACGGACAAGCCCTTGGCCTTGTTGTCCATCTGAAGTGCGGTGATGCCCTTCGACGTGCCGCAAACCTTGAAGTCCATGTCGCCGAGGAAGTCCTCGAGGCCCTGGATATCGGAGAGGATGACGACGTCGTCGCCTTCCTTGATAAGGCCCATGGCGATGCCGGAGACGGGGGCCTTGATGGGCACGCCCGCGTCCATGAGCGCGAGAGTGGAGCCGCAGGTGGAAGCCATCGAGGAAGAGCCGTTGGATTCCATGATCTCGGAGACCACGCGGATTGCGTAGGGGAACTCGTCCTCGGAGGGAATCACGGGCAGAAGCGCGCGCTCGGCGAGGGCGCCGTGGCCAATCTCGCGGCGCTTCGGGGAGCCCATGCGGCCAACTTCGCCGGTGCAGTACGGCGGGAAGTTGTACTGATGCATGTAGCGCTTACCCTCGACCGGCTCGATGGTGTCGAGGCGCTGCCACTCGTTGAGCATGCCGAGCGTGCAGATGGAGAGCGCTTGGGTCTGGCCGCGCTGGAAGAGGCCAGAGCCGTGAACGCGGGGCAGGTAGCCAGGAACGATGTGCAGCGGGCGAATCTCGTCCGGACGGCGGCCGTCGGCGCGCTCGCCGGTCTCGATGACCATCTTGCGCATGGCCTTCTTCTCGAGCTTCTTAAGCGCAGCAGCGATGTCGGAGCTCCAGCTTGCGCGCTCTTCGTCGGAGAACTCGTTGGTGGTGATCTCGGCCTTCAGATCCTCGACCTTGCCCATGCGAGAGAGCTTGTCGGCATCTTTGAGCGCTGCGGACATGCGATCGAAGTATGGCTCGACGCGTTCGGCAATTTCAGGAGCGGGGGTATGGAGCTTGTACTCCATCGGGGTTGGATTGACCTTGGCGATGAACTCGGCCTGCTTGTCGCAGAACGCGGCGATCGCTTCCTGACCGAAGGTCATGGCAGCGAGCATGTCCTCTTCCGAGATTTCCTTAGCACCCGCTTCGACCATGGAGATGTAGTCCTTGGTGCCGGCAATGGTGAGGTCGAGGTCGGAGTTGGCGTCCTCCTCGTAGGTGGGGTTGACGATGAACTCGCCCGTTTCGGCGTTGCGGCCGATTTTGACACAGGCGGCAGGGCCATCGAAGGGGGCACCGCCGACAAGCAGTGCTGCCGACGCGCCGCCGACGCAGATGACGTCAGGCTGATTCTCGCCGTCGCACACGAGCGTCGTTGCGACGATGTGGACCTCGTTTTTGTAGCCGTCAGGGAAACCGGGGCGGATCGGACGGTCGATCATGCGAGCGTTTAAGGTGCCTTTCTCAGAAGGACGCGCCTCGCGCTTCAAGTAGCCGCCGGGGATGCGGCCGACGGAGTACATCTTCTCGATGTAGTCGACCGTGAGGGGGAAGAAGTCGTAGTCTTTCTCCTGCTTGGAGACGACGGCGGTCACGAGAATCGTGGTGTCGCCTTGGGTGACCAGCACGGCGCCGGTTGCCTGCTTGGCCAGCTCGCCAGTCTCGAAGCGGTACTGCTTACCGTACAGCTCGAAGGATTCGACGATCTTTTCCATGTGTTTCTTTCTTTCTCTTAGCCTCATGCGCCCTATTGCGCCTGAGCTTCTTCGGCTGCGGGGTACTCACATTCCCCCGCTTCCACGAGCGCGCTCGCCGGATGCGATGCGCGACCGCCTTGCATATAGCACGGGACCCGCAACTTGCGGGCCCACGTTCCAAGCTTAGATGTTGTCGCGAATACCGAGCTTCTTGATGAGTGCGCGGTATTCTTCGATGTTGCGCTCCTTGATGTGCTTCAGGAGGCCGCGACGCTTACCAATGAGCTTCATCAGGCCACGACGGGTGTGATTGTCCTTCTTGTGGGACTTCAGATGCTCGGTAAGATTGCGAATGCGCTCGGAGAGGATAGCGACCTGGACCTCGGCGGAGCCGGAGTCGTTGTCGGACTTGCCGAATTCCTTGATGAGTTCGGCGGTCTTCTCCTTGGAGATGCTGAGCTTCGTTGCCATTTGTTTTCCACCTTTCAAGTATCTAAGCTCTCGATCGTCCCGGGTAGGCAAGCGGGTGGCGCATGCGAACTAGGGGCGAACCAGCTGCCGTTATGGCAGCCTGATTATTGTAATGGGACGTCTTGGATGCGGCAAGCGAGACAAGGAGCATTCCCACCTGTTCTGCACAATCTGGCCGTTATTCGGCAGATTTCGCCTCGCGAAGGGCGTGGCAAAGCTGGTCGGCGCACGAAGTGGAACGATTGCCGCAGGTGTTTCCATCGAGGATCGAGCAGACCTCGGCGATGTCTTTGCCCTCGACGAGCTTGGAAATTGCCTTTAGGTTGCCGTTGCATCCACCGATGAAGTCGACATGTTTGATCGTGTCGCCCTCGACCTCAACGTTGATGGCGCGGGAGCAAACCCCTTTGGTGCGATAGGTATACATTTCTTCCTCTTTCCGTCATTTCGATTCGTAAAGCCCGCTCGTGAACATAAACGAGAGCGAGCGAAGCCTGCAGCCGACATGCTCGAGGCACCATCGCTGGCACAGATCAAGCACCGAGAACGCCTCGCGTACCCCCATGCGCGCGCCTGCGATGTCGGAGAACGTCGAGCGCAGAAGGAAGTTCGACCATTCGGCGGTTTGGGCGTCGATATAGCCAGCTTCCGTATGGACTCGACAGTGCGAGCATATCACACCGCCTTCGCGCGGGGAGAAGGCGAGCGAGCCGTCTGGCAGGGGCGTCACGGGATTTCCGCAAGCGGCGCACTCGGAGAGCACGGGGCGCACGCCAGTCATGGCGAACGCCTTTAAAAGATGGCCGGCAGCGATTGAGGGCGCACCTGCGGCGTCTGAGTCGCACATCGTCCGAAGCGCGGTCTGCGTCATCGCGAAGAGGTTCGGGCATTCGAGGCCCGACTGCGTGGTGCGCTCGACAAGCTCAGCTAGCGGAGCGGCGGCGGAGGCGCGCTCGATGTCGCTGCGCAGAGCGGCGTTGCCTTCGACGAGGCGCGCCTCGGACACCACGTCAAGCGAACGGCCCCTCGCGCAGAGGACGTCTGCCACCGAGAAGAGTTCGAGCCGCGAGGCGAAGCTGCTTTTCGGCTTGCGAGCTCCCTTGGCGACCGCGCGCAGCTGAGAGCCGTCCTCTGTCAGTAGAGAGAGTATAAGGTCGCTCTCCCCCAGTTTCGTTTTGCGCACGACGATGACGCGCGCGGTGTAGGTGAGGTGTGCCACGAGCGCTACTTCTTAAGTGATGGATTGCTGGAGGCAATGCTGTTGTCTGAGTTCCACTTGATGGTGCCCGACTTCTGCTCCGCCGAGCCGTAAATTGTGCCGAAAAACAGCGTGTTTTCGAACTTCTTGGCGGTGATTGTGTAGCTCACGCGCCCGTCGCCCTCGTAGTTTACGCTGTCACAGGAGACCACCTCGTAGTTAATGCCGTCCATGACAACGGTAGCGCCCTTGCTGAAAAAGGCATAGGTTTCGGAGATGAGCTCCTTTTCGCGCGATTTCGACACAGTGATCGTCACGGTGGATCCCGATTTCAGCTTCGTTTCGGCAGCGGGATCGGTGGAGAGCACCGTGCCCTCGGAGCCGTCTTCGGAATACTTGGTTGCGACTTCGACAGCGTAGCCCGCTTCCTTGAGCGCGGCAGTGGCGTCGTCCTGCGATTTGCCGGTGACGTCAGGCACAACGTAGGACTCGGCAACCGTGACGGTCACGGCGGTTGCCGACTTCACTTTCGTGCCTGCTTGAGGCTCGACTTCGAGCACAGTGCCCTCGATCTCGTCCGATTTCACCGTCTTGAACGTAACGTTGCCAAGCCCTTCCTTCTCAAAGGCGGCCTTCGCCTCATCTTGGGTGCTCCCCACGATGTCGGGGACGGCACGCGGGGTTGCAATTGAGACGTTCACCGTGGTGCCGCTGGGAACGCGCGAACCTGCAGCGGGGTCGGTGATGAGAACGATGCCCTCGACTTCGTCCGATTTCACCTGCGACGTGTCGACGGCAAATCCCTTGCTCTCGAGGAGCCAGATCGCGTCAGCCTGGGCCTCCCCCGTCACATCGGGCACGGTCTTTCCACCCCATAGTTCCAGTGAATACGTAATGCCGATTGCCGCGGCGGCGATGATGGCCACAACGACGACCGCAACGATCGCGCGGGTTCTACGGGCAGCCTTGCGTTTCTTCGCTTCCTTCTCGGCGTCGGGCGACTCGTATTTCTTCTGGGCAGGCGCGGGCTCGCCCTCGATTTTGGGAAGCTCCATCGTATCGCCGGAGCGCCACGAGCGCGCAGGCGGGACATAGCTCGAGTCGACAAGCCGCTCGAAGCCCGACAGGTCGACGGTATTCGCCGCGTTCAGGTCGATCTTGCGCGTCTGCTCGCTGGCGAGCGAATCGCTTCCACCGGATTGAGCAATGTCGATGCGCGGCAGGGCCTCATCGAGCGCCTCACGTTCGGCGTCGTCGATCGCGTCATGCGAGGCCGCCTGCTCATCGGAGGTTTGCCCGAGCTCCTCGTCTTCTGCTTCCTCGATATCTTGCAATTCTGCAGCATCATCGATGAAATCGGAGTCGTCTTCGTCGATGAGCGCGAAGGAGTTAGTCTCATCAACACCAGACGCCTTCGGGTCCTCAGCATTCAGGGGCGTGGCGGCGTCGATGACCTGCGTCTTGTCCGCATCATCCGCCTCTTTGCGCCCATCGAGCTCCTGTGCATCGCCGATGGCCACCGCGTCGATGACCTGTGTTTTGTCGGCACACGAGAGCAGAGGGCTCCCGCATTCATTGCAGAATTTAGCTCCTTCGCGATTTTCGCTTTGGCAATGAGGGCAGATCATCATGCGCGCATTCTCCCGTTCAAACGTCTCACCTGCGTTATTGTAGCTGAACGGACGTCGGTATTTCGGCGTCGCGGCGCACTCCGTCCGATACGCGACAATACCTGCACAAAGCGAAGGCGGCGAGAATTAAGCGCCCTCGCCGTAGCCGAATCGGCGAATCTGCGTGGCGTCACGACGCCAGTTCTTCTTCACCTTTACGTTCAAATCGAGGAACACGCGGCAGCCGAGCAGTTGCTCGAGATCGGCTCGTGCCTCGCTGCCGATGCGCTTGATCGCAGCGCCCTTCTTCCCGATAATCATGCCTTTTTGGCTGTCGCGCTCGACGTAGATAGTGGCGAAGATGCGCTGGAGGTCCTTCTTCTTCTCGTACTGCATGTTATCGACGGCGACGCCGATCGAGTGCGGCACCTCATCGTGGAACGAGCGCAGGATCTTCTCGCGGATAAACTCGGCGATCACGACTTCCATCGGCTGGTCGGTCTGCATGTCGGGCGGAAACCATGCGGGGCCTTCGGGCAGGAAGAAGACGGCCTCCTCGACGAAGGCGTCGACGTTCGCGCCGCTGCGCGCAGAGAGCGCCACCATGGCGTCCCAGGTCATGAGGGCTTCTGCTGCCTCGCGCTGTGCGGCGATCTGCTCGGGTGTGGCGATGTCGGTCTTGGAGAGCACGCAGATGCGGCGCGCCTTGCAGGCGGCGACCTGCTTGGCGACCCATTCATCGCCGCGGCCGATCGGTTGGGAGGCGTCGATCACCATGGCAACGACGTCGATGTCTTGCAGTCCCTTGAGCGCGGACTCGTTGAGCTCCTCTCCGAGGGCGTCGTGGGGCTTGTGGATGCCCGGCGTGTCGACGAGGATGAGCTGGAAATCGTCGCGCGTCAAGACAGCGCGGAAGCGATGACGGGTCGTTTGGGCGGTCGAGGAGGTGATGGCGATCTTCTTGCCCATGATGGCGTTCAGAAGCGTCGACTTGCCCGCGTTCGGACGTCCGACAAGGGTAGCGAAACCCGACTTGAAGCCTTCTTTTTGCATTCCTAGCACAGCAATTCTCCGATCTTGGGGATGAAAACGATAGCGGCGACGACAACCGACGCCGCAGCGAGGATGAGAGCTGCTCCCGCCGCGCAGTCTTTGGCGTGCTTCGCGAGCACGTGGTATTCAGGCGACACCAGGTCGACGACGGCTTCGATCGCGGTGTTTGCGGTCTCAGCCGCCATGACCGCGCCGATGCAGATAACGATGGCGAGCCACGAGGAGGCGTCGATGCGCAGGGCGAACCCGAGCACAACGGCGGCAACGGCGAAACCGGAGTCTATGCGCATGTTCCGCTGCTTGAAGGCGAAAGCGACGCCCTCGGCTGCGCATTTGAAAGCATGAGGGAGCGATTGGGTCATCTAGTGCTCTCCCCTCACGAGCGCTCCCGGACCGTTCATCTCGCCGAAGATGGAAAGCTCGAGCCTTCGCTTGCTCGCCCAACCGCGAAGAAGCTCCGCCTCGCGCGACTCCATGACCTCGGCCTCGTCATCTTCGATGTGGTCGTAGCCGCACAGGTGCAAAAGGCCATGGACGAGAAGGACGCTCAGCTCGCCTTCGAAGGTGGTGCCGAACTGCTCGGTCTGCCGCTCGGCGACGTCGACCGCGATGATCACGTCTCCGAGCTCGAAGGGCATCCCAGGGATTTCGCCGCACTCTCCGCCCATCTCGTCGTCGAGTCCGTCGCATTCGAACGAAAGAACGTCTGTGGGACCGGTCTTTCCGCGGAATTCCCTGTTGAGACGAGCCATCTCGTCGTCGTCAACGAAGCTCACGGAGGCCTCAGCGTTTTGCGGGCAGTCCTCTTGGAAGAGCACGAAGGCGGCAAGCTCGGCGACGGGGACGCTCGCTATGAGGTCCTCCTTGTATTCGCAGTTCACTTCGATGTTCATGAAATCCTCCTTGCGCGCTTTAAGCGTCAGCTCGGTCGTAGGCGGCAACGAGGGAGTGGCGCACAACGTCTTTTCCGGAAAGGCGGCAAAACGACACGTCGTCGATGTCCCCAAGAACGCGCTCGGCGTCGGCAAGGCCCGAGCGCGACCCTGGAAGGTCCCGCTGCGTCAGGTCGCCGGTGACGACCATCTTCGAGTTGAAACCGAGCCTGGTCAGAAACATTTTCATCTGCTCGGGCGTAGTGTTTTGCGCCTCGTCGAGGATGATGAAGCTGTCGTTTAGCGTCCGCCCGCGCATAAAGGCGAGCGGCGCGATCTCGATGACCCCGCTGTCGATGAGGTCGTTTGCGCGCTCCATGTCGGTCATGTCGAAGAGCGCGTCGTAGAGCGGGCGGATATAGGGGTCGACTTTCTCGTTGATCGTACCCGGCAAAAAGCCAAGGTTCTCCCCCGCCTCAACGATGGGCCTGGTCAAGATGATGCGCCCGACTTCCTTGCGCTTAAGCGCCGCGACGGCCATCGCCATGGCGAGATAGGTCTTGCCCGTTCCCGCAGGTCCGAGCCCGAACGTGATGGTATGGGAGCGGATGGCGTCGACGTAGCGCTTCTGGCCCGCCGTCTTCGGCCTGATGGCTCGCCCGCGAAAGGTGAGCAAGATGTCCTCGCGAAGTGCCTGGGGCGAGAACTCCGCGCTGCGGAGAAGCTCGATCGAACGCAAGGCGTACTCGGGGGTCACTTCCTCGCACCGTTCTGCAACCTTGATGAAGTCGGAGAAAAGGGCCGTAAGCGACTGCACTTCGCTTTGATCACCTGCGAGGATGATGGAGTCGCCCCTCACGGTGATGCTCGCCTCAAATGCCGATTCGACAACCCGCAGCGTCGAATCGGCGGGGCCGACGACAAGCGCCAAGTCAACGCTCGCCGGTGCAGTTAGTGTAATTTGCGTTTTGTCTTTCATGCTTGCCATTGTAGCATGCGGGCAACACGTTACCCTGATGCCCGACATTCACCACATCACTGGATGCAGAAGGAACTATCATGACCACGGTAAAGCAACTGTTTGACGAATCGCGAGCCGCTTCGCGCCCAACGCTCTCGTTCGAGATCTTCCCGCCGAAGGGCGATCTGGACCACCGTACCGCGCGCGAGGTTGCAGGAGGCCTCGCCCCTCTTGGCCCCGACTTCATTTCCGTCACCTACTCGGCGGGCGGCTGCGGCAACAAGCATTCCACTAACGATGTGGCCGAGATCATCCAATCTGACTTCGGCACGGTCTGCGTCGCGCACCTCACCTGCGCTGGGGCGACCGCGTCTTCGATTGCAGCCTCCATCGAGGATTTGCGTGCGCACAACATCGAGAACGTCCTTGCACTGCGCGGTGATATCCCGGCAGGAATTGAGCCCGCCGAGTTCCGCTTTGCGAAGGATCTTATCCCTACGCTTGCCGATGCCGGTTTTTGCGTGGGCGCTGCGGCGTATCCCGAGGGGCATATCGATTGCATCGACCCGAAGGTCAACATCGAGCACCTGAAGAAGAAGGTCGATGCGGGAGCGAGCTTCCTCGTCACGCAGCTGTTCTTCGACAACGATTATTTCTACCGTTTCCGCGAGCGTTGTACCTCCGCGCGGATTTATGCCCCGATCACCTGCGGCATCATGCCGTTTTTGAGTAAGCAGCAGATCCAGCGCATGGTGTTCATGTGCGGCGCCTCTCTTCCGAGCCCCATCATCAAGCTGCTTGCCCGCTACGAGGACGACCCCGCAAGTCTTCGTGCGGCTGGCATCGAGTATGCTTGTAAGCAGCTCGTCGACCTTGAGGAACACGGCGCAGACGGCCTTCATGTCTACACGATGAACCACCCCGACATCGCGCGCGCCTGCACCGAGGCGATACGCTGTGCCGGCTAGGAGCGACAGCGCTTCGCGTTTCGCTCGCTTCCTCGACGGGAAGCCGAAAAGCGCAACGTTTCCCTGCGCTCCGGCGGAAGGGTCGTTGCGACTCGACCGCGACGAGGCGCTCGGGTACCTTGGCTACGGCGACCAGGAACTCGATTGCGAGCTTGCTGCCCGCTTCAATGCGATAGCGAAAGAGTGCGAGGAGACGCTTTCGCCCGCCTACTCGTGGGCGGCGTTCGCCATCGAGCGCAACGTGCCTGATGGCGAAGGCACAGGGGTGTATCTTTCGGGGACGTCCGCTTGCCTTGAGGGAACGAGCATGGCGGCGCACATGAAAGGTGCTGCTGGTGTGGCGCTCCTCTCGTGCACGGCCGGAATGGCGTCAGAGCGCGCGATCGCCCGCTACCAAGCGACAAGCCCGACCGAGGCGCTTTTCTACAGCGCCTGCGCCTCCGCACTAGTGGAAGCGTGTGCGAACCGCGTCGAAGCCGAAGTGGTCGCAGAAGCGAGCGAGGCGGGGCTTCGCACCAATTGGCGCTTCAGCCCGGGCTACGGCGACGCGCCGCTGTCGATGCAGCCCGCCTTGCTCCGAGCGCTTGGCGCACCGGGGCGATTGGCGGTGAGCTGCACCGACAGCTTCCTGCTCGTGCCGTCGAAGAGCATCACGGCGGCGATCGGGCTTTTCGAGCCTGGAACGCGTGCGGCGGGCGTGAGGCGAAGCTGCGCCACGTGCTCGCTCGGGCAGGTATGCATGATACGAAAACAAGGGAGAACATGCCATGGCTAGCAACTTGAGCGGCCTTACCATCAAAGACGAGCACTTAAGGCGCGCACTCGAGGGGCGGGAGTACCTGCTCGTCGACGGTGCCATGGGAACACAGATGCAGGAACGAGGCCTCGATGCGCTCGAAGCCGTCCCCGAGCTGCTCTGCAAGACTCATGCGGCCGATATCACGGCGATTCACGCGGCTTACATCGCGGCGGGCGCCGAGGTCGTCACGACCAACACGTTCAGCGCGAACCGCCTGAAGCTCGGCGATAAGATGAGCGTCGTGGAGGCGTACCGGCTAGCTGCCGACTGCGCGCGAGCTGCCGGTGCACCCTACATTGCGGGCGACATCGGCCCGACGGGCTCGCTGCTCGAGCCGATGGGAACGCTTTCCTTCGACGAGGCCTACGACATCTTCGCTGAACAGGTGCGCGCAGCTGTCGCCGCGGGATGCGACATCATTCTCGTCGAGACGATGGCGGATCTGCGCGAGGCGAAGGCCGCTCTGCTCGCGGCGCGCGAAAACTCGACGCTGCCGGTGTTCGTCACGATGACCTTCGGGGAAGACGGGCGAACGTTCCTCGGTACCACACCCGAGATCGCGGCGGAGGTCCTAAGCTCGCTCGGCGCGCAGGCGGTCGGTCTCAACTGCTCGCTTGGTCCGGCCGAGCTGACTGGTGCTACGCGCGCCATGGCATCCCGTGTGCGCTGCCCGCTCGTGGCTCAGCCCAATGCCGGCTTGCCCCATATGGAAAACGGCGAGACCGTCTTCGACGTCGGTCCTGAGGAGTTCGCGCGAGCAATGGGCCCTCTGCTCGATGCCGGCGCGAGCATCGTAGGAGGCTGCTGTGGAACGAGTCCCCGGTCGATCGAGCTGCTTTCAAAAGAAATCGCGCGCCGCGGGAACCCGACGCCACGCGCCTTCAAACCTGCCTGCGTTCTTGCGAGCGCCCAGGAAGCGGTCGTGCTCGAAAAGGGAAAACACGCTGTTGCCGTCATCGGTGAGCGCATCAACCCCACGGGCAAGAAGAAGCTTAAAGCCGCGCTGCGCTCGGGCGACCTGGACTACGTCATCGGCGAGGCGGTTACCCAGAGAAACTCAGGCGCCGATGTGCTCGACGTGAACGTCGGCCTTCCCGAGCTCGACGAGCCCGCCATGCTCTCCGCCGTCGTCGAGAAGCTCTCGGCCACGGTGACGCTACCGCTCGTCATCGACTCGAGCAGCCCTGACGCCATCGAGCGCGTGGTCCGCAGCTATGCAGGAAAGCCCCTCATCAACTCCGTAAACGGCAAGCGCGAGAGCCTCGACGCCGTGCTGCCGCTCGCCAAGAAGTATGGCTGTGCGGTCATCGGGCTCGCTCTTGACGAGTCGGGCATCCCGCCTACAGCCGAGGGCCGCTTTGCCGTTGCCGAGAAGATTGTCGCCGAGGCTGAGCGCATCGGCATCCCCCGCGAGGACATCGTGATTGACTGCCTCGTCATGGCCGTCGCCACAAATCAGAGTGAAGCGATGGAAATCGTGAAGGCGGTGTCGCTTGTCAAAGAGCGCCTCGGGGTGCGCACGGTGCTCGGCGTGTCCAACGTGAGCTTCGGCATCCCGCAACGCTCGCTCCTGAACAGCACGTTTCTAGCGGCTGCTCTCGGCTGCGGGCTCGACTTCCCGATTCTTAACCCCTCTTCGGCGCGCTATATGGACACGGTGCACGCCTTCCGCGTCTTAAATATGCAGGACGAGGGTGCGGTTCGCTACATCGAGGACTACGCGAATGCGTCCGACCCCTACACGGCGCCCGCAGGCACGGCGGCGGCGCAGGCGGGAACCCTTCCGCAGCCGCAGGCCTCAAAGCCAACCGACGCCGCCTGCCCGATCGTCATACCGGAATCGCTCGCGCATGCATCGGGCGAGGTCGAGAATGTCGTCAATCTCATCATATCCGGACGTAAGGGCCCTATGGGAGAAATGACCGAGAAGCTGCTTGCGTCCTGCGATGCACTCGACGTCGTGAACGGGGCATTCATCCCCGCGCTCGACGTCGTCGGCAAGAAGTTCGATGCGGGCGAGTTCTTTCTGCCTCAGCTCATGGCGTCGGCCGAGGCCGTGAAGGCAGGCTTCGACGTCGTGCGCGAGCATATGGGCGAATCGGGCGCAGCCATCGACGACGGGCGTTCGATCCTCGTCGCGACCGTGAAGGGTGACATCCACGACATCGGCAAGAACATCGTGAAGATGCTGCTTGAGAATTACGGGTATCGCGTCATCGACCTGGGGCGCGACGTTGATCCGAGCGAGATTCTACGCGTCGTGCGCGAGCAGAACGTCCGCCTTGTCGGCCTATCGGCCCTCATGACGACGACCGTGAAGGCGATGGAGGAGACAATCGAGCTGCTGCATCGCGAAGTGCCGGGTTGCTCGGTGTTCGTCGGCGGTGCCGTGCTCACGCCCGAATACGCCGCGCAGATCCACGCCGACCACTACAGCAAGGACGCGGCAGATTCGGCGCGCTATGCGGAAGAATATTTCGCGAGCATCGGCTTGTAAGAGGCGCAGCTGCGTCATATAATGCGAAGGAGCCTTCCCTTTATCGTGCTCGGAAAAGGGAAGGCTCCTTTAGTTTGGAGGTACCATAACTTCGGCGAACGCTCGTCTTACACAACGGAAAACCCCAGCTAGAGCGTGATCTCAATCATCTCGCCCGCCTTCGCGTTCTTTGGCGCAGGGACCTCGAAGTAGCTCTCCGTGAGGGCAACTCCCTCTTCCTCGACGACAGCGAGCTCGCGTGTGCCCTTGCGGGCCTCGCGCTCGTTGTCGCGCAGCAGGTCTCCCAAATCGCGAAGCCGCTGGGCGCGGTCAGCCTTTACGCCGGGAGGCACCTGGTCGATGCGCGCCGCCGCGGGCGTTCCCTCGCGCTTCGAGTACGGGAACACGTGGATCTTCGAAAACCGGCAGGTACGGGCGACGCGGAGCGTGTCCTCGAACTCCCCTTCCGTCTCGCCGGGGAAGCCGCAGATGATGTCGGTCGACAGCGACAGCTCGGGAACGCGCTCGTACAGGTTGGCGACGATTGCCTCGAAATGCTCGGCGCTGTAAGGGCGGTGCATTTCGCGTAGCACCTTTGAATTGCCCGATTGCAGGGGGAGGTGAAGATGCCGGCAGACGCGCCCGCCGGCCGTTGCGAGCACCTCGATCAGATCGTCGTGCACGTCGCGCGGCTCGACGCTCGAAACGCGGAAGCGCACGGGGTATTCCCCTTCTTTATGCAGGCCGGCCGTCTCTTCGAGGAGCATTCGCAAAAGATCGGCGAGCCCTGTCGCCTCCCCCGTCCCCTCGTCACGCCAACGGTAGGAGCCGAGGTTTATCCCGGTGAGGACGATTTCCTTCACGCCGGCACTCGCAAGCGCGCGGCATTGGCGCACGACCTCGCGGGGATCCACGCTGGTCGCCTTCCCGCGTGCGACGTGCACGACGCAGTAGGTGCAGGCATTGTTGCAGCCGTCCTGGACCTTTACGCCCACGCGGGTGCGGTAGCCTTCCCCAACGGGAAGCGCGGGCCCGTGCGCCGCAACGTCAAGTCCCCATGCGCCAGCATCGATCGAGGATGCAAGCTCGGCTTTCCCCATGACGCGCACGCGAGGGTCCATTGCGAGGAAGGTGTCCTTGTCGATGGCGGCGGCGCACCCGGTGACGATGACGGTCGCACGGTCGTTCGCGCGTAACGCTCCTCGCACGGCCTTGCGCGTCTTCTTCTCGGCCTCGCCTGTGACCGTGCAGGTGTTCACCACGATAAGGTCGGCGTCGGCCGCGTCGCAGCTTTTCGCACCGTGGGCATCGAGGGAGGACGCGAAGGCGTCCGACTCGACGCGGTTGACCTTGCAGCCGAGGTTGACGACGGCATACTTCATCGAGTGCCTCCAAGTTTTCCCAGCTCATACAAGGTGAGAGCAGGTGCTATGACGCCCGCCGTCTCCGTACGGAGAATCGATGAGCCCAAGCTGACAAGCGATGCGCGGGGGTTCGCGTCCAGAAAGAAGCCTACCTCGCGCTCGGTAAGCCCGCCCTCGGGTCCGACAACGACGGCGATGCGCGCATCGCCGCGGGGGCAGGAGCACTCCGAAAGCCCCCGCTCGATCGCTTGCGCAAGCGAAGCAGTCTGGGGAGCCTCCTCCCAGCAGATGAGCACGGCGGTTGCTTCTGCGAGCTCGGCCGCAGCCTCCTTCGCGCTTCGGGGCTCGAGCACCTCGGGGATGCGCGGCTGGCCCGACTGCATCGCTGCGCTCTTCGCGATGGAAAACCATCGGTCAAGTCGCGTTCTCGTTTTCTTCGCGTCAAGCTTCACGATGGAGCGCTCGCAGGTCAGGGGTATGAATGCCGCCACGCCGAGCTCGGTCGCATGTCGAATGACCGAATCCATCTTCTCACCCTTGGCAAGCCCCTGCACGAGCATCACAAGCGGGCCGTCGTCGGTCGCGTCCTCGTGGCGCGTGATGCGCACGAGGGGAAAATCATCGTCGAAGGATGCAATTTCGCATTCGAAGTAATCCTGAGCCGCATCGATGACCGCGATGTGCTCGCCCGGGGCCAAGCGCAAAACCTTAGCGTGCTTGGCGTCATCGCGCGCGAGCCGCAAGGGGAAAACCTCCTGCGGCTCGTCGGCGATAACCTGATTCTCAAGGAAGAAACGTGGCAGTGACATGGGTTTTTGCAACCTTACCCTTCAGGTGCGCTAGTTGAAGGCGTCGCGCAGCTTTTGCAACGGGCTTCGGGGAGCCGCCACCTCTTCGCCCATCTCGTCCGCGAGCTTCTCGAGCAGCTCGCGTTGCTTCTTTGTGATCTTCTCGGGGATGACGACGTTCACGTGAACGTACATGCTGCCGCGGATATCGCTCTTCAGGCGCGGCATGCCGAAGCCCTTTACACGAACGACCTGCTCGTTTTGGCAACCCGCGGGGATACGGACCTGCACCTTCTCGTCGGGCATGATGCCGTCGATCTCGATTTCGGCACCGAGGATCGCCTGGATGAAGGATACGTTCGCGCGCCCGTGCAAGTCGTCGCCGTCGCGTTCGAAGAACTCGTGCGGTTGCACGCGGCAAGTGACAATGAGGTCGCCCGCCTGTGCGCCTTGGATGCCCGCTTCGCCGAAGCCGCCCACGCGCAGCTGCTGGCCGTCGCGGATGCCCGCAGGCACCTTCACCGTGACGCGCTGGCGGTCGGGCACGCGGCCCTGGCCTTCGCATTCGGGGCAGGGGTTCTCGATCGACGAGCCGGTGCCGTTGCACTTCTTGCAGGTCGTGGCCGTCTGCATGTCGCCCAAAAACGTACGCTGAACACTGACGACGCGGCCCTTGCCGCCGCATTCGGGGCAGGTGACTACCTTGCCGTTCTCGCCGAGGCCCGTCCCCTTGCAATCGGGGCAGGGTGCGAGGCGGTCGTAGACGATTTCCTTCTCGACGCCGCGTGCGACCTCTTCAAGCGTGATACGCAGGCCGACCCCCATGTCGCGGCCTTCCTTGCGCGCGGGCCGTCCGCCCTGGCCGCCTTGGCCGCCGAAGAACGACGAGAAAATGTCGCCCATTCCGCCGAAGCCGCCGCCGAACAGGTCGTCGAAGTCAACATAGCCGGATCCGCCGCCCGCAGCGCCGGGGATGGTCCCGAAGCGGTCGTATTGCGCGCGCTTATTGGGGTCGGAGAGAACGTCGTATGCCTCGTTAAGCTCCTTGAACTGGTCCTCAGCGTCGGCAGCTTTGTTCACGTCGGGGTGCAGCTCGCGTGCGCGGCGACGAAACGCTTTCTTGATCTCGGATTCGGACGCGTCCTTCGACACGCCGAGAATCTCATACAGGTCCTTGGCCATCTCTTACCTTTCTCAACTACTTTCGTCAGCGGCTCGCCAAAGCCGCACAGTTCACTACGATTCGCCAAGCGCCGCGCTTGCAGCACGCACGGCTTGGATAACCTTCGAATAATCCATTCGCGTCGGCCCGATGACGGCGACGACGCCTTCCGCCTCTCCGCGTCCGTAGCGGCTCGCCACAACGGAGACCCCCGAGAGGCCCTCGGTCTTGTTTTCCTTCCCGATCTGCACAGAGAGGTCCTCGTCGGTGCTCGTCAGGTCGTCGAGGATATGCAGAAGCACCGTGTCGTCCTCGAGCACCTGCACAAGCGGCAGCACCGCGTCGGTGTGCGAGAACTCGGGCTGCGCAAGAAGCGCGCTCATGCCGAGCTGGTGGGTGCGCCCCGTCTGCCCTTCCTGGATGCAGGAGAGCACCTCGTCGAGCACTGCGCGTACGAGCGGATCGGAGAAGGCGCGCTTCATGCCAAACGACAAGCCGCGTTCCACGTCGGAGAGCGATTTCCCGCAAAGTGCCTTGCTGAGCAGGACCTGGATGCGCGAAAGCTCGTCGCTGCCGACGGGGATGGTGAAGTCCATTTGGCGGTTGAAGACATTGCCGTCTTCGGTCACGACAACGCAGATAGCGCGAAACGCCGTAAGGCTCACGAGCGTGATCTGCTTGACGCGCGTCTCGAGGACCGTCGGCGCGAGGACAATCGAGAGGCAATCGGTAAGCCTTGCAAGGGCGCTTGAGGTCTGCTCGAGGAGCGAATCGAGTTCCGAGGCGCTTTTGCGCAGGTCCTCGGCGACCGCTCGGTAGCGCTCCTCGTCAGGAAGCGAATCATTTGCGAGCAAATCGTCCACGAAGGTGCGGTACCCGAAATCGGTCGGGATGCGACCTGCAGAGGTATGGGGTTGCGCGATGTAGCCCTCGTCTTCGAGAATCGAAAGCTCATTTCTGACGGTTGCAGGGCTCACGCCGAGCTTGTAGCGCTCGGTGAGCGTTCGAGACCCGACGGGCAAAGCGCGCGCCACGTATTCCTCGATGAGCGCCGCGAGAACGCGCTGCCTTCTATCTGAGAGCATGACTTCACCCCTTTCATCTCGATGTCTGCCATGCCAAAGAGCCATTCTAGCAGCCGATGCCTTCGAGTGCTAAAGAATTTGGCAAGGTGCGCCATATCTTGATAGATGCATCACAGGTGTTGTGCCCGCAAAGGCTTAAGCGAGGTCGAAAAGCGCGCCGTAGAGCTCGTTTCCGAGAAGCCATCCCCTCTCGGTCGGGCGCAAGCGATCCTCGCTCCAGGCTGCGAGGCCTTCCTCAACAAGCTTGTCGATCGTCTCGTCGAGGCGCGGGAGCACGAGCCTGGCCTCGGCGATCTTCTCGCCGGAGACGCCGCGCGTCATGCGCATGCCGAGCATGAGGTCCTCGGCGACCATCTGCTCGGCGTTCAAATCGTCAGTCACCGAACCGTCCGTCATGCGCATTCGCCGCTCGCTGTTCTGCGTCATAGTTGCCGCCGAAGTGCCGATTCCCAAATAGGGAACCCCCGTCCAGTAGGCGATGTTGTGTCGGCAAGCGAAACCCGGTTTCGCGTAGCTTGCGACCTCATAACGCTCGAAGCCGGCGGCCGCAAGAAGCGACTGCGCGATTTGCATCTGCTCGGCTTCGACATCGTCATCGGGCTCGGGCAGCTCGCCTGAGAGCACCATGCGGTCGAACGGAGTGTGCGGTTCGATGGTGAGCGGGTAGACGCTTATGTGCGAGACGCCAAGCTCGATAGCGCGAGAGACGCTTCGCTCGAAGGATTCCGCGCTCTGCCCGGGGATTCCGCACATAAGGTCGCAGCTCACGTTGGTGAATCGCTCGTGAGCCGCTTCTATCGCTCGGCATGCAGCCTGCGCGTCGTGGGCGCGCCCGATGGTTTCAAGCACCTTGTCGTCAAAGCTCTGAACACCAATGGAGAGCCTGTTCACCCCAAGCGCCCAGATGTCGCGGACCATGTTCGGAGTGAGGCTTTCGGGGTTCGCCTCCATCGAGCATTCCACGTCGGGCTCGAGTCGCATCGACGTCGAGAGCGCGTAGAGCAGCATGGACAGCCGCGACATCCCGATATGACTCGGAGTACCCCCGCCCAGATACACCGTTTCGATCGCTGAGAGCTCGCCTTCCTTCGACTTGCGGCGAATCGCAAGGCAGAGGTCTTCCACGTACGCGTCGATGCGCGGGTTGTCCGCGGCAACGGCGGACGTGGTGAAATCGCAGTACGAGCAGCGCTTCACACAGAAAGGCACGTGCAGATAGAGTGCGCGATAGGGGTCGTGGGGCATCAGTTGGCCTCCTTGTTTACGAAGGCGCTCGACGCTGGGTTGTGCGCGCTATCGTGTGCTGCTGCAAAGGCGAGCAGCTCGTCGAACACCTTGTCGAAATCTTCCGGCGTGATGCAGGCGTTGATCTTCCCGCGCGCGGTCGCAGCCCCAGGAAGGCCCGCCATGTACCACATCGCGTGCTTGCGCATCCGCACGATGTTGCGCCCCTCCCGCTCGGCGAGCAAGTGCGCATGGCGGCGCGCCATGGCAAGACGCTCGGCAACGCTGGGCCGAGCGGGCTCCTCTTCGCCTGCAAGTGCGGCTTTCACCTGGGCGAACACCCAAGGATTGCCCTCAGCGCCGCGTCCGATCATGATCGCATCGCAGCCTGTCTTCTCACGAAGGGCGACCGCATCGGCGCCGCAGCGCACATCCCCGTTTCCCACGACGGGAATGGCAACGCTGCGCTTGACCTTCGCGATGACGTCCCAGTCAGCACTCCCGCGGTAGAGCTGCTCGGAGAAGCGGCCGTGCACGGTGACGGCGCACGCGCCCGCGGCTTCCATCCGGCGGGCGAACTCGGGGGCCGTCTCCTCCCCTATCTTGAATCCGCGGCGAAATTTCACCGTGACGGGATGATTCACGGCGTCGCGCACCGCGGACACGATAGACGCGGCGAGCGCAGGGTCGCACATGAGCGCCGAGCCGTCTCCTTTCGTCACGATCTTGCGCGCAGGGCAGCCCATGTTGATGTCGAGGTATGCGAGCGTGTCGCCCATCGTATGTTCGATCCATGCGGCCTGCTCAGCCATGACGGCAGGCTCATGCCCGAACAGCTGCACGGCGACGAGGTCCTCTCCAGGAGCCAGGCACAGCAGGTGGCGTGTCTTCTCATTCGCGAAGGAAAGGCCCTTCGCGGAGACCATCTCGGTATAGGCGAGCGAGGCCCCCTGCTCGCGGCAAAGCGCGCGGAACGCTTCGTCGGTCACGCCCGCCATCGGCGCGAGGAGCAGCGGATGCTCGGCGAAGAAATCATGCATCATGTGGGTCTTTCGATACGTCGTTGCTATCAAACACTCGCAAGCGTGCCGAGCGCGAGGGCGCCCATGACAAAGAGCGCCACGATGAGAACCAAGGCGACGACTCCCGCGATGAGGCATCCGGCAACGGGGAAAGCACCTTTTGCATTCATACGCTCGCGTTCGGCGGCCGCTTTCTTCTCGTCGAAGGGGTCGTCTAACCAGTTGTAGGATTCTTTGTCTCTTCTCGACATGGTTAATCGTCAACCTTAAGGATTGCCATGAACGCCTCTTGCGGGACCTCCACGTTGCCGATAGCCTTCATGCGTTTCTTGCCCTGCTTCTGCTTCTCGAGCAGCTTGCGCTTGCGCGAGATGTCGCCGCCGTAGCATTTCGCGAGGACGTCCTTGCGCTTCGCCTTCACCGTCTCGCGAGCGAGCACGCGTCCGCCGATGGCGGCCTGGATAGGCACCTCGAACATCTGGCGCGGGATGATTTCCTTCAGCTTTTCGGTGAGCACGCGCCCGCGGTCGTAGGCCTTGTCCTTGTGGACGATGAACGACAGCGCATCGATTGGCTTGCCCGAGAGCAGGATGTCGAGCTTCACGAGCTGCGAGGGCTTGTAGCCGGCGAAGTCGTAGTCGAGCGACGCGTAGCCCTTCGTGTTCGATTTCAGCTTGTCGAAGTAGTCCATGATGAGCTCGGAGAGGGGGATCTCCCAAAGCATCTCGACCGTGTTCTGCGAGAGATAGTTCATCGTGACGAACGTGCCGCGGCGAGCGACAGTGAGGTCCATGACGGCTCCGACGTAGTCGGGCGGGATGAGGATTTTCGCCTTAAGGTAAGGTTCCTCAATGTGTTCGATCTCACCGGGGTCGGGCATTTCCTGAGGGGAATGCAGGCTCATCATCTCGCCGCCCTGCTTGAAGACGTGGTATTCCACCGAGGGAGCGGTCGCAAGCAAATCGAGGTTGAACTCGCGCTCGAGGCGTTCCTTCACGACCTCCATGTGCAAAAGCCCCAAAAAGCCGACGCGGAAGCCGAAGCCGAGCGCGTGGGACTTCTCGGGCTCCCACAACAGCGCGGGATCGTTGAGCGAGAGCTTCTCGAGGGCTTCCTTCAAGGGCTCGTACTGGTCCGACTCGATGGGGAACAAGCCCGTGTAGACCATGGGTTTGGCCTCGCGATAGCCCGGCAGCGGGTTGTCGACGCCGCCTTCCGCGAGCGTGATCGTGTCGCCAACCTTCACGTGGACAAGGTCTTTCAGCCCCGTGACCAGGTAGCCGACCTCGCCGACGCCAAGCTCGGGCAGCGGCTCCTCAACGGGATGGCGCGCGCCAACTTCCTCGGCCAGGATGTCCTTGCCCGACGCCATGAGGCGCAGGCGCTGGCCTTTCCTCATGGAGCCGTCGACGATGCGGACGAGCGCCACGACGCCGCGGTAGGGATCGAAGTAGCTGTCGAAGATGAGCGCGCGCAGCGGGGCGTTCGCGTCACCGGTTGGCGCGGGGATGTTGTAGACCACAGCCTCGAGCAGGTCGTGCACGCCGACGCCTGTCTTTCCCGAGGCGAGCACCGCGTCGTCCGCGGGAATCGCAAGCGCGTCCTCGATTTCGGCGCGAACGCGCTCGGGGTCGGCCGAGGGCAGATCGATCTTGTTGATAAGCGGGATAATCTCGAGGTTCGCGTTCATTGCCATCATGGCGTTCGCGACTGTCTGAGCCTCGACGCCCTGGGTCGCGTCGACCACGAGCACCGCGCCCTCGCATGCAGCCAAAGAGCGGCTCACCTCGTAGGTGAAGTCGACGTGGCCGGGGGTGTCGATAAGGTTGAACTGGTATTCCTCGCCGTCGTCGGCCTGATAGCTCACACGCACGGCCTGGCTTTTGATCGTGATGCCGCGCTCGCGCTCGATGTCCATCGTGTCGAGGAGCTGGGCTTGCATATCGCGCTCGGCGATGGTGCCCGTCATCTCGAGGATGCGGTCGGAAAGCGTCGATTTCCCATGGTCGATATGGGCGATAATGGAGAAGTTCCTGATATGCGAGGGGTCGGTCATGACGATCGATAGGTCCTTATCTCTTGCAGTATTTGTGTTCAATGTATACGTTTGCACCTTAAAAGGGCGCAATTCACTAAAAACTACGTGCAATTGGCGCAAGCGTTTGCTATTCTATCGCATTGCGTATCCAGCAAGCGTTCGCATGGTGATATTCATCGGCGAATCCGCAGACATGGCTGCAACAGGGAAAGCGCTTGTGCTGGATGGCCGATTGGCCTGCGAGACAGAGAAATCCTGACTGTTTCCTATGCGAGACGCGCATCTTTGCGGTTTCTTCGTCTCGCGTGTCAATCCTGCCTTCCAACACTCCTTCCCGCAACGTGTCGTGCTGCATGCGCGGACTATCAGTTGTTTTAGGAAAGGAACGAACATGGCAAACATCAAGAGCCAGAAGAAGCGCAACATCACCAACGAGAAGGCGCATCAGCGCAACAAGGCTTGCAAGTCCGAGCTGAAGACCGCAGTGCGTCGCGTGCGCGAGGCTGTCGCTGCCGGCAACGGTGCCGAGGCTTACGCCGCCGCTCTCGCCGCGAGCCGCCTGCTCGACAAGGCTGCTTCCAAGGGTATCATCCACAAGAACCAGGCTGCCAACCGCAAGTCCGGTGTCATGCAGCTCGCCAACACCATCGTGACCGACGCCGATCGCGCTGCTTATGTGAAGCCGGAGCCGAAGAAGCAGGAAGCCACGGGCAACAAGAAGGCTGCCAAGAAGGCCGAGCGCAAGGCCGCCCTCGCTGCCGCTTCCGCCGAGAAGGCAAAGCGTCGCGAGAAGCAGCTCAAGGAAGAGGCTGCTGCTAAGGCTCGCAAGGCCAAGGAAGCCGAAGAGGCCGCCAAGGCCGAGGCTGCCGAAGCTGAGGAAGCTGCTGAATAAGCAAATCGCTTAATGCGACTTTCGAAGGGTCCTGGGTTCATCGCAAGAACCCAGGACCCTTTTTCTTTGGGACGCCAATGCGAGATAGGGATCAAGTGGTTTGCCTCGATTGTGGATGGCGGGGCTATCTTCCCGTGCAGACGGAGGTGATCCAATCCATGAATGCAGCTTCGGGATCAGCGCCGCTTTTCATGGCGCGCTCGGCATCGCGTGCGGTGATGATCGCGCGGCGAAGCTCCTCTCGTGAGAAGCGCCGTGCGAGGGTGCTATGCCCTTTCACCTGCCATGCCTGTTTCGGGCGGGCTTTGGGGTTCGCAATTTTCGCATACTCGGTCAGCGCTGATGCAAGCGCATTGGGGTTGCCCCTCTCTGCCAGGACCTTCGCGCACATGATCTCGCGCAGCCGGGTAGTACACATCGCAATGAGCGCATGAGGCGAGGTCGACTCCATCTTCGCGCGATAGATGAGGCACTTCTTAAGGTCTCGCGCGGCAAAGGAATCGACGAATTCCCAAGGAGTTGCCTCGGTCGTGCGGCTTACAAGCGAGCGCACCTCGTGCTCGGAAACAGGGTCGTTTCCCCGATGCGCGAGCGCAATCTTCGCGATCTCGCTGTCGAGATGCACCGTGTTCTCGCCCACGAGCTCGACCAGGGCATTTGCAGCCCCTTCGGTGAATGTCGTCCCGTGCGAGACGGCCATCGACCGGACAGTGTGGGGCAGCTCCTTCTTCTTCAGTGGGATGCATTCGATGACAGCGCTCTTCCCCACTGCGGCGACAGCCTTGTACAGGCGCGTGTTCTTTGCAAGCTTCTCCGCCTCAAGCGCAAGCACCGTCTGATCGCTCGGGGAATCAAGATAGGCTACAAGCTCCTCCGAATCGGCCTTCTTCAGCTTGTCGGCATCGCGCACGTAGACCAGTCGCTTCTCGCTTGCGAAGGGCATGGTGTTGCAAGCCGATACGATATCGGCCCCCAGAGCCGTCTCGCCGTCGAAGGTGTCGGAGTTGAAAGAGAGATCACCGTATTGCGCGAGGCGCTCGCGGAGCCGCCTCAACACGGTCGAGCGTTTGAGCGCGTCCTCCCCCACGATCAGGTAGGCGGGAATGAGTGGTTTTTGCTTTGCTGTTTGTGTCATGCAGCCATTCTATCCCAGGGCCGTAACGCGGATGCCATCGTTTGAGAATTCGCATGAAACGTCTCCCATCTCGTCAGTGCGGAAGACGTGCGACCCAACGCTGTCGAGAAGCGAAAGCGTCTGCGCCGCAGGATGGCCGTATCGATTGCCCTCTCCAACGCTGACCAGCGAAATCTCAGGGCGAATCACCTCAACGACGCTCTCGGTGAGTGCTGCCTTCGAGCCGTGATGACCGACTTTGTAGATATCGATATCCCCTAACTCCCCCTCATCAATTATCGCTTTCAGTTGATCGGATTCGGCGTCGCCGCAGAACAATGTCGTCCACATGCCCTCACTCGTCGCAAGAGAGGCCAACAGGCAAAGGCTATCGGCATTGCCGCCCTCGTCGGAAAACCCGTGTGGCCAGATCACTTTCAGAGAGAAGTCCCCGCAGACAATGGTATCCCCAACAGCAAGAGCCTCGACGTTTGCAAATCCCACGACCGACGACGCGCTCTCGATGAGGTTTTCGCACGACTCACAGTCGCACGTGAGGGCATCGCGCGCCACGAGAACGCTATCGATCGCCACGACACCGTCAAGTGCCTGCAGCGACCCGCAGTGGTCGTCATCGGCGTGAGTGATAAGCACCGCGTTGAGGTGGAATATGCCTTGCCTGGCAAGCGCCTCCTTGAGGAGCGTGTCGTGGTTTCCCGTATCGATGAGAACCGCCGACCCTATACTCTTCACGAGGAACGCGTCTCCCTGCGCGACGTCGAGCATGACGATCTCGCTTGGCCTGAAAAGAGGAACAACGACAACGAGAGCAATAGCGCACGCGCAGGCCGCCGATCCTATCGCAAAGATCGTTGCGCCTGTGAGCTGGGGCCATAAGAGCCAGAGCAGAAGCGGCCCAGCAATCGAGAGCGCAAGACCCCACGGCACGGAAAGCGATACCGGCACGCAAGCAAAGGGAATCTCTGCGAAGATCGTTATCGCTTGGGCAAGCAAGAAAGCGGCTCCGTTCGCGAAGGGTAGAGCGAGCGGCGCAACGACGGGAGCTGCTAAAGAGGCAACGGACCCCACAAGGCTTACCGAGAGCGCAAGCGTGAAGAGCGGTGCAACGACAAGGTTCGCAACAGGGGATACGAGCGGCAACTGCGAGAAGAGCGCCGCGGAAAACGGTGTCGTCGCCGCCATGGCGGCCAACGTGAGCGCTAAGGGCTCGGCGATCCGCCGCACGATGGGGACGGCTGACAGCCACGATGAGATGAGCGGCATGAGCGCGATGATCCCCAGCGTCGACATCGCTGAGAGGAAAAACGATATCGATACGCTCGATTGCGGGGAGATAGTAATGATCACGACAATGCACGCGCCAAGCGCTGAGAGTGTTGTCCGACGTCGGCGTGCGAGGAACGACATCATGCCGACGATAGCCATCGCCGCAGCTCGAAGTGCGGATATGGGCATCCCCGTCAGTAACAGATAAATTGAAATCACAGCAAGCTGTATCGCAAGGGAGAGCCTCCTTGGCGTTCGAACGACCTGAAGAACGGACGCGATCATCCCGCACGTGATGGAAAGATGGGCCCCGGAAACTGCGACGAGATGAGCCACGCCAACCGTCTTACATGCTGCGTACAAATCACTATCTCGCAGCTGCTCCCGATATCCGCAGACGAGCGCCTGGCAGAGCGCATCCGTATCTCCTTGACCGTCGAACAGCGCAATCGCTGATTTCCGAACGTTTGCGAGAACGCCCCCGAGAGAGCGCGAATTGTCCAGTCGCTCGATCGCTCCAGGCAACGACACGGCATCGGTGCCTTGAAAATAGAACCACTCGGCAGAGGCCTCTCTCGGCTGAGAAAGCGCGCACGTCGCGCTGAACGAGTCGCCGTAGAATATGTCGCTTTCCCCTTTTGGCAAGGTAACGCTCACCGCGTGCTCCTCGCCGTTCAATTCCGAATGAGCAACCACGTGCACCGTGGCGCCGAAATCACCCTGCCTCGCGTCTTCTTCGGCGGTGAAACACCATTCCTGAACGGGTGAGGCTATGACTTGGTCGGCCTTCGTTATATACGAAAGTGTAGCGGAGAAGCCGAGTACGCACCCGATTGCGAGCCCCAGAGTGAGGACGGCGAGCGTCGGCGGGGCGCCTCGCATGAGGGCGACAATCGCAAGGGCGAAGAGAACGCATGCGACAAAAATGAGGGGAACCAGGAACTCCCGCGCGCATCGAAATCCCATGGTATAGCTTCCCGCACAGGCGCCCCACAATGCAAGTGCAAGGATTGTAAACGGGGGCATCGACGGACGCTTTATCGAGCCTTGGTCGCATGGGTCGTCAAGAGTGTCGCTCGAATGCTGGCCGAGAACGCTCGCCCTCATCCTGAGGCGGCGAGCTGCATCTTTTACGTGTCCGCCTCTGTCGTTATCCAACGGTAATGCACCCCTCGAGCTGGGAAAACTTCTTATCGCCAATTCCCGAGACACGCTTTAGGTCCTCGATAGTTTTGAAGGGGCCGTTTGCCTCGCGGTCAGCGACGATTTTCGCGGCAGTCGATGCCCCAATCCCAGGCAGCGTGTCAAGCGTTGCCGCATCGGCGGTGTTGATGTTGACCTTCCCAGCCGTCGTGCCAGGTGAAGCTGCGGTTGCGGGCGCGGCGTCCGAGCCGCCATCGGTTTGAGTGCTGGGAACGACGATCTGCTCACCGTCGGTCAAGACGCGCGCAAGGTTCACCGCGTCATGCCTCGCGTCTTCAGCGAAGCCCCCAGCCGCTTGGATAGCGTCGTACACCCGCGAACCCTCGGAAAGCTCGAGCAACCCCGGGGCGGCAACCGCACCTTCAACGTGCACGAATATCGTCTTTTCGGCAATGGGCGTATCGGAGGCTGTATCTTCGATAGGCTCCGAAGTGCTCGTCTGCGCCTTTGAGATTGAAAACTCTGTTCCAGGCAGCAGGGCATGGGCAAGCTGCAAGCCTGCGATGCAGAGTATCGCCACCGCGAGCGAGACTATTCCGATAACGACCGCAGGTTTCGGCTTGCGCTTGCTCGGCACAGAAAACGGTATTTTGTCGCGACGCTTCATCGCTCCCCTTTCGATTAAGTAAGGGAGTATAACGACGAAGTCTGGCGATGAGCTGACCCAATGCTTCCCAAATCGCGTCGCCTTATCCGCGCATTTTCCGCAGGAATGCAACGGTTAAGACGAAAATGCCCCGCCGCTTCTCGCCCAGAATGCACAAAACCCTGCCAGATTCCTTGCAGAAACCTGGCAGGGTCTAGTCTCGAAAGACATACAGCAAAGCGAACGGCGGAAACACAATCCCAACCGCCTATATCATACAAGCCAAAGAGAGGACCTGATGAAACAGATCCTCTCTTACACCTTCCTGAGGAAGGTACCGCAAATACCTTTGTAGCGCATCACAGCGAGAGCGCACTTAGACTAAAGCAACTGCGCAGACTAGTTAATCCCCGTCGTTCTCCGTCATAAGGTCGTGCAACGATTTCTTGCGCGGCTTATAGGCGGGGCAGGCATAGTCGTGCGGCTCGGCAGCACAGGCGAGCTCCTCTACCCACTGATCGATGGGGAAAGCGGCCTCGGCCTCGCGCACGGCCGTCAGGTTCGCGTGCGTCTCAGGGTTTCTCGGCATGAAGAGCGTGCAGCAATCCGGCGCATCCTGCGACGAGATGGGGAACGTGCCCAACTGCTGCGATTGCGCGATAATCTCGAGCTTGTCGGAGCCGATGAGCGGGCGGAACACCGGAAGCGAGACAGCGTCGTTCGTCGCCCTGATGTTGTCGAGCGTCTGCGAGGCGACCTGTCCTAGGCTCTCCCCCGTGACGATGGCCTTCGCATGCTCATAGAAAGCGATGCGTTCAGCGACGCGGAACATAAGACGGCGATACAGGATAACGCGCAGCTCAGGCGGCGCCGAAAGGGCAATCTCGCGCTGATAGTCGCCGAAGGGAACAACATAGACGCGCGCGATGCAGCCCGTCTTTTCGAGCACATGCGCGATGTCGTCGACCAAGAACTCGGAGGCATCGGAGGTCTGCGGCCTGCCCGAGAAATGCACGCCGATGCAAACGGCGCCACGGCGCGCGATGCGCCAGAGCGCCACCGGCGAGTCGATTCCCGAGGAAAGCAAGCTCACCACCGTGCCCGAGCTTCCGACAGGAAGGCCCCCGATGCCGGGGATGCTGCGCGCGTAGACATAGGCCGCGTTTTGCACAACTTCAATCCCCACCGTAAGGTCAGGATCCTTCATCTGAACTTTGACCTGGGGATAAGCATCGCTCAAACGCCCGCCCACAATCTGGTTGATCTCCATCGAGTTCACGGGGAAATCGGTGTGGTTGCGGCGCGCGTGCACCTTGAAGCTCGCAAATGCCCCCGACTCGCCCATCGCGAGGATGCCCGCCTCGGTCATCTGATCGAGGTCGCGCTCGCACTTGAACCCGCACGAGACACGCGCGGTGCCGGGAATCGAGCGGATGGCATCGGCGCATTCAACCATGGTGTCGTGTGTGGTTCCCTCCTTCAGGAACACGCAAAGACGCCCCGAGATGCGGTGAATCGTCACAACGGGGTACGCGCAAAGATGCGCCTCCAGATTCTTCAGAAGGCGCATCTCAAATTTTGAGCGATTGTGGCCCTTAAGGCCGATCTCGTGGTAGTGAACCAGACAGATTCGTTGATACTCAGCCATTAATGGTTCTTGATGTCGATGCTGTCAGGATCATAGGAAACATCGCCAGCAGCGATCTCGTTGAAGGCGATCGTGAGCGGCTTCTTGTCCGCAGCGCGTGCAATCTCGACGGCGGTCTGCAGCTGGATTGCGCGATCGCGCTGACCGCGCATCATGTCGTTGATGTCGTGCGCGCGCTTGGACGCGAGGGCACACAGAAGGAAACGGTCTTGATCGGTTTCTTCCAGTAAATCGTTGATTCTCGGTTCGATGATGCTCATCTTTGATGTTACCTCGTTATTCTTCAGCTTTTTCGTTCACGTAATCGACTAACTGCCTGGTGGCGGTCTCAAGGTCGTCGTTCACGATGCGAATGTCATACTCCATCTTGCGCGCAAGCTCTGCCTGCGCCGCTTCCATGCGGGAGGCTATCACCTCGTCGGTTTCCGTACCGCGTCCGCGCAGACGCTCTTCAAGCACGATAAGCGAAGGCGGATCGATGAAAACCAGGTGCGCTTCAGGAAGCTTGTCCTTCACCTGGAAAGCGCCCTGCACATCGATTTCAAGAACGACCTGCTCACCTTGGGCGATATGCCCAAGCACGGCGCTTTTCGGCGTGCCGTAGCGATGATCCGCATACGTGGCCCATTCCAAAAGCCCGTCCTCTTTGACAAGCGCGTCGAATTCCTCGTCGCTCTTGAAGAAGTACTGGACAGCCTCCTGCTCGCCTTCGCGTGGAGAGCGCGTCGTTGCGGAAACCGAAACCCAGCAATCGGGAACTTCGCGCAACAAACGGGCCACCAGGGTGCCCTTGCCAGCACCTGATGGCCCTGAAATCACAAAGAGATTACCGCGGCGCATGGGCACGATTAGCCAAGACGCTCCAGCAGTGCGGCACGCTGACGGTCGCCAAGACCACGAAGGCGGCGGCTCTCAGCAATCTGGAGTTCCTTCATGATCTTCTCGGCCTTGGCCTTGCCGTAACCGGGGAGGGTCTCGATGAGGGTGGAAACCTTCATGCGGCCGACGATCGGGTCTTCCTTCATGTCGAGAACCTTCTCGAGCGTGAGCTTGCCGCTCTTGAGATCGTCGCGAACCTCAGCGCGCTTGATGCGGGCGGCCTTGGCCTTCTCGAGAGCTGCCTGACGCTCTTCGGGGCTGAGTTGAGGAATTGCCATCGTGAATCTCTCCTTTTGTTTCTCGGCACGACGCCTACCGTCGATTGCCGTTAGCAACAATTATTCTAAATGCCCAGTTGACCATTAGAAGGAAAATAATAGTTGACGGGCATTGTTTTTCCGCGACCACCCGCAAGCTCAATTCTCCATCGGCTTGCCCAAGGCGCGGCTAACGTTTGATTATCGTCGTGGATTTCCGCCGAATGGTCAAGTGTTTTTAAAAGAAATCACTGCTCATCAACGGAAAAATAAGGAGCAAGGTCAAATCTGGACACATCTCAGCGCATCTGAGCACAAAGCATTCACAAATGGCGAACCCCCGATGCTAACCTGCGCCAGGATGCGAGCTACCCCATCAGACACCGAGGGGTGCGCGGAATTCTGCGCACCCCTCGGGCTTGAACGTGCGCTCACTTCGCGAGCGCTTATCGAGTTGAAAGAATTACGCCAGCTCTGCGGCGATTGCCTCGAATGCAGCGACTGGGTCTTCGGCCTGAGTGATCGGACGACCTACAACAATATGAGAGGCACCGTTCTCGAAAGCCTGCGCGGGCGTGGCAACGCGGCTCTGGTCGCCCTTTGCGCTCCCCGCGGGACGAACGCCCGGGGTCACGATAAACGCATCCGGGCCAAGCAGCTCACGCATACTGCTCGCTTCCTGAGGTGAGCACACGATGCCCGAAAGCCCCGCCTTGCGCGCCTGCACGGCAAGCGAGCTCACCTGCTCAGGCAACGCTCTCGAAACGCCCGTAGCTGCAAGCGACTCGGCATCCATGCTGGTGAGAACCGTAATCGCGAGCGTCGCCGGAACGGGAACCTTACGCTCGAACGCGGCGGCTTCCGCACCGCGGTGCCCAGCTGCCATCATGGCAGAACCGCCGACAGCGTGCATGGTGAGCATGTCGGCCCCCGAAAGCACCGCTGAAGCCGCGGCACCTTCCACCTGATGCGGAATATCGTGGAACTTCAGGTCGAGGAAGACGTTGAAGCCGAGCTGCTTGAACGTCTGCACAATCTTAGGACCCTCGGCATAATACAACGTCATGCCGACTTTGAGCCATTTCGCACGGCCGCGCAGCTGCACGGCAAGGCAAAGCGCAGTAGCCGCATCGCAGTCGAGCGCGACGATCACGCGGTCGCGGGCGGGTTGAGCGTGGAAATCCTCTAGCATTCAAGTGCTCCTATCAGGTCGTTCACATCGTTTACGCCCTGCTCTTCGCAGTAGTCGATAATGCCATCGATCACATCGACGGTCGCTTGGGGGTTCATGAAGTTCACCGTGCCGACGGCAACTGCTGTGGCACCGGCCAGCATGAACTCGACGGCATCGGTGCCGGTTGCAACACCACCCATGCCGAGGATGGGAACGGAAACCGCCTTCGAGCACTGCCACACCATGCGCAGCGCAACCGGCTTCACGGCAGGACCCGAGAATCCACCGACAACGCGCGCAAGCACTGGCCGGCGTCGCTTCACGTCGATCGCCATACCAAGCAGCGTGTTGATAAGCGAAATCGCATCGGCGCCCGAAGCCTCAGCGGCGCGCGCGATCTCGGTAATGTCGGTCACATTCGGCGTAAGCTTCACGATGAGCGGGCGCGACGTCGCCTCGCGGCAAAGAGAGACCACCTTCTCGACGCTTGGGACGTGGGTACCGAGCGTCATGCCGCCGGCATCGACGTTCGGACATGAGATGTTCACCTCGTACGCATCGACGGGTGCATCCTCAAGCGCTTCGATGACCTGCACGTATTCGTCAAAACTATGCCCAGAGACGTTCACGATGGTTGTGGCACCCTGCTCGCGCAGCCAGGAAAGCTCCTCGCTCTTCAAGTGGGCGACACCGGGGTTTTGCAGGCCGATCGAATTCAGCATGCCCGAAGGAACCTCGGCGATGCGCGGGCTCGCGTTGCCTTCCCAACCGTTGAGGGAAACGCCCTTCGTCGTGACGGCGCCTAAAGCAGACACGTCAACGAAATCGGAGTACTCCATGCCGGCAGCGAACGTGCCCGAAGCCGTGGTAACGGGGTTCTTCATCGTAAGGCCGCCGAGGTTCACCGCCAGATTAACGCTGGTTTCACGTGGGGTTTTCGCTGCCATTACCACGCCACCTCCTGGGCATCGAATACGGGGCCGTCAACGCAGGAGCGCTTCTTGCCGTGAACGGTTTCCACAACGCAGGAAAGGCAAGCTCCGACACCGCACGCCATGCGCTTCTCCATCGACACCTGGCAAGGGATGTTCGCTTGCGCCGCTTGGCCGGAAACAATCTTCATGAGCGGCTCAGGACCGCAAACAGCCAGGTAATCGAAGGGCTTCCCACTCGCGTTTGCCTCGCTGATCGCGTCATCGACAAGCGAGGTGCAAAAGCCCGCACGCCCAAACGTGCCGTCGTCGGTGGCGCACAGAGGCGCGTTCTCGGCACAACAGCCGGCGGTGGAAAGCACACGCGCGTAGCGTTCGCGGCACACGAGCGCAGCCTCGGTTTGGGCGCCGAGCACCACGGTGACGTCGACCCCCGCAGCAACCAGTTGCTCGAAAAGCAGGTACAAGGGAGCCGCCCCGACGCCGCCGCCCACTAGAAGCGCGCGCTCGCACTTCTCGGGTGCTGCCCAGCTGTGACCGACGGGCCCGATGAGCTTAGGGGCAACCTCATCGCCAGGCGCAAGCTTGGTCATCCGCTCGGAGCCGAAGCCCACCACCTGGTAGAGAATCTCGATCGTCCCCTCGCTCACGTTCGCCGCATAGACCGAGAACGGGCGGCGCAGGATATGGCCTTCCATACCCGGAATCTGCATATGGACGAATTGCCCGGGCTTGATGCTCGAAGCGATTTCGGGCGCGCTCAACGTCATGAGGTGAAGTCTGGGGCCCACCTGGTGGTTATCGAGCACGGGCGCTGTGATATCTACCATCATTTAGCCTTCCCATTGTGGCAGGTCTTGCAGCGCGATGACGTCGAGCCCCGTCTCGCGAACCGCCTCCATGCCCGCGATAAGCGCTTGCGCGCCCGCAAGCGTGGTGCAGTAGCTCACGCCGTGGCGCACGCATGCCGCGCGCATCTCGTAGCCGTCGGTGTTGGTGGAGCTGCCGAACGGCGTGTTGATCATGAGCACGATCTCGCCTGATGCGATGCGGTCGAGAATCGTGTGCGAGCCGGCGTGGATCTTGCCAACCTCTTCGCATTCGATGCCCGACGCGCGAAGGGCGCGGGCAGTGCCCGTCGTTGCAACGAGCGAGAACCCAAGGCGCGCAATGGAGCGAGCGATCGCCGTGATGTTGCGCTTGTCGCCATCGTTCACCGAGATGAACACTTCCCCGCCCCGCGGCGGCTCGTAATCAATCGCGAGCTGGGTCTTGGTGAACGCTGCAGGGAAATTGCCTGCTATGCCCATGACCTCGCCAGTCGATTTCATCTCAGGGCCGAGCACGACATCGGAGCCGGGGAAACGGCCGAACGGCATGACGGCTTCCTTCACGCAGAAGTAGTCGAACTCGCGGTCGTCGGCGGGAAGGTGCAGATCGGCGAGCTTCTCCCCCGCCATGATGCGGGCTGCGATCTTCGCTAAGGGGACACCCGTGGACTTGGAGACAAACGGCACGGTGCGGCTCGCGCGCGGATTTGCCTCGATTACGTAGATGACCTGGTCTTTAATGGCGAACTGAATGTTGAGCAGGCCAACGACGCCCAGGCGCAGCGCAAGGCGGCGTGCGATGTCGCGCAGCTGCCCCTGAAGGCTGAGCGAGAGCGAGAACGGTGGTGTGCAGCAGGCGGAGTCGCCCGAGTGGATGCCTGCCATCTCGATGTGCTCCAAGATGCCGCCCACGAACACGTCCTTGCCGTCGCAGAGCGCATCGACGTCGACTTCAATGGCAGCTTCGAGGAATCGATCAAGATAGACTGGGTGGTCAGGCGAGATCTTTGCGGCTTCAGCCATGTACTTGTCAAGCTGGTCGTTGTCGTAGACGATGGCCATGCCGCGGCCACCGAGCACGTAGCTCGGACGGACAAGCAGCGGGAAGCTGATGTGCTCGGCAACCCGATGCGCCTCTTCGAGGGTCGATGCCTCGCCCGCTGCGGGGTAGATGATCTTGAGCTCGTCGAGCACCTGCGAGAAACGATCGCGGTCTTCGGCGAGATCGATCGCCTCGGGGCTCGTGCCCATAATGGGGACGCCTGCTTCCTGAAGGGCGCGCGCGAGCTTGAGCGGCGTCTGACCGCCGAGTGTCACGACTACGCCGTCGGGGTTTTCCACATCGACGATATCCATCACATCTTCGAAGGTCAGCGGCTCGAAATAAAGCTTGTCGGAGGTGTCGTAGTCAGTCGAGACCGTCTCGGGGTTGCAGTTGACCATGATGGTCTCGAAGCCGGCGTCGGCAAGCGCGTAGCTTGCATGCACGCAGCAGTAGTCGAACTCGATGCCCTGGCCGATGCGGTTCGGGCCTGCGCCGAGAATCATCGCGCGCTTCTTGGTCTTGGGAGCGACCTCGCTCTCGCATGTGTCGTAAGTCTTGTAGTGGTAGGCCGTCTTGCTCGGCGTTTCGGCAGCGCAGGTGTCGACCGTCTTGAACGCAGGGACGACGCCGAGCGCCTTGCGGTGGGCGCGCACGGAAAGCTCGTCTGAACCGGTCAGGTGCGCGATCTGCACGTCGGAGAGGCCGAAGTGCTTTGCGCAGCGCATGTCATCTTCGTCCAGTTCCTCGAGCTTGTGGCCCGAAAGCGCCTGCTCGACGGCGACCATATCAGCCATGCGGGCCAAAAACCACGGATCGATGCCCGTCTTTTCATGGAGTTCCTCCACGCTCATGCCGCGGCGCATCGCCTCGCCGATGAAGAAGATGCGGTTCGCGGTCGGGCGGCACACCATGTCGTCGAATTCCGCGCCCTGCATGGTACTTTCCGCACCCTTGCCGTCGGCACCGAGGCCCGCGCGGCCATTTTCAAGGGAGCGAAGCGCCTTGCCGAGCGATTCCTCGAAGGTGCGGCCGATTGACATGATTTCGCCGACCGCCTTCATGCGGGTCGTGAGCGTGTCGTCGGTGCCCTGGAACTTCTCGAATGCGAAGCGCGGCACCTTGACGACGCAGTAGTCGATAGAAGGCTCGAAGCACGCGGGCGTCGCCTTCGTGATATCGTTCACGATCTCGTCGAGCGTGTAGCCCACCGCGAGCTTCGCCGCGGCCTTGGCAATCGGGAAGCCCGTCGCTTTGGAAGCGAGCGCGGAGGAGCGCGACACGCGGGGGTTCATCTCAATGACGATCATGCGGCCCGTCTTCGGGTTGACGGCGAACTGCACGTTCGAGCCACCGGTTTCGACGCCGATCTTCTCGAGGATGGCGAGCGAGGCCGTGCGCATGCGCTGGTATTCCACATCGGAGAGGGTTTGCGCAGGGGCGACGGTGATCGAGTCGCCGGTGTGGACGCCCATCGCGTCGAAGTTCTCGATGGAGCACACGATGATGCCGTTGCCGACGCGGTCGCGCATGACCTCCATCTCGTACTCTTTCCAGCCCTCGATGGATTCCTCGACGAGCACCTCGCCTGCGGGCGAGAGCTCAAGTCCCTGGCTCACGATGAGATGAAGCTCATCCATGTCGTGCGCGATGCCACCGCCGGCACCGCCGAGCGTGAACGACGGGCGGCACACCACGGGAAAGCCCAACTTGGCGACGATTGACTCGGCGTCCTCCATGGAATAGGCGTAGCCGCTGCGCGCGACCTCGATGCCGAGTTCCTCCATGCACTCGTTGAACAGCTTGCGGTCCTCGCCGCGCTCGATGGCGGGAAGGTCGCAGCCGACCATTTCGACACCGTACTTGTCAAGGACGCCAGACTTCGCGAGAGCGACGGCAGTGTTTAGGCCGGTCTGGCCGCCAAGCGTCGGGAGAAGCGCGTCGGGGCGTTCCTTCTCGATGACTTTCTCAACGAACTCGGGCGTGATCGGCTCGACGTAGGTGCGATCGGCGAGGCCCGGGTCAGTCATGATGGTCGCCGGGTTGGAGTTGACGAGGATGACGCGGTAGCCGTCGGCTTTGAGGACCTTGCAGGCCTGGGCACCCGAGTAGTCGAACTCGCATGCCTGGCCGATGACGATCGGACCCGATCCGATGACCAGGATGGACTTGATGTCGGTACGCTTAGGCATTGACTTCTCCCCCAAACTTCCATCCGGCCAAGCGGTCGGCGGCGATGTCGATATCGAGATAATCCTCGCGTCCATCCATCAGACGCGAGAAGGCGGTGAACAGGTAGTGCGCGTCGGTCGGTCCGGGCGACGCCTCGGGGTGGTACTGCACCGAGAACGCCGGGATGTCAAGAAACGCGATGCCCTCGGCGGTGCCGTCGTTCAAGTTCACATGCGTGAGCTGGATGCGGCCGAACTTCTCGTTGCGCACGACGGGCGCCACGCGCTTCTCGACCCAGAAGCGCAGGTCGTCGCGATGCTCGGTCTCACCTGCCGACTCCTCGGGGATAAGCTCGCCGAGCGTCGGGAACAGAAGGCCGAACCCGTGGTTTTGCGCGGTGATCTCGACACGGTGAGTGCGCAGGTTCATGACGGGGTGGTTGCCGCCGCGATGGCCGAACTTGAGCTTCTCGATCTGAGCGCCCGCGGCCTTCGACATCATCTGGTGCCCAAGGCAGATGCCAAAGACGGGAACCTTGCCGAGCAGCTTCTCGACCTGGGTATACGTGCCAGAAACGGCATCGGGGTCACCGGGGCCGTTGGAAAGGAACACACCGTCGGGGTTCATCGCGAGGACGTCCTCGGCGGGAGTGTCCCAGGGAACAGCGATAAGCTCGCAGCCCACGCGCACGAGGTTCTGGAAAATGGAGAGCTTCGCGCCGCAATCGTAGGCGACGACCTTGTACTTCGCAGGCGCGGGCGCAGTGAGCGCGAAAGCCTGAGTTTTCGGCAGGTCATCGATGCCGAAGGTCGCCTTCTCGGAGCGAGAGACCGTCTCGGCGAGGTTCACGCCGACGATAGACTCGCTTGCGCGAACCTTCGCAAGGAGACTCTCGACGTCGGTGTCGAGCGTGGAGAGCACCGCGCGCTGGGCACCGTTGTCGCGCACGTGGCGAACGAGGGCGCGTGTGTCGACGCCCTCGATGGCGACGACGTTGTTCTCACGCAGGAAGTCGGGCAGCGTGAGCTCGCAGCGCCAGTTAGAGGGCACCTGGCACATGTCGCGCACGACGAGCCCGCGCAGTGCCGGGTTCTCGGACTGGCAGTCCTCGCGGTTCACACCGTAGTTGCCGATCTGGGGGTAGGTCATCGTGATGATCTGGCCTGCGTAGCTCGGGTCGGTGATCACCTCGAGGTAGCCCTCCAGAGAGGTGTTGAAGCAAATTTCGCCGAACACTTCGCCCTGCGCCGCGCAAGAGGTGCCGCTGAACACGGTACCGTCTTCGAGCACGAGCAGCGCCGGTGCACCGAGCGGCTTCGAGGTGTTCTCGAGCAGCTTTTTCGTGATCTCGCTCACATCGTTCCTTTCCGTTCAAGCCCGCCATCGCGGGCGTCATCCGCTATCGTATCGAAATCGCCGTAAAGGCGCCTTACTTTTTGACCGTGGCGCAAACCACGCCGTCTTCCATCGTCGCGTAACCGCCGACGAACACGTCGGTCGCACGACCACGAAGATTCCACCCGACAAGCGGCGTGTTCTGCGCCTTCGAGCAGAAGTCGTCTTTGGCAACCGTCCACTCCGCGTCGGGGTCGATGACCGTCAAATCGGCGATAGAGCCCGGCTCGATGGCCACGCGCTCGTTGCGCAGGATCGCCCGGGGGTTCACGGCCATGAGCTCGACGAGACGGTTCAAACCGATCACGCCCTCACCGACCATATGGGTGAGCATGAGGCCGAGCGAGGTCTCGATACCGGTCATGCCGAAGGGAGCAAGCTCGAACTCACGGTCCTTCTCGTAGGTCGCGTGCGGCGCGTGATCGGTGACGATGGCATCGACCGTGCCGTCGGCAAGACCGGCGCGAAGCGCAGCGACATCGGCCTTCGTGCGAAGCGGCGGGTTCACCTTGTAGTTCGTATCGTAGTCCTCGCCGATCATCGAGTCGTCGAGAAGCAGATGGTGCGGCGTGACCTCGCAGGTGACGGGCAGCCTCTCGGCTTTGGCGGCGCGAATGAGGTCGAGCCCGCGCGCGGTCGTTACGTGCTGCGCGTGGAAATGGCAGCCCGTCAGGCGGCAAAGCGCGATGTCGCGCATGATTTCGAGCTCCTCGCCTTCCGCGGGCCAACCTAAAAGGCCGAGGCGCGTGGAGCATTCCCCTTCGTTCACCTGGCCCGCGCCCACGAGACCCTCATCTTGACAGTGGCACATGACGACGCGGTCGAACTGCTTGGCGTAGTCCATCGTGCGGCGCATCATTCCCGAGTCCTGCACGCCGCGCCCGTCGTCGGTGAACGCGACGGCACCGTGAGCGACCATGTCCCCCATCTCGGAGAGCACCTCGCCTTTGAGCCCCTGCGTAAGCGCGCCCGACACGAGCACACGGCAGAAGCCGACTTCAGAGGCCTTGCGCTGCACGTACTCCACGATGGTCGCGTTATCGCAGACGGGGTTCGTGTTCGGCATCGCGCATACCGCGGTGAAGCCGCCGTGCGCCGCCGCCTTCGTCTCCGACTCGATGTCGCCTTTGTACTCGAATCCGGGGTCACGCAAGTGAACGTGCATGTCGACCAGGCCGGGGACGATGATCTTTCCCGAAAGGTCGCGCTCGATGCCCTTCGGCATCTCAAGGTCGTGGCCAATCTCCACGATGCGGCCATCGCGGATCAGGATGTCAGCAACCTCGTCGAGCCCAACCTGGGGGTCGAGAAGCCGCGCGTTCTTAAGCATCAACGCCATTGTCGGTTCCTCCTAACAGCAGATAGAGAACGGCCATGCGGACGAGCACGCCGGAATAGACCTGATCCAAGATGACGGAGCGCTGCGGGTGGTCGCACATATAATCGTCGAGCTCGACGCCGCGGTTCACAGGGCCTGGATGGCACACGATGGCTTCGGGCCGCATGAGCTTCTCGCGCTCCTCGGTCAGACCGAAAAGCAGGTTGTACTCGCGAAGGCTCGGGTACGGCGCGCCCTCGAGGCGCTCACGCTGGATGCGCAGCATGTATACCACGTCGAGTTCGGGCAGCGCCGCGTCGAGGTCGCTCGTAATTTCATCGGCCCCTAAGATTTCGGGAGCTGCCGGCATAAGCGTCGGCGGCGCGATGACGGTGACGTGGGCGCCCATGATCTTGAGCGCGGGGATAAGCGAGCCGCAAACGCGCGAGTGACCGATGTCTCCGACGATGCCGACGCGAAGGCCCTCGATGCGGCCGAAATGCTCGCGAATGGTGTACAGGTCGAGCAGCGCTTGCGTAGGATGCTGATGCTTGCCGTCACCTGCGCAGATGACGGAGACGCCGGAAACATCGGCGACCTTGCGCGGCGCTCCCGCGTGCTTGTCGCGCACGACGATGGCATCGATCTTGTACGAGCAGAGCGTCTGCACGGTGTCGCGCAAGCTCTCGCCCTTCACCGTGGAGGTAGAGGACCCGCCGAAGTTGAGCGTATCGCATGACAGGCGCTTCTCGGCGAGCTCGAACGACGAGCGCGTGCGGGTCGAAGGCTCGTTAAACATGTTCACGACGGTGAAACCCTTAAGCGTTGGTACCTTCTTGATGCGCCGCTCGTTCACCGCGCGGAAACTTGCAGCGGTGTCGAGAATCCTCGTGATGTCTTCCGCAGAGTAGTCGGAGATGTTGATGAGGTGCTTGTGGTTGAAGGCCATGGTTGCTACGCCTCCCTTTCCTGGGGCTGTTCAGCGCCGAGCGGGGCGGAACCCGCACGGTCCCCCGGCGCCATCTCGAGGACCTCGACGGCAGAGACGCCATCGACTTCCTCCAAAAAGAGGCGGACGTTCTCGTGCGAAGAGGAAGGGACATTCTTGCCGACGAAATCGGCGCGGATGGGAAGCTCGCGGTGCCCTCGGTCGACGAGGACTGCAAGCTGCACGCAGGAGGGGCGGCCAAAATCGCTCAGCGCATCGAGCGCCGCGCGGATGGTGCGGCCGGTGAACAGGACGTCGTCGACAAGCACGACGGTCAGTCCGTCGATGTCGAAGCGGATGTCGGTCGAGTGGACCTCGGGGGAAAGATGCGTCGCGAAATCATCGCGATAGAAGCTGATGTCGAGCGCGCCGAGCGGGACTTCCGTGCCCTCGATCTGCTTGATCTTACTCGCAAGGCGATGAGCGAGCAGATCGCCTCGGGTGAGGATTCCCACCAAGGCGATATTCGATGCACCATGGTTGGCCTCGAGAATCTGGTGCGCGATGCGCGTGAGCGATCGCTCAATTTCGTCTGCGTCCATACAGACGGATTTCACTGTTCTAGTATCTGTCATTAGCACCCTCTTTCAATCAGGGATGCAGGCAGACCGCTCGGTTCTGCGATAGTGCGACTTCACCTGGGTGAATCGCTCGCACTCCTTGTCGGTCTCTCTGTACCGCTTTTAAAGGACTGCACGCAAGTATAGGGCAGCTTCGCGCCGCGCGAAACCCCGAAATGCTACACTGGCGGAAAACGCACGATTAGATAGATTGCTGACACGGCGACGGTCGCGAGCATCGTGGGGAAGCCGACTTTGAAGAAGTGCGCGAACGTAATAACGTGGCCGTTTTTGCGCGAGATGTCGGACATGACGACGTTCGCCGACGCGCCGATCAAGGTGCCGTTGCCGCCGAGGCAGGCGCCGAGCGAAACGGCCCACCACAGGGGCGCGACGTCCATGCCGGTCGCCTCCATGGACAGAAGGATCGGGATCATCGTGGCGACGAACGGGATGTTGTCGAGGAAGCTCGAGACGATGGCCGAGGCGAACAGCAGCACGAGCATGGCGACGAAGGTCGAGCCGCCCGTGACGTCGATCAAGGCCTGCGCGAGCATGCCGATGACGCCGACCTCCGAGAGCGCGCCCACGATGATGAACAGGCCCGCGAAGAAGACGAGCGTGGTCCACTCAACGTGCGCGAGCGCCTCCTCGATGCGCTCGCCCGAGATCAGCATGAGGACGCCCGCCGCGGTGAGCGCGACGACGCAGGACTCTATGCCGAGCGAGCCGTGGGCCATGAAGCCCACGACGACGAGCACGATCATGACGACGCTCTGGCGCAGAAGGACGGGGTTCTTGATCTGCTCGCGCTCGTCGAGGCCCGCGAGCGCGTCTTTGTGCGCGTCGTCGACGTGGAGCTTTCGGCCGAACAGCAGGTAGAACAGCGCGAGCATCACGGCAAGCGAGAGCAGCGCCGCCGGGGTGTCGTAGAGGACGAAGTCGACGAACGAGTAGCCCGCCGCCGAGCCGATCATGATGTTGGGAGGGTCGCCGATAAGCGTTGCCGTGCCGCCGATGTTGGAGGCCATGATCTCGGCGAGGAAGAACGGCACCGCGTCGATGTCGAGCAGGCGGCACACCGTGATGGTCATGGGGCCGATGAGCAGGACCGTCGTCACGTTGTCGAGCAAGGCTGAGAGCAGCGCGGTCAGGCAGACGAAGAGCACCATGACGTGCCAGGGGTTGCCCTTCGCGAGGCGCGCGCACTTGATGGCGAGGTACTCGAAGATGCCCGAGAGCTTCACTACGGCGACGAAGAGCATCATGCCCAAAAGCACGCCGAGTGTGTTGAAGTCGACATGGCTCATGGCCTGGTCGAAGGTAACGACATGGACGACGAGCAGGATCATCGCGCCGACGATGGCGACGAGCGCGCGGTGCACCTTCTCCGACATGATGGCGACCATCGCGACGACGAACACCACCACGGCCACAATCTGCATCAAGTCCATACTTCTACCCCACTTGTACCGTGAATTGCAAAAACGTTCGACATTATAGGAGTCTTTTGTTTCGAACGTGCTAATAGTTCCTAGCGGTATTCCGTAAACGGGGGTGCCGTTTCCGAAAGGGGCGTTTTAAAGTCACCTGCGCCGAGGCAGCTGCACCTTACTCTCCGAAGAAGGCGCGGGCTGTTCGCGCTGCGGGGAGATCCTTGCCATTGTCGGCGGCGAAGCGCATGCAGCCTGCTGCCGCATCGCGGTTGCCCGCCGCAGCGTGAAGCTCGCCTTCCTTGGCAGCATACACGACGCGCAAGCGCGTACACTGGTCGTGGTTGCCCCAGATGGAGCGGTAGAGCCCGATGAGCTTCGACTCGTCGTGGGCGAGTTCTGCCTGGGCGACCTCGCGCGACCAGGAAAGAAAGGCACAGCGCTGCCGCGTGATAACGTCATCCCCCAAGTTTGGCAGCGAGAGCGCCTCATCGATGAGCGCGATTACTCGATTGTTGTCGAAGAGGCTCTTCACCAGGGGAACCAGATCGGCGTACAGCGCGATCTTCGCCTCATCGGTCGGCGCGTCCTTCACGCTGTCTTGAATCATGAGGCCGAACTTCGCGGCCTCGCTCTTGCGGTCGACGTTGATGAGCGCGCACGCGTAGAAGGACAGAAACCACGCGGGAAGCTCCCCCAAGGGCGGCTCGGCGGATTCCGCGATTTTCGACGAGCCCTCGAGGAAGGCCGCAACATCGCAGTCATCGTTGTAGAGGGAGACGAGCTTTTCGAGCTTGGCCTGCGCTGCGCGAGCAAACACGCGCGTGAAGACGAACAGGCCAGCGAGCAACAGCACGACAGATACGCCCGCGCCCGCCGCGGTGAAGCCCATCGCACGCCCCTCGATGGTCGACCAGATGAAGACCACGACGAGGGGAATGGCGACGGCAATAGCACAAGCCGCTATCTCATAGCGTTTGAAATACGTAAGCACGAACCTCACCCTTCCCCGTGGACTGTTGAAAGGTAAGTGTAGCGTATGCGCGTGGGTTTACGCGCGATTCTCACGAGTTCGATACGCGAACCAATACGCCGTGCCGACCGCCACGCCGCCGACGATGTTGCCGAGCGTCGCGATGACGATGTTCGCGACGAGCCCCTCGAGCGCGATCGCCCCCGGGTTGCCGACGCCGAGCATGTTCATGAGAAGCCCGCTCGGAAGGAAGAACATGTTCGCCACGCAGTGCTCGAACCCGCAGGCCACAAACGCAGTGATAGGAAGAAAAATACCGAGCACCTTATCGACCACCGAGCGGGCGGAAAAGCCGATCCACACGGCCAGGCACACGAGCACGTTGCAGAGGATGCCCTTCGCGAAGATGGTGGCGGGTGCAAGCGAGGCCTTCGAGGAAGCAACGTTTACCATGGTCGTCCCGACCGCTCCCCCGTTCATCGCGCCCATCTGCGAGGCGCATACGAGGAGCACGACGACGAGCGAGCCGGCAAGGTTTCCCAGCCACACGATCGCCCAGTTGCGCGCGAGCTGGCCTGCGCCGATCTTTTTCGAGAACAGCGAGCACACCATAAGCGAATTGCCGGTGAAAAGCTCCGCGCCGCAGCAGAGCACGAGCACGAGGCCTAAGCAGAAGCAAGCGCCGCCGCCAGCGCGTTGCACGGCGAAAGGAAGCGATGAATCGCTTGTGAACAGGCAAAAGAACATTGCGCCGAAGCCGATGAAGGCGCCTGCGAGCATCGCGGCGACAAACATGCGGCCAGCGGGCATCGAGCCTTTCGAGATGCCGAGAGTCTCCGCCTTCGCCTCAGTTTGAGCCGGGCTTAACGCGTCGACGGAAATTGATTGATCTGCCATAATTCCCCCCCATTTCCTGGAAAAGACAACAAGCACGCAAGCACCTTGCGGCGCCGATCGCGTCGTTTCATGGAAATATTGGCGGAGATGCGTGCGAATCGAACACACCCAAGACGTTCTGCGCGCCTCACAACGGCTTTGAAGGCCGCGGGGCCCACCAGGACCCATCCATCTCCAAGAAGAAAGCTTCCGAAAGCGCGACAATCATACCGCATGCCCGCGCGCAACCCCCGACCCGTTGAGCAAAGGGCGAAAAATCCCGCCAATGACACCACGGCGGGCGCAATTACGGGGGCACCTTAGCTACACAAGATATGCTTCCGTAATGCCGAACGGCACGAACATCAACAAGGTCCCTACGAAAGGCTCCGCAAGAAGCCGAAGCGGACAACACGAACATCAGCAGGCGAACGCAAAACGGGCAAAGCATTAGCGGCGGGCAGTGGCGAGCGCTTGTTTGACCTTCTCCATGTCGATGGGTTTAGTAAGATGCCCGTTCATGCCTGCATCGTAGGCTCGCTGGGCATCCTCGGCAAAGGCGTTCGCCGTCATGGCGAAAATCGGCACCGACCCCACATCGGCCTTTACGGACCTGCGGATGGCGCACGCGGCCTCGTATCCGTCCATCACGGGCATCATGATGTCCATCAGAATAGCGTCGAAGCTGCCGGCGGGCCGGTCGACGAAGGTGTCGAATGCCTCGCGACCGTTTGCGGCGCACGTGACCGCCACGCCCTCATCGGCAAACAGCGTCGTCGCGATCTCGAGGTTGAGGTCGTTATCTTCCGCGAGCAGCACCCTCATTCCCGAAACATCGCATTCGCCTTCGGCGTCGGCAGAACCCGCATGTCGCTCGGGCGCGTGATCGATTTCGAACGGGAGCACGACGCAGAACGACGAGCCCTCGCCTTGGGTGCTCGTAACGTCGATCGAGCCGTCCATCTTCTCCACGAAGCCCTTCACGATGGGCATTCCCATGCCGGTGCCCTGGTAGTTGCTGCGTGCATCGCTGCCCGCTTGCGTGAACAGCTCGAAAATGCGCTTGAGGAACTCCTCGCTCATGCCGACGCCCGTGTCGCTCACCACGAAACGGTAGGTCACGATGTTGCCCTTGACTCCCAGCTCATCGACGGCGCAGCGCACCGTGCCGCCTAAGCGATTGTATTTCACCGCGTTGTCGACGAGGTTCAGCAGCACGCGGCGCACATGGTCGGGGCTTCCGATCACGTCGGTATGGACAAGATCTTCGGTACCTATCGATTTAATGGTGACGCCGAACTCGGGCGCGCGAAGCCTGCCGACGACGAGAACCTCGTCAATGACGTCGATGACATTGAACGGCTTGTGCTCGAGCACCACTTTGCTATCCTCAATCTTGCTCATGTCGAGCACATCGTTGATGAGTGAGAGCAAATGATCGGCGGCAACACGGGCCTTCTTGCGGTTCTGCGACACGTATTCCGCGTCCTCGGCGTGCGCCTCGTTCACGCCGAGGATGCCGATGATGCCGTTGAGCGGTGTGCGGATATCGTGGCTCATGCGCGAGAGGAACGCGGTTTTCGCACTGCTCGCGGCCTCTGCTTCCTGCTGCGCTTTGCGCGCGCGAAGCAGCGACCACGCAAGAATCGCCATGATGCCGAGAAACGCCACGGCCACACCGGCAACGAATACCCCCTGATAAAGTCGGACAAACCGCACAAGGGTCGTCTCGGTTTCGCCGTAGGACTGCGCCGTGTAGATGCCGGCGGTGATGTTGTCCTGGGAATTCGCGATGCTCTTGTTCACGATGGCGAGAAGCGTCGGGGCGTCCTGGCGCATCCGTGCGGTGAGCCTGACGGTACCCGGGAGCTCGGCAGTCTTGTATGTCGAAAGGTCGTTTTGAGAGCGTACGACATCGAGCGCCATCACGGGAATGATCGCAGCCTGCGCGCGCCCACTCGAGAGTGCGTCGAAGCACGCGGACGCATTGTCGCACATGATGATGTCGGCGTCGGGGTATCGCGACCTCAAAACGATTCCGAGACGATCGAGTTCGGTTGGACGAGGATGCTCGAAAGCGCGCTGCCGAGATCGTCGCCTTTGTAGAGCGCGACGAGCGATGACGAGGCCAGGGAGTCGCTTTGGGCATATCCTTCCTGCTCGGCGATCCAATAATCCTTGGCAAACGGGAGGGCTACATCGATTTCCCCGCGCCCGAGCGCCGCTTCCGAATCGCTGTTCGAGGAATAAGCGCGCTCGTTCACCGTGATGCCGAACCGCTCGCGCATATCGCTCACGACGGCCGAAAGCTCACCTTCCATCTGATTGTCCTTGCCGCGAAGCGAATAGGGCCGCAGATTGTCCAGATAGCCGACGGTCACGGTGTTGTCGCAGGACGCAAGCCAGTCGCGCTCCCTGTCCGTAAGCGAGGAGCTGCCGACGTTGATCGCGGAATAGCGCGCCTTGAATTCATCGTTATAGTGCGGATTCGACGTTAAGATCTGCGCCATCGCGGCATCGAGCTCAGCCATTATGTCGGGACGGCTCTTCGGCACCGTGAAATAATAGTCGCTCTCGCCCACATAGAACACCGGCATCGCATCGTCGGAAGAGAGCACGTCGTTCATGATGATGGCGTCGACCTCGCCACTCGAAAGCGCGGAAAAGACCTCGCCTCCTGTGGCGTATTCCTTATACGTGACGTCGATGCCGCGCTCGGCGAGCCATGCCTTGCCCTCCGTGGTTTGTAAGACATCGGGGTTCACGCCGATCGTCTTTCCTCGCAAAGCCTCGGGGTCGCCCACGGTAAGGTCGCCGCGATCGGGCTTCACATAGACGTAATAGCACTTCTTGCCCGAAGGATTCGTCGAGTAGAGAAGGTTCTCGGCTCGTTCGGGAGTATAGGAGATGCTCGACATGAGGTCGATTTCCCCCGCCTCATGCTTGGCAATGAGCTCAGAGAACGTTCCCAGGACGTACTCGTATTTCCAACCCTCGGTGTGGTAGGAAATGTCTTGCAGGTATTCGTATCCCCAGCCCGACATATACGTGTCGGGCGTTCCGGATTGGTAGCCCTGATTGTCGATGAGGTAGCCGGCGCGAATCACTTTTGAGGAAGCCGCCTCGTCCTGAGATTACCCCTACTCGTCAGCCGAAGCCGCTCCTAAGGTGCCGACGGATGCCAAGGAAAACGCGAGCATGATCGCGAGAACGAAGCGCAACGCGATAGTACGTGACCTCAAGGCACCCTCCGACCTACTGATAGCGTAATAGAAATATCATACCAGCAACTTGCAAGTAAAGAGAGCGCAGCAAGCGAATCTCGTGTGCCGCGCCTCAACTGGGGCTTCGTAACAAACCGTGAGTCTTTAAGGTTAAGAAGTTGCGGCGAAGGGTGTCCCTTTAGCGCCCCTCGCCGCGCACACTGCCCTTACGCCTCGATGCCGAGGGCGAGGGCCTGCTTGTTCTTGTCGAGCATCGCAGCTTTGCGCGCGGGAACGCACTTCTCTATCGCCGCCGAGAGCACCTCGGCATCGCAGAACGGGTCCGCCGCAAAGAGAGCGCCCACGAGCACGATGTTGCCCAAACCCTTAAGCCCCGCCTTCTCGGCGATATCGGCAGCGGGAACGGCCTTCACCGTCACGTCACTGCGCTCGGGAATGCTCTGCACGAGCGTGGAGTCGGCGATGATAAGACCACCGGGAACGACCGCATCGATAAACTTGTCGAGCGAGGGTTGATTCATCGCAATGAGGACATCGGGCGCCGTGATGAGCGGGCTGCCGATGGGGTCTGCCGCCAAGCTGACGCTGCAGTTCGCGGTGCCACCGCGCATCTCAGGGCCGTAAGAAGGCAGCCACGAAACCTCGCGATCGCCGATAAGCCCGGTATAGGCGATAACCTTGCCGGCGAAGAGCACGCCCTGCCCGCCGAAGCCAGCGAGCACGATCTTGCGATCAGGATACGTCGTCTCAGCCATTAGTTGCCCCCTTCCGACTTCTCGGGATGGGCAATGGGGCATGCCGCTGAGCGAGCCGATGCCGCCTCGGCCGCGTTCGCATAACCATCAGCGACGACGTCGCGGTAGACGCCGAGCGGATAGTACGGCAGCATGTTCTCGCGCATCCACTCGAAGGCCTCCTGCGGCGTCATTCCCCAGTTCGTGGGGCAGGTGGAAACGACCTCGATGAACGAATAGCCCACGCCGTCGATCTGGTATTGGAACGCCTTCTTGATGGCGTTTTTCGCCTTGCGGATATTCTTCTTGCAATCGACGGTAACGCGCTCGATGTACGCCGGGCCGTCGAGCGTGCTCAAAAGCTCGCACACGCGCACGGGATAGCCCGCTTTCGAAACGTCGCGCCCATAGGGGCTCGTCTGCGTGACCTGGTTCGGAAGGCTTGTCGGCGCCATCTGACCGCCCGTCATGCCGTAGATCGCGTTGTTGATGAAGATGACGGTGATGTGCTCGCCGCGCGTCGCCGCATGGACGGTCTCCGCCATGCCAATCGAGGCGAGATCGCCGTCGCCTTGGTACGCAAACACCACGTGATCGGGTAAAACGCGCTTCACACCGGTGGCCACCGCGGGAGCGCGGCCGTGGGCAGCTTCAATCATGTCGCAACCGAAGAAATCGTAGGACATGACCGAGCAGCCGACGGGCGCGACGCCTACGGTCTGACCCTCGATATCGAGCTCGTCCATGGCCTCGCACACAAGGCGATGGACGATGCCGTGCGTGCACCCTGGACAATAGTTGGTCACCACCGGCAACAGGGAATGCGGGCGGGAAAACACGAGCTTCTCGTCTTGTGCCATTAGAGAACCCCTCCCCTCTTCGCAGAATCCTTGATAGCGGAAAGCACCTCTTCAGGCGTCGGGATGACGCCGCCGGTGCGGCCGTAGAAGTCAACAGCCGCACGCCCGTTCACCGCGAGGCGCACGTCGTCGACCATCTGTCCCATGTTCATCTCAACCGACAGGAACGCCTTCGCATGCGAGAGCGCGTCTTCGATTGCCTTCGTTGGGAACGGCCACAGCGTAATCGGGCGAAGGAGACCGACTTTGATGCCCTCCTCGCGCGCAGCGACGACCGCGCTTCTCGCCACACGGCTCGAAGCGCCGAACGCGACGACGACGATTTCCGCATCGTCGAGCATGAAAGCTTCCGAGCGCTGCTCCTTCTCGCGGATAATCTCGTAGCGCTTAAAGCGCTCGATGTTGAGCTTCTCGAGGGCGTCGGCGGTCAAGTAGAGCGAGTTCACGATATTGTGGGCGCGCTTGCCCTTATGCCCCGTCGTTGCCCAGGGCTTCTCGGGAAGGCTCTCTTTGGGCTCCGGCAAAACGACCGGCTCCATCATTTGCCCCAGCATGCCGTCGGCAAGCACCATGACAGGCGTGCGGTACTCGTCGGCCAAATCGAAAGCGCGGTAGACGCAGTCGGCCATCTCCTGCACTGTCGAGGGCGCAAGCACGGGCATGAAGAAGTCGCCATGCCCCGTCGCGCGTGTGGCCTGCCAATAGTCGGACTGGGAAGGCTGGATGCCGCCGAGGCCCGGGCCCCCTCGCTGAACGTTGATGATGACGCCCGGCAAATCCGAGCCGGCCATGTACGAGATGCCCTCGCCTTTAAGCGAGATTCCGGGGCTCGACGAGGATGTCATCGCACGAGCACCGGCGGATGCGGCGCCGTACACCATGTTGATTGCCGCGATTTCGCTTTCAGCCTGCAGATACGTCCCGCCGATCTTCGGCATGCGCTTGGACATGTAGGCCGCAAGCTCGGTCTGCGGCGTGATGGGATAACCGAAGAAGAAACGGCACCCGGCGCGCAGCGCGCTTTCCGCAAGCGCCTCGTTTCCCTTCATAAGAACCTTTTCAGCCATAACTCACCTCCAAACCGAGATGGCGACATCGGGGCACATGACCGCGCATGAGCAGCACCCAACACATTTTGACTGGTCGATGCAGTGCGCAGGATGATAGCCCTTGGCCGTTATCCTCTCCTGATCGAGTTCGATGATGTGGGTCGGGCATGCATCCACGCAAAGACCGCAGCCCTTGCAGAAGCCCTCGTCCACGCTGATTCTTGCCATTTGACGTTAACCCCCGCCCTCTTGACTATCAGTTACTCCACGGCGTTTGCCGATAGGGATCTATTTGATAGAGCGCCACGTCGGCGCACTCTTGGGAAAGCCGCTCCCTCGCCGTGTCCGCACAAGATGCGGGAACGCAGACGGCCGCAAGCGGCAGACCCGCCGCACACGCCACCTCGCGGGCAAACGGCAGCGACTGGGAAATCGCATCCTCGTCGGTGTCGTCCATGAGATGGGAGTTCGCGACGATTGCCGTTACGCGAAGGCGCGATGCGCGCTCGATTTCGCAGAGCACCTCGCACGCTTCGTGCGGATCGCGAGTAAGCGCTCGGTAGCGGTTCACGACATACCACATCTCGTAAGGTTCCGAAGCGATCGTGCGCGAGAAACGCCCAAGCGCCGCCGCACCCGCATCGTCGCCGCCGACATCGATGATGCACAGCTCGCCTGCATCGGAGCTCGCGCGCTCGATCGCAGGAGCGACCGCACCCGTGAGCGCTGGCATGTCGATGTTGCAGTCGGGGCCGGCATAGACCGGCGTTATCATCGAGATGCCCGCCGCCCGAAGCGATTGTGCCTGGTCGCTCGACCTGAAGTAAGGATTCACCACATCGAGGTCGACGAGCGTGACGCGTTTTCCCACGCGGGAGGCATCCTTCACGAGCGAAAGCGAAAGCGCCGTCTTCCCCACACCGTAGTGGCCGCACACGATAAGCACGCCGGATAGCTGCGAAACGTCGAAGTCGCGAACCTGCGCCATGCTAGATAAGGCCCTCGGGAAGCTTGGGCGACTTCAGATCCGCCCCGTCCTTCTGCCTGATAGCGACGCGACGAATCTTGCCGTTCACCGTCTTCGGAAGCGCGTCGACGTACTCGACGATGCGCGGATACTTGTAGGGCGCCGTACGGTGCTTCACCCACGCCTGGAGCTCACGCGTCAGCTCATCAGAGCCCTCAAAGCCATCGGCCAGCACGACCGTCGCCTTGACGGCGAAGCCGCGAACAGGGTCGGGCACGCCGGTGACAGCGCACTCGCGCACCGCCTCGTGCTCGAGCAGCTCGCTTTCGATTTCAAAGGGCCCGATACGGTAGCCAGACGACTTGATGACGTCGTCGTTTCGGCCGACATACCAGAAGTAGCCGTCCTCGTCGACCCATGCGGTGTCGCCCGTGTGGTACCAGCCGTCGTAAATCGCGTTCGCCGTCTTTTCGGGGTCGCGATAGTATTCCATCATGATGCCCGCAGGACGCGGTTCCATACGGATGCAGATCTCGCCCGTCTCGCCGGTGTTGCAGCGCGAGCCGTCGTCGCGCTGGATCTCGACGTCGTAGAGCGGCACAGGCTTGCCCATCGAGCCGGAACGGGGCGTCGAGTGCTTGAGGTTGGCGATGGTAAGCGGCGTCTCCGTCTGACCGAAGCCCTCGTAGATCGTAAGCCCCGTGTGCTCTTTCCAGAAGTTGAACAGGTCGGGGTTGAGCGCCTCGCCCGCGGTCGTCGAATACTGAAGCGACGAGAGATCATAGGCGTCGAAGTTCTCAGACATCATAAGACGATACATTGTCGGCGGGCAGCACAAAGTCGTGACCTGGTACTTCGAGATAAGCGAGAGAATCTCGCCCGCATTGAAGCGATCGAAATCGTACGTGAGAACGCAGGCTTCCATAAGCCACTGTCCGTAGTACTTGCCCCACACGGCCTTGCCCCAGCCAGTGTCAGCGATGGTGAAGTGAACGCCGTCAGGCTGCACATTGTGCCAGTGCTTGGCGGTGATCAGGTGCGCAACGGCATAACCGGAGTTGTGAAGCACCATCTTTGGGTTACCGGACGTGCCGGAGGAGAAATACATGAGCATGGGATCTGCGGCTGCGGTGTCGCGACGCTCGAAGACCTCGCTCGCCGCGCGGACGCCGCTGTTGAAGTCGGCCCAGCCCTTGCGCTCGATGGATGCCGCACAAATGCCCTCTTCGCCGGAAAGCGCCGCACCGACGGTGCCTGCAACAGCGATGAGGTTACCCTCATCGTCGTATTTCGTCGTGCCGCCGCCCGCGCCGTTCACGAGAATGCGCGAGGTGACCGTGGGGCATTCATCGATAACGTTGTCCGCGATCTGGGAGATTTCCCCAACCGAGGTGCAGATGATGGAGGAGATGGAGGCACCGTTCAGACGATACTCCAAGTCGTGCTCCTTCAGCATGAAGGTAGCGGGGACCATGACCGCGCCGATCTTTGCCAACGCCGTCGCGACGAACCAGAACTGGTAATGGCGGCGCAGGACGACAAGGACGTAATCACCGCGCTTGATACCCTGATCGACCAGGAAGTTTGCCGTCTTGTCAGACCAGCGCTTCATATCGGCGAACGTGAAGATATGCTCCTCGCCTTCGGGATTGCACCAGATCATCGCACGGCGGTCGGGGTCGTTCATCGCGATGTCGTCGACGACGTCGTAGCCGAAGTTGAAATTGTCGGGATAGTGAACGCTGAACGTTTCGAGCTGTCCATCAGGAGCGTAGGTCTCGTCAACGTAGCGCAGATTGATATTCCTCATGGGATAAAAGAACCTCTTTCAGTGCAAGCAGGGCTAAACGCCCTTGAAGTCTCATAGGATCCGAAGAGTGGCGCAACCCAGGGCAAGCCCAGGCGCGCCTACATAATCTCGATATCCTGCGGCTTCAAAACGATCGCGTAGAACACGCACGGCTCGCCGCCTGTGGCGATCATGCCATGCCCGCGACCCGAATCGTACATAAGCACGTCGCCGGGGCCTAGTTCCTCGACGTGGCCTTCGTAGGCGAAGCGCATATGTCCCGAAACGATGCAGTCGATTTCCTGACCGCGGTGATAGGAAAGATGGATGGGTTTGTCCTGCTCTTCGGGAAGATAGGGCATCGTGACCAAGAACGGCTCGGCGAGCTTGTTCTTGAACTGCGGCGCCTTGTGCAAATACTCGAAGCCGGCACGGCGCTTCACGGACAGCCCGTCGCCCTCGCGGATAAGGGAATACCCGGTCAGGTGAGGGTTCTCCCCGGTAAGCAGCTCTACGACGTCGACGCCGAAACGCTTCGCGCACTTCGAGAGAAAGGTGAAGCTCAAATCCTGCTCGCCCGATTCTTGCGCGGCGTATTCCGAAAGCGAGCGGCCCGTCGCCTGGGCCATTTCCTGCATCGAGATGTCGAGATCCTCACGCAGCGACCTAATTCGCGAAGCCACCTCTTCGATCTTCGGTTCCATATGCGACTCCCCCTTTCATAATGCTCGAACGATGCATCTAAAACGATGCCTAACGCATGGATTGTATCGCAACGTTGCGAAATGGAAGTAGTTTGATATACAAACGGCGACTAACCGTCATATGGATAGCCGCCGTTTCGGGCAGGCCCCCGCGATTGGGGATTATTTTATTCAGCCGCCTTCACAAGTCGCACGGCGAAGTGGGCGTCGGGCGAGCCCGGTTTGAGCGCGGGGTTGAAGCACGGCGCCCCGCCGATCGGGGCCAAGGAGAACGAAGCCCCCTCGTCGCTTGCGAGGAACGCCTTCACGACATCGATGTTCTCCGCGCGTGTGATGGTGCACGTGGAGAAGACGATGCTGCCGCCCGGGGTGACATGGGTCGAGGCGGACTTCAGAAGCGCCAAGCCGGTCTTTGCGAACTCGTCGATCTTCTCGGGGTTCAAACGCCAACGGATCTCCGGGTGACGGCGCAACGTGCCCAGGCCAGAGCACGGAGCGTCGATAAACACGACGTCGAAGGCGCGCTCGCCCACCACGTCGTCGAGTACCGTCGCGTCGCCGGTGATCGATTCGGAAACGTGTATGCCGTATTCCTCCGCGCGCTCGGCGGTGATGTTCGTCTTGAACTCCAGGTTGTCGACGGTCACGTACTCGTCGATCTGCGAGCCGTAGCGTCGCTGGGCGTCGCTTTGGATGAGGACGGTCTTCGTCCCGCGGCCTGCGCCAACCTCAAGAAGCGACGCGGGCTTCTCCTCGGTAAGCACAAGGCGCGCGATCTGCTGGGAAGACGCGTCGGAGACGAGAAGCTGGCCTGTCTGGATCATATGGCGGACACGCCCGTCGAAGAGCACGCGCCCCTCGGAGAGGCAATAGCAACCGGGGATGTCCTCGCCGTTGACAGACACGGCCACAGGATCACCGTGAGCCGCCACGATCGTCTCGACGACCTCGGACTCGTCCGCCTTCGCCGCATTGATTGCGACGAACAGGGGTGCCGGCTCGTTCGACCCCGCGAGGTAATCGCGCGTGGCCTCGGGACCCAAGTCGAGAAGCGCCCGCTTGGCAAGCCACTCGGGGAAGGCGTGCAGGCGTGCGAACGCTTCGATGTCGGTGCGAGGGTCGCCGAAGGGGAACTTGTGCGCCTTGTCGGCGATGCGGCGCAGGACGGCGTTCGCCAGGCCGGACGCCTTCGGAGCGATGGTCTTCACCAGCTCGACGCCCTGGCTTACCGCGGCATGCGGCTCCTTCTTCAAGAAGATGATTTCGTAGGTCGAGATGCGCAGCGCGTCGCGCACGTCGTCGTTGATGTCGCTTACGCGGTCGAGACAGCGGTTGATGACGTCGTCAAGCGTGCCATACGAGCTCACCACACCGAGCGTGAGACGCGTCGCGAACGCGCGATCCTCGCGAGACATGCGGGAGGAATCGATATATTTGTGGATAAGCTCCTGGGCGAAGGCATCGCGCTCGCGGACAATCGACGTCACGCGCAAAGCCGCCTGACGGGCCGGGGAGGCACTGCGCTCGGAATCCTTGTGGACAACGCCGCTCGTACGAGGTTTGTCGCCGAAGGAGTGCTTCGCGCCGCGGCGCTCGCCGCCCTTGGGGCGGTTGCGGTACTTGAGCTCACCGTTCTCGTCGAGCTCAAGTTCGCCGCGATAGACGCCTTCCTGCGGCTCGCGACCCTCGGCGAGGGCAGCGTTCTGTTCGTTGGGACGCCACGGCCCGCGGCGCTCGAAGCCGCGATGCTCGCCTGCGTCCTTGCGCGAGAAGCCGCGATCGTCCGCACGATCTTTCTTGAAGGGGGCGTCGCCGCGAGGAGCGCGGTCGAAATCGCGCGCTGCGCCTTCGCGCTTATCAAAGGGCTTGCGGCCGCCATCGTGCTTATTGAATGGCTTACGCTCGCCATCGTGCTTCTCGAATTTGCGATTATCGTCACGTTTGCCGTAAGACTTGCGGTCGCCTTCCCGTTTCTCGAATGTGCGCTCGCCGTCGCGCCCGCGATTATCGTCGCGCTTGCCATAGGGCTTTCGGTTATCATCGCGCTTGCCGTAAGGCTTGCGGTTGCCGTCCCCTTGCTTCGAGAAGGACTTCCCGCCCGAGCGACGATCATCGCTTCGCTTACCGTAAGATTTGCGATTGTCAGAGCGCTCATTGTCGAAGGGTTTGCGAGAGCGATGCTCGCCATCGCGAGAGGAACCGCCGCGCGAGTCGCGCTTGCCATAGCCGCCCTTGCCGCCTTTGCCGCCGTCGCGCGAGCCCATATAAGAGCCCCTGTGGTCGCCGCTTCCCTTCGAGCCGTAGGAACCTGAGTTCGAACGGCCGCGGCGATCTTGCGATCCCTGGCGCTTCGCGCCGCCGTTGCCGCGATGTTCTTCGTTATGCTGGTTGTTGCCATCAGGCATGTTGTGCCGTCCATTCTCCGTCGTGCCCATGAAGCGCCGCAGCTCCAGCCGCGAATGCCTGGGCATCCATTTCTTTCTTTCCATCTGGTTTTAAGCGGAAGACCTCGAGCGCGCCATCTGCACACCCAAGCAGAAGCCGCTTCGAGGCGAAGCGCACCTGCCCCACACCAAGGCCGCTTGCAGCAACCTTCCCCTGCTCATCGTAGTCGGCGCGGCATGCGTCAATGATTGTCGCGCCTTTGCCGAGCACCACGCATTTGCTCGGATGACCCGCGCTCGATGCGCGGACGCGACGCGCAAGCAGGTCAACGCCGAGTGCTGGATTCAAATCGAGCTCGCCCTTCTCGATTTTGTGGGCATAGGTTGCGTCGGACTCCTTCTGCACAACCCAACGCTCCTGCCCGCGCAGAATCTGCATGATAGCTGTCAGAAGGGCATGTGATCCCAAATTCGCAAGTTCGTCGGCAAGCACGGGAAGAGTCTTCTCCCCCACGTCGAGCGTCCGGCATACACAGAAAGGACCGGTATCGAGGCCTTCCTCCATGCGCATGATGCACACGCCCGTCTCCTCGTCGTCGGCGAGGATCGCGTGCTCGATTGGAGCCGCACCCCTCCAGCGAGGCAGAAGCGAGGCGTGCACGTTCAGGCAATGATACGTAGGGCACTCGAGAACATCGACAGGCAGGATCATACCGTATGCCGCAACGATGATGAAGTCGGGCCGATATTGCTCGAGCGTGGCGATAGCCTCGGGGTCTTTGAAGGTCGTCGGCTGCTCGACAGGAATACCGAGGCTCATCGCGGTTTCCTTCACCGGAGATGCGACGAGCTTTTTGCCCCGTCCGCGAACCGCATCGGGACGCGTGTACGCGGCGACGACGTTATAGTGCTGCGAGAGATCCTCAAGGATGGTTGCCGCGAAGTTCGGCGTGCCCATGAAGACGATGCGCATTCAATCCACCTCGATGGAGGTGTCGCCCGGCTTGGCGCCTTTCTTGCGCGCCTCATCGTAGGCTTCGAGCGCGCGGATACGCGTCAGGGGGTCGCACGACTCGAAAAGCGTGCGTCCGTTCAAGTGATCGATCTCATGCTGAAGACAACGCCCGAGAAGGCCATCGCCTTCGATTTCCCACATCTCTCCGTCGAGGTCGTAGTAACGAACGCGGGCCCAGGGCTTACGGGAAACGGGAACGGTGATGCCGGGACAGGACAGGCAGCCCTCGCCCTGCGTTTCGGGCTCGCCTTTGAGCTCCATAATCTCGGGGTTGACCAAAACGATGGGATTTTGCTCATTGGAGTCGTCAACATCGATGACGACCAGGCGCTTCGTCACGCCGACCTGGGGAGCTGCAATTCCGCAACCGTTGTTGTTGTACATAGCTCGCGCCATCTGCTTGGCGAGCTTTTTCAAGCTGTGGTCGCCCGGCGTGCACGGCTCGCACACCTGACGAAGAAGCGGGTCGGGGGCAATAACGATACTGACCACTGGCAACACGTCCTTTATTCGATTGACATGCGGGCGCGCCGATAGAGCGCGCCCGACTATTTCGCTTGCGACATTGTGGCAAGCACGCCCGCGCCTGTCCACCCAAAGTGCCAGGTTGAGCGGGAAACGAACACAAATCTGCGGAATGCGGGCCCGCATGGGCCCAAAACGCACCTACTCGTTCGGTGTCTCGTTTTGCTTCGGGGCATTGGGGTCATCGGTCACGATCTCCTTGATCGACGCCGCAAGGCCCGCGATTCCCTGAATATCGGAGGGGATGATGAGCTTGGTTGCGCGGCCATTCGCGACGCACTTCAGGGCCTCGTATGCCTGAAGCGTCAAAACGGCATTGTCGGCACCCGCCTCACGCACCATCGCGATGCCCTCTGCGGTTGCGCGCTGGACGTTGCGGATCGCCTCGGCCTCACCTTCTGCCTCGCGGATCTGCTTTTCCTTCTCAGCTTCCGCAGCAAGGATGATCGCCTGCTTCTCTGCTTCGGCGGAGAGGATCTGCGCCTGCTTCTCGCCCTCGGCGACCGTGATGGCGCTCTGCTTCTGGCCCTCTGCCAAAAGAACTGCCTCGCGCTTCTCTCGCTCGGCCTTCATCTGCTTCTCCATCGCCTGCTGGATGGCGGCGGGCGGCGTGATGTTCTTCACCTCGACGCGGTTGACCTTGATGCCCCACGCGTCGGTCGCCTCGTCGAGGATGGAACGCATCTTCGCGTTGATGGTGTCACGGGAAACGAGCGTCGTGTCAAGGTCGAGCTCGCCGATGATGTTGCGGATCGTGGTGGCGGAGAGGTTCTCAATCGCGACAATGGGGTTTTCCACGCCGTAGCAAAAGAGCTTCGGGTCGAGGATCTTGAAGAAGACGACCGTGTCGATCGAGATCGTGACGTTGTCCTTCGTGATGACCGGCTGCGGCGGGAAATCGAAGACCTGTTCCTTGAGCGAGATCCCCATGCGCACATGGTCGATGAAGGGAACCTTGATGTGGAGGCCGTTGTTCCAGGTGGTGAGGTACGATCCCAGGCGCTCGACAATGGCGGCTTCAGCCTGCGGAACGATCTTCACGCAGGTGACGGCCAAGACCACCACGATGACGACGAGCACGATGAGGAAGGTGAGCAGTGGCATAGCGTTTCCTTTCGATAGCGGACGGTTTACGCTTCCGGTTCACACGGTTTGACGATGAGCTTGATAGACTCCTGGGCAACGACCTCGACGCGCATGCCCACAGGAAGGACCTCCCCCGTAGCCGATCGCGCCGACCAGGTCATATGGTCGGAAAGCTCGACCCTGCCCGTCAGCCCATCGTTGTCGATCGTCTCGCACACGACGCCGCGCTCGCCGACAAGCGTAGGCTCAGCCGAGTGACCGCGGTTGCGGTGCTTCACGACGACGGGACGGAGAAGAACAAGGCAGAGCACCGAGACCACGAGGAACAGCGCGACCTGCACGACAAAGTTCGCGCCGAGCAGATCGGCGACGAACGCAACGAGCGCGCCGACGACGAACCACATCGTGATGAGCCCGAACGAGAAGGCCTCGATAAGCGCCATGACGGCGGCCACGACGAGCCAGAGAACCATATGGGACATTGGTGCACCTCCTTATTCACAAGCATGCCTAATTATACCAGAGCGTATTTACGCATCGGTGTACCGCACGCAAGACTTTACGAGATTTTGCAAACTACAGACGGCCCTCGTGCGCGACGGGCTTGTGGGCGAGACGCTTCTCGAGCAGCTCCTTTTGAAGCGCCGTCGTTGCCTGGAAAAGGAAGTCGTATTCCTCGGTTCCTTTAAGCGACTCGTTGGCAAGCTGGCAGCGAAGTTCTTCGATGGCGTCCTCAGCATCACCAATGGCGAGCTCTTCGGCGAGAAAGCGCGCAACCTCTTCGGGAGACGCCGTTTCGGTGGAGCTGCCCCCTGCGGTGAGCACACGACCAGCGCGGCCATCGACGGCAGCCGCGTTCGACACGATCGCCGCAGCGCTCGCGGCAGGGTCGGACATAAGCGTATCGAGGATGCTCGACGCAATGGCGGAATGCAGCGGGTCGTGCCACTTGGTCTGCGCGAGGGCATCCGCATGGGCAAGTGCGATAAGCGGGTTTTGGGCGAGCACGCTGAGAAGCTCGCGCTCGAGACGCAGGCGGTTGAGCTCGGTCTTCGAAAGCGCCCGGCGCGCCGGACCTTGGGCGGGAACGGGAGCTTGAGCCGCCGCCTCCTCGGCCGACGCTTCGCCGTAGCGAACGGGGGGCGCAAGCTTTGAGAGAGCCTCGAGCACATCCTCCTCGCGGGCACGGGTACGCCCCGCAATTTGGATAGCGTAGTCCTTCGCAAGCAGGGAGTCCTTGATGGGAGCGAGCACCGAGAGCGCCGATGCAAGTGCGGCGGACCTGCCCTCCGCACTCGAGAGGTCGTGTGCAGCAAGACGACGATCGATGCCGTATTTCAAAAGCGGCTGCGCGTGCTCGATAAGTTCCTCAAGCTCGGCGGCGCTGTGCGAGGCCATGTACTCAGCAGGGTCGAGGTTGTCAGGCAGGGTGACGGCGCACAGCTCAATCCTCGTTTTGCCCGCCTCGGGCGTCATCGAGGAGTCAATGAACTCCAGTGCTCGGTCGGCCGCCTTCTGACCTGCGGCGTCACCGTCGAAGAGATAGACAATCTTCTTTTGCGCATGACGTCCGAGTATGCGAATGTGGCGCATGGTGAGCGCCGTGCCGAGCGTGGCCACCGCGTTGCGCACTCCCCCTTCGTGAAGCGCGATGACATCGGTGTATCCTTCGCACACGATGGCAACGCCGCTCGACGCCATGGCGACTTTCGCCTTGTCGAGACCGTAGAGCACCTGCGACTTGTGGAACAGCGGCGTCTCCTGGGAATTGAGGTATTTCGGCTCGCCTTTCCCGACGACGCGCCCGCCGAACGCGATGCAGTCTCCCGCCACGTCGTTTATGGGGAACATGATGCGGTTGTAGAAACGGTCGCGCAGCTTGCCCTGGGAATCACGGCTGCACACGTTCGCCTCGACCATCTCGTCGGCCTTGAAGCCTTTCGATGAAAGATGGCGCGTGAGCACGCCGCGCCCGGGGGCGAACCCAAGGTTCCAGTCATGAGGGACCTTGCCGCCCAAGTCACGCCCCGAAAGGTACTCGCGCGCAGCCGACGCCTCGGGCGACTTCAAACGCATGAGCTGGAGATGATAGAACTCGGCGGTCGCCTTGCATATATCTTTCAGGCGCGCTTTCTTGCTCGCGGGTGCGGTAGGCTTTCCGCCCACCTCGACGATATCGATATGCGCGCGCTCAGCAAGCCTATGGACCGCCTCGGGGAACGAGAGGTCCTCAGCCTTCATGATGAATGCGAACACATCCCCGCCCTCACCGCAACCGAAGCAGTGCCACAGCTGCAAAGCAGGGTCGATCTTGCACGAAGGCGATTTCTCGTTATGGAAGGGACAGCAGCACCAGAAGTCGCGGCCGCGCTGCTTCACGGGAACGCGCTCGCTGAACACGGCGACGATGTCGCTCGCGTCGCGAACCTTCTGGATGTCCTCGTCAGTTATGCGCCCGCCGGGCATTGGGCACCCCGCCTACTCTTCGTCTTTTTGAGAGGCGGAGTCGGAAGCGGCCGCAGGGGCGAGCTTGCTGCGCTTCTCGAGGCGCTTCGCCTGTTCTCTCACGTGCTCGGGGACTTCCCATTCCTTGTCCTGCAGATCGAGCAGAAGCGCAGCCGCCGCCGTACGCTGAGAGAGGCGCACGCAACCGACGGTCTCGTCGGCGAACTCGCGGGCAAAGGTGACGCGCGCAGGAAGGATCGCAGCCCCCACCGAGGCACCCACGGCCCCGAAGATGGCCGTGAAAGCATTCACCTCGGCGGTGGAGACCGACACGTAGGCGCGCGTGATCAGGATGAGGACGGTGCAGGCAATTCCGAGACCCACCACCGCATAGCAGAACGCGCGGCCGGCGTCGCTTTTCCCGCAGACAAGGGTCGCGATAACAAGCGATGCGAGAAGCGATACCACGGTAAGCACGTTGCCATAGGAGACGACGGGCCCGAACATGGTGAGGACCGCGCAGACGGCAGCGATGACGATGCACGGAAGCAGCACCTTCTTCGCGATCTCGCCGCGTTCGTGTTCCTTTTCCGCAGAAAGAATGCGCGTGCGAACGACCTTGCCGTGCGGCCAGCGGAACGATCCCGCGGTATGCTCGCGGCCGATTCCAGAGAGCTCGTCGACCTTAGACGACAAAAACCCGAACAGGCCAATCGCGACGACGACGATCAGTATGATCAAAACCCAAGGCATTGGCACATCCCCTCACCTGGTATACGGTGCTTGCTAATCAATGGGATATGGTAGCACGACCAACGAACGCCCGCCCCGCGAGCGCGACCAAATGCGCAGTGCGCCTACAACCCGAACCGAATGCGCGCACCACTGCTACAATGGCGGCAAACAAGGAAAAGCGCAGCGAGCGCTCATCTTTGCGACAGGGTCGCACCTGCCGCGAGAAGGAAGGCAACTATGTCGAAGGATTCCATACCCTATCTGACGATAGACCCCGCAATCGAGGAGCAGATCCGCACCGACCGCGAGGCGGGGCGGATGAGCCCCTACCGCTTTCGCGACGAGGACGTGGCCAGGCGGGAGCCCAACCCTCACGACATAGCGACGATTGCCCGGCCCGCGTTCGCGCGCGACATCGAGAAGATTGTGAACATGCCCGCCTACAACCGATACGCGGGCAAGACACAGGTGTTCTCCTTCGTCGAGAACGACGACATCTGCCGACGCGGCCTGCACGTGCAGCTGGTAAGCCGCGTCGCACGGGGAATCGGGCGGCTGCTCGGACTGAACTGCGACCTCATCGAGGCCATAGCGCTCGGGCACGATCTGGGGCACACGCCGTTCGGGCATGCGGGCGAGCGGTTCTTATCCCGTTGCTACCACGAGCGCACCGATCGCTACTTCAACCACAACGTCCATTCCGTACGCGTGCTCGACCAGCTCTATCGCCGCAACGTGAGCTTGCAAACGCTCGACGGAGTGCTCTGCCACAACGGCGAGTTCGCCCAGCAGGAGCTCAAGCGCGGGCACGTAGGAACGTTCGAGGCGCTCGACGCGCTCGTCGAGGAGTGCACAGCCGACGAGCAGGTCATTTCCACGCTGCGCCCCTCCACGCTCGAAGGATGCGTCGTGCGCGTAGCCGACATGATCGCATATGTAGGCAAGGACCGCCAAGACGCGATGGACATGGGCGCGCTCGCCTCGCTTGACGAGTTCGACTCCACGGTGATGGGCAAGGCAAACGCGCAGATCATAAACAACCTCACGGCCGACATCGTGAACGAAAGCTACGGCAGGGACCGCATCGCCATGAGCGAGGCGATGTTTAACGACCTCAAACGCGCGAAACGCCAGAACTACGAGATCATTTACAACAAGGAGGGCCTCGCCGCAAGCGACGGCATCACCGTCGGGGAGATGTTCGAGGAGGTCTACGAGAAGCTTCTGGGCGATTTGACCGAAGGGCGCGAGGAGTCAGCGATATTCAGGCACCATATCGATTATCTCGCGAGGAAGTCGCGTTCGATCACACGCGAGCGCTACGTGGGCGCGACGGAGCCGAACCAGATCGTGGTCGACTACATCGCCTCGATGACGGACAGCTACTTCATGGCGCTCTACGCGCACCTGTTCCCCGAGCACGCAACCCAAATCCAGCTGCGCGGTTACTGCGCCGATCTGCACTAACAGGTAAAGCCGGTATCCTCGAGAAGGTTTTTTCCGTCGGCTGCGGCGGTCGCAAGAGCATCGCAGCGCTCGTTTTCGGGGTGGCCCGCATGACCCTTCACCCACACGAAGGTTACGTCATGCGGCTTTTTCGCCTCGAGCAGGCGCTTCCAAAGGTCAGAGTTTTTGACGGGCTCCTTCTTTGCGTTCTTCCAGCCGCGCTTAAGCCAGCCATCGACCCAATGCTGGTTGAAAGCGTTCACCACGTACTGCGAGTCCGAATGGACCTCGACGGTGCACGGACGCTTGAGCGCCTCGAGCGCGACGATCACCCCGAGCAGCTCCATGCGGTTGTTCGTCGTGGTGGCATACCCCTGCGAGAGCTCGCGCTCGTGCAGCTTGCCCGCCGAGTCGACGAACTGCAGCACCGCGCCATAGCCGCCGGGGCCGGGGTTTCCACGCGAAGAGCCGTCGGTGTAGATCGTGACTTTCATGCCGTCCTTTCGTCGTAAGCAAAGCGAGGGCGGGTCCCTTTGCGGGTTCCCGCCCTCGCCTACGATACCCGAGCCATCTCGCGATGGGAAGGGCACAAAGCCGAAGCTCTAAAGATTGTACGCACGCGAGCTGTGCATGCTGAGCGCGATCGTCGACGCGTTGTGAAGAAGCGATGAGACCTGCGGCGTGATGATACCACCGATACCCAGCGCCAGAAGCGCCGAGTTGAAGGCGATGGTCTGCGCGAACGAGGTGTCCATGCGTCCCATGAGGCCACGTGAGAGCATGCGCATCTGGACGAGCGAGTGCAGGTCGCCCTCCGAGAGCGTGATATCGGCGACTTCCTTGGCAATAGCGGTGCCCTGCCCCATGGCAACGCCGACCGTGGCCGCGGAAAGCGCGGGGGAATCGTTCACCCCGTCGCCCACCATGACTACCTTGCAGCCCTCGGCTTTCAGCTGCTCCACGAACCCGTGCTTGTCCTCGGGAAGCAGATCGGCACGGAATTCGGTGATGCCCGCCGCCTGTGCGACGCGGGCGGCCGTCTTCTCGTTGTCGCCCGTCAGCATGATGATCCGCTCGAAGCCGAGATCGCGCAAACTGCCGATCGCCTCCGAGACACCCGCCTTCAAGGGATCGTCGATGCCGATGACGCCCACGAGCACACCGTCGACGGCGAGGTAGAGCGTCGAGAGATCGCTCGCCTCGGCGTCGATTTTGCGCTGGTCCTCGTCGGTGACGACGACCTTCTCGTCCTCGACGACGAAGTGCCTCGACCCGATTACCGCCCGCTTGCCGTCGATCGAGCTCGCGATGCCGTGCGCTACGATGTACTCCACAGCGGCATGGCGTTCACGATGCTTGAGGTTCTTCTCAGCTGCGGCGCGAACGACGGCGCGCGCGACGGGATGCGGGAAGTGCTCTTCCAAGCACGCCGCGAAGCGAAGGACCTGGGTCCGGTTCCGTCCGTCGAGCGCGATAACGCATTTCACCTGGGGTTGCGCCTCGGTAAGCGTGCCGGTCTTGTCGAAGACGATCGTGTCGGCCTGGGCGAATGCCTCGAAATGCTTCGACCCCTTCACCGTGAAGCCCGCCTTGGCGGCCTGGCTCATGGCGGACAAAACCGAGATTGACCCCGTGAGCTTGAGCGCGCACGAATAGTCGACCATGAGTGCAGCTGAGGTTTTCACGAGGCTGCGCGTGGTGAGGGCGACGGCGCCCGCGAGCAGGAAATTCCACGGCACGATGCGGTCGGCCAAGCGCTCGCGCTTCGTCTGCACATCGGCTTTCATGCTTTGGGACAGCTCGACCAGCGAGACGATGGAACGAAGCTTCGTCTCGCCCGTCGCCGCCTTGACGCGGACGAAGATCTCGCCGTCTTCGCACGCGGTACCCGCGAAAACGTCGTCTCCTACCGTGCGCTCGACAGCAAGCGGCTCGCCGGTCAGGGTCGACTGGTTCACCATGGCCACACCGCGCTCGACCACACCGTCGACGCTTACCGGCATACCGGTGCGCACGGCGATCAGGTCGCCCACCTTCAAGTTGGCGGTGGGGACGGTCATTTCCTCGTCGCCGCAGACGAGCTGCACGTTCTCGGGCGCACCGAGCAAGGAGTAGATCAGCTGGTTCTCCGAGCGCGCACGCGTGTAGTCTTCCAGCGTCTCGCCCAAATCGAGCAAGAACATCGTTGACGACGCCGTCGCGAAGTCGCCCATCACAAACGAGATCCCAATGGCCGCCGCATCGAGAACGGGCACATCGAGTCGTGCATGCAGAAGCGAGTTCACGGCAGCCTTCAGGAAGAGGCGATAATGCCAGATCGTATGAATGGCACGCAAGGGCGCAGGAAGGAACCATTTTCGTGCGAAGTGGGAGCCGACGAGCAGCGCGATGTCCATCAGCAGGGAATGCGTCCTGACCGAAAGCGCCGTCGGGCACGCGAGCTTCGCCTTCTCGATGGACTTCGCGTCGACGGCGTCCATCGCGGAAAGGACGGCAGCACGCGCGTTATCCCCACCTGCAAAAGTGACCGAGAGCGACCCGATGCGCGGATAGACGTTGACTGACGACACGCAGGGGCATGCCGTCATGAGCGACTCGAGCGCATCGACGTCCGCTTCGGGCACGCGACCGTAGAGCCTAACGCGGATCCGCCCGGGTATCTCATGCTCTATCGTATATTTCATCGAGCGGCTTCTTTACTGCTCGTCCTTGGCAGCTTCAGCCTTCTCGGATTCGGCGAGGTTGATGTAGTTCGCCTCGGCAACGATATCGTCGACCTGGGCCTTCGCCTCTTCGACGATGTTCTGATAGCCTTGCTTCACCTGCAGGCCCTTGGCGACACCCTGCACGTAGCACTTCCTGGCAGTCTTGGAGGTGAGTGCCTTCACGCCAACCGTGCCGGCAAGAAAGCCAGCGCCAACGAGCAGGGAGTTGAACGTCTTCTTCTTCATGATAGAGTCCTTTCTGGTTATGAGCAGACGCATAGTTAGCCAAAGGTAACGACAAGAAAGGATTGTAAACTGACGATAACAAAAAGTGATGAGAATTCACAAAAGGTTAACTATGGCTTTCGGCGAAATCGATGAGCTCTTGGCGGTTATGCACCCCGCATTTGGCATAGATGCGGCGCAGGTGCGTGTCGACCGTGCTCTTCGAGATGCAAAGCTCGCTCGCGATGCGCTCACCGGTACGGCCTTTGAGGGCAAGGGGCAGAACCTCCGCCTCACGGGGGGAAAGCCCTGCTTGTTTGCTGATCTTGCGGCACGTGGCATCGAAGCGATCGAGCGTGATGGCAACTTGCGAGAGCGCTGAGAAGTCGCGCTCGGTGAACAGGTAAAGGTAAGCGATCAAGGCGCATAATCCGGCGAGGGCGCACATGAGATGGGAGGCCGCACTTCCGAAAAACGCGATGTCGAAGAAGTTGCCGACGACAAGCCCCATGAACTCGCCGAGGATAAGCGCGGCGAAGCCCCGCCCGAATGTGACGGCGGCGTCTCCCCCGTCGATCTTGCCCATGACGAGGAAGAGCGAGACCATGACGACGATGAGGGAGAGGAAACCCGACATGGCGACTGCCTCGCCGGGCACGCCGATGTCACCGAGGACCTCCACGAAGAGGAAGCCGCCCATGAGCAAAAGCCCCGAGAGTCGATAGGTGCCGCCAAGCGGGCCTGCGTCACCGCCCTGGACGAAGGCGACACCGCGCGAGATAGCGGCGAGCATCCCGCCTTCTGGGCGGGGCGCGTCCTTCGGGGCGGGCTTGGCCCCCTCGCCTCCGAAGAGCTGTAGAGCGGCAAGGCAGAACAAGATGAAGAGCACGAGCGTGACGGGAAGCGTCGGCGTCGCATCCATTCCAGGGTCGGATCCGTACGTCTGCATGATCCCTGTCGCCAGACCGAAGAGCAGCGTCCCCAGAAGAAGGCGTCTTGTGAAGCGATTCTTCTTCGGCTTGTCGGGTTTGATCGCCGCATCTTTTGGTTTGGGCAAAGTGGTACTGATTCGCTGGAGCGCAAGCAGAAACGCGAGCGATACGAGCGGTAAGAAGCAGATGAAGAGCTCGGCTTCGGAAGGAAGGGCCTCCGAACCCAAAAGGAAGCAGACGGCAGCGCCGAGCGCGGACCCGATAAGGGCACAGGGTACGGACTGCTCGATTTCAAAGCCTCCAAGCGCACGACCCCAGGCGGCGAACACGAGACCGCTCGGAGCGCCCACAAGCAGGCCTTCGAGGGCAAGAAGCGTCCCATCGTGGGTGCCAAGCAGCTCCTCGGCGAGCGAGCCCGCCACCATAAGCAGCGAGCTCGCAATGACAACGGGAGCTGAAAGCAGGCGTGCACGCGCCGAATTGGGGGCGAAAGCACATGCGGCGAGCGTGCAGACCATGAACAGCAGGGGAAACAGAAGCTCTCCGCGCTCCAGTTCGAGATTCCCGAGGGAGAAAGAGCAGTTGGACCCCATGTAGAGAAGCGAGATGACGCAGGCCTGGAAGGATGCGAAGCCCAGAATGGCGAAACGAGCGCGCCTCGCGTCGCTTAAACCTTGGATCACGCTAACGTCCCTTCGGTCGAACGGCCATCTTTTCAGACTCCATTGTAAAGCACGGAGCTCAGATGATACCCCTCCGCGAAATCAGAAAGGGCGCATAGCAGATATCCATGCGCCCAAGGGAAGGTTAGGTTTGTTTGGCGGTTCGCTATTCAGCGGCAGCGACCTTTTTCACCACGCGCTTCTTCGCGGTCTTGGGTGCCTCCTGCTCTTCGATGTCCGACTCAGACTCAACAAGATTCTCAGCTACCTCTTTCTCGTCGCTCGCCTCTTCGGCCTTCTTGCCCGACCCGAGGCCCTCGCGCAGGCCCTTCATCGACTTGCCGATCGCGCTACCGAGTTTCGGGAGGTTCTTCGGCCCGAAGATCAACAGAACGACGACGAGGATGATAAGAAGTTCAGGGGTTCCCATTCCGAGAATTTTCATTGCGATGCTCCTTTTGCATTGCCTTGCCAACGTGTTGCCACGACTATGCGACGGGAAGGGCCTCTTAGCCATCACGCAAACCCATGATTTTGCCGCATGACAAGAAAATCCCCTTGTCGTGCATTTGCATGACAAGGGGATTTATCGAGGTCAAATAGGGAAATTCGAAAACCAGATCAAAGATGCTCGCGAACCCATTCAATATTCGACATGATAGCGGCGATCAATTCGTCGACATCGTCGAAGGCGCGCATCGGACGCAGCCACGCGATGAACTCGAGCTCAATCTCATGACCGTAGATATCTCCATCGAAGTCGAGAAGATGAGCCTCGCAATTCGAAGTCGTGCGATCGGCAAACGTCGCCGCAACGCCCATGTTGACCGCAGCCTTATAGCGCTTTCCGTCGACGATGGCGTAAGCCGCATAGACGCCGTCGCCGATGGAGCGAAGGTTATCGGGAATGCGGAGGTTGGCAGTGCGGATACCCATCTGTGCCCCCTCGCCGCGACCGGAAACGACCGTGCCGCGCACCTTCCAAGGTTTACCGAGAAGCCTTTCAGCTTCTTCGACGGCGCCCTCGGAAAGAAGCCCCCTGATGCGCGTCGCGCTTACCGGAGCCCCCTCGAGGCAGAGAAGCTCATGCGCGGTGACATCGCACATATTGCGAGAACCCCACGCAGCAAGCGTCTTCTCGGTGCCCTTCGCACGAGCCCCGAAGCGGAATCCGCAACCGATATGAATGCTCGCAGGAGCATGTTCCCCAAAAGTCCACGCAAGGAACTGCTCGGGAGGCAAGGACGCGAACTCGCGCGTGAAAGGCAAAACCGCGACGAAATCGACCCCCGACGCGGCAAGCGCTTGAATGCGATCCTCGTTGGTCATAAGCTTTTTCAACTCGTTCGGGCGAAACATCTCGTCGGGATCGGCGTCGAAGGTAAGCACGAACGAGGCGCTTCCCCGCTTTGCAGCATCCTCTATCGCGCACGAGAGAAGCGCTTGATGTCCCTTATGGACACCGTCGAACACACCGAACGCACAGCACGCGCCGTCGAACCGATTTCGGTCGAACGACTCGTCAACGTTAAATATCTCCGCCACGTCTCACTCCTGTCTGGAAGATGCAACATGCATTGTAGCGCTGCCGCTGCTCCTCGTAAGCATATATGCCCACAAGCTTGTTGTCGACGATTACCGCGATCCGCTCGCCGTCTTCGGGCGCAGAGCAACTCTGGCGCACACCGGCCGTACAGGCGCACAACTCGCTCGCGGCACTTGCATGGCGGCGCTCGCAAAGCTCAACCTCGGATGCGGGCAGCTGATTACCGTTCGCCACCAAGCGTGCACCCGTCTCATCGAGAAAGGCGAAGCGGAAGCCGAGCAGTTTTACTGGGTCGAGCGAAGCACCGACGCCCATGCGCTCAAGCACGTCGAGGCTCACGCAGTCATCGAGCGTCAGAAGGCCCGCGCTCGTCCGTCGAAGCGCGGCCACATGGGCGGGGCAACCTATCGAGACGCCAATATCGCGAGCGAGCGCGCGGATATAAGTACCCTTCGAGACATGGAAATCGACATCCCAAAATACGGAGACATCCCCGTTACCAGGGACAATCGCAGCAAGCTTCGCCGAATACACTTCTATATCGCGAGGCATCAACTCGATTATTCTGCCCTTTCGCGCGGCATCGCAGGCCTTTACGCCTCCAACCTTGACAGCGGAGTATGCCGGGGGAAGCTGTTTTTGGGGTCCGACGAAGCGCGCAAGCGTCTCAAGCGCGAATGGCTCCTCGAAAGCGGCGCTCGGCACCGAGCCGAACTTAACGGGCTCGCCGTCGACATCATCGGTGTCGGTGCCGACCCCGAAGGCGATTCGAACACGATAGTGCTTGTCATGCCCGACCATGTAATTGTCAAGCCTCGTCGCCGGCCCCACGCAAACGCAGAGCACCCCCGACGCCAAAGGATCGAGCGTCCCTGTATGACCGACACGACGCTCCCCGAAGATACGGCGAACCCGATTGACCACGTCGTGCGAGCTCATTCCCGAGGGTTTGTCCACCCCAACGATGAGCGAAAGGCCCGATTGTCCCCTCTTAGCTGCCACGAATATCCCTTCAATACAACAAGAAAGCGGGTGATCCCGCTTTCCCGATTTTCATTTCATACCCTGAAATCCCCTGGTCGAAAGCACCCCGCAAAAAGAACGACCCAGAACAGGGACTCAACTCGATTAGTTCCCGAACTTCTCTCGAAGCGCCCGCTCGACACAGGGCGGCACGAACTCCTTGATGTCGCCGCCCATAGAGGCGATTTCCCGCACCACCGACGAAGAGAGGTACATATGCTGCGGGGTCGACATGATGAAGAGCGTTTCCAGGTTGCGGTCGAGCTGATAGTTGATTGCCGTCATTTGGAACTCGTACTCGAAGTCCGTGATTGCTCGCAAGCCCTTGACGACCGCCGTCGCACCAACCTCATGGGCAAAGTCGACGAGCAAACCGTCGAAAGGCACGACGCGAACGTTGTCGAGGTCCCGGGTCGCCTCTTCCGCAAGCGCCACGCGCTCCTCAAGGGTGAACAGCGGTTTTTTCTTCACCGACTCAGCAACGGCAACGATGACTTCATCGACAAGCTGCGACGCACGGGTGATGACATCGAGATGTCCCACCGTAATCGGGTCGAACGTGCCCGGTGTCAATGCGCATTTCACCATAAAGTCTCATCCTCACTGTATAACGAGTTTACTTGAGAGCCTGCTCGATAGCCTTCTCGACTCTGACAAGGGCACCTTCAATAGGACCCTCGATGGAAAAACCTGCGGCAGCCTTGTGCCCGCCGCCGCCGAAGCTGGCAGCGATGGCCGCAACGTCGGTGTCGTCCTTCGCGCGGAAACTCCCGCGGATCGAGTCACCCTGCTCGCGCAGCATGCAGGCAACGCGTACGCCCGCGATGGAGCGAAGCGTGTCGATAAGCGCTTCGGAATCCGCCTTCACCGCATGGCACTTTTCGAAGTCTCGACGCGTGACATAGCTTATCGCCGCCTGCCCGCCGCAGAAGAGCTTCATATGCTTTATGGAGCAGGCCTCAAGAAGCACCGACGCCTCGCTGCGATTCTGATACACCTCGCGCGAAACGAAAGAAGCATCAACGCCGGCGGTAATCATCTCGGAAGCAGATGCGAATGCGCGCGAGTCGGCGTTTTGATACTGGAAGCGCCCAGTATCGGTAACGAGGCCGGTGTAGGCACACAGTGCGATATCGCCCGAGTTGTCAACGCGCAGGCACTTCGAGAGTTCCCAGATCAGCATTGATGTTGCCGCCATCGATGGATTGCAATACGTAAGGGTGCTCATTGTCTCGGGATACGCATGATGATCAATGGTGATCGAATATTCCGCCTCGTCGAGCAGGCGCGATGCATCACCAATCCGCTCGCGCTTCGGGACATCGACGGCCACGAACGTCCCGACCTCCCCCATGAAGTCGCGTGCGTAGACCATATCGGCAAGCCCCGGAAGGAAGGAGAGACGAACATCGGGCTTCTCGGGTTTCGCCAAAACGCACGTCACCCGCTTTCCCAGGCGTCGCAAGATTCCCGCCAAGGCGAGCTGTGAGCCCAAACAATCGCCGTCGGGGCTCACATGGCCGCAGATCACATAGTCGTCGCGCGATTTCAAAACCGCGGAAATCTCCGTAAGCGAAACATTCGTTTGCGGGGTGACCGGCATGCTACTCGCCCTCTTCTTCCTCTTTCACGATGACCGGCGGACGCTGCGACTCGCGCGCCAAGGCACCGGCGATGCGCTCCGCCGTGTCGACGCTTCGATCGAGCATGAAGCGCAGCTCGGGGGCAACGCGCCAGGAGAGACGGCGCGCCATGAGCGAGCGGATGCGCCCGCTCGCGCGCGTGAACGCCTCGCCCACCTTGTCGTAGCGCTGCTTGTCCGTCGAGTAGTACACGTTGCACACGCTGCGGTCGAAAGACACCTCGCAGCCGGTGATCGTGACCATCGACAACTCGGGGTCGGATATATCGAACAGGAGGATGCTCGCGATGACCTCGCGCGCCTGCTCGTTAACTTTGCGGCTGGAAGATCCTTGCTTCATGCCGACCTCCTATTCCGTGCGCTCGACCTCTTTGACGATGTAGCCCTCGATGGTGTCGCCCACCTTGAGGTCCTGGTAGCCGCTGATGCCGATGCCGCACTCGTAGCCCTGCTTGACCGATTTGACGTCGTCCTTGAAGCGACGCAAGCTGGCGATCTCGCCTTCGAAGATGACGGTGCCGTCGCGAACGATGCGAACCTTGTCGTCGCGATGGAGCTCGCCGTCGGTGATGTAGCAGCCCGCAATCGTGCCAACCTTGGGCACCTTGAAGGTCTCTCGAATCTCGGCGACGCCGGTGTCCTCCTCGACGATGTCGGGCGAGAGCAGACCGACGCGCGCGGCGTTGATGTCCTCAATCGCCTGGTAGATGACGCGATACAGGCGGATGTCGACCTTTTCCTTCTCGGCCTGCTGCTTCGACTTGCCGGTCGGGCGAACGTTGAAGCCGATGATGATGGCATCGGAGGCAGCTGCGAGCGTGACGTCGGTCTCGGTGATGCCGCCGACGGCGGAGTGCACGATATTAATGCGCACCTCGGACTGGTCCATCTTCTCGAAGGCGTCGCGCAAAGCCTCGATCGAACCCTGGACGTCGGCCTTCACGATGAGGTTCAGGTCGGTCTGCTTGCCCTCTTCGATGCGACTGAACAGGTCGTCGAGGCTCATGTGGGACTTCGTCTCCTGCTCGGCGAGGCGTGCACGCAGCGCACGCTCCTCGGCAAGCTTGCGGGCATCGCGCTCGTCTTCGAACACGCGGAACTCGTCGCCTGCGGTGGGAACGCTGTTCAGGCCGAGAATCTCAACAGGATCGGCTGGGCCTGCGGAATCAACATGATTGCCGCGCGGGTCGATGAGCGCACGGACGCGGCCGTAGGACGTGCCCGCGACGACGGTGTCGCCGGTGTGCAGCGTGCCGCGGTGGATGAGCACCGTCGCAACCGGGCCACGGCCCTTGTCGAGGTTCGCCTCGATGACGTAGCCGGATGCCTCAGCATCGGGGTTCGCCTTGAGCTCGAGCACGTCGGCCTGCAGAAGGATGGTCTCGAGCAGGTCGTCGATGTGGAGCTTCTTCTTCGCGGAAACCTCGACGAACATGTTTTTGCCGCCCCACTCTTCGGGGATGACGCCATGCTCGACAAGCTCCTGGCGAACGCGGTCGGGATTCGCGCCGGGCTTGTCGATCTTGTTCACCGCAACGACGATGGGCACATCGGCAGCCTTGGCATGGTTGATTGCCTCGATGGTCTGCGGCATGACGCCGTCATCAGCGGCGACGACGAGCACGATGACGTCGGTCACCTGAGCACCGCGGGCGCGCATGGCGGTAAAAGCCTCGTGGCCAGGCGTGTCGATGAAGGTGATCTGGCGACCGTCGATGTTCACGATGGATGCACCGATGTGCTGGGTGATGCCGCCCGCTTCACCTGCGGCAACGCCAGTATGGCGGATAGCGTCGAGCAGCGAGGTCTTGCCGTGGTCGACGTGACCCATGACGGTAACGACAGGCGGACGCGGCTTCAGGTCTTCCTCGGAGTCATGGTAGACGACAGCGTACTCCTCCTCGGGGGAGACCACGCGGACCTTGCGGCCCATGTCGTCGGCGATGAGCTCGATGAGGTCATCGGACATGGATTGGGTGAGCGTCAGCACCTGGCCGAGCATGAACAGGCGCTTAATGACGTCGTTGGGCTGCACGCCGAGCAGCTCGGCGAACTTGGCGACGTTGGCACCCTGGGGAATCTCCACGACGGAGTCGTCGAGCACGAGCGTGGGATCGAGACCCTTCTGGATGGCCTCCATCTCCATGCGCTCGCGAGCCTCTGCCTGGCGCTTCTCCTTGCGCTTCTTGCGGCGGCCCTCACCCTCATGCGAGTTCGCAGCGGCCACAGCGGCGCGCGCCTCAGCGAGCACCTTGTCGCGCTGGAGCTTCTCCGCCTGTACGGCCATCTGGGCATAGCGATCCTCGCCCTGGCTTTGGTTCTCGAGCTCGGGAACGACCTGCACGACGTTGCCGCGCTTGCCCTTCTTGCCGCCACGCTCGCCCTTCTTGCCGCCGCGCTCGGAGCGCTCGGGCTTGGGCTTGTTGGCCTGCTCGGCCTTCTGCGCCTCTATGCGCTGCTTCTCAGACTCGATCTGGGAAAGCAGCGAGCTGAAGTTGGAAGATTTCTTGGGCGTGAGCACGGGGGCCGGACCCTTGTGCTGCGTCGCCGACTTGGAAGACTTCCTCCCGCGGGAGCGAAGCGCTTCCTCGACCGCCTGCTTCTTGGCGACTTCGGCCGCCATCTTCGCAGCGCGGGCCTTGGCGCGAGCCTCGGCCTTCTCGCGCGCGACGCGCTCCTTCTCAGACTCGATCTGGCTTGCAAGGCCCTCGAAGCCGCTGCTCACGGGTGCCTTCTTAGGCGTATGCTTCGGCTGCTCGGAGCGAGTCTCGCCCTTGGGTGCACCGCCCTCGCGGCGAGCGCGCTCGGCTTCGCGAAGCGCGCGCTCCTTCTCGACAGCAGCGCGGCGGTTGGCCTCTTCCTCGGCCTTCTTGCGCTCTTCTTGCGCCTTCTCCTCGGCAAGCTGCTTTGCTTCCTCCGCATCGATCTTGCCAGCGCGCTGCTTGATTTCAGGAGACAGATTCTTCCGAATCTTATCGACGTAGGCATCGGCAAGCATGCTCGCATGGCTTTTCGCCGGTATCTTCATCTCGTGCAACCGGTCGAGCAATTCCTTGCTCGTCATATCGAATTCTTTCGCCAATTCATGTACTCGCATGCTGGCCATGTACCACTCCTCTTATTCTCTTCCGACGCAACGGCTCGTGTCGCGAGACATCTCGCCGGCGATGCGCTCTAAATCCTGCTCACCGAGCTTCGTGCGAAGCGCTCGGTCAAGTTTACCCGCCTTGCGTGCAGCGGCAAAGCACTCCGCGGAGCATACGTAGGCACCGCGTCCGGGAGCTCGACCCGAAGGATCGAAGGACACGACGCCCAAAGGCGAGCGAACGATGCGCAGAAGCGCGCGCTTCGTGTCGGTCGCACCGCAGGCAACGCAGGTACGCTGCTTTTTCTTTGCCGGTGTCGTCTGGTCCATTGTACGCTCCCGCAATCCCCGCGCGCTTAGAGCGCGTCTTCCATTTCGGCGTGAATACCGCAGAAACGGCTGTTGGGTCGTGCATGGTTGCGGCAACGGTTGCCGTCTTCGTCCTCGAAGGCGCACAAGCCCTCTTCATCGTCTTCGATCTCGTCTTCGTCAATGAGAATGTTCTCGTTGCGAAGCGGCGCTCCGGCGAAGCTCGCGCTCTTGATGTCGATGTGCCAGCCAGTCAGACGCGCCGCGAGGCGGGCGTTCTGACCCTCCTTGCCGATGGCGAGGGAAAGCTGATCGTCGGGAACGACGACGGTCGCGTAGTTGTTCTCCTCGTCGATGATGACCTTCGTCACCTTCGCAGGGGAAAGCGCGTTGGCCACATAGACCGCCGGGTCCTCGTTCCACTGGATGACGTCGACGCGCTCGTTGCGCAGCTCCTCGACGACCATGCGCACGCGGCTGCCCTTCGGGCCGACGCAGGCTCCGACCGGGTCGAGGTTGCGCTCGCGGGAGGCGACGGCGACCTTGGAGCGGGCACCGGGCTCGCGGGCGATCGACTTGATCTCGACCACGCCGTCATAGATTTCCGGGACCTCGATCTCGAAGAGGCGGCGGATAAGGTCGGGGTGGGTGCGGGACACGATGATGGACGGGCGCGCCTGGTCACCACGCGCCTTGGGAAGGTCACTCGCGGGGTCACGCACGTCGATGATCAGCACCTTCAGGCGCTGGTTGTGGCGATAATGCTCGTTGTTCGGACGCTCGTTGCGCTCATTGGGAAAACGCTTCAGGTCGTAGTGCGGAAGCTCAGCCTCGACGCCGTCGCGAATCTTGATGATGGTGAAATCGGGAGTTCCCTGAAGCACGGTGCCCGTCACGAGATCGCCCACGCGGCGCGAGAACTCCTGGTAGATAGACTGACGACCCGCTTCGCGAACAATCGTGGAGATGACGCTCTTGGCGTTTTGCGCGGCGATACGGCTCACGTCGTCGGGGGTCACATCGCGCTCGGTGAACTCGGCATACTCGCCGGTCTCGGGATCGGGCTCGCCAACGGGAACAAGCTCGTAAACATAGATCTTGCCCGTCTGACGGTCGATCGTGACGCGCGCGTCCCATTCAAGGTCGAGAATATGCTGATAGCTTTTAGCGAGCGATGCCTCCAAGCGCTCAATCAGGTAGAACTCGTCAATCTTGCGTTCATGAGCGAGAGCCTGAAGCGCTTCGATCAGTTCAGAGTTAGCCACGTCCAGTCGCTTCCTTTCTTAGCTGAAGTCAACGGCGCCCACCACGTGAGCGCGCTTGATGAGCGAATAACCAATAGCGATGCGCGAGCCGTCAACCTCGACGATCACGTCATCGCCTTCCATACCTTCAAGCGTGCCCGTAAACGAGCTGCGTCCATCGATAGGAGACGACGTCTTCACCACAACCTGCTCGCCGGCAAAACGGGCGAAGTGCTCCTTCGTGCGAAGGGGCCTGTCGATTCCGGGAGAAGAAACCTCGAGCATGTAGGCTCCCGGGAACGGGTCGATCTCGTCCATGATGCGGTTGATCCACACCTGGGCGCTTGCGAGCTCGTCGAAGCTCACGCCCTCCTCGGTGTCAATGAAGACGCGAATCGTCGGGGCCTTCTTCGACCCCATGATCTCGAGCGTCACGATTTCGACCCCGCTGGCAGCGGCCGTCGGCTCGAGCGCATCGAGCAGTTTCTGTTCTTTGGCGGTGAGCATGTCGCCTCCTTCCTTCAACGCTTTCGCTGCACGCTTCATTGCCCAGCGGCTTTTTCGCCCTAACATACAAAGAAAGCGGGCAAGGCCCACTTTCTCAAATAAGCGAAAGTATGATGCGCGCCGCTGCGCACAGTAGTTATTTTATACCACAGAAACGGCGCCTCTGGCTAGCGTCATCCCCCGCACCGCGCAAGTTCGCCACAATCTGGGCGGCAAACGGTGCCGAACGCTTAAGCCTCGCGGCCCCACATGCGCACCTCGGGTTCGAGGGCGACCCCCGACGACTCGAGCACGCGACGCTGCACCTCGGCGATGAGCGCTTGCACGTCGGCCGACGTCGCATCACCCGCGTTCACGACGAAGCCGGTGTGCTTGGTGGAAACCTGGGCGCCTCCGATAGAAAGCCCCTTAAGCCCCGCCTGATCGATGAGCGCTGCAGCAAAATGGCCCTCCGGGCGCTTGAAAGTGCTTCCCGCAGAAGGCATGTCAATCGGCTGCTTCGCCTCGCGCTTGGCGGTAAGCTCGTCCATTCGCGCCCTGATGTCAGCGGAATCTGCCGGCGTAAGCTCGAGCGTTGCTGCGACCACGACGTAGCGCGCAGCGTCGAACATGCTGTGGCGGTACGACCACTCGGCCTCCTCGCGGGGCACCTCGACGATGCGCCCCTCGGGAGTCACGCACGTGACGCACGCGCACACCTGCGAGAACTCGCCGTCGTAGGCGCCTGCGTTCATGATGGCCGCGCCCCCGACGGTGCCGGGGATGCCGCAGGCGAACTCGTAGCCCGAAAGCCCTGCGGCGCATGCCGCCTCGGCGACCGCTGCGTTTGTAGCACCCGCGCCCGCAACGATTCGCGTGCCGTCCACACGAATCGCTGAGAGGTTGTCGCGAACCTCGATCACCACGCCCTCGACCCCTTCGTCGGAAACGAGCAGGTCGCTTCCACAGCCGATGACGCGCCAGGACACGCCCGCCTGCTCGCAGGCGCACACGACCTGGGACACCTCTTCAACGCTGCGCGGTGACACGAAAGCGTCGGCGGGTCCGCCGATCTTGAAGGTTGTGTGCGGCGCAAGAGGCTCTAAGGGGCGCACATTCTCCTCGCCGACGATTGCGGCAAGCGAGCCGAGCAGCGATTTGTCCATTTGCGCGTCCTTTCCGTTGTGACCGATGCGGCGCTGGAGCGCCCGCTAAAAGGGCGACGTCCGACAAGAGCGCCGCCCAAGACTAGAGTAAATGATAAGAAACCGGAAGGCTACTTCTGCTGGTGCTCCCGCTTGTCGTTGAGCAGGCGGTTCAAGGCGTTCACGTACGCGCGGGCGGAGGACACGACGATGTCGTTGTCGGCGCCACGACCCGTGTACACTTCCCCATCAGGTGCGGTGACGCGGATGGTTACCTCGCCGAGCGCATCGATACCGCGGGTCACGGACTGCACCGAGAACTCGGTCAGGTCGTTTTCAACCTGCACGATCTTGTTGACGGCCTTGTACATCGCGTCGATCGGGCCGGTACCGAAATCGCATGCGGTGACGACCTGGTCAGCCTGGTTGCGCAGCGTGACGGTCGCTGTCGGAATCATGTCGGTGCCGCAGGAAATCTGCACGCCCTCGAGCTGGAAGATGGCGCTCACCTGACGGTCGCGCTCGTGGATGAGGCTCTCGAGGTCCTCGTCATAGACTTCCTTCTTCTTGTCAGCAAGGTTCAAGAAGTCCTCATAGATCTTGTCGAGCGCGTCGCCCTCGAACTCGTAGCCGAGCTCCTCGAGGCGATGTTTCAATGCCGCGTGCCCACTGCGTGCGGTAAGGACGATCTGGCTCTGGCCTGCTCCGACGTCTGCCGGGTCGATGATCTCGTAGGTGTCGCGCTTCTTAAGCACGCCGTCTTGATGGATGCCAGAGGAGTGAGCAAACGCGTTGGCGCCGACGATTGCCTTGTTCGCCTGCACGCTCATGCCGGTGATGGAGGAGACGAGGCGACTTGCCTTGGTGAACTCCTTCGAGTTGATGTCGGTATGGGCGTTGAGCTCCTCACCGTGCATGCGGATGCCCATGACGACTTCCTCGAGCGCCGTGTTGCCCGCACGCTCGCCGAGGCCGTTTATCGTGCACTCGATCTGGGTCGCACCGTTCTTCACGCCCTCGAGCGCAAGCGCGGTCGCCATGCCGAGGTCGTTGTGGCAGTGAACCGACACAGTGACGTTCTCAATGCCGCGCACGTTCTCCATGAGATACGCGATACGACGGCCGAACTCGGCGGGAAGGGAGTAGCCCGTGGTATCGGGGATGTTGACGACGGTCGCGCCCGCATCGACGACGCGTTGGATGACCTTCACGAGGAAATCGTAGTCGGAGCGACCGGCGTCCTCGGCGTAAAACTGCACGTCGTTCATGTATTTCTTGGCATAGCGCACGCAGTGCTCCGCACGCTCGAGGCACTGGTCCTCGGTGATGCGCAGCTTATCGTGCAAATGACTCGGGCTCACGCCGAGACCGGTGTGGATGCGCGGACGCTTGGCGTACTTGAGCGCTTCTGCTGCACGGTCGATGTCCTTCTCGACAGCTCGCGTGAGGCCGACGACCGTCGCGTTGTCGCCGGCGAGCTCGGCAATGCGGCGAACGCTTTCGAAGTCACCAGGACTTGAGATGGGGAAACCGGCCTCGATGACGTCGACCTTCATACGTAGTAGCTGACGCGCGACCACCAGTTTTTCTTCCGTGTTCATGGAGGCGCCGGGAGATTGCTCGCCGTCGCGCAATGTGGTGTCAAAGATGTCGATCTTGCGCGTCATTTCGTTGTTCCTTTCTAAAACACTTGCGGCCTTATACCGCGGCGAACATTCTAGCGCAGGCGCTGTGCATCGAAGAAAAGAAGGGCCGCTGCCCTCGGGTTTCACCCGAAATCGGCAACGACCCTCCACATTTTCCCCGAAGTTACGGCGCTCTACTCCCCTAATCGAACAGGCTCCTCATGTCCGTATCCTTCATGGGAGCGCCAGCCGAGGGAAGGCTTTGGGCGCGGAACTTCTCGAGCGACGCTTCCCCGCCCAAGAATTCCTCCGCCTTGCCGACCATGGCCACCGTGCGGCTCCCCTTGACGGTGAGCGCCTGCACACCCTGCGTGCTGTTGGTGGTCTTAGTCCGCAAAAGCGAGGTATTGAAGTTGACGAGGCGATGGTCGCTCGACACGAGCGCAAGGTCGCGGTCCTCCTTCAGCACCTGGGCGTAGAGCAGCTTGGCTCCGCCGTAAATCGCGTTCTTTAAGCGCTTACGGTTCGTCTTGGTGGCGTACCCGGACAGCGCGACGCGCGCGACACGGCCGTTCTCGAAGACGAACAGCGCGTCAGCCTTGTAGTCTTCGGGATCGATGACCCAGGTCACAACCTCACCGTCGTCCATCTCCAGATCGGTGGGCAGATACGACCCCAGCTGCGCCGACTTGGTGTCCTCAAACGCAGCGACCTTACACTTGTAGACCTGGCAGTGGTTAGTGAACACGAGCAGGTCGTGAGTGTTGGAGGAGTCGAACTCGATGAAGGGCTCGTCGCCGTCCTTGTACTTCAGCGTCGCGGCCTTGCGCAGCACGCGGTCGGTCATCTTCTTCAGGTAGCCGTCGCGCGAGAGCATCATGGTGACGGGATATTCCTCAACCTCGGGCTCAAGGTTCACTTCGACGATCTCGGAAGGCTCGACGAGGCCGGTCTTGCGCGGCATGACGTACTTCTTGTTCACCGTGGCCAGCTCGTCATGGATGACATCCTTGATTCTCTCCTCACTGGCGAGGATATCGTTGAGCTCGGCGATGTCGCCCTCGAGCTTCTCGATGTCCCGCGTGCGGTTCATGATGTATTCCTCGTTGATGTTGCGCAGTTTGATTTCCGCCACAAACTCGGCCTGGACCTGATCAATCCCAAAGCCTTTCATAAGGTTGGGGACAACGTCGGCTTCAAGCTTCGTGCCGCGAATGATTGCGATGGCCTTGTCGATGTCGAGCAGGATCGCCTCGAGGCCGTGCAGCAGATGCAGGCGGTCGGTCTTCTTCGCCAGATCGAAGTTCATGCGGCGACGAGTCGACTCGACGCGCCACGCGACCCACTCGCGCAGGATCTCACGCACACCCATGACGCGTGGATAGCCGTCGACAAGCACATTGAAGTTGCACGCGAAGGAATCCTGCAGCGTGGTGGAGCGGAACAGCTTCGCCATGAGCTGCTCAGGATCGACTCCCCTTTTCAGGTCGATCGCGATGCGGAGGCCGGAAAGGTCGGTCTCGTCGCGGATGTCGGCGATCTCGCGCACCTTGCCCTCCTTGGAAAGCTTCACGATGCGCTCGATGATGACGTCGGTCTTGGTCGTGTACGGTATTTCGTACACCTCGATGATGCGCTCGTCGGGCAGGTAGCGCCAGCGCGAGCGAATCTGGAAGCTGCCGGTGCCCGTATTGACGATGCGCTCCATCTCCTCGCGGCGGTAGATGATCTCGCCGCCGGTGGAGAAGTCGGGCGCGGGCATGTATTCCAGCAGGTCGCAGTCGGGATCGCGAAGGAAGTGCATGGTCGCCGTGCACACTTCGTTTAAGTTGAACCCGCAGATGTCGGACGCCATCGCGACACCGATGCCCTTGTTGGCAGACACAAGGATGTTGGGGAACGTGGTGGGCAGAAGGCGCGGCTCCTTCATGGCACCGTCGTAGCTGTCGACAAAGTCGACAGGGTCCTTATCGATGTCCTTGAAGATCTCGGCGCAGATCGGCGAGAGCTTGGCTTCGGTGTAGCGCGAGGCCGCATAGCTCAGATCGCCCGAATAATACTTGCCGAAGTTGCCCTTGGACTCGACGAACGGAGCGAGAAGCGCCTCATTTCCCGTTGCCAAGCGCACCATGGTCTCGTAGATGGCGGCATCGCCGTGCGGGTTGAGCTTCATCGTCTGGCCGACGATGTTCGCGCTCTTCTGGCGCGCGCCGTTCAAAAGGCCCATCTTGTACATAGTGTAGAGCAGCTTGCGATGCGAGGGCTTGAAGCCGTCGATTTCCGGGAATGCGCGCGACACGTTGGTGCTCATGGCGTAGGGCATGTAGTTCTGCTCGAGCGTCTGCGTGATGGGCTGCTCGGTAACCTCGGAGTGCAGGCCTATCACGTTGGGATTGTCCACATGCTTTTTCTTCGGTGCGGTTTTGGTCTTCTTCTTTGCCACGGTCTCCCCTTGGTGCGTGTATCGTGCTCCTCTATCGAACCGCAGGGCGGTTCGGGTGGTTTTCAAACGGCGTTACTGCAGGTCAAGCTGGTCGAGGTATTCCTTGCCGTGCTCGGCGATATGCCGTTTTCGGCCTTCATCATCGTTTCCGAGCAGAAGGTTGAACATGCTCTCCATGATGGTAACGTCCTCAGGCTCCACCTTGATCAAGCGGCGCGTTTCGGGATTCATGGTGGTGAGCCACATCATGTCGGGGTCGTTCTCGCCAAGACCCTTCGAGCGGTTAATCGAGCACTTCTGGTCGCCGATTTCCTTCAGAATGTTGTTCTTCTCGAACTCGGTGTAGGCGAAGTAGGTCTTCTCCTTGCAGTTGATCTCGTAGAGCGGCGACTCGGCGATGTAGACAAAGCCCTCGTCGATAAGCGTCGGCACGAGCCGATAGAGCATCGTGAGGATAAGCGTGCGGATGTGGTAGCCGTCGACGTCGGCGTCCGTGCAGATAATGACCTTGCTCCAGTTGAGGTTTTCCAAATCGAAGGTGCCAAGGTTCTTCATGCGCTTGTCCTTGACCTCAACGCCGCAGCCTAAAACGCGCAGCAGATCCATGATGATGTCGGACTTGAAGATGCGCGGGTAGTCTTCCTTGAGGCAGTTCAAGATCTTGCCTCGAACAGGCATGACGCCCTGGAACTCGGCATCACGCGAGGTGCGGATGGCGCCCGCCGCCGAGTCGCCCTCTACGATGTAGATCTCGCGGCGGGCCTTGTCCTTCGAGCGGCAGTCGATGAACTTCTGCACGCGATTGGCCATGTCGGTCTTCTGCTGCAGGTTGGTCTTGATGCTCTGACGGGTTTTCTCCGCGTTCTCGCGCGAGCGCTTGTTGATGAGCACCTGATCGACGATCTTGCCCGCAGCGTCTTTGTTCTCGATGAGATAGGTCGTGAGACGCTCTTTGAAAAACGCCGTCATGGCCTGCTGGATAAAGCGGTTGTTGATGGCCTTCTTCGTCTGGTTCTCATAGGACGTCTGCGTCGAGAAGCAGTTCGTCACGAGCACGAGGCAGTCCTGCACGTCCTGCCATTTGATAGCAGACTCGTTTTTGGTGTACTTGTCCTGCGACTTGATATAGGCATCAAGTGCGCTGGTCAGTGCGCTGCGAGCGGCCTTTTCGGGCGAACCGCCGTTTTCGAGCCACGATGAGTTGTGGTAGTACTCCTGCATCTGGAAGGTACGGGAGAAGCACAGGCACGCAGTGATCTTGACGTTGTAGTCGGGCAGGTCCTCGCGATCGCGGCCGCGGCGGTCTGCTTGGATGAAGAAGGGCTCGGTCAGATATTCGGAGCCTACCTTTTCGAGAACGTAGTCCTCGATGCCCTTGGGATAGCAGAAGTCTTCTTCCGTGAAACCCTCAGGTCCCTCGAGGCGCAGACGGAAGGTGACGTTGGCGTTGACGACCGCCTGACGGCGCATGGTCTCGCGATACCACTCGACAGGGATGTCGATAGAGGTGAAAACCTCGAGGTCGGGACGCCATTTGATGGTGGTACCCGTTCGCTTCTCGCTGGAAGGCTCAACTTCGAGCGCCTTTTTCTTGGCGCCGACGACCTTGCCCTTCTTGAAATGCAAAGAGTACTTGTTGCCGTCGCGCCATACGGTGACGTCCATGTATTCAGAGGCGTACTGCGTAGCGCACGAGCCCAAGCCGTTGGTGCCGAGCGAGAAGTCGTAGTCGCCACCCTGATTGTTGTTGTACTTGCCGCCTGCGTACAGCTCGCAGAAGACGAGTTCCCAGTTGAAGCGCT
>OIXV01000056.1_pt1 | contig 106188 bp, 94 predicted proteins | sample 1587771 | NCBI WGS metagenome assembly OIXV01 (sample SAMEA3888893, study PRJEB22519) | human gut metagenome | biome: human gut; feature: human-associated habitat; material: faeces | place: Denmark | collected 2010
GCGCTCCGTCAATGCCTCGATCGCGGCGGGCACGGTCTTGAAGTCCATGTCGGCGACCCAAAGCGGCAACTCATCAGCGGCGTGACCGCGGCGGCTCCACGCGTCCCACTTCAAGCTGCCCGTGCCACGGCGCTCGATGATCGTCTCGAAATCGTATTTCGTCATGCGGATGCTCCATTCACTGTCGCACACAAGGCCGCACCCGAGCGCACCTGTCCCGGGCAAAACACGCAACCTTGGTGATTTATCCTCCCTCGATAAGGTTACCCTATCGCCTGCTCCAAGTCGGCGATAAGGTCCTCCGCGTTTTCGAGGCCAACCGGAAGGCGCAGCAGGCGCTCGTCGATTCCCAACTTGTCGAGCATCGGCCCCGGAATCGAGCCATGAGTCTGCACAAGCGGATACGTCACGAGGCTCTCCGTGCCACCAAGGCTCTCTGCGAAGAGAACGAGCCGCACGCGCTCGTGCACCGCCAGCGCGCGTTCGTGCGTGTCGACCTTGAAGGAGACCATCGCGCCGAAGCCTGAGGCCTGCCGGCAGGACAGCCCGTAGTCCGGGTGATCGGGGTCGCCCAGTTGGTATAATTTGGTACAGATGCGTATGCAAGTGTCGTCTCGAAGTCTGGGAAGGAAATCCCTGAAGAGATAGCGCTCGACGCTGCGCGGAAGGCGGGCGGGCATCCATACATGATCCAACTCGTCGGGTATTACATGTGGCGTGCCGCCGAGCGGCGCGGATCGCGCATTATCGAGAGCTGCAACGTTTCAACTGGGGAATCCGACGCCCTTCTCGCCTTTTACGAGGCGATATACGCGCCATTGTATTATGGTCTCCGCAGTCCGCAGCGTTTCTTCATAGAGGCGCTGCTGCTCGTCCCGAATAGCGTCGCGCTGCTCGACGAGCTCGTCGTAGGGCTGTTTCAGCTCGTCGTACTTCTTCTGGGCGGCTTCAAGATTAGAGGCGTCGACGCCCTGCGCCGCCTCCTCGGCATCGGCTTTCTCCTTTACTTCCCCAGCACCTTCTTCGTGCGGTTGATAAGCCCACCTTCCTCGATGATCTCGCGGATGAACGGCGGGAACGGCTGCGCCTTGAAAGTCTCGCCCGTCGTGGTATTCGTGATGACGCCCGCATCGGCGTCGACGTCCACGACGTCTCCCTGCTTGATAGCGTCAACGGCCTCGGGGCATTCCATGATGGCGAGGCCGGTGTTGATCGAGTTGCGGTAAAAGATGCGCGCGAAGCTCTTCGCGATGACCACATCCACACCCGCCGCCTTGATGGCGATCGGCGCATGCTCGCGCGAGCTGCCGCAGCCAAAGTTCTCCTCAGCCACGATGATATCGCCCTTCTTGACCTTCTTCACGAAGTCGGCGTCAAGGTCTTCCAGGCAATGCTGCGCGAGCCATTCGGGCTCGGAGGAATTCAGGTAGCGGGCCGGAATGATGACGTCGGTGTCGATGTCGCGCCCGTAACGATGCGCGGTACCCTTGAAATGCATGAGTGGAACCTTCCCTTCCCGTTAGTCCAAATCTTCCGGCAGACCGATATGGCCCAGAACGGCGCTTGCCGCGGCAACAGCCGGCGAGGAGAGGTACACCTCGCTCGTCGGGTCGCCCATGCGGCCGACGAAGTTGCGGTTGCTTGTGGAAATCGAACGCTCACCTGCGGCGAGGATGCCCATATAGCCACCCAGACACGGGCCGCACGTCGGAGTGGACACCGCGCAGTTGGCGTCGAGGAAGATGTCCATGAGCCCCTCGGCGATGCACTGCTTGTACACCTGCTGCGTGGCGGGAATCACGATGCAGCGCACGTCGGGGTGAACCTTGCGACCCTTGAGGACAGCCGCGGCCTGGCGCATGTCTTCCAGGCGGCCGTTCGTGCAGCTGCCGATGACGGACTGGTCGATCTTCACGTCGCGAGCCTCAGCGACCGGGCGCGTGTTCGACGGCAGATGCGGGAACGCGACCGTCGGCGGAATATCGGACGCCTTGATCTCGTACACCTTCGCGTACTTCGCGTCGGGGTCGGAATGATACTCGGTGTAGGGGCGCTCAGTGCGGCCGTCCATGTAGGCGCGCGTGATGTCGTCGACCTCGATAAGGCCCGCCTTGCCGCCAGCTTCAATCGCCATGTTGGAAATGGAGAGGCGCTGATCCATCGACAAACCGCGGATGGCGCTGCCCGCGAACTCCATCGCCTTGTACAGCGCGCCGTCGACGCCGATCATGCCGATGATGTAGAGGATGATGTCCTTGCCGGTGACGCCCGGGTTAAGCTCGCCGTCGATCTTGAAGAGCAGCGTCTCGGGCACCTTGAACCACGCCTTACCGGTGGCATAGCCGACCGCAGCATCAGTGGAGCCCACGCCCGTGGAGAACGCGCCGAGCGCACCGTAGGTGCAGGTGTGGGAGTCGGCGCCGATGATGAGGTCGCCCGCGCCCACGACGCCCTGCTCGGGCAGAAGCGCGTGCTCAACACCCATGCAGCCGACTTCGTAATAGTGCGTGATGCCCTGCTCACGGGCGAATTCGCGCACCTGCTTGGCCTGCTCGGCGCTTTTGATGTCCTTGTTGGGAACGTAGTGGTCGGACACCAGGGCGATCTTAGTCGGATCGAACACCTTCTCGACACCGATCTTCTTGAAGTTCTTGATCGCGATGGGCGACGTGATGTCGTTGGAAAGCACGAGGTCGAGATCGCATTCGATCAGCTGCCCCGGCTCCACTTCATCGAGATGCGCATGGGCGGCCAGTATCTTTTCCGCCATGGTCATGGGACGTGCCATGTTGACTCCCTCTTTCGTGCAGTTGAACCGTCTGTAAAACCCGCACATTGTAGCACTCCCGCCAGGTCACGAAGTTCATCCGCACGTAAGATGCAAAATGCCGCACGACGGGGAATGCGTCGCGAGAAATCGAGACCTGGGAAGGCGTATGACGTATGGCGTATGGCGAAGAGCGAATGGCTGAGCCGCCCATCTATCGTTTCCGGCACAGTCGCTCCTCCGCAGCAGCATCCTGCGGCAAGGACGAAAGCGAAGTGCCGATTTACCTGCTCAATCGGTACGTATTCGGACCTTGTCGACCATCGGGAAGAAGGTTCTCCTCCACCTCGATGTAGCCCTCGTTGCTCAGGCGGGTGATCGCACGGTCAACCGTCTTCGTGCTACTGCGAAGATGCTCAGCAAGCTGGCGCTTCGATTCGCTCGTCCCATCTCGACCGATGGTTCGAAAGGCGATATAGCCGAGCAAACGCTCCTGCATTGGGGTGAGATGCTCGCGCTGCTCCTCCGCGGGCGCTTCTTCCTTTGAAACCATAGTGCCCCTTTTCTTCTGCTGCCCACCAAGAAAGCGAAGGGCAAACGTCAAGAGAGTCGCCGGCTCGAGCTAAACCAATCGAGCAGCACTTCGCTCCTAGGCGCTTGCGACGAGAAGCGTCGGGTGCGCCAAAAAGCAACGCTCCTTGTTTGCCGATGCCCTCGTAGCAAGAGTTCCCAGTACCTACACAACTGTCAGGCATTATGTCATGTCGAACGTCGACATGACAAGAGAAATCCCCTAAAATACGGTAGATTTTAGGTTTTAGTTGAAGCCCCAGGTGAAAGCGGCTTGAGTTCACGACTCACCAAGGGTGTCGCACGCCTTGCATACAGCGCGCCCATATAGCACGAAAGCCGCGCTCGGGCGGCTCTCGTTCAGCTTCTTCGATTATTTCACGAAAACCCGTGCGGGGCGCCACGGCCCCTCCCGCAGACGCGCTGCAAGCGATGCTTAGGCGGAGCGCTCGCTTTGGGAAAGCGCGGTGCACAAAGCGTCGAGCAAGGTAATCGCGAAATGCTGGGCGCTGCGGCCCTCGCCCGCGTCTTCCCAAACACGGCCGGGGAGCTCAATAGCGATGCGGCGCGGAGTCGCCTTGCGAGCTGCGGCGATGGCCTGCTCCAAGCGAAGCGGCAGCGTGGCCTCGTCCTCGTAGCTCACACGCGGTATCTTCCGCACGGCCTCCTCCTCGGGAAGCACGATGTGTACCAGCAGCATCGATTCGTCAGGCGCAACAAGAAGCGAGTCCGCGGAGAGAATCTTCGACTGCGGGTTCGTAGCAAGCGAGAGGTTCGACATGCGCGACGCAACGCTGCGGGCGAACTCCTCGGTGCCAAACAGGCACAGCGCGTTCCGCTCGAGCACTCCCGCCGCACGCGCGAATCCGAGATGCACGATTTCATGGATGGCCGCCTTGCCAACCCATGAATGGTGCAGGTTCTGGATCGCGGCATACGTGTACGCGCCCGCGATGCCGTCGGAAGGAAGGCCCAGGTTGAGCTGGAACTTGCGCAGAGCGTCTTCGGTATGGGCGCCGAAGATGCCGTCGATCACGCCGCAAGCGAATCCCAGCGCGGAAAGCACCTGCTGAAGTTCGCGCACGTCGCGACCGTGAAAGTACGGCATGCGCAGGTAGAGCGTGCGATCGCCCAGAGAGAATGTCGCGTCGACGAGCGCCGACCACACCTTCTCGTCGACCTCTTCGGCCGCAGGAAGGCCCGACTTCACGCAGAAGGCGCGCACCGCGGCAACCGTCGCGTCGTCGAAGACGCCGCTCACGGCGCCTTCCTCAAGGCAATCGGCAGCGACGAGGCGCTGCTGCACGTCCTCGACCGCCGGCCCTTTGTCGTTTCGTTTGATCCTATCCATGAGAACCGCCTACTTCAATCTGTTGACGAACCAATCAGCCATGGAGATGAGCAGCTTCAGCGAATCGGACGGCTCGACAAGGTCGACCAGGCGATTCTTGGCGATGCTCGTAAGGTTTTCCGCGTAGGTGCGCGCATACTCGATGGATCCGGACTCGACCATAATATCGACCGCCTCGGCGAGAACGGCAGAATCCTTCTCCTTCGAGGAGAGGATCTCGATCAGGCGCTCGCGCTTCGGGGAGTTCTGCAGCGCATGGACGACCATGAGCGTGCGCTTGCCCTCGGTGATGTCGCTGCGGAAATCCTTCTTGGTGGATTCCTCGCTGCCGATAAGGTTCAGCAAATCGTCTTGAATCTGGAAAGCGAGCCCCGTGTCGAGGCCGTAAGAGCGCAGCGCCTCGATTTGCTGCTCGGTGCCGCCGCCCACGATGGCGCCGATCGCTAAGGGCACCGCGCCCGAATAGTGCGCGGTCTTATGCGTCGCCATGACCAGGTAGTCCTCGGGCGTGATGTCGTAGCGACCGTCGCGCGCCCATCCGATATCGAGCGCCTGGCCCTCGATCGTGCGGCGCGTCATTTCGATCAGCTCGCTGACCACGCGCACCTTCACCGCGTCGCTCAACAGCGGGTCGTTGATTACCGTACCGTTGACCAGGGACAGCGCAAGGTCTCCCATATTGATGGCAAGCCCTATGCCCTCGGTAAGGTGCAGGCAGGGCTCGCCACGGCGCAACTCGGCCTCGTCGGCGATGTCATCGTGAATGAGTGCCGCCGTGTGGAAGTGTTCAATAGCCGCCGCAGCGCTCGTAGCGAGCTCCATGTTCCCGCCAACCGCGCGGCATGCCGCGAAGCAGATGAGCGGACGGTGGCGCTTGCCGCCGTTTTCGCTATAGCGCTTCAGGGGATCGTAGAGATAGCGATCCATATCGGGATGCGAGCCCGACGGAATGAAGGCGTTGAGGATGTCCCCAATTTTGGACGCGTAACAGCTCAGGTACTCCTCGAAAGAGGTGGGGGGCTGCTCGGTCAATGCGATGATGTCGTTGATGGTTTCCATGCGGTCGGTAAATCGCCTGTCTTCATAGATCGAACGTTTCCAGAAGCAAGAATCTGGTAGGGGCGGTGGGACTCGAACCCACAAGCCTTGCGGCGGCGGATTTTAAGTCCGCTGCGTATGCCAATTCCGCCACGCCCCCATGATTTGCTCGTGCAAATCCTATCACAAGCACGATTTTTCGCAGACCTCATGCGAGACTGCGAGCGTAATACCATGCAGAATGTCCGTTTCGCTCACCGTAAACGCATCAACGCCGGCAAAATCGAGCACTTCGAGCAGGATGAGAAGCCCCGCAACCATCACCGGCGCGCGCTTGGGGTCGAGCCCCACCACCTGTTTTCGCTCAGAAAGCGGCAAGGCGGCCAAGCGCTCGTACACCTCGAGCAGATCCTGCCGAGAAACCCGCGCCTTATGGACGCGTGAGGAATCGTAGGCCTCCATACGATCGCGAATGCTGACGACGGTCGTGGCCGTTCCCGCAACCGCAACGACGCGCTCGAGATCCGCCGCTTCTTTCGACTGCTCGGCAAACCAAGAGGCCATTTTCTCGTGAATCCACGCACGCGCCCGGGCAAGCTCTTCGGGCGCAGGCGGATCGCTTGCCAGGAACTTCTCGGTCACGCGGCGACACCCCACGTTGAAAGAGTGCGCGCAGACAGGCTCGACGCCCCCCATTCCCATAACGACCTCGGTCGAGCCGCCGCCCACGTCGACCACCATGAGGCGCTCGCGCAAAAAGTCGATCGAGGCGCCCGAGAACGACAGCGCGGCCTCGCGGGCCCCGGGGATAACGGAAAGCTCGATGCCCCGTTCGCGCAAGCGTGCCGCGAAGTCGGCGGCATTACGCGCATCGCGGGCGGCCGAAGTCGCCACCGCAACGGTACGGATTACCGGATGGTCGGGCGTTGAGAGAGAATCACGCACCGCGAGAAACCCGTCGATGGCGCGGACGACGCGCTCCATCGCTTCGGGCTTGAGCTCGCCCGTTGCGTCCACGCCTTCGCCAAGATTGGTGATGGCATATTCCCGCGTAAGCTCATGGAGTCCCGACTCGCCAACGTCAACGACGAGCATGCGGCACGTCACCGTCCCGATGTCGATCGCGGCATACCTCCCGCAGCGCATTACTTCTCCCCGAAGATCGGGTCGAGCAGCTTGGAATACCACGTCTCGGGAGCGGGAATGCTGCCGGGCACGATGCTCGCCGTGAACGTCGAGTCGCTATCGAGGTCAAGGCCGTATACAGTAACGGCGTTCTCGCCTTTCGAGACCCAGCCAAACTCCTGATGGGCGCGATCTTCCACGCCCGCATCGGTCGAAAGCGCGTCAACCGATGCCTGGATCGAGTCGTTGCGCTGCTCGATAGCAGCGTATTCCGCCTGAAGCTGGTCGCGCTCGCGCACGGAATGGTAGAGCTGCGCCGCAGAGGGGTAGAGGAACGACACGGTGAACACCAGGCAAAACGCCGTGACCGCGGCTGCGATGAACCAAGGCTTCCTCACGAGGCGCGCTGCGGGTTTTTGAGAATCACCGCCGCGGGTGCGTCGCGATGCGGACGATGATTCCTCGTTCTGCATGCGGGAGGAACGGCGATGCGCCGAGCCCATTTCCCCCTTGTACACCGCCGCACGCGAACCGCCTTCTCCAGACGCAGCGTCGCCGCTGCCGCCGTACTGGCGCGCGAACTTGCGATCAGCCTTGTCTTTCGCGTGCTTGCGCTTGAGCTTCTCGAAGCGGGAAAGCGTTTCGGGCTCGAGCTCCTCTTGCTCGACGCCTTCCTCGTCAAGGGAATCGTCCCAGGCAAGACGGCTGTCCGCATAAGCGTCTCGGGATTGCGCGGAATATGCGCGCCCGCCGATGGGCCCCCTATCGGAAGCGGAGCGTCGCGAATCGCGCGAGCGCGAGCGGACGTTGCGAGTCCCTTCGCCCGCATAGCGCGAGCGGACGTCGCGAACGTCGTCTTCGGAATAGCGCAAGCGCTCCGCTGCGCGAGCGGCATAGTCGGAGTCCCGACGCGTACGGGCAGCCGCATATGCCCCCGAGTGCTCGCGGGAGGAATATCCCGTTCGGGAAGAGCGCGCATCGCGCGTTGCATATCGAGAGGAATCGAGTGAGTGCGAGCGGTCGCCTTGTGCGCGCCGCGCCTTGTCAAACGAAAGGATTTTCGCCTGCTGTGTCAACGAATGGCCCCTTAGTGCATCGTGGTTTGATAAGAGTGTGTGTAATGCAAGAAGCTCTTCGCAGGATACCACACAAGCAAAGCGCCGGCACGTGGGAAAACGGCCGGCGCCTTGCAGTGTTTTGCCTTGCCCTCGACCCGTTGAACAGCCCAGATTCGTATCTAGGAAAAACGGGCAGCGGCGATAGGGCCCTTAAAGGTCAAGCTGCTTGATATAAGAATTCCATTTCTTGAAGGACTCGTCGCTGATGGCATGCTCCATCAGACACGCTTCCTCTTCGGCCGTGTCCTCAGGAATGCCCAAAACCTTGGTGAGGAACTTGTGCAGAAGCTCGTGGCGCTCGAGCACCGCCGCACCATAGCGATAGCCGTCTTCCGTCAGCGTGACGTCGCCGTAATAGGGCTGATCGGCGAAACCCTTTTCCTTCAGGGCGTTCATCGCCTTGTTGACAGAGGCCTTGGAAACCCCCAGTTTGTTCGCGATATCGACCGAGCGAACAGGATTCTCGGTCGTTCCACCCAGCATGACGATAGCCTCAAGATAATCCTCATGCGACATGGAGACTTTTTCCATTCTCATCCTCCAATCAGCGCCTTCCCCATGGTACCACAGTGAAGGCGGAAACGGGGAAGGTCTTAGCCACAGTTAACTTTAGTAATACCTGTAGTATGCCGCGCAGCTGCCTTCGCTCGACACCATGCAAGGCCCCACCGGGTTCTCCGGCGTGCAGACCGTACGGAACAGCGGGCACTCGTTGGGAGCTATGCGGGCCCGCAGCACGTCGCCGCAGCGGCATCCCTTCGGGTCGCGCGTCGGCTCCACATCGGGCTCGAAGCGACGAACCGCGTCGAAGTTGGCGAACTCATCGCGAATGCGATACCCCGAGCCGGGGATGTCGCCCAAGCCGCGCCACGTGGCCGTGCAGGTTTCGAACACCTCGTCGATCGCGGCGAGGGCCACGGGGTTTCCCTCGGGCATGACGCCGCGCGCGTACGCAATCTCGATTTCGGCACGACCCTCGTGCAGCTGCCGCACGAGCATGGCAATGCCCTGAAGCACGTCGACCGGCTCAAATCCGGTGATCACGCCGGGAATGCCGTATTTCTCCGCCAGGAAGCGGTACGGCTCGGCGCCGATGATGGTGCTCACATGACCGGGGAGGATGAGCGCGTCGAGCTCGAGCGTGGGGTCGCCCACGAGCAGCTCCAACGCGCCGGGCATGTTCTTGTGCGCCGCGAACACGGTGAAGTTGGAAAGCCCCATGGCCTTTGCGCGCTTGATGGCCATGGCCACAAGCGGCGTCGTCGTCTCGAAGCCAACGCCCACGAAAACGACCTCCCGTTCGGGATGAGCCTTGGCGAAGGCGAGCGCATCGAGGGGCGAGTAGACGATCTCGACCGAGCGGCCCGCGGCCTGTTCCGCAAGCAGGCTTGAGGTGGACCCGGGAACGCGCGTCATGTCGCCGAAGGTGGTGATAGTCACGTTCGGGATGCGCGCAAGCGCGATCACCGTGTCGATGTCGCGGTTGCAAGTGACACAAACGGGACACCCGGGACCCGACGCCAAACGCAGCCCCTCGGGCATCAAATCACGGATGCCGTTGCGAGCGATGGCCACGGTATGCGTGCCGCACACCTCCATGAGCGTCGCGTGCTCGGGCGCAAGGCGGTGGATGGTCTCAATGAGGCCGCGCGCGAGCTTCGGATCCTTAAAGGCCGAGAAGTCGATGTCGGCCGCATCCTCCAAGGCGCTCATACGGCAACATCCTCAAGCTGTTTAACCAGTTCAATTGTCTCTTTTGCATAATCGGCATCGACGACTTCGATGGCGAAGCCGGCGTGCACGAGCACGTAGTCGCCGACGTTTGCCTGCGGGGTGAGGTCAAGCGCAACCTCACGCGTGACGCCGAGAATCTCGGCCGTCGCCAGATTGTCCGATTTCTTTTCCGTGATCAACGCGGGTATTGCCAAACACATAGGCTCTCAGTCCTTTTACTCGTTGCGAGTTATCTCGTCTTGGGCACATGCTATCACAGCCTGGCCATAGGAGATACATCCGTCGTTGGGCGGCAACTCGCGATTGACGGCAACTGTGAAGCCCTCATCTTGCAAAGCCGCGAGCGCATGCTCGATTATGAAGCGGTTCATGAACACACCGCCCGAGAGCACCACCGTGGACACGCCGTAAACGCTGTACGCAAGCTTCGCCGCGTTCACGATGGCTTCCACAAAAGCACTGTGGAAGCGACGGGCGATGGTCGCTGCGGGGATGCTCGCCTGCATGTCATCGAGAAGCGCCTTGAAGGTGGGCGCCGCGTCGAAGAGCAGGACCGACGTATCTTGGGCGGTCGACTTCGGCGTCGCGGTGTTCTTCGTGATGGCGACCGAATAGCGGCTGTTGACGCCCGCCTCGTCGGTCGAACCGCCATCGGGAGATGCGACCGGCCCCAGGGCAGCCTCCAAGAGAACCGCCGCCTCGCTTTCGTAGGTCGGATGCTCGCATATCCCCAAGATGGCGCTCGCCGCGTCAAAAAGACGACCAACCGACGAGGTCATCGGCGTGTTTAGGCCGCGCTCGATCATCTGGTCGCAAAGGTCAGCCTGCTCGCCGAGCGCGCCGAGTACCCGCTTTGCCGCCGGGTGCTCGAGCAAATCGAACTCCCACAGGACGCCGTACGCCATGCGCAAGGGATTCTTCACACAGGCAGCGCCACCCGGCATGGGGACATAAGCGAAGTTCGCGAACCGCTCATAGGCCTGCGCGTTTGCAAGCAGCACTTCCCCGCCCCAGATAGAACCGTCCGCACCGAACCCCGTTCCGTCGAAGGCGATTCCGCACACTGCGCCCGAAAGGCCGTTCTCGCCTATGACCGAAGCGATGTGCGCATGGTGATGCTGCACCTCAACCAGTGGGATATCGAGCTTTCTCGCCTGCTCACGTGCCCATTTCGAAGCGAGGTACTCAGGGTGCGCATCGCAGGCAAGGCGCGTCGCGCGCAGCTCGAAGAGCTTCTCGAAGCGGCTTTTCGCATCGAGCCAGGCGTCGAACGCCTCGGCGTTTTCCAAATCGCCCACATGCTGGGAGACGAACGCCTCCGAACTGCGGACGAAAGCGAAGGTGCTTTTCTGCTCCGAGCCCGCCGCAAAGAGCACCGGGGCGACCGCCTCGGCGTCGGGGCCGGCGGTTTCGGAAGCGTCTTCGGTGCAGGCAGCAGTAGTCGTTTTGGAATCCGCGACAGTATCAGGGCTCGCGTCGGCAGCAGCCTCCGGATTGGCGCTCGCCCGCGCCAGCTTCAGCGGCACGGGCGCGAAACCGCGAGCGCGGCGGATCATCTGAACGGCAGCGCCCGCGGATCCCGCCGAGATGATGCGAACCACCGAATCGTCGTAGCGCGAAAGGATGGCGCGATCGTTGCCCAACACGGCGCACGCGATGCCGCCAAGTTTCCCGCGTGCCTCGGCATCGTCGGTGACGATTGGCTCATCGTGGATGTTTCCCGAGGTCATCACAAGCATCGGAGGTTCAGGAACGCCCATCTGCTCGAGGGCGCGGGCGAAATCGTGCAGCAAGAGGAGCTGCACCGGGGTGGCGGGGAGCATAACGCCCAGCTCGGGCAGCTTGTCGGCAAGGCCCGCGGCAAGCGCCACGCCCCGACGCTTCTTCAGCAGAACGATCGGACGCGCCGGATCGGAGAGGGCCTTCTCCTCCTCGGGCGTCACCTCGCAGACGCTGCGCGCCGCCTCGGCGTTCGCCATCATGACCGCGAACGGCTTGCCTCCGCGACGCTTTCCCTCGCGAAGCCGAGCGATTGCCTCTGCGTTGCGCGCGTCGCACACCAGATGGAACCCGCCGAGCCCCTTCACGGCCACGACTTGCCCGGCGCACAGCAGCTCGACCGCCCGCGCGATGAGGGCATCCGAGGTCTCGCGCGTTTTTCCCCAGGCGATGCGCCAGCCATCGGGAAGCTCATCGGAGGACACGTCCCCCGCCCCGCGCGTCGGGAAATCCTCGCCCGGCGTCGCCTCGCAGTCGGGGCGCCAGGCCAAAGAAAGGTGCGGGCCGCACTCGAAGCACGCGTCCGGCTGCGCGTGGAAGCGGCGGTCGAGCGGGTCGGCGTATTCGGCGGCGCAGCGCTCGCACATGGGGAAATCCTTCATAGACGTGCTCGCGCGATCGTAAGGCAGCGCATCGATAATGGTAAAGCGAGGCCCGCAATTGGTACAGTTGATAAACGGGTAGCGGAAGCGGCGGTCGTTCGGGTTGAACAGTTCCGCCGCGCAGTCGTCGCACGTGGCCAAGTCGGCAGACACGAGCGTGGTCTCCTGCACTGCGGCGTCGTCCGAGAAGCGAATCTCAAACGAGTCGAAGTCCTGAAGGGGCACTTCCTTAAGCTCGATTTCCTTCACCTGGGCCGCCGCTGGCGCATTCTCGGAAAGCTCGATCACGAACTCGTCGAGCAGGCGGCTCTCCCCTTCCGCATGGATGTTCACGCCGTCCGCCGCGTTCAAAACCCATCCGTTGATCAGGTATTTCTTCGCCATTCGGTAAACAAAGGGTCGAAACCCGACCCCTTGGACGATTCCCGTCACATGAATATCGAGCGCCTCGATCATGCTTCTCACCCTCAAAAACTTGACAATACTGAAAACCGCGCCCCTCTTGCGACGGGCGCGGCGCGAATCAGCAGGATCCTACAGCTCGGCCAGAATCTCGCGAATGACGGCAGCGAGCGCGCGCAGCGTCACTCCCGAGTTGTCGGGGAGATGCAGGTGCACGCACCGTCGACCGCGGCTCGCCAGTGTGAGTAAATCTCCCGACGCCTGCGCCTTTGCAAGCGCGCCCAGGCTTTCCGTCTCGCGTTTGAGCGGGATGTCCTTCAGCTCGTCGGCAGACAAGATGAGGAACACGCCGCAGTTCGGGCCGCCCTTTTGCAGCTGGCCGGTGGAGTGCAGGTAGCGCGGGCCCACTTCCAAACACGACGCGACGTGGCGCGATTCGCCCACCCCATGGCGGATGTCCTCGAGCGCCTCGCGACGCCCCTCGCCCGTGAACGGCAGAAACGCGTTCAGCGCGAAGAAATCGCCCGGCTGGATACTGCCGAGCAGCGCCCGCAGGACAGCTCGCACGTCGGTGCAGTCCTTAAAGCACGGGGCCAAGCGCACCTCGACCTCGCCCATGTGCACATCGCCGATGAAGTCCTGCACGAAATCGGGCTCGGGCTGGCCCTCGGCGAGGATCTTCAGGACCTCAGCCTTCGCCGACGCGACATCGGGCTGATCGAAGGGGCACACGCGCATGAGGTAGCCGCACATCGCGATGGCGTATTCCCACATCACGAAGTGCTCGGCAAGCTCGAGCGCGGAATCAATCTTGAAGTTCAGGCGCGGAATTGCCGGGTCGATATAGGCGAGGCTCATCTCGAAGTTCTTGCGCTCGTCCCACAAGTCGGTCTTCGTCTGGTACATGATGACGCTGCGGTCGCCCGCGTCGCGCGCGAGCAGGAGCGAATCGACCTCGATGTTCGGCAGGATGCCCTGCCCCTCCTTGCCGAGCGATTCGGCAACGAGCTGCTCAATCCAAAGGCCCAAGACGCGCCCGCGCTTCGGCGTGAGGAACGAAAACTTGTTGCGCCCCTTGAGGTAATTGTCGTAAAGGAACGCGGCGAGATTGATCGCCGGGTTGTCAATGGAGTCCTCGCTGCAGCGCTCTTCGGCGTCCTTCGCGTGGGCGATGAACTGCTCCAGGTCGATGCCAGCGAGTGCTGCGGGCAGAAGGCCGAAGATCGACAGCGCAGAGAAGCGCCCGCCGACGGTGGGCTCGCCGTTGAAGACGGCTAGCCAGCCCTCTTCGTGCGCCTGGCGCTCGAGCTGCGAGCCAGGGTCGGTGATGGCGACCAAGTGGTTCGCGAAGTTGATTTCCGGTGCCTGCGCCTCGAGGGCATCGCGCAGCGCGGAAGAAAGCAGGCGCGGCTCGATGGTGCCGCCCGACTTCGAGGACACGATAACGAGCGTCGTCGCTGGATCGCAGTCGGCGAGCAGCTCGCGCATGCGCACGGGGGAATCGGAATCGAGCGTCTTGAACGAGACGCGGTTTGCCCGAACCGTGTCGGACTTGTTGTATTTTGTGATGGTCATGGGCGCTTGCGTGGATCCGCCCTGACCGATGAGGACGACGGTCTTAATGCCGCTCGCCACCACATCGTCGGCAAAGCGCTGAACTTTCGCGAGGTCACACTGCGGGCGCATGCCCAAATCGACCCAGCCCATAAAGTTCTCGGCGGTTTCGCGCGCACCGTCGGAGAAATCATAAAGCGATGCGTCCTTGGCCAGCACGCGGCTGGCGACGCATTCCTTCACAAGCGTTTTCGCAGAAGGGTATAACTTTTCCATGTCGCTTGTTAGCATGTGAACCTTCTTTCGGTATCGTGTAGGCCCCCTCAAAGGCACGCACGGCTTAATTATCCTCGAACCCTGTGATGGAGTTGTGGACAAGTGGGGGAACGGGTCGAAATCCCAGAGAGAATCGCCATCTGCGTGCGATTTCGCCCTCGACATTGCGCGGACGCGCTCTTGTCCGCGCTTTCCCTGTCCCATTCTTGTCCAGCTCGCGGTAACTTGCTTTCTGGAGCATGCGCACCCGCAGCCACGTCCACCGTGCGCAAAAAACGCCCGCCGCGAACGCGACGAGCGCTTTTGACTCAATCAAGGAACCTGCTGCAGGAGCCCTACCGCCTACAGCCCCAACGCCTTCTTCAGCGCGCTCACGCGCCTGCGGCTTACAGGGATCTTCTCTTCCACGCCGTTCAGCGTGAGCAGCAACGTTCCGCCGGAGACCGATTCGATTTCCTCAACCATAGAAAGGTTCACCAGGTACCCGCGATGCACACGGAAGAACCCGTGGCCGTCCAAACGCTTCTCGAGCTGAGCCAAGCTCACCGTGGAGAAGTAGCGGTCCGTGTCGGTTTGCAGGTATGCGTAATCGTCGCGCGCCATGACGAAGCGAATCTTATCGATGCCGATGAGGATCTTCTTGCCGCCCTTTTCCACAGGAATGCGCTCGGACTTCTGGGCCTGCACATGCAGCGAAACATGCTCGCGGACGCGCGCAAGCGCCTGGGAGAGGCGCTCAGTCTCGACCGGTTTCACCAGGTAATCGATGGCGTTCACCTTGAACGCGTCGAGCGCATGCTCACTGTAGGCGGTGACGAACACCACCGCGGGCGGGAATTTCAGATGCTGCAGCGCCTCGGCCAGTTGCAAGCCGGTGGCTTCCGGCATGTTCACGTCGAGGAACATGACATCGCAGGGGTACTCTTTGAGCTTTTCGATAGCCTCGCGCACACTAGCCGCCTCGGCAACAACCTCGGTCTGGCCAAGTTCGTCGAGCAGGAATTTCAATTCGGAGCGCGCGGGGGCCTCGTCGTCGACGATGATTGCTTTGAGCATATAAGCCTCCCAGTTCGTGTTCGATGATGCCGCTTCTGCGCCTTTCGCAGAGCGTACTCCTAACGGTCGATTATAAATCAAAGCATCCCGAATTTGTACGTTATGCGGCATCATTTCGAAACAGCGTAGAACACAATGGGGACGGTTGAGGGTGAGACAGGGGTCGGGTGATTCGTCTCGCTCCGCGGCGCGCCGATCGCAGGGCGACCCGGCGCGCCAAACCCCCTACAGATCGAGCTCCATCAGACGGGCGATAGTGAGCGCGTAGATCTTGAACGCTTTCTTGAGCAGCTCCTCGGGCACCGTCTCGTCCGGGCCGTGCATGCCGCCCGCCCATTCGGGCATCTCGATCCACGGCATCTCGGGGCCGAAGCTCGCGGCACAGGAGAACTTGCGCGCGTACGTACCGCCGCCCTGCGTGAAGGGCTTGGCATGCTCGCCCGTGGCCTCGTTGTATGCGGAGAGAAGCGCCTGCACGTAACCCGATTCAGGGTCGATGAGAAACGGCTCGACCATGCGCGTCGCCTCGAAATCGGCGCCGACCTCGCTCGCAAGCGCGGCAAGGGTGCTCGTAAGCTCCTCGGGCGTGGTCGACGTGGGGAAGCGGCTGTCAAGCGTCTGCTTCACGCGCCCGTCCTGCATGCAGATGGTGCCGCCGACGACGGTCAGTTCCCCAAAGTGCTCGTCTGCCGTCTTGATGCCGAGATTCGATCCGTCGGTCGCGCTTGTGAGCTTGCGAACCAGTTCGAAGAACGCCTTCTCGTCCGCCGTGCACACGTCATTTTCCAGAAGATAGGCGACAAGCAGGTCGATGGCGCTCTTGCCGAGATGGGGCAAGCTTGCATGGGCTGCCTTCCCCTGTGCGTCGATGCGCGCGGTGCCCTCGCCCGCGTCGGTAACGACGATGCCCTCGGCTGCGGGAAGCGTCGATGCGTCGGCGCGCACGATCGCGCGGGCGATGCCCGGGACTGCGTTCGGCGCCGCACCGCCTTCGATATCGACGATCGCACCGTCCTCGAAGCGCTTGCTCGTGAGCGTGGCGTCGTAGAGGCCCTTCTCGCCGTAGCTCACCGGGAACTCGGCGTCGGGCGTGAAGAGAAACGCCGGGTCGGCGAAGCGCTCGCGGTAATACGGGACGTCGTGCATGCCCGTTTCCTCGTTCGCGCCGAAGATGACTCGAATCGTATAGGGCAGCTTCTCGCCCTTGTCGAGCCAGAACTTCACCGCGTGGAGCGTCGTTACGATGGGACCCTTGTCATCGATGACGCCACGGCCCATGAGGTAGCCCTCGCGGCGCGTGACGGCGAACGGCTCGACCGTCCAGCCGGGACCGGCGGGAACCACGTCGACATGCCCGATGATGCCGATCTGCGTGTCGGATTCGCCCGGCAGGTCGGCGTATCCCACATAGCCGTCGACGTCGTGAACCTCAAAGCCCATGCCGCGCGCAATGTCGAGCGCCTCAGTGAGAGCGGCTCGGGGACCGGGGCCGAACGGTGCGCCGGGTTTTGCCGCCGGCAAATCCTCCGTACTCTCGATGCGCACGACGCGCTCGATGTCCGCGACGATGCTTTCCCAATTCTTCTCGAGATACGAATCGATCTCGCTCGCAAGAACGTCTTCCACGAGGCAGCCTCCTTGGTCTTGTTGCTATCGCACCAACTTTACCCCAGCGCGCAGCCCGCGAACAGACCGCAATCGCGCGATTCGCGAAAGGAAGACGGGAGCTGGACGAGCGCGGAAGCCACACGGGCGCGAGGAGCGCAAGGGCGAACCGCTCGGGGTGGGGAGCACGCGGGGTGCGGGGTGCAGGCAGACTGCGGGGTGCGGAAGAGCAAAGCCGGACGTGGGGCAATTTTGTCATAGACGCGTATGCGCGCTTCCGTTATACTGTGAAGGCTGATGTGCCCGAGTGGCGGAATGGCAGACGCGGCGGTCTCAAAAACCGTTGTCTCACGACGTGCGAGTTCGACTCTCGCCTCGGGCACCAGTTTTCTCGCAAGCAAACCGCTGATTAGGCGGTTTTTTCATGCCTATAACCCCCACTCCCCTTGAGACGGCCGAATGTCTCAAGCCCAAGCGCGCACGTCGTCGAACGTTCTTCGCAACTTGTTGCACTAATTTTGTTTGGTTAGGCTAACTTCTATCCACCTTTCGCGGTATACTACCAACCATGTTAGATAGAGCGAACTTCTCATCACCGCCATCGCGCGGCAGTGAGCTCGCGCTGTTTACCTTGGCAGGCCGGCACAAAATCCACCGAAAGGCGCAATCCGAGATGAGTCAACAAGTATTGACGCAAACGCCCCGACGGGAAGAGCGAGCAGCAGCCTTTTCCTCCCCCGCACTGTCTCGCCGCGCAGTGGGAGGGCGGGGAACTCGCACACTGCGCTTGCCGCATACCGCCGCCGAGCGGCGCGCAACTCCGCGAGTCCCCGCTCCGCCCGGCATGCCCCCTTGCGACACATGGATGACCCGGCTTCGCACCTTTCGCTTAAGGCAGCTTCCGTATACAGCACCGACCAGGCAGGATACCGCTATCGCATCGAAGGGGGGAAAGCGTGCATCCTCTTTGCCGACTCCTCATCGAAAGACCTGGCCGTCCCCGAGGCCATCGACGGCGCTCCCGTCACCGCAATTGCCGCAGGCGCGTTCTCCGATCTTGTGGACCTCGAACGCGTTTCCCTCCCCGACTCGCTTACGTCCCTCGGCGCCGAGGCATTCGCACGCTGTACGAGCCTTCGCGCGGCGAAGCTGGGCTGCGCCCTCGAATCCATTGGCGAAGGATCGTTTCGCGGCTGCTCGCGCCTCGAGCGCCTCGACTTGCCGAAGTCGCTGACAAGTATCGGAAACTCAGCGTTTTCGAACACGTCTCTTTCGCGGCTGGCTATCCCCTCCTCTTGCGTGAACATCGGCGACGACGCCCTGTGCACCGGGCCGTCCTTCCCTGGGTCGGCAGGACTTGCATACGCGTCTTCGCTCAACGAGGTGTCGGTCGCCCCGGGAAACCATACCTACAAGATGCACGGCGGCGTGCTGTGCCGCGAACTGCCCGACGGTCAGCTCGATGCCGTGTTCTGCCCCGGATCGACCGGCAGCGTCGTGCTCGGCAAGCGCGTGCGATCGGTTGCCCCGAGCACCTTCGCAGGGACCCATCGCATCGCGCATCTGCTCATCTTCGAGACCGTTTCCTTCCCTGAGAAAACGCCGCCGCTTCCCAATCGCGCATGCGACCGCCTCACCATCGACTTCTCGGCGCCGCGCGGCACGTCCTGGGAAATCTCGCTCGAGCTGCCTTCAGGCGCCATCCGCAAGCGCATCATCGATGCGGCTTTTCTCGGAGGACGCATTCGCCCCGAAACGCTAGCCTGCGCCTATGACGACTTGCTTCCCCAGGTAAAAGACGAATTCGAGCAGACGCGCCTCATGGCTGCGCGCCTCGCGAGGCCCGTCATGCTCGATGAGGCGCACAGGGCGCTCTTCCGCAGCGTCGTCGACGAGTCGTTCGTGAGCCTTTGCGTTCACGCCGGCGCCCGCAACGATTGGGAAACGCTCGACAACCTTATGGATTCGGGAATACTCGACGGCGAGCGCGCCCCCGAGGCCGTAAGCGCGCTCAACCGGTTCGGGTTCACCCTCGCCGCCGCGCATGTGATCGACGGGAAGGAGAAACGTTTTGGCAGCCAGTGCATCGACTACGGAATCTAGCGCGCCTCTGGCAGCCGGATCCGTCCTCGCCGAAGCAGCAAGCATCGCGGAGGGGGCAATCGAGAGCGCGCGGGTTTCCCTCATGGCGCAGCTTCCCTTTATGGACGTCGCGCTGTGGCGCATGCCGATTGTGGCGCGCCTTCAGGAAAACGCGTTCGAAACCGACGGGCGCCTTCTCTGGTTCGACGCCGCGCGGGTGATAGACCTGTACCGAAAAAATCCCAACGAGGTATTGCGCGGATACTTCCACACCATCATGCACTGCGTATTCCGCCACCCCTTCGACGACAAGCACCCCGAACGCGCCCTTTGGGACATCGCATGCGACGCATCGGTCGAAGCGACCGCGATCGAGCTGCTCGGAACAGGCTTCCCGAGCGCGCAAGACGGCACGGCAAAGCGCATGCTTGGCAAAATCCGCGAGAACTGCCCGACCCTCACCGCGCAGAGCATCTATCGCGCGCTCATCGGAGTCGGCGAGGAAAACCCTCCTGCATTCTCTCCCGCTTTTGCCGCTTCGCTCGAAAACGTGTTCGCACGCGACGGGCACGAGGCGTGGCCACGAACCAGCGAGCGCGGGTCCTCGATGAAAAGCGCAGGTGACAAGCTCGCCCTGATGCCTTCCGACGGAACCGACAAGCTCGATGGAAAATCAGACGACGATGCGGACAGCGAGGATAAGAGCCGCTCGCCCGGAGCCAACATGCCCGGAATGGCGGCGCCATCGTCGAGCAGCAACGCGGTGCTCGGGGACATCGAGGACCCCGATGCGATCGTCGACGTGGAGTCCTCCGAGGAAGCCGAGGCAACCTTCGAATCGATGGACGGCGTATCCTACTCCGATTTCTCGGACACGAGCTGGCAAGATATCAGCTCGCAGATCGATATGGACATGGAGGCGTTCTCGGGCAAGATCGGTCTCAACGTCGGAACCTTCCAGGTGAACCTCACCGTCGCAAATCGCAAACGATACGACTACCGCGCGTTCCTCAAGCGCTTTTCCGCACTGTCGGAGGAAATGAAGACAAGCCCCGACGAGTTCGACTATATCTCCTACACGTACGGGCTTTCGCGATACAAGAACATGCCGCTCATCGAGCCGCTGGAATACCAGGAGTCGAATCGCATCCGCGACTTCGTCATCGCCATCGACACATCGGCGTCATGCGCCGGAAAGCTCGTGCGCACCTTCGCGGAGAAGACCTACGACGTGCTGAAGAACTCCGAGGGCTTCGGCCACAAGGTGAACATTCACGTGATTCAATGCGACTGCGATGTCACGCGCGATGTGAAGATAACCTCGATTCGCGATATCGACCGCGCCTTCGAGGAATTCGTCACGCGCGGATTCGGCGGCACCGATTTCCGCCCCGTGTTCAAATACGTCGACGAGCTTGTTCGCACACGCGAGCTCGCGAATCTGAAGGGGCTCATCTATTTCACCGATGGCCTGGGGAAATACCCCGTAACCCTACCTGCCTACGAGACGGCGTTCGTGTTCGTGGACGACACGCCGCGAGAAAGGAAGGTGCCGCCCTGGGCAATGAAGGTGATCATGGACGAAGACGACGTATTCGAGCTGTAAGGAAAGCTCGGCAAAGATACCGACAACTAGGCGCCCTCCGCGCCGCGACGCGCGAAGCCGGGCGGCCATTCCGAAAGGAGTTCCCTGTATGAACATCGCAGAAGCGAAAAACCAGATCGAGGAAACCGTCGAGGGATACCTCACCCGCGATGAAACCGGCGCCTATCTCATCGCGCCCGAAGCGCAGCGTCCCTTGTTCCTCCTCGGCGCACCCGGCATTGGGAAAACAGCCGTGGTCGGACAGGTGGCAAGAGAGCTCGGCATCGGGCTTGTGTCGTATTCCATGACGCACCACACACGGCAAAGCGCGCTCGACCTGCCTTTCATCGTGCGCAAGTGCTACGGCGACGAGGAGTTCGACGTCAGCGAGTACACGATGAGCGAAATCATCGCATCGATTTACGATTACCGCGAGGAAACGGGGTATGACCGGGGGATTCTTTTTCTTGACGAGATCAACTGCGTGTCGGAGACGCTCTATCCCTCGATGCTGCAGTTTCTGCAGTTCAAGACTTTCGGGCGACATAAGATTCCCGACGGATGGATTGTGGTGTGCGCGGGCAATCCGCCCGAGTACAACCGATCGGTGTACGATTTCGACGTGGTAACCCTCGACCGACTGCGCAAGATCGCCGTCGAGCCCGACCTTGAAGCCTGGCGCGCCTATGCGCTCAAAACAGGCGTTCATCCTGCGATTTTGTCGTACCTCGAGGTGAAGCCCGACCACTTCTACTCCGTCGAATCGGCGCCCGATGGCAAGTCGTTCGTCACTGCGCGCGACTGGGACGACCTGTCGCGCATCATCAAGCTTCGCGAGATGAAGGGCAAGACGGTCGACCGCATCCTCGTCGACCAGTTCCTGCAAGACGACTCGATTGCCGAGCGATTCGCCCAATACTACCTGCTGTTCACGAAATATCGCTCCGACTATCAGATTTCGGCGATTCTTGCAGGCAGCGTCCCCGACGAGATAAGGGAGCGAGCGAGAGCGGCGCGCTTCGACGAGAGGCTGGCGCTCGCACGTCTGATTCTCGACGCGCTCGACGCGCACACCGGAGCAGTCGTCGAGACCGAGCAGGTCGTGCGCGTGGTGCGCGACGCGATCAGGGAGGAAAAGCCCGCTATTCTGAGCGGCGAAAACGCGCAGGACGCACTCGAGGGCACATCCTGCGCGCTCATGCAGCGAGCCGCGCTCGATGAAAAAGCGGGGGCACCCGCAAAGAAGCTGCGGCCCTATCGCCTTGGCGCAACATGGCTTTCCGAGTTCGCAGGCGCATGCGAAGGCGAGCGCGCGCTTTCCGGAGAAACGGCATTCTCCGTTATAGAGCGCGCCTATTCGGCTCGCGTGAGAGAAATGAAAGAGCGCTCCGAGGCATGCACACGGGAAATTGAGTGCGCTTTCGGATTCGTTGAGGGCACTTTCGGGAATGGGCGGGAAATGGTCGCCTTCACCGCCGAGTTCGCCGCACGCGAGGGAACCTCGCAGTTTACAAGCCGTTTCGGAAGCGACGCCTACACCGAACATGGGAAGGATGTTCTTGCCGCGAGCGGTCAATCCGATCTGGAGAAACGTCTCCAGGCAATCGATCTAGACGCACTCGCGACCGCCGACGAGGAGGCTCGCAAAGCCGAAGCATCCAAGAAATCGTGCGGGTGCGGAAGCTGCAGCGGCTGCTGACGCTAGCTGCGCGAAAAGACGAAGCAGCCCGCTGGCACCCGCCCAATTGTCGGCCCTGAACACCGTGGGGCAACACGAAAAAAGAAGGGGCGCGCCTCATGCAGGGAGGCGCGCCCCTTCGTAGGAGATGCCGCAAAAAAACGAAGCGTTATTCCGCTTTCGCAGCCTTCTGCTTCTTCGCAGTGGCGACAATCGTCTTCACGCCCTTGACAGCGAGCACGATCGCCAGCACAAACAGCAGCACGGCGAGAATCGCCTGCAGCACCGGCGCGAGCGCGATGCCACTCGTCATGATGGTGGTGACCTTCTGGTAGAAGGTGATGGCAAGCGAAGTCAGCGTAGCGAGCAGCATGAAAGCCATCGGCACGAAGAACATCTTGTTGTTGCGCCCGGCGTTGCCGAGCCATGCGCACACAGCAAGCAGGGCAAGAGCGGCGAGCAACTGGTTCGCGGCACCGAACAGCGGCCAGATGATGGAGTAGCCCGTCATGCCCAGGATGATTCCGATGACCACGGTGATGATCGTCGCCACGTAGGGGTTCGCCATGAACTTGTGCACGCCCGTAAGCTCCTCGGGCTTCTTGTCGACCGGCGTCCAAAGCTCCTGGAACATGTAGCGTGCAAGGCGCGTCGCCGTGTCGAGCGAAGTCAGACAGAATGCGGAAACAGCAAGGATGAGCAGCGCATATGCAAGCCCCTGCACATCGGCGAGACCGGGGATGCAGGCGAGCATCTGCGAAAGGCCGTCCGCGAAGACCGCCGTCGGGGACGCATATCCGCCTTTCGCGTACTCGCTCCACACGAAGCCGACGGCACACAGCGAGATTACCGCGAGCAGGCACTCGATGAGCATGCCGCCGTAGCCGATCGGCTGCGCCTGGCCCTCCTTGTCGAGCTGCTTGGATGTAGTGCCCGAAGCGACGAGGCTATGGAAGCCGGAGATTGCGCCGCACGCGATGGTGATGAACAGCGCCGGGAACAAAAAGCCGGAAGCGGCGGCCTTGTTCGTGATGGTCTTGCCCGCCTCGTCGACGAGCTGCTGGCCGGTGGAAGCATCGAAAGCGGCGTTGGAGGCGACGAAACCGGTGAACGCCGGAATCTGCAGGTCGGTCGCGGCGCCCATGATGCTTGCGCCCACGATGCCGATGATGGCGAGGATGATCATGCCATAAAGCAGATAGCTCGACAGGTAGTCGCGCGGCTGCAGGAGAATCCACACCGGGGCAACGGAGGCGACCAGGATGTACACGCCGAGGATGATCATCCACGTGTCATAGTCGAGCGAGATCGCGATGCCCATAAGCGGCAAGTTATATCCGATGGCAACCATGATGACAATCAGGATGATCGCAGAGACAATGTTCACGGGGCCGGGAATGTTGCGGCCGCGCGTGACGAAGCCGTAGACGACGGCGACACCGATGAAGATGACCGAGATCATGGCCGTCTGCTCGTTGGCGAGGTTGGTTGCCGGGGCCGCCGAGGCGGAAACGGCGAACGTGTTCGCAACGATGGAGGCGAATGCAGCCACGACCAGCAGCAACGTCAAGTACGCGAAGATGCAGAAGAGTTTCTTCGCCGTATTGTCGATGTTCTCCGCGACGACGACGGCAAGCGTCTGGCCCTTATGACGAAGCGAGGCGAACAAGGCGCCGAAGTCATGCATGGCGCCGAAGAAGATGCCGCCAACGAGCACCCACAAAAGCACAGGCACCCAACCGAAGACGGCGGCCTGAATCGGGCCGTTAATCGGGCCTGCGCCGGCAATCGACGAGAAGTGGTGGCCGAGCACCACGTACGGCGGCGCCGGCACGTAATCCACACCGTCTTCCAGCTCATGGGCCGGAGTCGGGCGCTTTGGATCGACTCCCCATTGCTTGGCAAGCCAGCCACCGTAGCACACATAGCCGATGACCAGAATGACCATAGCAACAAGGAAGATAATCAATGCGTTCATTGAAAGTTCCTTACGTATGTCTGAAGCGTATTTAAGCCAGACGCAGATTAGCCTCAATCGTTGAAGCCACCTGCTTCCCAGCAGCGTTCGCATAGACGCAACGAGTTGAAAGGTCGGCTACGATCACGCGAAGATCCGCCCAACCGCGAAACCCGAGAGCGAAGTTCTTTCGAAACCGAACCCTCCGGACCGCGCGTTTCGCGCCTTCCGTACAATTATCGGCGATGACCACGAGGGCAAGCCCCGACGACATATGATTCGGCTCGGACGTAACCTTCTCAAGGCCGCGCTCCTTCATAAACCGAACCCATTTGTCGAGTTGGGCTTCGTCAAAGGTTTCCGCATAGGTGAAAAAGAGATACTCATGAGAGTTTGCTTCCCACAGCTTTGCGCGTTTGACCAGCACATATTGCTCGCCAAACGAATGAAATTCAGCAAAGCCGGGAAATGATCTCCCTGCGAACTCGTAATCCCGATGCACATCGAAGAATGCTTCATGTGCAGCGAGAATACGTTTCAGCACCAGCTGCTTTTCGTCCTGTGTCTTCGAAGCCTCGTCTGAAGACCGAAGGGCTGGCTTTCCGTCCGATGCGGCGACATGTTCGGCCACCGCCCTTTCGAAGTTGCCCGACGAACCTGCCTGTTCGACCTGCTCGCCAGTGCCTTTGGCATCTGATTGAACTGCTGAACCCACGCTCAAGAAATCCGAAAACCTTTCTGCTCCGCACTCATCGCACCCCACGTCTCAATGCGAACGGCTTATTTTATGTCCTAGGCAACCGCTCGGTAACATAAAAATCGGCATTTTTTTGCGAATGCACAAAGATTTTTCCCAAAAAGAAAGCGCTTGGGGTGAAATCCACCCCAAGCGCTTGCATATCGTGCTTGCTGCATGCCAGCTGCAGCCTTAACGGGCGAGCAGGCTCGCCCGCATCGGCGTGCCGACGCGGCCTGTCGGCTACAGGCTGAAATCCTTCTCGCCGTTGAACACCGCAAGGGCGTCGGCAACTGAATAATCAGCCAGCGTAATGGCGCTGATTGCCTTCGTGAGGCGCACTGCCTCGTCGAGCGAACGCTGATGGATGTTGCGACCCGTCGCGTTTCCGCAGGCGCCGCCCACATGAATCTGGTCGTAGAGCTGCGTCAGGAACGTCTTCGCGTCGACGGTCGAGCCGCCTGCGCACACGAGGCCCGTGCGACCCGCGGCCATGGAGGCAACCTTCAGGGCTTCGGCGGGAGTGCGCGTATCGTCGCCCTCGGGCTTCGGCGGGTTCACCTTCACGAAGTCGGCGCCGAGGCAAAGCGCCACACCGGCAGCGCCCGCGATGAGGTCGGGGTCCTTCTCGGCGGTGACGGCCTTGCCGCGCGGGTAGATCCACAGCACAACGAGCAAGCCGTTCGCGTGCGCCTGCGCGATGAGCTCGCCAGCCTCGGCCATCATGGTGGACTCGTACTCGCTGCCCAGGTAGATGGTGTAGCCCAGGCCGACGATGTTCACGCCCGCTTCGCGCATGGCGAGGATGGCGTCCAAATCGTAGAGCTGGGGCGAGTAGGGATCGTCCTGCGAAGTCTTCACCAAGTTGGTCTTGGAGTTCATCTTCACGAGGTAGTTGATCTCGGGGTAATCAGCGGCATATTGCGCGATGAGACCGCGTTGACCAGCAAGGACGCCGCACACGCCCTGACGGCCGATCTCAAAGAGATGCTCGGGCTCGGCGTCGGCCAGGTCGATGCCCTCGCCGTAGAAGTCCTTGTTTAAATGCTCGATCTTCTGGTCGCATGCGAAGAGCATGAGCCGACCGGTTCCACGCGTGGCCTTCAGGTAGTTGTCGATGTACTCCTCGCGGGACTCGGGCATGACGTCTGCGGGAACACGAACCTGATCACGGGTGATTTTCGGCATGTTGATCCTCCTTTTAGGATGCGATATAAGGCGCCGCGGCCGAAACATCGGCGATTCGTCAGGCGACGCACGGAAGATATTCTAGCAAAAGGGAGGCCTGCGCGCCGCACGCGTCGGCAAGCGATATGCGACGCGCGCGAAAGCAGCCCAGGAACCGCTAGAACCATTCCTTCTTATTGAAGACGTAGATTTGCTCGAATTCCGTCTGCGATTTGGAGAGGTACAGCACGCCTTCGACGATGGAGATGACCACCATGGCAAGACCCGCGAGCCCCAAAGAGAAAATGCTGCCCACGATAGTGACGGCGAGCATGATGAAGCCCGGCGTGTTGTAGCCCAGGTAGAACTTGTGGATGCCGAGACTGCCGAGGAAGATGGCCAAAAGCCCCGCTGCCACATGGTCTTTCGTGTTTGGGGCAGCCTGCGCGTAGGGCTGCTGGTAGGGCTGTCCATAGGGCTGGGAGTACGCCTGGTTCGCCTGCCAGGGACCTTGCGACTGCTGGTTGGCTTGCCAGGGACCTTGCGACCGCTGATAGGCTTGACCGTTTGCTTGCCAGTAGGTTTGCCCCCAGACGTCGCTCGCCTGTTGGAAGGACTGGCTCCATGCGTCGTGGCCTTGCTGGTAGGCCTGGCTCCAGGCATCGTGGCCCTGCTGATTTGACTGGCCTGCCTCACCTGGCTGGTCCGCCCCGCCGATTTCGCTTGATTCCTCGGGCTGGCCGTCCTGAGCCTGCTTCTCGCGCGCTACGCGAAGACGCTCCTGCGCTTCTTTCAGGGCCGCTTCGGCGGCGGCAATCTCATCGTTCATGTTGTTGAAATCGCTCATGGAAAAACCTTTCGACCAGCGTCCTCGCACTCATGATAACCGCAGGTAGACGCAACCCGCGATTGCGTTACGCGCCCGTTATCGAGCCGACACCTCGCGGAATACCGGCGTCCACAGGCGTCACACGCTTGCCGCCCGCATCGACGTTATCGGTCGTTTTCGCCTTTATCGTGATGGAAGAGGTTCATGATCTTGTCGCGGAAGACAATCGCAACGATTGCGATGACCGCAACGACCGCAAAGATGATGATGCTTTGCGTGATGTTACCGTCCACCAGGCCGTTTGCCGCATAGGTCGAGATGACGATACCCGGGATGCGGCCCGCGTTCGACAGAACGAGGAAATCGCGCATGCGCATATTCGTGAGCGGGACCAGGTACGTGAACGTGTCTTTGGGCATCGCGGGAATCAAGAACAAGATGAACACCACGATGGACAGTTTGCCGCTTTCCTCGAAAGCGTTGAATTTGTCGAGGTATTTCGTGGGAACCATATCCCGCACGAACGGCGCGCCCAGACGATGAACCACTGCGAACACAAACGCGCTCGAGATGATGCATCCGAGCAAGACGACCGCGGCACCGAGCCAGGGGCCATACATCATGCCCGCTGCCATCTGAACGACCTCACCGGGAATGAACGCCACGACGATTTGCATGAACTGCATAGCCAAAAGGATGAGAAACCCTAGGGGGCCCGCGTTGCGCACGTCGTCGATCACGCGGCTGAGCCCGCCCGGCTCGAACGCCTCATGGATGTAAGGCCAGATCAGGATGACAGCAATGACCATCAATGCGAAAAACGCGATAAGCCCGCCAAACTTGAAGATATCGCCGCGCGTCATCTCGCGACCGCGAACCGTAGTGACCTCCTGCGCTTTCTCGCGCGCGGCCTCGCGACGTTCGTGGGCACGCTCTTTCACCGTCTCGCGGTGCTCGCTTGCGCGCTCGGGCTGAGCCGGCGTCTCCACCTGTGCTCCTTTTCCACCCGACGAGGCTTTCACCTGCGGATTTTTCAGGCTGATGCTTCCATTGCTCACTTCAGAATCGCTTTCTGCATTGCTTTGCACGCGTCTCACCTAGTCGTCACGACGAGCCTTGTCGAACTCTTCTTTGAACGCCGAGAACATGCCGCCGGCAGCCTTGAGCTGGCTGCCAACCGCGCGCCCGATTCCCTCTGACGCCGAATCCTGAGAGGCCTTCTTCGCCGGCTTCTTCTTCGGGACCTCATCGGGGACGACCTCGGTTGCGTCCTCTTCAACGTCGTCAACGGCAAGGGCTTCCTCGTCGGTTGCGCGGTTCTTCTCGGGCTTGGGGCCGCGCGCCTTGTCGTATTCCTCTTTGAACTCGGAGAACATACCCGTCGCCTTGCCGATTTGCTTGCCGGTCGCATAAGCTCCCTTGTTCACCGCGTCGCCAGCAGCGTGCGCAGCTTCGTTGACCTTGGGTTTTACCTTATCGACCGCGGTATGCGCCTTGTCCATGGCGACAGCGGTGGCGGCACCCGCCTTCTCGGCAGCGCCCCCTTCGACCGCGATTTCGGCCGCCTCGTCCTTCACCAGGATGGCACCGAGAACGGGGTTCTCGCCCGATCCCTCGTATTCCCCCGCAAGCGCGCAACCGATGCCGCGGCGAAATCCCAGCACGAAATCGCCTGGGACCGAGCGCGTGCCCAAAAGCGCGTTTGCCGTCGCCCCCGTATCGACCAAGAAAGACTCGACCTTGCCTGTCACCAGGCTAAACGTCACCACACCAACGGTGCCAAGCGTCGCGCCCGACTCGGTGATCACAGGCATTCCGCCCCAGATGACGCAGTCGTCCAAACGCACGTCGATCGCCTTGCAAGCCGCTTTGTCACGCGTTTTCGAGTCGTCGGACAAAACGACGCGCCCGTCCTCAAACTCGAAGCCGTCAAGCGAGACGAACAAATCCTTGCGGTGGAACATCCAGAGCAAGTCGGGGCGCTTGACCATGATGCCGATGCACCGGCGCTCCTTGGGATGGTAAACGAACGCGCGCACTTTGCCGATGCGCTTCGTCGCGTTCTTCCCTCCCATGACGCGAACGTTGTAGAGTTCCTTGGTTGTGATGAGATTGCTTGCCATTTCGTCCCCGGAAAATCAGAGGGGCGCGCTGTATGCAGTGGAAACCGCACACGAGCATTGCGCCCCTTTCACATGCGCTCTTGGTGCGAGCGCGTCGTCCTGCTGTTGGTTACGCCTGTTCGCCTTCGGAGGCACCCGCAGCCGGCGCCTCTTCCTGAGCGACCTCGACCGGAATCTCTTCGGAGGCCGCAGCCGCAGACTCCTCGGCGTTCTTAGCGACTTGCGCGGCGATGCGGGCACGGGCGGCCTCGATCTTCTCGCGGAGGTCATCGGTGCCATCGGGAGCAGGCTTCACACCGCTTTTCGCCTCCTGCACGCGGGAAGCGGCTGCGTCGTAGATTTCCTGTCCCTTCGAGGCGACGGCGGAAACGACGTTCTGACCCTTGGCGACAGCGTCCTGCGCGAACGACTGAGTGCGCGTAGCAGCCTCAGGACCTGCGACTTCTTCCACAACCTGCTGTGCGGTGGAGGCGGTTTGGGCGCCCAGTTCCTGAGCTTCGCCCCACACGGCATTCGCCTTCTCGGCAACCATGTTGCGAGTCTCGCTGCCCGTGCGCGGTGCGCACAGAAGCGCCGCGACTGCACCGACAAGACCGCCTGCCAGAAAAACTCCGAGTTTGTTGCCCATAACGGCCTCCTTCAAGACGTTTTCTCGATGCGCTCATTATAGGTGCTCACAGGGCAGCACCGCCCAAAATCGCGACCCCTCCACTATTCGGTTGCCGTTTCGTTGAAGACAGCTGCGACCCTCGAGCGCAAGAAAGGCCCGCGAACGGGCCTTTCCCCTAAAACGATTAGTGTGCCACCAGCTCGCCTAGCAGAAGACGGCGCCGCGCTCTTTCGCGTTGCTGACCAGCTCGTTCAGTACGGCCGACAGGCTCAAGCCGCCCGCCTTGCAAGCCGCGGGGAACAGCGAGGTCTCCGTCATGCCCGGGGACACGTTCGTCTCCATCACACGCGCCTGCGCGCCGTCCCAGATCAAGTCGATGCGGCCCAAGTCGCGAAGGCCGTACGCGCGATACACCTCCAAGACCGCGCGCTCGATCTCCGCGCGAATCGCCTGGGCATCGGCCTCGTTCGAGGACAAAGACTCATTGCGCACCGGCGCGTAGTAGTCGACCAAGCTCGCGTCCATGCGGGCGGCGGTGTCGTAGAGCCCACGCTTGGGAACGATTTCCACCGGAGGCAGCGCATGCGCGTCCCAACCGGTGCCAATAACGGAAACTGCCAGCTCAACGCCTTCAATCCACTGCTCGATCACCACGTGATCGTCGTAGGACAGCGCATCGAGGATCGCCTCGCCCAGATGGTCGATGTCGTCGACGCGGTGCACGCCCATCGCAGAACCGCCGTGAGCCGGCTTCACCGCCACGGGATAGCCGCCGTGAACGCGCTCCTCCACCAAATCGAGCGCCGTCGCGGCACCCATATCCTTGAAGGCATCTCGCGCGATGCAGATGCCCTGCGGCCACGAGGCAACTGCAGGCTCATCGGTGAGCTCGCGATATGCCTCCATCGTCGCGTGCAGCGAGTCCTTGTTCTGGGCGCGACGGCACACGAGCGCATCCGAGCCGACGTAGGGGATGCCCAAAAGCTCGAGCAGACTTTGGATGGAACCGTCCTCGCCGTGCTTGCCGTGAAGCGCGCTGTAACACACGTCGGGGCGCTCGCTGCGCAGCGTAGGCACCAGCTCGCGCGTCGTGTCGAGCGGAACGACCTTATGCCCGGCTTCCTCGAGCGCGGCGCATACGTTCTTGCCGCTAGCCAGCGAAAACTCTCGCTCGAACGAGGTTCCGCCCATCAAAACCGCAACTTTGAGACCCATATTGCTCCCTTTCGATAGCGCCGTTCGCTCACGGCGCGGAATGTCTGCCGCTATTCTTCCGGCACCTTGATGGCGCCCGCATCGATGAACGCGCGGTAAAGCTCCAGGCGCTCCTCGATCACCTTCGCCAGGCGACGAATCGCCTCCGTGATGTTCTCGGGCGTTTCGTAGCTGAAGTTCAGGCGCATGCAGTTTCTGCCCGTCACGCCGTCGACGTAGAAGCTATCGCCCGGGCAGAACGTCACGCCCGCCTCAAGCGCGTCGGCGAGCATGCTGCCCGTGTCCACGTACTTCGGCAGCGTAACCCACAAGAAGAAGCCGCCCTCCGGGTGCGTCCAGGATGCCTCGGGCGGGAAATATTCCTCGAGCGCGGCGAGCATGGCATCGCGGCGCTCGCCATAGGTCTTGATAAACTTCTGCAGCGTGCGCTGCCACGGCGTGTCGGTGAAGTAATGCTCGACCACGACCTGGTCAAACGTCGAGCCGCACAAGTCGGCGCCCTGCTTCACCAGGCTGATGCGAGCGAGCACGTCAACAGGCGCGCAAATCCAGCCGATGCGAAGGCCCGGCGCGAAGATCTTCGAGATGGTGCCCAGATAGATGACGCGATCGTCCTGCGCCTTCAACGGGACCATGTGCCCACCTTCGTAGCGCAAACGGCCGTAGGGGTCGTCCTCGATGATCATGAAGTCGTACTCATGCGAGAGCTCGATGAGGCGTTTGCGGCGCTCGCCCGTCATGGTGACGCCGCCGGGGTTCTGGAAGTTGGGAATGGTGTAGAGCATCTTCAGGCGCTTGTTGCCCTTGCCGATGCGCTTGAGCTCCTCTTCCAGCAGATCCATGCGCATGCCCTCGTCGTCGAAAGGCACGGAGTGAATCTCGGGCTCGTAGGCGTTGAACGCGGAAAGCGCCGTTAAGTAGGTAGGGCCTTCCACCAAGACGATGTCGCCCTTGTCGAGAAACGTCTCGCCGAGCAGGTTCAATGCCTGCTGGGCGCCGGATGTGAGCAGCATCTCCTCGGGCTTCACGCGGACGCCGATGTCGCGCATGATGTCGCAAAGCGCCTGACGGGTTTCCAGTCGGCCGTTGGTCGAGCCGTACTGCAGGGCAACGGCGCGCTCGCCGGTGATGGCGGCGTGCACCGCCTTCTGGATGGCGCGCTGCGGGAGAAGCGACACGTCAGGCATGCCACCTGAAAGCGAGATGATGTCCGGGCGAACCGCCGCGGCGAAAAGATCGCGCACGGCGCTCGAACGCAAATTCCTCACGCGGTCAGCGATTTTGTCGCTCGTTTGGTCGAATTTCATGTGTGCCGTAGTCATGATGCTTAGAGTACCACCGCCTCGTTAATCGCGCAGAGGGCATCCTTAAAAGCACGCAGGGCCACCAAATCGTCCGTGAAATTCACTTCCACGCGCGCGAGGCCTCGCTGCTCGTCGAGCCACTGCGTCGTTCCGACGTACGTAAAGCTTTGTGACAGAGTACCGCTTTTCTCGGCCGCCACCTGCAAATCGATGACGAGGTGCTCAAGCAAGTGGGGCAACGGCGTATGATCGATCACTGCGCCGAAAGTGTGGCCCTCGTCGTTCACGCACGCATGGTGCACCAGGTTGGGAAATCGCGCGCAGATTCGCGCGGCGAGCTCGGGCGTCGTTGTGCGGAATCCGGCGGCGACGTCGATGTTCGCCTCGATTCGCCGTGGGCGCACACAGATGCGCGAGGCGCGGATGACTTCCATCACGCGCCCTGGGATGCGGCCGGCCGGGATGCGGTGCCCTGAGATGCGGCCTGGGACGCAGCCGCCCCAGACGCGCCCTCCGACGATAAGTCCTGCGGCGCGCGGGTGAGGACCATGGTCGAATCGCCCGAAAGCTCGGGGCTCGCCTGTTCTCCCTGGATGGCGCGGCCGAGGGCGGCAATCGTCCAAGAGATGTCTTCGGAGAGCGAATTTCCCCAGGTAGTTTCCCCATCACGTAAGGCAAGTGTCTGTCTGTCAAGAGAGAAGCGATAGCGCGCCTCGCCTTCCATGTTGCCGAAGGAGAGCGAAAGCGTCTTCGCGCCCTCGTCAATCGTGTAGGAATACGTGACGTCGTCAGCGAGCTTGATTCCGTCGGCCGTGACGTCGACCGTCTTCTGCGTGCCAGCGATGTACCACGTGCCCTGGATATCCTGCGCGTCGTTCGCGAACGTCCAGCGCCAACAGGAGAAGGCGACGACGACGGCCACCACAACGAGAACTACGGCACCGGCGACGACGAAAGGCCACTTCCTGCGCTTTTTCGCGGAAGAAGGGCGGGGAGCGTCCTCGCGATCACGCGACGATGCGCCCCCCGTGCGCGCGGACGAGCGAGCGCCCGCGCGTTGTTGATTGCGAGAATCCACGCTCGTTATTCCACCGGCTTGATGACGTCGGTGCCCATGTAGGGAACAAGAACGTCAGGGACCTTGATGGTGCCGTCGGCCTGCTGGTAGTTCTCCATGATGGCGGCCATGGTGCGGCCCGCGGGCAGGCCGGAGCCGTTGAGCGTGTGCAGGTAACGCGAGCCCTTGAAGTTCGCCGGGTCGCGATACTTGATGTTGGCACGGCGCGCCTGGAAGTCGCCGCAGTTCGAGCAACTGGAGATTTCCTTGTAGCCGTTGTAGCTGGGCAGCCACACCTCGACGTCGTAGGTCTGGCGCGCGGAGAAGCCCAGGTCGCCCGTGCACAGCGAGATGACACGGTACGGAAGGCCGAGCTGCTGGAGCAGGTATTCCGCCTCGGCGGTCATGCTCTCGAGCTGGTTGTCGGAGTCCTCCGGCGTGGCGAACTTCACCATTTCAACCTTGTCGAACTCGTGCTGGCGGATGATACCGCGCGTATCGCGGCCCGCCGAGCCCGCCTCTTCGCGGAAGCACGGGGTGAACGCGGTGTACCAACGCGGCAACGTGTCGGCGTCGAGCACCTCGCCCGCGTGCAGGTTCGTGAGCGTGACCTCAGCGGTCGGGATGAGGAACATGTCGCCCGACACGTGGTAGGCGTCGTCTTCGAACTTGGGCAGCTGGCCGGTGCCCACCATGGTCTCGCGCTTCACGACCACGGGCGGCCACCATTCCTTGAAGCCGCGGGAGGTGTGCGTGTCGAGGAAGTAGTTGATAAGCGCGCGCTCGAGGCGTGCACCTGCGCCACCGAGCACGGTGAAGCGGCTGCCGGAGATTTTGTTGCCGCGCTCGAAATCGAGGATATCGAGGTCAGTGCCGAGGTCCCAGTGGGGCTTGGGCTCGAAGCCCTCGGCCGCGAAGTCGCGCGGGGTGCCCCAGCGACGGCGCTCGGGGTTCTCGGTCTCGTCCTTGCCGACGGGCGTCGCGGCGCAGGGGATGTTGGGCACGTGCAGCATGAGGTCGTGCAGCTCGGCGTCGATGGCCTCGCGCTTTGCGGAGACCTCGTCGAGCTCCTCGTTGATGGCGCGGACGCGCTCCTTGGCGGTCTCGGCCTCGTCCTTTTTGCCCTCGCGCATCATCTCGCCGATGGACTTCGACGCGGCGTTGCGCTCCTGTTGAAGCGCCTCTTCCTTCACGATGGCGGCGCGGCGGTTCTCGTCAAGGCTTGAGAAGCGCTCCGCATCCCATGAAGCGTTGCGGTTCTTCATCGCCTCGGCGACTGCTTCTTGGTTTTCGCGGACGTACTTGATGTCTAACATGAGACGCGCTCCTTCTTGCCTTCGGGCCGTCGCTGCGCACACCTCGCGCGCAGCCTTGTTTTACACGGTCGAACCAGTATAGCGCAGCGAAAACCCCACGGGGCCACATGCCCAAGCCTTCACGCGAAACGAAGACGCGAGCGGAGCGAAACGTCCGTTGTTTTGTTCAATATACTGGACAAATTTCCCCGCATTTTGTTCAGCATATTGGGCAAATAGCGCCGCCTTACACGCTCTCGTATCTCGAGAATATTGGAGCAAAAAGCCCAGCGAGGGGCGCTCTCTGCCCAGACCTTCCCCGAACGTGGAATCTTCGCGCGAGGCGTGCGCGGTATACTGGTTCACGTTATGCTTATGCGGTTGCGACAACGAGCCGCAACGCGCCACCTCCGAAGAAGCAACGAGGCCAACATGGATATTACCGAGCTGTACCATTTTCTTTTCGAGACGCCTGAAGGTGTCGGATGCCTGGTCGGCATCTGCCTGGTGCTGAGCCTGATCGTCTGCGTGATCATGGAGCGCCGCACGCGCAAACGTTTCGCGGACCGCCCGAAGGGCGAGGACGATTGGTCGATCTTCGACGATGACGACGAGGACGAGGAAAAGGAAGACTAGCATCATGACAAGCGCGAACGACCTGCATCTCTACGAGCGCCGCGACGACTACATCCCGCGCGTCGCTGCCGTCCACGACCTGTGCGGGTACGGGAAATGCTCGCTCGGCGTGGCGATTCCCGTGCTTTCCGCCGCAGGTTGCGACGTGTGCCCTGTGCCGACAGGGCTGTTCTCCAGCCATACCGCCTTCCCCGGCTGGTACATGCACGACACGACGAGCATCATGAAGGACTACACGGACGCGTGGAAGGGCATCGGCGTCGAGATTGACGCCGTGTACTCCGGCTTTCTGGGCGCGCCCGAGCAAGTCGATCGCATTCGCGATTTGTACGAGACCTACCCCAACGCGCTGCGCGTGGTCGACCCCGTCATGGCCGATCACGGCAAGGTCTACCCCACCTACACGCCCGAGCTGTGCGACGCAATGGCCGAACTTGCCGCCGGCGCCGACATCCTCACGCCGAACCTCACCGAGGCCGCCATCATCTTGGGCGAGCCCATCGGCGACGACTGGTGCGGCACCGACATCTCCGACGCGGAGGCGGCGCGCATGATCGATGCGCTCGTCGCGAAGGGCGCCAAGCATGTGGTGCTCAAGGGCATCCAGCGCGAGGGCGAGAGCGTCATCCGCAACTTCGTGGGCGGCGTGGACTGCGACATGTTCGAGGCCGCGAACGAGTATCTGCCCTACATGCTGCACGGCACGGGAGACCTGTACTGCTCCTGCCTGATGGCGGCCGTCATGGCTGGTCGCAGCCTACGCGACGCTGTCGTGTTCGCGGGCGACTTCACGCACGACGCGATGATCGTGTCAGCCAAGCAGCCCGATTTCAAGAACCGTGGCGTGAGCTTCGAGCCGCTTCTGGGGAAGGTCGCCCAGCTTTTAGGGTAAAAGCGAGCGGCCTACTGCCTGATTTTGTCGGGAATGCCCAGGGCGGCAAGTACGACGCCCACAAGTCCGGGCACGATCGAGCCGATGAGCGCCATCGTGCTCGGCGGCATCCACGACGCGGGGTTTGCCGCCCACGCGGCAGAGCAGACGCCCAATACGAGGACGATGGTCCCCACGAGCGCAGCCGCGACATCAACCTTGCGCGACATCCCCCAGCGGGAAAGCGCGCTCATCGCCGCCGCAGCGATAACCCAGCTCGCGAACACGCACCACGTGCCCGGCTTCAGCAGCATCCCGCCAAGGCGCGCCTGCGTCTGTGCACCGATCCCCGTACTCGAAAGCACCGCCGACGCTACCGCATCGGGGTCGGCAACGGCGTTGCTTCCCGCCGATACCGCACCTGACATCGTTGCGTAATCCCAGTACATCGGCGCGTTCCAGTCAATCATGCCCGACGTGCCCAAGCTGCCGAGTGCAAGCGCGCAAAGCCCGGCGAACGCCGCCGTTGCCGCCGCGCGGGCAACCGAGACGATGAGGCTGCCCGCAACAACCGGCGAGAGCGGCGCGAAACCGACCGCCCCCGAAAGCGGGCCCAAAAGGGCTGCGACTGCAGGCGCATCGGAGCCGCGCGCGGCAAACCACCACCAGGCAACAGCGCCGAGGAAGAGAAGGATTCCTGGCGCGTAGGCGCCGTTCGCCGTAAGAGACACCCCCAAGATGGCGAACGATGCGAGCGCTCCCACATGGGGTTTTATCGCTGCGAGCACGCACACCGCCGCAAGCAGGCCCCAAAACACCGGGTTCGAAAACACGCCAGGGCCGAAGGCGGGGAAGTTCACGAGCGCGACAGCACCCACCAAGGCTGCCGCGGCGACGGACACCACGCGCGCAACCACTGCCATCACGCGGGGCGTCAAGTGGTCGACCAAGGGGACGCGCGGCGCGGCGGGCGCAGGTTCCCCTTCGCCGTCCTCGTCTTCCCCTTCCCCATCGACTCCGTTGACCAGGCGCGATAGTTCCGCTTTGCCCGCCTTCACATCGCCCAAGTAGGGCATGAGCTCCTCGTCGAATTCCCGCACCGTGGCGTAGCGTTCCGCCGGGTCAGGGTCGAGCGCATAGAACATCACATCGTCGATGCCCTCTTCCACGTCGTCCCAGCATAGCGAGGGAAGCACGAGCTCGGCGTTTTCTATCGCCGCCGCGGCGCGAGGCAGGTCGCGCGCGAAAAAGGGATTGTCACCCACGAGCATCTCGTAGGTCAGGCTCGCAAGCGCCCATTCATCGCAGCGGACGTCGAGCGCCTCGGAGCGCATCTGCTCGGGCGGCATGTAGCCGATTGTGCCGCCGCCTGCACGCCCCGTGCCGTTGGCATCGGCGAGGGTCGCCAAGCCGAAGTCGGTCACCTTCACCTCGCCCTGGCGGTTGATCAGCACATTCGCTGGCTTGATGTCGAGATGCAGCACGTTGTGGGAATGCGCGACCTCGAGCGCATGCGCGATGCTCGAGAAGACGTGTGCAACCACATCGAGCGTGAGGTCGCCGTCGTGCTCGCGCAAGAACCGTTCGAGCGTCGTCCCCTCCACGTACTCCATGATGAGGTACGCCGTGGAATCCTTGACCTCGAAGTTGTACACCGTAACGATGTTCGCATCGCTGAACTGGGCAATCGTCCGAGCTTCCGCGAGACCGGGGATGTCGGAAGCGAATTCGTCGGGAGAGCAGAAATCTTCGGCGCCTTCACGATTTTCGAAGTCGCCAGGGCCGACGAAGCCACAGTCCGGCCCGAAGGCCGAAGCAAAATCCCCCGGCAAAGCCGCGAGCGCGGAAGGCGCTGCCGCCCCCACATCTTCGGGAACGTCTTCCCAAGGGGGAATGTCCTCAAGGCGAACGACCTGCGTCGGCGCCGATGGCGCGGCCTCGCCTTCGACACGCGCATGACGGGCCGCCTTCGGCTGATCGGCGGGCGCGACCCGGTTCGGGGAGCCAGGCGACACCCTCGGCAGCTCGATGCACTTGATGGCGACCTTGCGGCGCATCTGCGTATCCCATGCGACCTGAACCGTCGCGAAACCACCCGCGCCAGCTTCCGACATCGGGCGATAACGATCGAGTATGAGCTGTTTGCCTGCCATGTGACTCCGAGTCCGTTTAAGCTGAGTTTGCTATCGAGAAGTATAGCCAAGCCGAGCCCGCGCGTCCCCTTCGAAAGCGAGATGTATCGCGCGCCCCGAAGCCCCTACACCAGGAGTATGCCAACTTGGGATATGATGCCGCTCCTGCATGGCCATCTTCTCGACTTCCTCCTCACGGTGGACAAAGACCGTCGATATGTGAGGAGTTAGTTTTGGGCAACTCGACCTTGAAAAAACCGACCTGGGCAAACGCAGAACTTTACGGAGACAACCACTCGCATCGCGCTTTTCAGACTCACATATCGACGTTTTTTGTCCACGATATTGGATTTCCGCGAAAAAGGGGTCGCGTCGGTGGCCTCCCGAATGACGATGCATCAACCCATTTTGGAGGGAGGACGAGGGGTGGGCGACTGGCGGGCTGGCGGGCGGCGGGCTTGCGGCTGGCTGGCAAGCTGGCGGGCGGCGGGCTTGCGGCTGGCTGGCAGGCTGGCGGGCGGCGGGCTTGCGGTTGGCTGGCAGGCTGGCTGGCGACAAGCTGGCGGCTAGCGGCGAGCGAGCTAACAGAGGGAGGCGACAACCGGGCAGGCGGAAGACAGTCAAACGCGGAAGGCCCCGCCCCACGCCCGGCGCAGAGCGAACGACAGGGCGCCCGATCCCGCCCTATGCCATGGTGTAGGGCGCGACGGCGCGCACGACGGCGTCTTTCACCAAGGAATGCTTGTCGCCATCTTCAACCCGCACGATGAGGCTCGCGCGGTAACCGCACTCCATAGCCTCCGTGAAAAGCACCTGCGGCTCTTGCGACATGCCTCCACCCACTTTTTGCGCTGCTTGACCTGCAGCTTTGACGATCTTCGCAGCAACGGCATCAAGGTCTGCGCCACCTGTGGTGACAAGCAGGGGCACCACCACCTTTGTAAGCGGCGGCAGATGCGTGAGCGACGACTTGTTGATCACCGAGTTCGGCACCACGACGCGCTCGCCCGAAAGCGTCTCGAGCGAGGTGTGGCGCCACGTCACATCGTGCACGACGCCGCGCCGCCCGCCGACCTCGATGTAGTCACCCGGCTCCACGAGCCCGGTGATGCTCACTTGCACGCCGCCGATCAGGTTCGAAAGCGTGTCCTGGAAGCCGAGCGAGATGGCGATGCCGCCGATACCGAGCGCGGTGATCGCCGCTGAGACGTCGATTCCGAAGCAGCTCGACAGCACCACGCTCACGCCGACGGCCCACACGGCGATGCGGGCGATATTGACGAAGATGCTCGACGAGGGCAGCGGCGAGTTGTCATGTGAGAGCACGCGGCGCAGCACCTTCGTCACGGCGCGAGCCACAAGCGCCGTGAAAGCGAGCGCAATCGCCACCGTCAGCGCAGTGGAAAGCCACTCGACATGGACGACGCTCTGGATGATGCCATAGAGGTCGGATGTCTGCTCTTCGGGATCCATCTTCTTCCCCTACCGACGCAGGGTTTCCGCGTCGCTCGCAGCGACCTGGGACTTCGTCTGAGCAGCGCATCCTTCCAAGAACAGCGTCACCGTGGTGCCTACCCCCAGCTCGCTTTGCACGTCCATGTAGGAGTTCGGCCCGAAGAACCCAACGATGCGGTCGTGCACGTTCTTCACCGCGATGCCGATTCCCTTAGTTTCCTTAGGATGCATGATACCCTGGCGTGCTTCCTCGGTCATGCCCGTACCGTTGTCGCTCACGCGCAGGTACACGTCGTCGCCATCGACCTCGCCGGTCACCGTGATGGTAAGCTTGCCTTCGGACGGCATCGCGTGCTGCACGGCGTTTTCCACCAACGGTTGAACGAGGAACGACGGAACCAGCATGTTCTCGCATTCGGGCACCAAATCGACGTCGAGCTCCACGCGCTCGGCACCGAAGCGCGCCACCTCAAAGGAGAAGTAACGCTGCGTCTGCTCCACCTCGCGCGAGAGGTAGATGAGGCTGTCGGAATTCTCCAACGTACGACGGTAGAACACCGCGAACTCACGCAGAAGCACGCGGGCCTCGTTGGGACTCGTACGGATGAGCGACGCAATCGTATTGATGGTGTTGAACAGGAAGTGCGGGTTGATCTGGTTCTGGAGCGCCTTGAGCTCCATGCTCGTGGCAAGACGCGCCTGCTCTTCGAGCTGCGCCGCAGCCATCTGCGTCGAAAGCAGCGTACCGAACCCTTCGGCAATCGACTTCTGAGTCTCGCTGATGCGCTTGGCGGAGCGATAGTAGAACTTCAGCGTGCCCACCACGTCGCCGCGCACCAAAAGCGGGACAACGATGGCCGCTTTGATCGTCGTAGCATTTTCCGGGAAGCCGATGTCAATGCTGGTGAAGAGCACGCGCATGTTGCCGTCGTCGAGCGTCGCCTGCGTGGCGTGCGTGCGGATGTTACCACCAGCGGGGTTCTCGGCCTCCAGGTACCCGGCATAACCGAGGATCTGTTTCTTGTCGGTGATGGCCACCGCGATGGCAGCCGTCGAGGGCAAAAGCAGCTGGCAGATTTCCTGCGCAGATTCACGGTTCAGACCGTCTTGCATGCTTTCGAGCGTTTTGCTCGCCAGGCGCAACATGGCGTCAGATTGGCGTGCGCGCACCGAATCCGGGTCCATCGACAGGCGGATCACCAGCACAATCGAGAGCGTGAACATGGCGCCTGCGGTAATCATGATGGGGATGCTGTGGGAGGGGGCGAGCGCCGTCCAAAGAAGCGTCACACCCGAAAGGATCGCTATGATCGCAAGCAGCATCTCGACCGTGAACACACGTGCGACGCCTTTCTTCGGGGGGATGGTCCCCGGTGCCGCCGCATCGATCGAATTTTCCGCTCCGCTATCCTGTATGGCCGTTTCGCCCATCGTCTCGCTCCCCTATCGTCAGTTTGCGATAAGTATAGACGATTACCCGAAGATGCCGACCTCGTTCAACACAAGCATGACCGCCGCCACAATAAGAAAACACCCGAACAGCAGCCGAAGCGTACGCTCGGGCACCTTCGTCACGAGCCTCGCGCCGATGACGGCGCCGGGAATGGTACCGATGACGATGGCGATGCCTGCGAGATAGTTGATGTTGCCGATGATCCCCTGCTCGATCACGCCGGGGATGGCCAAAATCATGACCGCGATGAGCGAAGTGCCCGACGCCTTGCGCATGGGGATGCCGATAATCGAGAGCATGAGCGGCACCATGATAAACCCGCCGCCGACGCCGACATAGCCAGAGGCCAAGCCTGCGACCAGGCCGATTGCGGCGCCCTGCAAGAGCTGCTTTCGGGAAAGGGAAGAATCATCGGCGGTGGGGGCCGCAGCGTCAACCCCTGCAGCAGGCTGGCCAGCCGGCCGCAACTTAAAGGCCTTTTTGAACATGTTGATGGCCGAATAGCCGATGATGAGCGCCGCGGCGAGCATCACGAGCCAGTCGGGGGAAAGCTGCGCGAGCCACACCCCCACTGGCGACAGACACGCACCTCCGAGGCCCGCGGCGATGCCGAGCGCGGGAATGCAAGTCTTGCCCTTCACGTGCGAAATCGCGCCCGAAATGGACGTCGGGATGATGGCGAACAGCGAGGTCGCCGTACTCATGGTGGCGCTCATTCCGAACGCGAGGCGGAAAATCGGCACCATGACCGTACCACCGCCGATACCGAGCAGCCCCGAGGCGATACCGATCAGCACGCCGACCAGAGCGGGAGCAACAAAATGAACGAGCACTTCCACCATCGTGTCTTTCTACTGCAGATTCACCCCAACAGGGCGCACGCCAAGGCCACCCCCAACGGGACGCTTTCCTCGCATGCAGTGTATCGCCGAAATGCGCACCGATCCGCAGCGAGAGGCCGACCGCGCACATTCGCCATTAATCGGCGAGGTTCAGGCGAATCTCACTCGTCATGCCCGGGTCGATATTGGAATATTGGGCTGCAAGCTGCTCGGGAACGCCCGCTTGGGGAGCTGCAGGAGCCCCCGCTTCCACCACATCCCCCGCCTTCTCGACGCGGGGATCGCGCTCGACAACTCGGCCGTTCGCATTCGCGCTCGCCACAGCTTCCGCGCGCGACACAGCGCTGCGGACAAGGGCGGTGCTTAAGATCTGATCGCCCTCGATGCGCGACATGAGCTCCGACCACACGAACTGGAACTCGAAGTACTTTGTGCAGTTCCGCTGGGCATATTGCGCCGCCTCGGTGCGCGCCGCCTTCGCCGCCTTGCGATACGCCTTCTTGTCGGGGCGGGCAAGGCTACGCAGAAACGCCGTGATGCGGATTCGCCGCACGATGCTCGGCTCCAAAAACGGCCCCGGGTACGGCTCGAGGGACGAGGGCTTCACCTGCATAAGGTCAATCTGGGTGCGGCTGTATTCCATCTTGCGGTATTCGTAGAGCCAGCGATAGATGTCCTGGCGGAAACGCGTGCCCTCGCTCGCCGATTCGGGAGGAAGGTGATGCAGACTCCATTTGTTGTCGAACCAGATGTCGGAGCCGTACATGCGAAGATCAAGCATGTAATCCAAGTCCTCGCCGCGCGGAATCCACGGGTCGAACGACAGGCGCTTGAACGCCTCCTTGTGAAGCGCGAGGCACCCGCCGCACACGTGGTTCGAGCGCGAAAGGCGCGGCGCATTCATGGCCCGCTCGATCCATTTGTTGAACGCGCTTCCCTGCTGCCAGAAGCGGTTGTACCACTTGTTCTGGCTCTTTGACAGATAGGAGCCTTCCGAATTGTAGTAGAAACCCGTCTTCGCGAGAATGGGAATGCCCTTGCGCGTGAGCTTCCCCAAGCCGTACATCGCACGGCGCAGGAAATCGGCGTCGGTCACCACCTCGTCGTCGTCGAGGAACACCACCGCGTCGAACCCGAGCGCGCACGCCACGACAAGGCCCAGGTTGCGAACGGCCCCGTACCCCGACAAGCCCACCTCGCGCGTGAGCTTCCCCAGGCCGAGCTGCTCCATGCGCTGTTGCACAAGACCCGCCTCCGCAGCACCAATGACCGCAATGTGCAGCTCGGGAAAACGCGCAGCGATGGCCTGGGTCTTCTGCGCTGCCTTGTGCGCGATGGAGGGCTCCGCCGCGACGAGCACGATAATCTGCCCGATTCCCTCGACCTTGGTGAGCGATTCGAGGCAACGCGGCAGATCGCCCTCCTGGGACAGGGGCATCGGATGGTCGTACGTGGTGATAATGGAGCCGCCCTCGCGTTGCGAGCGCGTTGAGACAAAGGTGGGAATGACAACAACCGGGTTCATATGCTTCCTTTAAAGTTCGATGAGTCGGCCCCGTTTGGCCTGTTCACAGAAGCGCCTAGCGAACACCGCAGCAGATTTCACCATCCCGCGAGGGAAAGGCCCGCACACGCCGCCCGCAAGCAAACCCCATGAACTGATTCATTATATCGCTACGCGCTTCGCATGGCGAAAGCGCGCAAGCCCTTCCACCGAAAGCGGAAAACGGGAAACCTGGCGCGGGAGGGGAATTGCCCGCTCGCGTCAGGCTTCTCGCGGCGAGCGTCCCGAAACCCGCTATTGCGAGACGAGGCGATACCCCACCCCGCGCACCGTCTCGATGAGGGAAGCATGCTCACCGAGTTTCTGGCGCAGCGTGAGGACGTGCATGTCGACCGTTCGGCTGCCACCTGCGAAGTCCCATCCCCACACGTGCTGCAACAGCGCATCGCGGGAAAGGGCGACACCGGGGTTTTCCATGAAATGAAGGAGCAGGTCGAACTCGCGCGATGTGAGAGATAGCGGCTCGCCGCCGCAGAACGCCTCGTGGCGCATCTCGGAGATGGAAAGCGGCCCGATCGTTATCTCGTCGCTCGACCCCTGGGGCGCTTCGCTGCCCCAGTCGGGGGCGCGCCGCAGCAGAGCGCGCACGCGGGAGACCATTTCCATCATGCCGTAAGGCTTGGTGAGGTATTCGTCGGCGCCGCCATCGAGAGCGGTCACGATGTCGAGCTCGGTGCTTTTCGCGGTCACCATGATCACGGGCACGCGTGAAAGGCCTGGGGTGTTGCGAATGCGATGAAGGATTTCCAGGCCATCGGCGCCGGGCAGCATGATGTCGAGCATGACCACATCGGGAAGCCGTCGTGCGCAGGCCGCACGGAACTCCACGTCGTTCGCCATGCCCTCGGCCTCGATTCCCGCCTGCGTGAGAGCGTAAAGCGCTAGCTCGCGAATGCTCGCGTCGTCTTCCACGCAGTACACCATAGCTTGCCGCCTTCCCTCGCCGAAAACCCTTATCCAATTGATTATCGCACAGGGGGAAGTCCAGGCGAGAGGCGGTTCGCCCACGCGTCGGGAGGGGCGGGAGGCGGACGGCGAGCCCGGTCGAGCCCACGCGGCTGCATGGCGCCCGTGCGAAGCTCGGGGCGATGCGAGGCGGGAAGCTATTCAGCCGAAATCTCCCCAACCTTTAAGTCATGCGTGCCGGTCAAACGGAAGATCGTCCATTTCGCGATGCGCTCGGCGTCGTCGCCCATGCGCTCGAAGTACTTCGCGACCATGAGCAGCTCGGGCAGATGCGTCGCGTCGGCATCCCCCTTGCGAATGAGGTCGACCACCACCTGTTCAGCGCGCTCATAAAGCGCGTCGACCTCGTCGTCGGAAGCGAATACCTCTTCGGCGCGATTGCGGTCGGCGTCAGCGAAGCTCTCGAGCGCAGTCTTGACCATATAAGCGACCTTGCCAGACGCCGTGGCGATCTCGGCCTCGATCGCGGATGCGGCCTCATGGGGAATCTGGGTTGCCAGATAGGCTACGTCGCGCGACTTCGAATCGATGTGCGCCAAGTCGCTCACCAGGCGAAACGACCCAGAAACGTAGCGCAGGTCGTCGGCGACGAGGGGCTGCTGCATGAGCATGATGTCGAGGCACGTGTCCTCGATCGTCGCACGAAGGCGACGCATGCGCATCTCACCCGAGATGACCTCCTCGGCAGCCTCTGTGTCGCCCTTCGCAAGCGCAAGACCAGCCGCCGTCACGTCCGCAATCGTCTTCTGGCCCAGATCCTCCATAGCGACAGACAAATCGTCGAGTTGCTTCAAATATTTCGAACGGGGAACCAACATTAGCTGAACCTTCCTGTCAGGTAGTCTTTCGTGCGCTCCTCGCGCGGTTGCGAGAAAAGCTGCTTGGTCGGGCCCTCCTCAATGAGCTCGCCCAGATAGAAGAACGCGGTCTTGCCCGCGACGCGCGCCGCCTGCTGCATGTTGTGCGTCACGACGACGACGGTGCGCTCGCGCGCCAACTCGACCATGAGCTCCTCGATAAGCGATGTCGAGATCGGGTCGAGAGCGCTCGTCGGCTCGTCCATGAGCAGGACCTGCGGCTCCACGGCAAGGGCGCGCGCGATACACAGGCGCTGCTGCTGGCCACCGGAGATACCCAGGCCGTTCTGGTCGAGTTTGTCCTTCGCCTCGTCCCAAAGGCCCGCATCGCGCAGGCACCGCTCCACAATCTCGTCGCCTTCCGCCTTCGAGATCTTGCGCATGCGGCGCGGCCCGTACAAGATGTTGTCGCGAATGCTCATCGGGAAGGGATTCGGGTGCTGGAACACCATGCCCACCATGACGCGAAGCTCGTTGGGCTCGGTCGCGAAGATGTCGCGGCCCGCAATCTCGATGGTTCCCTCGGTGCGAACCGTCGGCACGAAGTCGCACATGCGGTTGAACGTGCGCAGAAGCGTCGACTTGCCGCAGCCCGAAGGGCCGATGAACGCGGTCGCCTTGTTCTTCGGAATCTCGAGCGAAATGTTCTTCAGCGCCTGGAAATCGCCGTACCACAGGTTAAAGTTGCGAATCGAGATGACCGACTCGCCCTCGGCGACCGAGAGGATGCCCGCTTGCGAGTCGGACAACGACCTGCTCTTTTCCATATTCTGTCGTTCCACCATGTCCATCAGCCAAACCTTCCGGTGAGATAGTCCTGCAAACGCTGGTCTTTCGGCGCCGAGAAGATCTGCTTGGTCGGGCCCGTCTCGACCATGTCGCCCATGTAGAAAAACGCCGTGCGGTCCGAAACGCGCGTAGCCTGCTCCATGTTGTGCGTGACGATGATGGCGCAGATGCCAGTCTGCGCGATTTCACGGATGGTCTCTTCGACCGAGAACGTCGAAATCGGGTCGAGCGCCGAGCACGGCTCGTCGAAAAGCACCACGTCAGGGTGCATGGCGAGCGTGCGCGCGATGCACAGGCGCTGTTGCTGACCACCGGAGAGGGCATGGGCGCTCTGGTCGAGCTTGTCTTTCACCTCATCCCACAGCGCACCTGAGCGCAGAGCCTCCTCCACAAGCGCATCGCACTCGTCTTTCCCCTTCACAAGGCCGTGGCGCTTCGGCGCGAACAGGATGTTGTCGCGAATCGACTTGCGAAATGGCGTCGGCTGTTGGAACACCATGCCGATGGATTTGCGCAGATCGAAAAGGTCTTCCGAACGCGTGTTGATGTCGCGGCCGTGATAGTCGATCTGGCCTGCGACCTTGCACTTGGGAATCTCGCGGTTCATGAGGTTCAAGCAGCGCAGGAAGGTGGACTTGCCACAGCCCGAAGGGCCGATAAGCGCCGTAACCTGCCCTTTCTCGAAGGTGAGAGAAGTCTTGTGCAGCGCCTCGAAAGTGTCGTAGGTCACCGTAACGTCACGCGTGCGCAAAAGCGGCTCAGCGCCTTCCCGTGCAGAAGCCTCCGCCCGCGATGCGACGTCAGGCACGCAATTCCTCTTTTCAGCGAGGGATTTCTCTTGCGTCATCATTCGCTTGTCAACCTCCTTTCCAAAAGCTTGCCCACGAAACGGGCGATCAGGTTGAAGGTCAAGATGCACACCATGAGCACGGCCGCGGTGCCGTTCGAGATGGCCTCAAGATCGGGCACGACGCCTTCGGAGTTGATCTTCCAGATGTGGACCGCGAGCGTCTCGGCGGGGCGGAAGATGTTCCACGGGCACGACGGACTCGTGAGGTCGAAGCACGTGAAATCGAGCACTGGCGCGCTCTGACCTGCGGTGAAGATGAGCGCTGCAGCCTCTCCGAACACGCGGCCGGCGGAAAGCACGATGCCGGTGACGATGGCGGGCATCGCGGCGGGCAGCAACACGTGAATCGTGGTCTCCCAGCGGGTGAGCCCCATGGCGAGGCCCGCATCGCGCTGCGAGCGCGGCACGTCTTCGAGCGCCTGCTGGCAGGTGCGGACGAGGATCGGGATGTTGAACATCGTGAGCGCGACCGCGCCTGCGATGACCGAGAATCCCCAGCCCATGGTCAGCACGAAGAACAAAAATCCGAACAGGCCGACGACGATCGAGGGCAGCGACGAGAGCGTCTCGATGATCGTCTTCGCCGCGCTGGTCACCCAGTTCTCGGGCGCATACTGCGACAGGTAGATCGCCGCGCCAAGCGAGAGGGGCACACTGATGACAAGCGTCAGGAACAGCAGGTAGAACGAGTTGAACAGCTCCGGGCCGATACCGCCGCCTGCCTTGAACTGCTGCGGCTTGGAGGTGAGGAAGCTCACGTCGAAGAGCTTGCCCGCGCCTGCGACCAGGATGTAGATCACGATAGCGGCCAATATGAGCAGCACGAGGCCCACGATGGCGGTGAGGATTCCCGTGGCGATCTTGTCCTGCGAGTTGATGCGGCGAACGTGCGCCGCCATGTCGAACTTAGCCACGACGAGTCCCTCCCTTGTGCCCGATCAGGTGGATAATCAGGATGAACACGAGCGACATGAGCAAAAGCAGCAGCGCAAGCGACCAGAGCACGTCGTTGTACACGGTGCCCATCGCCTCGTTGCCCATGCCCATGGTGAGCACGGATGTGAGCGTCGACGCGGGCGTGAACAGGCTCGTCGGCATCTGGATCGCGTTGCCGACGACCATCTGCACGGCGAGCGCCTCGCCGAACGCGCGCGTCATCCCCAAGATGACCGCCGTCATAAGCGACGGAGCCGCCGAGCGCAGCACCACGTTCCACACCGTTTGCCAGCGTGTGCAACCAAGCGCATAGGAACCTTCACGATACTGCCCAGGCACTGCGGCGAGCGCATCGATCGAGAGGCTCGTGATCGTGGGGAGAATCATCACGGCGAGCACGATTGCACTCGAGAAGATGCCGAAACCGGTGATGGTCTGGCCAGCCGCTGCCGCCATGTCACGAGTCCACGCTACCACGACGGTAAGGCCGATAAGGCCATAGACAACCGACGGGATTCCCACCAGAAGCTCGATGAGCGGCTGGAACACGCGGCGCCCGAGCCGGGGGGCGATTTCAACGACGAAGATCGCCGAGCCGATGGCAATCGGCAGGGCGAACAGCGTCGAGAGCAGCGTGACTGCGAACGAACCGGAAATCATCGGCAGCGCGCCTACCGTCGGCATGCCGTTCACATCGTCCTGATGAGGATTCCACGTGGTACCGGTGAGGAATGCGCCCAGGTCGATGCCGTCAACGGCGAATGTCGCGATGCCGCGTTGCGCGACCATTGCAACGAGCGTAACGACAAGAAGCGCCACGAGCGCGATGCACGCACCCGTGACGCCCTTGCCGATAAGCTCGACGCGATGCTTTGGCAATCGAGCCATAAAGCCGCGTCTCCTTTCGAGTTATTTCTTGGTGACCTTGCCGGAAGCGTCCTTCTCGACCTTCATGCCAGAGACGGGGATATAACCCTGCGCTTCGACGAGCTCGCCTTGGACATCGTCGCTCATCATGTACTCGATGAACGCTTTGGTGGCCTCGTCGGGATCGGCGGCGGTGTACATGTGCTCGTAAGCCCAGATGGTCCAGGAGTTGTCCTCGACATTGGCCTCCTTCGGCTCGACGCCGCCGACTTTCAGGGCCTTCACGGTATCGTCGTAGTAGGAGAACGCCAGGTAGGAGATGGCGCCCGGGGTGGAAGCAACCATCTTCGCAGCGGTGCCCGAAGAATCCTGCTCCTGGGGCTTGAAGGTATCGGGGACCTTGGTGTCGCCGAGCACGGCGGCCTCGAAGGTCGCGCGGGTGCCGGAACCGGATGCGCGGTTGATAACCGTGATAGCTGCATCAGCGCCGCCGACTTCCTTCCAGTTGGTGACTTCGCCGGTGAAGATAGACTTCAGCTGGTCGATCGTCAGGTCGTCGACGGTGACGTCCTTGTTGACGATCGGGCCCATGCCGACGATGCAGACCTTGTTGTCGGCGATCTTCTCGAGATCGGCGGTGTCCTTCACCTTCGCCTCGGCGAACACGTCGGAGTTACCGATCTGCACCGCGCCCTGGGTGATTTGCGTGATGCCCTGGCCGGAGCCGCCACCCTGAACGGTAATCTGAACGCCGGAGTTCTTCTCCATGAACTGCTCGGCAGCAGCTTCGCAGAGGGGCTGAAGCGCCGTGGAGCCGACGGCGGTGATGGTGCCGGAGAGCGCCTTCGTCTCGGCCTTGTCTTCCTTCGCGTCGGACTTCGCGTCGCTCGAGCCGTTCGAACCGCAGCCGGTGAGGCTAAAGGCGGCGACCGTTGCGGCGGTGGCCGCGGCTGCTCCAACGAAGTTACGGCGGCTCATGAGGTTGCCCTGCATAGTTTTATTCTCCCTTCGAGATTTCCTTTTTGGCGAGCGTTGGCGTTAAGTTGGGTTTCGCCGTTTCTCGCTGATAGGAATAGTAGGGAGCAAATCCGCCCGATGGGAGCACAGCGGCAAGCCATGACGCAAGCATGACGCAGCTTTACCTCCCCCTTACCCAATCATGCAGGAATCGCTTACATTGGGGAGCACAAGGGCGGCCCGGGACGGGACGCGAAGCGCACGTCCGGCAAGGCTGCGGGTCCGCGGGCTCGCGCTACTGGCCGTATTTTCGCCAGCTCGAGCCGCCGCTGCCTCGGCCCGACTTGTTGCGGCGCATCTTCGACGAGGCGGCGGAGGTCTTTCGCCCGCCCGCGCTGCCGCCCGTTCCCGCCGCGCTTCCCGAACGACGGGAACCGCGCGAACCTGCCTGGGCCTGCTCGCGCTGCATCCAGCGCGCCTGCTCGCGGCGCTCGCGAACGACCTCAGTCTCGCGCTTCAGGGAAACGTAGGACTCGAAGCGCTCCCGCGCGAGATCGCCACGCTCGACAGCGGCGCGAACGGCGCAACCAGGCTCGTTCTCGTGCTTGCAATCGCGGAAGCGGCACTGCTCGGCAAGCTCTTCCACGTCGGCGAAGGCAACGCCGATACCTGCGTCGGCATCCCAGAGGCCCAAACCGCGCACGCCTGGCATATCAACCACATAGCCGCCATGGGGAATGGCCACCATCTCGCGGCTCACCGTGGTGTGACGGCCCGCACCATCGGTTTCACGCACCGTCCCCGTCTCTTGCACATCACGTCCAACAAGCAGGTTGACCAGGCTCGACTTGCCCACGCCGCTTCGCCCGATAAGCACCGCCGTTGTCCCCTCGGGCACGAGCGCGCGCACGGCTTCGACGCTTTCGGGCATCGCTTCCGACACGACGAGCGTCTCCACATCCGCGCCGACAAGCGCCCGAACGCGCTCGCGGACGCGCTCGACCTCGTCCTCGCTTTCGGCGAGATCGGCCTTCGTGAGCACGACGGACACGGCGGCGCCCGTTTCATGAGCGAGCACCAGTTCGCGCTCCAGCCTGCGCATATTCACTTCCACTGAAGGCTGCGTCACGATGACGCGATCGAAGTTGGCAGCGAGCACCTGGGGAACGGCACGCTCGGTGGGGTCCTTCCGCACAAGTTCGCGCGAACGGGGAAGCACCTCGACGATGAGCGCCTTGTCGTTTCGCTCGGCGAACGAGACGCGCACCCTGTCGCCGATCACCGCGCGGACGCGCTCTCCCTTCACGAGCGACGTTGCGTGCTTGCAACGAAGCTCAGCCCCGTCCTCAAGACGCACCAAAGGGAACCCGCGGTCGAGCTTGACGACGCACCCGATGGCAACCGTTTCTTCCAACAACTCCCCCTAACGCTGGCGTTCCCGCAAGTAGCGGAACAGTCCCATGAGAGCAAACCCGACGACAGTGAGCGCGGCACCGACTGCAAACGCCTCGGGGCGGAACTCCTCGACATGATGCGACCCTTTCGCAGCCACGGCAACGCTCGTCGCATGCACGTCGCTCAATCCCTGGTCTTCGGGGCAGGCGAGGTGGAACACCCCGCGAACCTGCAGCATCGTCCCTGTGGTGCCATAGCGTCCGAGCGTGTCGATATGCGACGCGGACTCGCGCGTCATCAGCACCGAAACCGATGCGTTGCTCGAGTTCGAGGCCTCGACGAGCGTGACCCAGACCATGCCGTCCCGCGCATCGATGATGTCTCCCACCGCCTCGCCGGTAATCTGCACGGTCTGCTTGTCGTAGTAGGAATCGGCGTTCGACAGGTCGATGATCGACGAATCGTAGATGAACGACGAGTCGGGTCGCTGCTGGGGGTTTATCAGGTTGGAATCATCTTCGCCGTCGCCGTCGTCCGCGAAAGCGACAACAGGTATGCATGCGAACAGGCAAAACGCTACCGCGAGCGCAACCCGCAGCGCGCGTCCGGAAAGCAAGGCCCAAGGTGTCGTATCGTGCCTGCTCATTGGCGCACCCTCCTTTTTCGGGGAGCAAGCGACGCGATAATCTCGGCCAAAACGGCGAGCAGCGTGACGAACTCAAGACGGCCCGCCCACATCTGGAAGATGTAGAACGCCTCAAGGGAGGGCGACATGCCAGGCGTCACAATGCCGGTGATGATTCCGCCGTTCGAGGTCATGGAGACCGACTCCATGATGGCCTGGGATGCCTCGTACCCGTGCGCGATGCCCACGAGCGCGCCGACCGAGTACGTGATCACAAAGAGCACGAACACGGTCATCGCCTCCTTTACAGCATCGGAGGAAAGAACGCGTCGTCCCAGATGGTTATAGGAAACGACAACGCGAGCAGACGAGGGGGACACCGCCTCTTTCACCGTGGAGACAATCGACTTGAAGATGATGCCCACCCGGTGGAGTTTCACGCCGCCTGCGGTCGATCCCGCTGAGCCGCCAACCGCCGCAATCAGCGCGAGCGCGAGGAAGGCGCCCGACGAGAACACCGTCGTGAGCTGATTGGTCGTTACATTTTGGAACCCAGTGGTAGAGAACGCCGACACCACCATGAACAGGCCGCGGCGAATTATCGCGGGCAGGTCGGAGAACAGGGCGCTCGCCGAAAGAGACGCTGCGACGACAACCGTCATCACGAGCAGCCAGATGAGCATCGTGCGAATCTCGATATCGCCGAAGAAGGATTGCAGGCGCCCCTTCCACACCTCGGCATGGACGACGAAACTGATCGAGCCCAAGATCATGAGCAGCATGAGGAATACCTCGATGGGAATCGAGTTGTAGTAGGAGACGCTTTCAGCCATCGGCGCGAAGCCGCCGGTGTTGAACGCGGAGATTGCCAGCCAGATCGATTGCAGCACAGCGCGGACAGGCTCCATGCCGATCGAGATGCACAGCGCGGTGAGCACCACCGCGGCGATGAAGATGATAACGAGCGTGATGCGCAAAATGAGCTGCGTCGTCTGGACGACGTTGGGAACCACGTGCTCGCTTCGGCCCTCGGCGGTATAGAGCGACGACCCCGAACGCTTGCCGAAAATGCCAAGCGAGAGCGCGACGACAATGAGTCCCAAGCCGCCGACCAGGTGCATCATGAAGCGGAACATGTTGTCGGCGTTAGAGAAGTGGTCAATGTCGAGCGCGACGGTGGCACCTGTCGTCGTGAGACCCGAGACACCGTCGAAAAGCGCATCCATGTAGGTGGCGTAGTGCCCGGACAGGAAAAGCGGGACCGATGCGAAGAACGCAAGCACGATCCACGCGAAGCCCGTGACCGCAAGCGCTTGGCGGCGGCCCAGGCGACCAGGCTCGATGCGCAAAAACTGCAACAGCGTGCCGACGACAAGCGCGATGCCGATGCCCAACAGGTAGCGCTCGGCGGGCTCCCATTCCTGGAACACGAGCGCCGTTATGAACGGCACCGCCATAAGCGCCGCAAAGAGCTGAGTGAGCGTACCGAGGTAGTGTCCGATAACGCGCAGGTCGTAAAGCGAGAACCTCTGCCACATGGCGCTACCCCATCAGCACGCGAACGACGCTCACCAGGACCACCATCGCAAGAAGAAAGCACACGAGGAACAGCACGACGATCGTGAAGCCCATGAGGGGCGTCGTGATGGATTCGCGTATGTCAGACCAAGACTTTTGCATGGGGCATATTCTAGTACATTTGCCGAAAAAGGCACGTCGGAGGCGATGGGTTGTCCCATAGCGGGCACAATCTCCCCCTTCAAGCGCAAAAGAGCCCGGATGTTTGAGGGTGCATCCGGGCCATAAGGGGATAGATCCGCCACATCTCAGATTGCGGCGAGGATCATTGTGAGGAATCGGAGCTCGATGGCTCCCTGAATTCTGCCGTTCCCTGCCAATCGGGATTCGGGACAGAACCCTTGATAAACTTTCTCTTGGTGCAGCCGCACTTCGGACAAGAGGGAATGCCAGGCGGCATGTCGGCGCCGCATTGCGAGCAGACGATATCGATCTTCGGAATCAATTTTCGACATTTGTTACACTTGATGCAGGGAAAACATGTCATGGCAAAACTCCTTTCCCGAATCGTGGGGATACGGCTGCAGCGCGCACCGTCCAATCTATCGTTCACGGCGCGCAGGTAAATCGGAGGGAGTGCGAGGACTCAGCGCTTGCCCGAAGACCGCACCAAGCCCTCGCCAAAGTGATTGCGGTCCAACCTGTGGAGAGTAGCGGGACCGCAATCGAACGGAAGAGACTTGCTAGTTGTTCGCAGCCCACTTCGCCTGGACGGTTGCCGCACGCGGCATCGCGAAGGCAATGAAGCAGGATACGATCATGGCGACGGCAACGATGACGAACGCGTAGGCGGTCTGGCCGGTCGCGTCAATCACGATACCGGCAACCCACGGACCGAGGTAGCGGCCGACGATGTTGATGGTGCCGATCATGCCAGTGCCCGTTGCGCGGCACTCATCGTTGTAATACTCGCCAGCGCCCGACATGATAACCGTGATAACACCGGTGGATGCGCTGATAAGGGCAATGAAGAAGTAGCACGGAATCAAATCCGGAGCCGGCGTGTTCAGCAGGTAGATCGCATATCCCGCAGAAAGGACGCCCGTGCAAGCCACCATGATGCCGATCATGTTCTTGCGCTCAAAGCGGTCGGACAGGCTGCCGACGACAAGCTCGGTGATGATCGTGAGCACGCCGCCGATGGTGAGGGAGAACGCAGCGGTTGCCAAATCAAAGCCGTTGCCGGTCATCGACACGACATAGTACTGCGTTGCGGCCATATAGCCCAGCTGGTACACCGCGTAGAACAGGCCGAAGTGCCAGGTGATACCCATTCTCGCAACTTGGCGCAGCGGGGAGACCTTCTTACCGGAAGCCACAGCCTTCTCCTCAAGCTTCGGAGCAGGAGCAGCCTGGGTGCCCTTCGGAGCGCCATAGGGAGCAAGGCCCTTCTCCTCGGGACCCTCGCGGAACGTCAAACCGACGAACACGGTGATAAGGGCGAAGTAGATGCCGAACGCCACATAAGCCATGTTCCAGCCGAGGCCGTTAATGACGAGCGGCGCAACAACGCCGAGGATGAGCGCTGCAAAGTTCGCGCCAGGCGTGCACAGCGACATGCCGAAGCCACGCTTGTTCGGCGCAAACCAGCGAGAGATGATCTTCGGGAGAATCGCCATCAGAAGGCCAGCGCAGCCGATGCCGCAGATGGACCACGTGACGATTGCGGCAGCAAGGCTCGTGCCGCCGAACAGACCGAAGAGAATCGTACCGACAGACGACAGAGCGCACGCCAGCGTCATCGCCCAACGCGTGCCGATCTTATCGCCAAGCATGCCCCACACCAGCGACAGGCCGGCGTAGAAAATCATGAACACCGAAGTGATCAGGCCAACCTCGGCGTAGCCGACGCCCAACGTCTGTCGCACGGAATCGAGTGCGATAGACGGTAGGCGTTGCGCTGCCAAAACGATACCAGACAGCAAAAAGCCGCCCAGGCAAATCACGAATGCGTAGTGCAAGCCTCCTGATTTCGCTTGCAAATCTTGCTCAGTTTGAAGCATACTCACCCCTTTTTCTTTTGGGATCCTTTAATCCCACTCCTTTATTTGCACAGAAGAGCCTTGAAGAAACCCTTCCTGCGCTCAGCTTTCCGCTGGGAATTCCTCTTCTTGTTGGCAAGAGCCTCCTCGTTGAAAGCGCGCGCATTCTCTTCCCCAGCAATGACTTCGAGCTCGGCGCATTCGCGAACGCGAGCCTCATCCGCTAATAGAGAAGCGGCCTTCTTCTTGAGTTTGGCGGGAACATAAATATCTACGCCGTAGTTCTTGTCCCTCTGCATAGGAATCCCCATTGCCATGATGGGGTGGTTCATCTTCATGGTTCCGCGGTCGATACCGTAGATGGGAATACGAGCCTCACGAAACAGATATGCCATGCCGTCATATTCCCAGGTCATGGTAATATTCTTAAGGAAGCTCCACGTTATCGTCTTGAACTCTTCGATATCGGTGAGCGTAGTCCATCCACGTTGCCTCTTAGCCATGCCGTCCCCCTCTTTCACAGCACTAGCGCGGTAATAAATCGGTTGCGCCCCACGCGTCTCGAATGGGACGCAACCTCGATATTGTGGTGCGAGCGGACGAAGCGCTCGCCCGCACCACGCGAGCAATGCCTTTAAATCATGAAGATGGCGGTCTTGTCGCCGAGCTCCTCGGCTCGCTTCGCCATTTCCTCAGGCGTGCCATACTCCATGCAGAACGACTGGCAGTGCTTGACGCACGCCGGCTTCTCCCCCGCTTCGACGCGCTCGGCGCACTGATCGCAGAGCTTCGTGGGAACGGGAACATAGTCCCAGTTCCAGTCGCCGGGATGGGCCTCAAACGGCTGGATCTCGGTCAGCTTGATGCCCCACTTGCCCAAACCGCACTGAAGGTGGTTGCGGCAAGCGATTTCGCAGCTGTGGCAGCCGGAGCAGTACTTGTAGTTGATAAGAAGTGCCTTCTTGCTCATTTTCTTCTCCTCTCTTTTCTCGGCTACCGACTAGTCGTCCAGGCCGGTGACACGGCGGATATTGCACATGTTCGACTTGTAGGGGCTACCCTTGTACATGCGCCCGCAGCTGTCGTTGGGAAGCAGCGTGTTGATGTTCGACTTGAACGCGCCGAAGTAGTTCGGAGCCTCGCCGTCCTGCTCAGGGAACCACCATGCATGCGTCGCGTGCACCATGCCAGGCTTGATAACCGGGGAAACCTTCACCTTGAGGCGTGCCTTGCCGGTGTCATTGAAGACCTCGGCCCAGTCGCCCTCGGAGATGCCGTATTCCTTGGCGGTCTCGGGGTTCACGGTCAGCACCGGCCACGGATCGATCTCACGCATACCCTTGACCTGACGCCATTCGGAGTGGAACTGCGTCCACTTGCGGCCGCCGGTGGTAAGGATGATTGGGTACTTCTCCGCCATCTCGGGGTTGGATTCCTTGCTGAAGGGAACGGGCTCGATCATCGGCAGCGGCTCCTCGCCCCAGGACTCGAGCTGCAGAGAGTACAGCTCAATCATGCCGGTGACGGTGTTGAAGCCGGGCTGGCCATCGCTGCGCAGCTCGCCGGTTTCGTACTTGCGGTAGTTCCAACCGTTGAAGGAGAGGATGCCCTTGTGACGCAGCTCATCGAACGTCATGCCCGTCGGCTCGATCTGGTTGTCCATGAAGTCTTCGATCGTTTCGTACTCGGCCCAAGCTTCGGGGTTCAGGCGCTTGCCGAGCTCAAAGGTGACTTCCAGGTCGGACTTGGTCTCGCCGTAGTCGATAGCCTTCACCTCGGCGCCGAGGTAAGGGGTGTGGCGGCCGTAGTGAATCTGGACGACGCCGTCATGCTCGATGAACGTGGAAACGGGAAGGAACAGATCGCACAGGGCCATCGCCGTCGGCGTCATGAAGAGGTCCTGGACCACGTTGAAGTCCATCTTCTGGCAGGCTTTGATCCAGCGCTGCGGCTCTGCGGGCATGCACACGAGAGCATTGCAGCTGTTGAACCAGATCATGCGCACCGTACGCTGATCATCGGGGAGCTCGAGCTCAGGAAGGATGGCGTCGGACTGGACGTTGGAAAGCGCGTTGCGCTCGATCGGCTCACGGTCGTTGCCGATACGGCTCTGCTTGTCCTTTTCCGCAACCCACTTGATCTGCTCGTAGCGCCACGCACCCGTGAAGGACGCCTTGGGACCGAGCACGTTGCCGCCGGGAACATCGACGTTGCCCGTGATGGCGATAAGGCTCAAAACAGCCTGGATGTCGGAAAGCGCGTCGGTCTGCATCTCCATGGCAACGCCCATGAAGATAGAGCAGTTGCGGCCGGTGCCGTCGGCGGTGGCGTATGCACGGGCGACCGTGCGCATCTGCTCGGTCGGAACCTGCGTCAGCTTCTCGATCTCCTCGTAGGAGTACTTGTTGATTCGCTCGACGAGCCAATCGAAGCCGTACACCCACTTCTCGACGAATTCCTTGTCGTAGATGTCCTCATCGACGATGACCTTCAGCATGCCGATAGCGAGCGCCGCGTCAGTGCCCGGGCGAAGCTGCAGCACGTGCTCGGCGCGAGAGCCCATCCAGGTGATCTGGGGGTCGACGACGATGAGCTTCGTGCCCATCTTCATCATGTCGATGATCTGGTGGCCGAAATAGCCCGCCGGATTGGAGACGAGCGGGTTCGAACCCCAAACGATCATGTACTCGGGGCGCTCGAAGCGCGGATCGTTGTACTTGTCGTCGAAGAACATGCCGCTGTCGACCTCGGGATAGCCAGAGCCGAAGATGTTCGCCGCCATCATGCAGCGAGGGCCGTAGCAGGAGTCGCCGGAGATCGGCGCCGCGACGTTAGCCGAGCGGAAGTCGGCGAACGAGATGACCGGGTAGAACATCGTCGCCTCACGGCCGGTGCCGCCGAGGGTCAGCACAGCATTCGGCGTTCCCGTCTTCTCGACGACCTTGTTGTAGTTCTCCTCAATGAGGTCGTACGCCTCATCCCAGGTGATGCGCTCCCACGCGTTCTTGCCGCGATCCTTCGGGTCGCGCTTCATCGGGTAGATGATGCGCTCGGGATGATACTCGAACTCAGTCATGTTCAGGCATTTGATGCACAAACGCCCCTGCGTGATGGGATTGCTCTCGTCGCCTTCGATGTCGACGAACTTGCCGTCCTTGATGTGGAGGATAGCGCCGCACGCTGCACCATGGCAGCCAGGTGCCGACCACACATTCGTGCGAACGTAGTAGTCGTCATCAGTGCCGACTCGATATTCCCCTTCTGGAATCTGCATTCCATTCCCCTCTCTCTTCGTCTTGGAGTGGTTTTTGCAGATGCAATTATGGGAAGCGGCGACGTCATGGGCCAAGCGATGAATATGCGCCCTCGAAAGAAAAAACGACGCCACTTGACGTCGTTTTGATTATTCTTCAGGCGGGATTAATGACGAAACGGAATGAACCCTCGTCAAGCGCCCATTCCGTTTCCTCTCGGTTGAGGCCGGGGTCGTGCGCCGCCGCCCTCATTCGCCGAAGCCGAGTGCGGGAGCCCTTAGCAGGTCCTTAGCGGTTCTCATCGTCGGCAAGGAACGCGCGGAACTGGGAGAGCGCCTCGTTGGTCTCAACGTTGCGAACCGCCACGCAACAACGAACAGCAAACGTCTTGTCGTCGAAATGGCGCAGCACCATGTCATCGCGCAAACGGATGCGCTCGTCATTGCGCAGTTCCGGCGTGAAGACATAGACGCATTCCGCCGGCGCATCGAAGAAAAAAGACGCTTGCGACGTGGGGTTGAAGCGATAGAACCGCGGCTTGAACCCCCTTTGCGCACACATCTTCGTTATCGCAGGCGCCAGGGGATGGGCAAGCTCCATGCTACACATGATGGGCACGCCTTTGAGGTCTTCGGGGAGCAGCTGCTCCTTCCGCGCAAGCGGATGCTCCTTCTTGCACCACAGTACAAGCGGCTCTTCCATCAGATCGAATTCGATCGATCCCTGAGGCGCCTCGCCCTCTGCCCCGAAAGGATGATAGCCGATGGCAACATCGACCAAGCCTTCAGCGAGCGACTCACCCGGAGTCTTGTACGCCTCGTTTCTCAAGGTGAAGTGGAAAGGAACCGAACACTCTTTTGAAAACGCATGCATGATGCGCTCCAACTCGCGCATAGCGCCCGAGAAGATGAAGGGGTCCCAAACGATGATCTCGTAGTCGGTCTTCTCCGCAATCTGCCGACTTTCCTCGACGGTCTTGTTAAGCCGTTCCATCACGTCGACGATGCCGTTGTAAAAGCGCACGCCCGCAGGGGTCAGGCGGCCCTTGTCATGGCGGTTAATCAAGCTTATACCCAGATCAGCCTCAAGTGCGATAAGATGCTTGCTCAACGTAGATTGGGAGATATGCATCTCCTTCGCCGCCGCCTCGATCGTCTTGCTCTCCGCCCAGACGATGAATTCCTGAAGCATGTCTGTTCTCACACAATCCCCCTTGCTTACCTCGCGATACGTCGAGCAACTCGAGCGCACCCGCCAATCCCCTCTATAGCTCCGTATATATAGAATATTGGCAAGGAACAGAGCAATAGCGATTCGAAACGTAACACCATCATTCCATTTCGGAATCCTCGAGTAGCGAAAAGTGCACCGAGAAATCGCGCGGACCCGTTGCCCGAAATATAAAAAGGCTGCCAGGTCATAGAACCTGGCAGCCTTAAACCAACTATCGACTCTCGAGCCTTACTCCACCGGCACGGCGTCCAAATCGAGCGGCGCCTCGACGCGGCAGGTGTAGTCCCCCGCGGTGTCGTCGATGTCGATCAGCACATGGCTGCGGTCAAGCAGCTTGCCGCGGACGGCCGCGTCGGCGATGCGGTCGACCACTTCGCGCTGGATCAGGCGCTTCAGCGGACGAGCGCCATACACCGGGTCGAAGCCGTCGATCGACAGATGCTCGAGCGCCGCAGGCGTCACGTCGAGCGACACGTGGCGGTCAGCCAGGCGACGGCGCACGTCTTCGAGCTGGAGCTTCACGATAGGCTCCATCGACTCGATCGACAGCGGCTTGAACGTGATGATGTCGTCGATGCGGTTCAGGAACTCGGGCTTGAACGTGGCACGCAGCGAATCCTGAATCCTGTTCGTAAACTCGGCGAGCTTCTTCGACGCGGTAGCCACGTCGGCCTTCAACATGCCTTCCATCATCTCGCCCATCGACTCGTTCTCCTTCGCGAAGTCGCGAATCTCCTGGCTGGCGATGTTGCTCGTCATGATGATGATGGCGTTCTTGAAGCTAACCACACGGCCCTGGCCGTCCGTCAGGCGACCGTCATCGAGCACCTGCAGAAGCACGTTGAACACGTCCGGGTGCGCCTTTTCGATCTCGTCGAGCAGCACGACCGAATAGGGCTTGCGGCGCACGGCTTCGGTGAGCTGGCCGCCCTCGTCGTAACCCACGTATCCCGGAGGGGCACCGATCAGGCGCTGGACGCTGAACTTCTCCATGTACTCGGACATGTCGATGCGCACCATGGCCTTCTCGGAATCGAACAGGTACTCGGCGAGTGCCTTGGCGAGCTCGGTCTTGCCAACACCCGTGGGACCCAAGAACATGAAGCTGCCCACCGGGCGGTTCGGGTCGGAAAGCCCCGCGCGGTTGCGGCGAATGGCGCCCGCCACCGCATGCACGGCCTCGTCCTGGCCGACGACGCGCTCATGCAGCTTGTCTTCCAAGTCGGCGAGCTTCTCCATCTCGCCCTGCATCATCTTCTGAACCGGGATGCCCGTCCACGCGGACACCACCTCGGCGATCTCGTCTTCAGACACCTCCTCCTTCAAGATCGCGCCGCCCTTCTGCTTGCCGACAAGCGTCTCCTCCGCCGTCTTCAAGCGCTGCTTCAGCTCGGGAATGGTGGAATAACGCAGCTCGGAGGCGCGCGAAAGGTCGCCCTCGCGCGTGACGCGCTCCTCTTCGGCCTGGGCGCTTTCCAGGTCGGCCTTGAGCGTCTGCACGTTCTCGATGACGTCTTTCTCATTGCGCCATTCGGCCTTGCGGCGGTCGAGGTCCTCTTGCGCGCTCGCGATGTCACGGCGCAGCGCCTCCAGGCGTTCCTTCGAGGCGTCGTCGCTCTCCTTCATGAGCGCCTGCTCCTCGATCTGCATCTGCGTGAGCTTGCGCTCTGCCATGTCGACCTCTTCGGGCATCGAATCGATCTCGATGCGCAGGCGGCTCGCCGCCTCGTCCATCAAGTCGATCGCCTTGTCGGGGAGGAAGCGGTCGGAGATGTAGCGGTCGGAAAGCTCCGCTGCGGCAACGATGGCGCCGTCGGTGATGCGCACGCCGTGATGGATCTCGTACTTCTCCTTCAAGCCGCGCAGGATGGCGATGGTGTCTTCCACCGTCGGCTCGCCGATCATGACCGGCTGGAAACGGCGGGCAAGCGCTTTGTCCTTCTCGACGTACTTGCGGTACTCGTCGAGCGTGGTCGCGCCGATGGCATGCAGCTCACCACGCGCGAGCGCGGGCTTAAGCATGTTGCCTGCATCGAGCGTGCTGTCGCCCGAGGAGCCGGCGCCCACGATGGTATGCAGCTCGTCGATGAACAAGATAACCTTGCCCTCGGACTGCTTCACCTCGCGCAGCACCGCTTTCAAACGGTCCTCGAACTCGCCGCGGTATTTCGCGCCCGCCATCATCGCGCCCAAGTCGAGCGACACGATGTCGCGGTCCTTCAGGCTGGAAGGCACGTCGCCTGCGACGATGCGCTGCGCAAGTCCCTCGACGATGGCCGTCTTGCCCGTGCCCGGCTCGCCGATGAGCACCGGGTTGTTCTTGGTGCGACGGGAAAGCACCTGGATGGTGCGGCGGATTTCCTCAGAGCGGCCGATCACCGGGTCGAGCTTGCCCTCGCGCGCCTGCTGAGTGAGGTTTTGACCATATTGCTCCAAGGCCTCGAACTGGGCTTTCTCCTGCTGATCGGTCACGCGCGTGTCGCCACGGAGCTCTTCGTAGGCCGCCTCGATGTTCTTGCGCGTGATGCCCACGCCGTTCAAGATGCGCCCCGCTGGGCCCTTGTCCTCCGAAAGCGCGATGAGCAGATGCTCGCTTGTGGCGTAGCTGTCACCGAGCTTCTCGGCTGCCTTCACCGCGTTGTCGATCGTCTTCATGAGGTCATTGCCCGGCATCGGCATGGGCATGCCGCCCTGCGACTTCGGGCCGCGCTCGACCTCTTCGTTCACGTTGCGCTCAAGCTGCGCCGGGTCGGCGCCGATGCGCTTGATGATTGCCGCGAGGTTGTTCTCATCGGCATCGAGCAATGCCTTCAGAAGGTGAATCGGCTGGATAACCGCCGATTCGGCATCGCTTGCCACGCCCATGGAGTTCTGGAACGCCTCCTGGGCGGTGATTGCTAGTTTGTCTAACCTCATAATCTAAGCCTCCTTCGTAAGGAGATGGTTTGCCATTTAAGAAAGGCGCCGAAGGACGATAGCGCCCGGGGTGACGCCGCCGACATCGTTTTGCACGAGCGAGTTCACGCTTTCGCGCGTCTCGAGCTCATGCACGCGGTCGGCCAAGCGGCGCACCCGCTTGTGCAGGTCGTCGATTTCCTCGTCGCGCGCGTCCAAGCGCCCTTGTAAATCGAGGATGCGCGTCACGCCCGCAAGGTTGATGCCCTCGTTGGTGAGCTCGTTAATAAGCCCGAGCCGCTCGATGTCGGCCTGCGAGTACATGCGGGTGTTGCCGCTCGTTCGCTGCGGCGTGACGAGGCCTTTCTGCTCGTACGCGCGCAGCGTCTGGGGATGCACTCCCGCAAGCTCCGCTGCCACGCTAATCATGTACAGGGGTCTGTTGCGGTCGTCCATTACCATGTCCTCACGTCCTCGCTCGTCGCAGCCTGAAATTCCTCCAGGGCCCTGCGTTGTCCATCGTTCAACTGCTCAGGAACCTTAACGATAACCTTGATTTTCAGATCGCCCGAGCCCTGCCCCTTCACTCGCGGTGCGCCCTTGCCGCGAACCGTGAGCCTCGTCCCACTTTGCGTTCCGGCGGGAACCTTCACGCGCACCTTTGAGCCATCCGGCGCGGGAATGACGACGCTGCCTCCGAGCGCCGCCTCCGCCACAGTGACCGGCACGTCGACGAGCACGTCGGCGCCGTCGCGCGAGAAGTACGGATGGGGCTCTATCTTGGTGGTGATGAGCAGATCGCCCGCCTCGCCGCCGTCTGTGCCCAAGCCGCCCTTGCCGCGGAAGCGAAGCCTGCCGCCGTCGACGGCGCCCGCGGGAACCTTCACCGTGAAGGTTTCGGGGGCGTCCTTGCCGGGGATGCGAACAGTCACGCGCTTCTCGGTACCGCAGAACGCCTCGCCGAACGTCACGTTCAGGGTGACGTTCATGTCCTTGCCCTTCTGCGGGCGAGGGCCTCGACGCCCACCGCCACCGAAGTTGCCGAAGTCCCATTCCGTTCCAAAGGCGCCCTCGCCGCGGCGAATGCTCTCCAGAATGTCGGCCCAGCTGCCGGCGCCGCCCATGCCGCCGAAGATGTCCTCGACGTTCACGCTCTGGCCGCCGCCCCAGCCACGCGGGATCTGATTCTCATTTGCCGTGCCGTACTGATCGTAGAGCTTGCGCTTCTTGTCGTCGGAGAGAACCTCGTACGCTTCGTTGAGCTCCTTGAACTTGGCCTCGTCGCCGCCCGCATCAGGATGGTACTTGCGCGCAAGCTTGCGGAATGCCTTCTTTATCTCATCGGTGGACGCCGTGCGCGGAACGCCCAGCGTTTTGTAATAATCCGGAGTTGCCGGCATACACGACCACCTGCCTTTCTCACTTGAAAAACAAGGGCGGGCTCACGCGCCCGCCCCCATACATTACTCTTCGGTTTCGTCCTCTTCGGGCTTGGGTCGCTTCGGGCCGCCGGTGGTCACCGTGACCATCGCGGGCCTGATGACCTTCGCCCCAAGGCGGTACCCTTTTTGGTACACTTCGTGGACCGTCTCGTCGAACGCCTCCGTATCGGGAACAGTCGCGACCGCCTGAGCCTCCAACGCGTCGAATGCCTCGCCGGTCGGATCGATCACTTCCACGCCGTCCTTCTCGAGCACGCCGACGAACTTGGAGTGCACCGCGCGAACGCCTCCAAGCAGCTCGCCTTCGCCATTCTTCTCAGCATAGTCGATCGTGCGCTCGAAATCGTCTATCACGGGAAGCAGGCTCGTGACCAGCTTCTCCGCGGCGCGGGCCTTCTCGGCTTCACGCTGCTCGTTCGTGCGCCTGCGGTAGGTGTCCCACTCGGCGTGAAGGCGCATGAACTTGTCTTTCCACTCGGCAGCCTCGGCCTTCGCGGCAGCAAGCTCGGCTGCTGCCTTCTCCGCCTCGGCCTTCGCATCGTCGGCAGGTTTCTCGCCCTCGGCACCCTCGGCGGGCTTTTCCGCTTCCTCGGGCTCGCCTTCGAGCACTTCTGCCTCTACCGGCTCGGCGGCAGCGCCCTCCGCAGCCGACTTCGCATCGGCCGCGGTGGCGCTATCGTTGGCGCAGGTTGGGGAGGAGGAGGGAGCCTCTGCGCCCGTGTTGGCATCATCGATGGGAATACTCACGGCGTCGTCCTTTCCAGATTTCGCCATAGCGATTACTTGCCTTCTTTCTTGTCGTCGTCGACGACTTCGTAGTCAGCTTCGATCGTGTCGTCGTCGGCAGGAGCCGCGCCGCCCTGGGCACCAGCCGCTGCAGCCGCCGCAGCCGCGGGGTCGCCGCCGTTCTGCGAGTACACAACCTCAGCGAGCTTGTAGCCAGCCTGCTGCAGCTTCTCGACCGAAGCCTTGATGGCCTCGATGTCGTTACCCTCGAGCGCGCTCTTCGCCTCGGCGATAGCGGACTCGGCAGCCGCCTTCGCGTCGGCCGGCGCCTTGTCGCCCAGCTCATCGAGGGTCTGCTGCGTGGCGTTCACCAAAGAGTCGGCGTTGTTGCGCGTCTCGACTTCTTCCTTGCGCTGAGCGTCCTCGGCGGCGTGCGCCTCGGCGTCCTTCACCATGCGATCGACTTCGTCGTCGGAAAGCGCGGTGGAACCGGAGATCGTGATCTGCTGCTGCTTGCCCGTGCCCAGGTCCTTAGCGGAAACGTTCACAATGCCGTTCGCATCGATGTCGAAGGTGACTTCAATCTGCGGAACGCCGCGACGCGCCGCCGGGATGCCGGAGAGCTGGAAGCGGCCGAGCGTCTTGTTATCCTTGGCCATCTGGCGCTCGCCCTGCAGGACATGGATTTCCACGGACGTCTGGTTGTCGGCGGCGGTGGAGTAAACCTCAGTCTTGCGGGTCGGGATGGTGGTGTTGCGGTCGATCATCTTGGTCATGACGCCGCCCATAGTCTCAACGCCCAGGGAAAGCGGGGTAACATCGAGCAGCAGGATGCCCTCGACGTCGCCGGCGAGCACGCCGCCCTGAACAGCCGCGCCCATAGCAACGACCTCGTCCGGGTTCACCGACATGTTCGGCTGCTTGCCCGTCATGTTCTTCACAAGCTCTTGAACCGCAGGCATACGGGTGGAGCCACCAACAAGGATGACCTCGTCGATGTCGCCCTGGGACATGCTCGCGTCGCGCAGCGCCTGCTCAACAGGCTTGCGGCAGCGATCGAGCAGATCCTTGGTGATGCGCTCGAACTCCGCGCGGGTGAGCGTGTAGTCCAGATGCTTCGGGCCGGTGGCGTCAGCCGTGATAAACGGCAGGTTGATGCTCGCCTGCGTGGTGGAGGAGAGCTCCATCTTCGCCTTCTCGGCAGCTTCCTTCAAGCGCTGCAGGGCCATCTTGTCCTTGCGCAGGTCGATGCCGCCGTTGTCGGCTGCGAACTTGTCGGCCAGCCAATCGATGACGCGGTGATCCCAGTCGTCGCCGCCAAGGTGGTTGTCGCCAGCGGTTGCGGAAACCTCGAACACGCCGTCGCCGAGTTCCAGGATGGACACATCGAACGTGCCGCCGCCAAGGTCGAACACGAGGATCTTCTCGTCCTTGTTGGTCTTATCGAGACCGTAGGCAAGCGCTGCTGCCGTCGGCTCGTTGATGATGCGGAGCACTTCGAGGCCCGCAATCTTACCGGCGTCCTTCGTCGCCTGGCGCTGCGCGTCGTTGAAGTACGCAGGCACGGTGATGACGGCCTGGGTGATGGGGCTGCCGACCTGCTTTTCGGCATCGGCCTTCAACTTCTGGAGAACCATTGCCGAGATTTCCTCGGGGGTGTAATCCTTGCCCTCGATGTTAACGACCGCACGGCCGTCCTTGCCGGCCTCGACCTTGTAGCTTACCTTGGACTGCTCAGCCTTCGTCTCGTTGAAGGAGCGGCCGATGAAGCGCTTGACGGAAGAAACCGTGTTTTCCGGGTTGGTGACTGCCTGGTTCTTCGCAGCCTTGCCGACGACGCGCTCGCCGTCCTTGCGGAAGCCCTCGACCGACGGGGTGGTGCGATCGCCTTCGGCGTTCACGAGGATCTCAGGCTCGCTGCCTTCCATGACTGCCATTGCCGAATTCGTGGTGCCCAAGTCAATACCGAGAATCTTAGACATTATGTTTCCTCTCCTTTTAGAGATAGTTACCGTGGTTTCGAGGGGAAGGCTTTCAGAAGAACCGCTCCGAGTTTTCGCGGCTGCCCCATCGACCTACCCGTTCGATATTGCGTACTATAAAATCTAAGTGCGAAGCTGTCAAGTTTGCTTCTGGATTTCGCTAAGGTTTTTTGCAAAACTAATGCTCAAACGATTGACCTGCGATAACGCAAATTATGGTATGCAGGAATTGTGAAGATATCACATACGAAATCTAAGTCAGGAAGACTCAAGAAGGCCAATCAAAGCGGGGGAAGAGTGCTTAAAGCCGAGGCGCTGCGACGAAAAGGGGCTCACATTCCCACGGCGAAGATGAAGCCCCCCTCGCGCCCCGCGGCGTGCGAGCATTCCCCAAGCCCGCGGCAAACGAGGATCCCGCCCCGCGCGGCGCTACGGCAAGACGAGTTCCTCGATGTTGAGGCTCTCGCAGTTGAGCGCAAAGACCGACTCCCCCGATTGAGCGCCCGACCAGGCAAGAGGGCCTCTCCCCAGGAAGGCAAGCTGCACGCCCGCCGCCTGCAGTGCCCTCACAGCGCGGTCTTGCGTTCCTTTGCGCACGCACATCGAGAAGTAAAGTCCCCGGTCGAGCCCTTCGAACGCGACTTCCTGAGCAAGGGAGCTCTCGCGCACGCGGCCCACCAGCCCATCCTGCAGCCGCTTCACATGAGTACGCAGGCGGTTCACATGCCGCTCGTAATGTCCCTGCTCGATGAAGCGGGCGAGGGCAAGCTGCTCGAGTGGGCTGACCGTGTTCGAGTAAAAACCCAGTTTGAGCTCGAATTGCGCAGCGAGGTCCTCTGGAAGGGCCATATAAGCGATGCGGAATGCCGCACCGAGGCTTTTCGTGAACGAGTTCAAATAGATGACGCGCCCCGCCACATCGACGCTCGCGAGCGGCGCGATCGGGCGCCCCGACATGCGGAATTCCGCATCGTAGTCGTCTTCGATGATGAAGCGGCCGCGCGGCCCTTCGGAGGAAAACGCCCGCGCCGCATCCGTTCGCGACCAGTTGAGCAAATCGCGTCGGTGGGCAGCGGACATGACGACCCCCGTCGGGAATTGGTGAGCGGGCATCACATGCGCCACGCTCGCGCCGCTTTCACTCAATGCAGCGACGTCGATGCCTCCCGCCGCAAGCGGAACGCTCGCGCAGCGCGCGCCCTGGGCATCGTACATGCACTCGAGCAGCGGATACCCCGGAGATTCTATCGCGAAAGCGCGCTCGCGCCCCAGCAGCTGGATTATCAGCTGATAGAGCGTCTGCGATCCCGCAGCGACGACGATGCGCTCGGCGGGGACATCCATGCCGCGGTATTCGCGCAGGTAAGCGGCAATTGCCCGACGCAAGCGCGGAGACCCGGCGCCGAGAGCGGCTTGCGCGAGCGTTGCGGAAGACTCCTCCGCAAGCGTCCGTCGCATCACGCGGGCCCAAGTTTGATAGGGGAAAAGCGCCGTTGCCGCCGACTCTGACGAAGGTGCGGGAGTCGCCGGGCCGCCTTCCGAAGCGAAGGTCGGAACGCCCTCGGCCATCCGCGCCGAAGTGCCTGGGGACGCGAGCCTTCGCCCGGGGGAGACAGCGGGAAACTGCGTCAAGCCCGCAGAGGCGGGAGAGGGCCACCGAATCGCGTTTTCGGGGATGCCGCCAGACACTGCGATCCCGCGCAGGTGGTCTCCGCCGCGCTGCCCACCGCATTGCCCCCCGCATTGCCCGCCGCGCGCAACGGGAGAAAGCTCGCACGCGAAGTAGCCCCTGCGCTCTTCGGCGCGCACATAGCCTTCCGCGATGAGCTGAGCGTAGGCCGCTTCGACCGTAATGACGCTCACACCGAGATTGCGCGCGAGCGCCCGCTTGGAGGGAAGCTTCTCGTCGGGCAGGATGTTCCCATGGGCGATATCGTGACGAATACGCCGATAGAGGTAGTCATAGCGGCTCGCGTTTCCTCGCTTGTCCATATCGTAGGACAGCATTTCCCGTCATCACACCAATCTGGTCTTATTAATTACTCGCAATTTGACCATATTAACAGAATCAAGTTCGACGTATGATGCCAAACTATCAAATGCCGATAGAAGGAGTAGGAAATGACCGAACCGCAAACCGCAACCGAACGTGTTGCGCTGAATCGCCAGCTCGCCCAGATGCTCAAGGGCGGCGTCATCATGGACGTCACCACACCCGAGCAGGCGCACATCGCCGAGGAGGCCGGAGCCTGCGCCGTCATGGCGCTCGAGCGCATCCCCGCCGACATCCGCGCAGTGGGCGGCGTGTCCCGCATGAGCGACCCGAAGATGATCAAGGGTATCCAAGAGGCCGTGTCCATCCCCGTCATGGCGAAGTGCCGCATCGGGCATTTCGTCGAGGCGCAGGTGCTGCAGGCTATCGACATCGACTACATCGACGAATCCGAGGTGCTCTCCCCCGCCGACGACACCTATCACATCGATAAATCCCAGTTCAACGTGCCGTTCGTGTGCGGTGCGCGCGACTTGGGCGAGGCACTGCGCCGCATCGCCGAGGGCGCCACGATGATCCGCACGAAAGGCGAGCCGGGCACGGGCGACGTCATCCAGGCCGTGCGCCACATGCGCATGATGAACGCCGAGATTCGCCGCGTCCAGAACCTGCGCGCAGACGAGCTGTTCGAGGCGGCCAAACAGCTGCAGGTACCCGTCGACCTCGTGAAGTACGTGCACGAGAACGGCAAGCTGCCAGTCGTGAACTTCGCCGCCGGCGGCGTAGCGACCCCCGCAGACGCCGCACTCATGATGCAGCTCGGCGCCGAGGGCGTGTTCGTGGGATCGGGCATCTTCAAGTCAGGCAACCCCGCCAAGCGCGCGCAGGCGATTGTGAAGGCCGTGGCGAACTACACCGATGCCAAGCTCATCGCCGAGCTGTCCGAGGACCTTGGCGAAGCGATGGTCGGTATCAACGAGAACGAGATCGCCCTTCTCATGGCCGAGCGCGGCAAATAGGCCGCTGCGGACGCCGATATCGCCTGAAAGGTCTTCATATGGGAAAGAAAATAGCCGTCCTGGCTGTTCAGGGGGCGTTTATCGAACACGAGCGCGCGCTTTCGAAGCTGGGATGCGAATGCGTGGAACTGCGACAAGGGCCCGACGTTCGCCAGCCTTTCGATGCGCTTGTGCTGCCGGGCGGCGAGAGCACAGTGCAGGCGAAGCTCCTGCGCGAGCTCGGGATGATCGACGAGCTGCACCGTCGCATTGCGGACGGCATGCCCGTTATGGGCACTTGCGCGGGGCTCATCCTCCTCGCGAAAACCGTCGAGGAAGGCGTTCCCGCCGCAGGTGACCCTACCGCGGAAGTGGTCGGGGGAGCCGTCGCGCCAGGAGCTTTCGGCACGCTGCCCGTGACCGTGAGGAGAAATGCCTACGGCCGGCAGCTGGGGAGCTTCCACGCGAAAGCACCGTTTTCAGGCATCGAGGGCGACGTCCCCATGACGTTTATCCGGGCGCCCTACATCGCCGATACCCACGAGGGTGCGACCCCGCTCGCCACGGTCGATGGACGCATCGTCGCTGCGAGAGCCGGCAACCAGCTCGGCGTGGCCTTCCATCCCGAGCTCGACGACGACCTGCGGATTCACGAGCTGTTCGTGAGCCTTATCGGGTAGGAGGGACGTCCTGCAAACAGAAAGGCCGGCTGTCCAATCGAACAGCCGGCCTTTTCTCGCTTTGTCTGTGAGGTTTATTCCTCGACAACCTCGGGGATAGCGCCCATCGGGCACTCCTCGACGCAATCACCGCATGCGATGCAGTTGTCCTCGTTCACGGGAGCTGCAACGCCGTTGACGACCTCGAGAACCTCCTGCGGGCAGGCGTCAACGCAAATGCCGCAGCCGATGCACTCATCTGCATCAATAACCGGGTGAGCCATGTCAAACTCCTTCTCGTCTCATTCAGATGAAAGCGAATCCCGGCGCCCTCTCGCAACTGACCGCCGCGCGCTCGGGAAACTACTGCCCGAAAAGATACCATTGCAGCCGTTAAATGCAAGAGAAATCGAGCGTTTTTCAGGGTACGGCGCGAATTGATACCGAGACGTCAAGATACGCCGAGCAAAGTCGGACACGCCTCGCGGCGCGTCCGATGATTATTCCCCATTTTGGGATGAAGCGCTCCATCCCACTGCTTGAGGATCGCCGGAGGACGGGTTCGCAGTAGAGGCTCTCGCTCGCAAGGGCTCAGAAGAAGCGGCCCGCTAGCAAGGGTCGCTGGAGGGCAGGCTCACTAACGGGGATTCCCCCGGCGAGGACTCGCAGCTGGGGCTCGCTAGCGGAGAGTCTGCCGGCAAGGGCCTACTAACAGATACGCGGGAGCTGCTCGCCCACCAGCATGTCGAGGATGCGCTTGCCGCCGAAAGCCGTGCGCAGGTAAACCTTCGGCCCGCGCTCGGGCTGCATTTCGCCCACTTCGCCGATGATGGCCGCATCGACGCCGTACTTGTTCGCTCGCATGGCGCCAAGCGCGGCATCCGCCTCGTCAGCGGGGACGACGCAAACCATCTTGCCTTCGTTCGCCACTTGGAGCACGTCGTAGCCGAGCATCTCGCAGGCGCCGCGCACCGCGTCCTTCACAGGCACGGAGTCCTCTTCGATAGCGATATCGACCTGCGCCTGATCGGCGAACTCGTTGAGCGTCGACGCCAAGCCGCCACGCGTCGGATCGCGGAAGCAGCGCGTATTGGGCGCAGCGGCGAGAACCTCGGCGATCAGATGGTTCAGCGGAGCCGCATCGCTTTGCAGGTCGGCCGAGAAGCTTAAGCCCTCTCGGCAGCTCATGACGGTGATGCCGTGGTCGCCCAAAGTGCCGCTGACGAGCACCTTATCGCCCGGCTTGCACTGCTCACCGCCCAGGCTCACCCCCTCGGGAACAACGCCCACACCCGCGGTGTTAATGAACACGCCATCGCCGTGACCGCGGTTCACAACCTTTGTATCGCCCGTGACCAAACGTACGCCCGCCTCACGCGCCGTTTCTGCCATCGTGGAGCAAATGCGCTTCAAATCAGCCATGGGATAACCCTCTTCAAGGATGAAACCACAGCTCAGATAAAGCGGGCGCGCTCCTGAGGTGGCCACATCGTTCACCGTGCCGCAAATCGCGAGCCGCCCGATGTTGCCACCGGGGAAGAACTGAGGGGTCACGACGAAGCTGTCGGTGGAGAAGGCCAGCCGCTCGCCAGGTTTGGGCGCCGGCAGAACCGCAGCGTCGTTGCCCTGCAGAAGCTCGTCGTTTCCGTAGGCCTCGTAGAAAACCTCATCGATGATGCGCTTCATCATCGACCCGCCACTACCATGCCCGAGCATCACTTTCTCGTCCATGAGGACTCCCTTGTCTTCGTCGCCCGCCTTGCGCTTATCGCGCGCGGGGAAATCGTTCGTTTGCCCCATCATACGCCAGAACGCGCGGCGGGGCACGGCCCACCGACGGGTTGGCAGGCAAACAGCAGATGCAGGGACGCGGGACGGCGCTACCGTTCCGGCAAGCTCCTCAACCCCTTCCGGCAGCACTCCCGCACCAAACAAGAGCGCACGGCCCGATAAGCCACACGACGATTCACTCGCAAACCCACATGCGAAGAGCGCGAAGCCTACGCGCGCTCGATGCGCACGCGAACGAGACCCCCGTGGCGCGCCGTCGCGCCGCTCGCACGTTCCCATTCGGGCGGGACGATCTCGTTGTTGTTGCCTCCTCGCGAAACACCCTGCTCAAAGTCGCACGAGGCAACATGCCCATACGCCCAATGTCCCTGCCCATAGCATTTCACAACCACGCCCGGAAGTGCACCGTCCCATGCCTTTGCGCGCACGACGATCGAGCCCTCGGGCGACGACACGCGCACCGCGTCACCCGACCGAAGGCCAAGGCGCTCCATATCGATCGGGTTGATTTTCACCACGTCGTCCCCTGGTTCATCCCCTGGGTCAAGCCTCTTCAGCTTGTGATACAGCGGGGCGTTCGCCGAACGGCCCTCCAAGTTCGCAATCGAACGGTGTTGGGAGAAAATGAAGGGGAATTCGCGCTCATTTCCCTCTCGAACAGGCGGTTCGTAATGCGGCACAAGGCTTTTGCGCCCGCGCGCCTCGTACCCGAGCAATGCCGACGCATCGGTTGGGTCCACCCCGTAGCGAAGCGCATGGTCCTCGAAGGCACGGCGGAGCGCACCGCTTTCGAGCTCAAAGCGCCCCGATGGCGTGGGAAGAGGAGAAGGGGTCTCGCCCACGCGCCTGCCTTGAACGGGGCCTGTCTCCCAGATGCCCTTCGCGAGAAAGTCCCCCCAGGCGCTTTCCGAAACGCCCACGCCATCCGCGTCGCCAGATTGCCAGAGCGGCGCAGTCATCGCTTTGAGCACGTATTCGGCCAGCTCGTCTCCCGACGTCGGCGGGACGCCCGTACAAGGATCGACACATTCGCGCTGATAGTAAGCGAGCACGTTGGGGAACCCGCGGCGAGCAAGCTTCTCCGCCAGGGCAAAGGCAACGCCTGCCTCGTCATTGCGCGATTCGCCGAAAGCCTCGACGCAAGGCTGCTCGAGCACAATCGACGAGCGCTTGTTCTGCCGGCAGCGCGCGAACCCCCACGTCTCGAAAAGATGATGGCGCGCAGGCAGCACGATGTCCGCAAACTGGGACATCTCCGAGACATGGGTTGTCACATGCACGAGGAACGGAAGCTTCTCGAGCGCGCGTTCCCACCGCGAGGCGCCCGTGCACGAAAACGGGTAATTGCACCAGTAGGCAACGAGCATATCGACGCGCCCACCCTCTATCGCCTCGGGGATAAGGTTCGTCACCGGTGCGCGATGCGCCCAGCCTGCTTTAGCGCACAGGAAGTCCGCCCGCTGGGGGATATCGACGCGAGGCGACGAGCATGCGTGGCGAGCCGCGCCATCGCGATACGGTTCGGTGCTGGGAAGCTTCTTGACAGGAAGCGAGGGGAAAGCAAGCACGCCGCCTTCCGCCCCGATGGACCCGACAAGGCCGTTGAGCGCATAGCAGGCCATCCCCGGGTAAAGACCGCGGGCCGACATGGCGACGCCCGGAGAAATCCACGACACCGAGCGCTGACCCGCCCTCGCGAACGTGCGCGCCATCCGCACGATGAGCGATGCGGGGACACCAGTTTCCGCCTCGGCCCATTCGGGCGTCTTGTCGAAAAGCTCCTCGTTCCACCATGCGCAGACGCCATGCGTAAACCTCTCCTGGAAGAAAGCCTCATCGACTGCGCCTTTGAGATGGGCGGCCTCAGCGAAAAGGTTCTCACCATCCTTGAAATCCCCGACGTAATCGCGGTTCCAGAGCCCCTCGACGAGAATCACGCGGGCGATGGCAGACGCAAGGGCGCCGTCGGTTCCGGGAACGACGGGAACCCAGCATCCCGCGTCGGAGGGCTCCGCCGCGGGAAAGGCGCGCAAGCCCGAAACGCAGGCTGCCGAATCGCACGGGCTCAAGTCGCACAACCCCGAGCCGCCTGCGTCCGACGCCGCCAAGCCGCCCGAGTCTCCAGCGCTCGCGCTGCCCTTGCGGCGAGCCTCCCTCTCGACGAGCTCGGCCGTCATCGACCGGCGAGGGTCGACGACATAAACCGCCGCACCGCGACGAAGCGCCTCGGGAAGAGCGCGCCTCGCGTACGCCTTCTGGCGGTTCGACGCAATAGGGTCGGCGCCCCACAGAATGGCGCACTCCAGATGCTCCCAATCGTAATCGTGGTAGTCGTAGACCCCATCCATCGCCCCCGTCGCCAACTTCTCAGCGTCAGCGCAGATGGAATCGTGGTTGAAGCTGTTCGGCGTACCGTATATCTCGGGGAGGACGCGCGTCAGCACCTCGTTGATGCCGGTCGAGCGCCCCTTTGCGAGAGCGAAGCGCTCCGGATGCCCTGCACGACGCAGCGCCATCATTCGATCGGCTATCTCGTCGAGGGCCTCATCCCACGTCACAGGCTCGAACCGGGGGTCAACGCCACGGCCTTTTCGAGGGTTGCGGCGCCGCAGCGGCATGGCCACGCGATCGGGGTCGTATTCCTGTTCAAGGGTTATCGCGAGAGCGGGACACACGCCCCCACCCGTTGCCGCGCTCGCCGCGTTGCCGCGAACCCTCACCGCGCGTCCGTCTTCAATCGTCACCTGCACGGGGCAGTTCGACAGACACCCCTGGCAGGCTGATGTCACTACTCTGCGCATGGCACGACCTCGATCGCCGGGCAGCCGTCGAACGCGTCGGGCGCGATGTAGTCGAGCGCGCAAGCCGAGTGGACCGTCCGCAAGCTCACGCATCCCGCGAACACTTGGGACTCGAGCGAGCGCACGCCCGCAGGAAGCGTTATCTCCTCAAGCGAGGTGCAATCCTTGAAGCATCTCTCGCCAATCCAGTTCACGGTTGATGGCAGATCGATCGACCGAAGCTCGCCGCATTTGCGAAACGCCTCGTTTTCGATCACCTCAAGCCCCTCGGGCAAGACGATTTCCCCCAGATGGAAGCAGCGGAGAAACACCTGTTCGGGAAGCGTTGCAAGCCTTTGGGGAAGACGCATTTCGCGCAGGTCGCGACACCCGCGAAACGCAGCAGCCCCTATCATCTCGAGCGATTCGGGCAACGAAACGCGCTGCAAGTGCACGCACGACGCGAACGCCTGGCTTGCCACCTCGACAACGCCCTCGGGCAGCGCGACATCGCGCACGGCATCGTTGTTGGCGAACGCACGATGAGCAATAGCCGTCACCCCTTCGGGCACGACGACGCTTTCCCCATCGCCTGAATAATGCGTCAATGTCAGTTCAAATGATTCCATGCGGCCATCTTACCCGAAAAGCCACGCGCCTAGCGATGCACGATGAAACGCTTGCGCAGCTGCGTGGCGATGATTTCCAACGTGACGGAAACGGCGAGGCAGAGATAGATGATGAGCCCCATCTCATGCCAGTTGAACATATAGTTCGCAACGATGTAGAGATAGTAGCCGATGCCGCCCGAGCCCGCGATGGCGCCGACAGTGACTGCTCCGACGAAGTTGTTCTCGAAGCGGATGAAGATCCACGACAGTATCTCGTTGAGCTTGTCGGGGAACACGCCGCGCGCAATCTGCTGCCACCACGTCGCGCCCGTCGCCCTGAGGGCCTCGAGAGATCCTTGGTCGACCTCCTCGAATGCCTCGGAGAACGCCTTCGTCAGGAAGGAGACGGTGTGGAACATCATGCCAATCACGGCGGCTTCGGAGCCGAGTCCGATGGCAACGGTGAACACCAGAACCCAAATAATCGTAGGAACCGAACGGATGATAGCCATCACGGTCTTGATGATGTTGCTTACAAGCTTGTTCGACAGGTTGCTCGCCGCAAGGAGCGACAGCACGAGCGCAATGAGCGCACCGCCCGCCGTCGCCAGCACCGCGATGCAGAGGGTGACAGCAAGCCCCTCGAACATGTCGGCCCAGGTGTAGTTCGAAAGATAGGGGGACAAGAACATGAGTTTGAAGTACTCGATCAGATCGGATGCCGCCTGAATCGTGTCGGCAGAGCCGTAGCCCATGTTCACCATCGTGTAGGTCGTCGCGATGGCGAGGAAGGCGACAAGCACGGCGAGCACGGTGCCCGACGTCGTGCGCACGCGCACCTTAATCTTCCCGTGAGAAGCGCGTATCTCGCCCGAATGACCGTCGGGAGCGCCGATGCGGCGGCGCACGTAGTTGGAAACCGCCTCGACGACGATCACGGCCACAGCAATGCAGATGATGACGAGTCCCGCCGTGGGATACTTGAACGTGCGGTAATACCAGTTGAACACAAACCCGATTCCCGTGCCCGTGAGCATGCCGACGAGCGTCGCGTCCCGGAAGTTCGTCTCGATCATGTAGAGAACCCAGCTCACCACCTGCGTCAGGCTTAACGGGAAGACACCATGCACGATAATCTGGAGCTTCGACGCCCCCGTTGCCTTGAGCGCCTCGATCGACCCGGCATCCGCCTCGTCGATCGTCTCGATGAAGGCGCGCGTCAGGAAGCCGAGGCTTTTGAAGAACAGCGCCAGAAAGCCGGTGAATTCCGCCTGCTTGAAGGAGAAGAGAAGGATGAAGCCCCATGCAACAGTCGGGATATTGCGGAGCACCGTCGCAAACGCGCGGATGACCATCTGGATAGGGCCGCCAACCCCCGATACGCGCGAGGCGATGACAGCCAGAATGAACGCGATGACCGCGGCGAGCGTGCCTGCGGCGATGGCATCCAAGATGGTCATAGCGAGCGCAGAGGCTATCTTTCCCATCTGGTCGAACGCCTTGGCGTTCGGCATGAACTGGTCGACGAACCACACGAAACCGCCGGGGAAATCCTTGGCCGCATCAAGGAAGCTGAAATCGATGTGGCCACCCGCGACGAAGGTCACCGCGAGGAAGGCGATGAGGATGCCTACATAGGACGCGTGCCGTTTCGGGAAGAACAGCGGGTCGGGCGACGCCTTCCCCTCGCCTGCGAGCGGTTCGCCAGCCGGCTGGCAACCAGTGCATCCGCGCTTCTTGAGAAGAGTCATCAGCAGCACTCCGCAGTCGAGCTCGAGGGATCCTCCTCGCCATAAACCGACGCGATGATGCTTGGGGTCAGATCATCCGGCGCACCGTCGAAAACGAGCTTTCCATCCGACACCGCAATGATACGGTCGGAGAACTCGAGCGCGTATTCCACCTGATGAAGGCTTACCAAGCAGGCGATCCCCCTCTCATCTGCGGCCCAGCGCAAATGTTCCATCACCGTTCTCGAAGATTTCGGATCGAGGCTCGCGATGGGCTCGTCGGCCAAGATGAGCAGCGGGTCTTGCACCAGTGCGCGGGCGATGCCGACGCGCTGCTTCTGGCCACCCGAAAGCTGGTCGGCACGCATATACGCGCAGCACCCGAGCCCCACGCGATCAAGCGCATCGAAAGCCGCACGCTTCTCCTCTTCCGTGAAGATGCTGAGAGCGCCCATGAGGGAATTCTTGTAACCAAGACGGCCTTGAAGAACGTTCTCTATAGCCGTCGAACGATAGACCAGGTTGTATCCCTGAAACACCATCGCCATACGACGGCGAATCTCGCGCAGCGCACGGCCGCGAGCCGACGACGTTTCCCGTCCATCGAACACGACGGAGCCGCAAGTCGGGTCGATCAGGCGGTTGATGCAGCGCAGGAGCGTGGACTTACCCGCCCCCGAGCTGCCGATAAGGGAGACGAACTCCCCGCGATTCATGGAGAAGGAGACGCCTTCGAGTGCCTTCGAGGAGCCATCGTAGCTTTTCGTCAGCCCCTCGACCTGGAGCAGTGTCTCAGTCGCACCCACCGGCGCCTCCCTTCCCTTTCAGTCATGCCACCCAGTATGCGGCATGGAGCGCTATTCCTCGCCGATGAGCTTGCGGAAGTCGTCGTAATAGGAGTCGTCGGCAGGGGTGAAGGTGACCTTGCCCGTGGTCTGCTTCCACTTGGTCACGGTGTCCTTGTCGCTCGGGTCCTTGAACAGCTCCTTGTTGCCGGAAACCGCGTCGGAGCACATGTAGTCGACGACCTTCTTGTTCATGTCCTCGGGAACGTAATCGGTGTTCACGACGAAGGGAACCGCGGGAACGGGCAGGGACGACACGCAGCGAAGCTTCACGCCGGCGTACTTGTCGAGCGGCGCCTCGAGGCCGGACTTAATCTCGTAGAGCGCACCAAGCTCGCCGTTTTCGCCCTCGATGACGTTGTAGTTGTTCGCTGCACCGGTGTCGTCGCACGCGCAGAAGTCGGCGTCGCCAGTGAGCACGTTGTAGATGGAGTTCACATGGCTGCCGCCGAAGAGCACCGTGTTGAAGAACTTACCCGACTCGCCGAGCTCTTCAGAGTCGGAGATGCCGAACTCGGTCGCGAGCGCGATCGAGGGAATGACATAGCCCGAAGTCGAGGAAAGCTCGACCCAGGACATGTTCTTGCCCTTCATGGCATCCTGGGTGAGCTCGTAGGAATCGCCCTTCTTGTACTTGTCGGCGTTCTCGTCGAGCACGAGAATCTGAGAATGGTAGGAAACTTGGTTCAGCTTGCCTTCCCCGTCGGAGAGGACCCAGGCGACCTCGACTGCGGGGTTCTTCTTGTGGAGCTCAACGTATTCCTTGGCGCCAAGCGAGGCGTAATGGGCCTTGCCCGAGTTCACGGCCTCGATGCACACATTGTAGTCGGTGGTGGTCATCGGCTCGCACGGCACGCCCGCGCCCTCGGCCATCGCTTCGGCGATGAGGTCGCGCATGTTCTCGTACTTGCCCTCCGACGCGCCCGGCTCCCATGCGAACACGAGCTTCTCGGGAGCCTCGACCTTCTTGTCGTCGGTCTTGGCATCGGTCTTGGAATCGTTCGAGGAGCACCCTGCCAAACCAGCCATAGCGCCCATCGCAGCAACGGTTCCAGCCGCGACGAACTGGCGGCGATTGAGGTTGAGTTCCATTTTCGTCCTTCCTTACTTTCCCTAAACATGCAGAGCGGGCGCACATCAACTGCGCACCCGCATTGTTAACACCATTTTACTACATTTATTGAAAGTAATAGACTGAATCTAATACTTTGTATTGTCTTTTATCAGCTCAAGACCATGATTGAAGGCTTTTTTGCGGACGACCGCCCGCGAATCGCCTATCAACAGCTCGACGAGGAGGATTCGCCGCCGTCGCCGCAGCAACTCTCACCCTCGCCCTGTTCAGCACGATTCTCCGCGTCCTTTTTGCGCTTGCCAGCAAAGAACCCGGCAAGGTTCTCGGGCAGCTCGTAGGGCTTGTCGGCACCGGGCTCGGCCGTGCGGCCCTGAAGCACGACCTCCATGATGCCGCGCACGAGCAAATCCGTCGGCGGCACCTCGTAGTACGTACCGTTGAACGGGAACAGGCGGCACTTGACATCGTAGTCAGCGATGTCGCTGCAGCAGTCGCAGTCGTTCTCCTCAATGGAGGGGCAGATGTCGACGTTGTTCACGCGAACGGTTGGCGAGCTATAGAAGCCGTACTGCTCGGCAAGCCATTCGCTGTCAACGTTTACCGAGTTCAGCGTAATATCGTAGCCGCACGCAGCAAGCACTGGGCGACACAGCTCGACCGCACGCTCGACGCGCTTGTCAGCACCCTGGCAACGCTCGCATACCGTTAGGTCGAGATACAAAAAGTCGACGACAACTGTTTTCTTGCGCCCGGCGTAGGCATCGTCGGAGCAGCTGTAAGACGCATCCGAGCTATAGGGCGGAAGCGTTGCCGATTCCGCGGCGGGCACAGGAGAGGGCTGCCACCGGTCGAACGCGACGATCGCTCGCTCGGTGGGCTGGCTGCACGAGCACTCATCAGCCGACGCCTTGCCCTTTCGCGCGCGCTTCGCCGCCTGGGCGAGTTTTCCCAGCTTCTGCTTCTTTTCCTTCTTGGACATAAATCCCCCTTCGTGGATGAAGCGATTTCTTAGTTTGCCTTATCATACGCCAGAACGCACGACAGGGGCGCAATCGCCGCTCGGACAGAAGGCAAACAGCAGAAACGGGGCAATCGGCCAGCGCGGCAACGGCAAGAGCGACGCAGTATCACGCCAGCTTGAATGCCAATCCATGCTCGTTTATATAGGGAACTGCCTCATTAATGCATACCCATTCGATAGCGTTTCTTCAGCTCATCCACTACCTATGCAAGATAAATAGTGTGGTTTTATATTATTGTCATGTGTCTAATGCTGGCTTATGTGCTATATGTGAATCATATCTTTATAGGAGATCTCCCAACAAGCCGAGGAGGAAATCACATGGCTCAGCTCACCGACAAACTCTCCCGCCGCACCTTCGTCAAGGGCGCGGCAGCCGCAGGAGCGCTCGCCGGCATCGCTGCCCTGGGCGGATGCGCAAGCGAGCAGAAAACCGAGGACAAGTCCGAAGCGAAAACCGACGCCCCCGAAAGCAAGTACGACAACACGATTTCGGCCGACACCGAAGACCTCAAGATCGTGCTTCTGGGCAAGGACTCGAAGATCGCTGCCATCATCTTGGCCCTCAAGAAGGGCTACTACGAGGAAGAGAAGCTCAACGTCGCCACGCAGACCGTGTCGGGCGGTTTCCCCGAGGCAATGCCTGCGCTCTCCAACGGCACCGCCGACGTGCTCCCCTTCGGTTCCATCCCTTCCTGCACCTATATCGGACAGGGCGATGACCTGGTCATCTTCGGCGGCACCGTCGCCGATGGCTCCGAGTGCGTCACGCTCATCGAGAACAAGGACGCCTATAAGAAGCCCGAGGATTTCAAGGGGAAGAAGATCGGCTGTTTCCGCATGGAGACCGGTCACATGATCACCAAGAGCTGGCTGCGTCAAAACGGCATCGAGGACGGCAAGGACGTGGAATTCATCCTGCTGGAAAGCTCTGCTGCCGAAGTTGCCGCAGTTGAAAACGGCGAGATCGACATGTGCTTCGTGAACAGCGGCTACGGCTACGTCGCAACGCAGGGCGGCAAATGCGCCGTGGCGTTTCGCCCCAACGAGCTGACGGGCAAGGAGTTCCCTTGCTGCCGCCAGACCACGAATCGCAAGGCGTTCGAGGAGAAGCGCTCGGCGCTCATCAAGTTCGAGATCGCCAACCTGCGCGCCCTCTACGACATCGAGAGCGACCACGCGGGAACCATCGCGACCATCGTTGAGTACTCCGGCCAACCCGAGGAGTACATCGAGAACATCACGTACGGCAAGGGCGACTACGTTGCCGCGATGAAGTTCGAGATGGACCCCTACACCGACGACGTGAAGGCGTTCTACGGCGACATGATCGACAACGGCGACATCGACGACACCAACAAGGAGCTCATCGTCGAACACATGGACTCGACCATCTACAAGGCAGCGCTTGATGCGCTTATCGAGCGCGGCGAGAACAAGGACTTCTACGAGAAGCTCGCTGCCGAGTATGCGAAGCACAACACGCTCGGCATCTAACTACCTTCCCCAGCGCGCCCGCAGCCTGGCTCGCGGGCGCGCGTCTTTTCCATCCGATATCGCGAGGACTCCATGCCTGCCATCTCATTCAAAAACGTGAGCTACTCCTACGTCGACGGCAATGAATCGTTTCTGGCGCTCGAGGACATCGACCTTGAAATCGCCGACGGCGAGTTCGTATGTCTCATCGGCCATTCAGGATGCGGCAAGTCGACGCTGTTGTCCCTGCTCGCAGGCCTGTCGATGCCAACTTCGGGAGAAATCCTTATCGATGATGTACCAGTTTCGGGACCAGGGCCCGACCGGTCGATCGTGTTTCAAAGCTACTCTTTGTTCCCCTGGCAGACCGCCCTTAAGAACGTCATGTTCTCAATCCGCCAGACGAGCAAGGACATCTCCAAGGAGCAGGCGAAGGCGCGCGCGATGGAGCTGCTTGCCCAGGTGGGCATGGAAGACGCAGCGAACCGCTATCCCTTCCAGCTCTCGGGCGGCATGCGTCAGCGGGTGGCAATCGCACGCGCGCTGGGCATCGATACGCCCACGATGCTGCTCGACGAGCCCTTCGGGGCTCTCGACCCGCTCATCCGCGGCAAACTGCAAGAGCTTTTGCTGCGCCTGTGGAACGAGGGCGAAGGCTGCTGCAAGACGGCGGTCTTCGTGACGCACGACATCGACGAAGCGCTCATTCTCGCCGATCGCCTCGTCTTCATGGAGCCCCGCCACATCACGCGTGAATTCATCCTGCCGAAAGACCGCGCTCGCAGTGCCGATGCCATCGTGGAAGATGCGCGGGTGCGCGACGTCAAACGCGAGGTCATGGAGCTGTTCGACGCCACCGCAACGGGAAAGGAGGACCGCTGATGTCACTCGGGAAAAAGTCCATCGCGGACGATTCCCGCCTCGCCGAAAGCGCAAGCGGGGGCAACGCCGCAGCGACACCTTCGGGCGCACGCGTCGCGACGCCTGCGCCCACCCCGGCCAAAAGCCGCGCACGTCAGGTGTTCACCGTATCGTTTGTCCTGGCGAACGTGTTGTTCCTGGCGCTTCTCGCGGCAATCGCGATCCCCGGCAAGATCCACCCGAAGACAAGCGTCCCCTTCTACGTCGCCGCGGCGATCATCGAGGCGCTGTTCTTGTGGCGATACCTCGCGGGCGGGCGGAAGCGCTCGACGTGCCACATCGTGATCGTCGTGTTTTTGCTGCTCATCGTTTGGGAAACCGTCTCGACCGACCTAAAGCTCACGCACCCGGTGCTCATCCCCAACCCCGAGAACGTGTTCGCCGTGTTCCCCGCGCGATGGGAGGAGCTCCTCAAGAACGTGACGTCATCGATGATCCTGCTCGCAGAGGGATTCATCACCTCGCTTATCGCCGGCAACATCATCGGGCTGTTCGTGGGCTGGATGCCCAAGGTGCGCGAAGCGGTCTACCCCATCGCGCACGTGCTCGCACCCGTGCCAGCCATCGTGTTCGCGCCGTATCTGGTGATGCTTCTGCCCTCGTTCAAAGCCGCAGCTGTTGCCGTCATCTTCCTCGGCATTTTCTGGCCAACGCTTTTGAGCACCATCCTGCGCGTGGAGTCCCTCGACAAGCACATCCTCGACTCGGCGCGCATGATGGGGCTTTCCACGCCCACGATGATCTTCCAGGTTCTTCTGCCGTATCTGTACCCCACGGTTGCGACCGGGTTGAAAACCCAGCTGCCGACCGCCATGTTGATGTTGGTCATGGCCGAGATGTACGGCGCCACAAGCGGGCTTGGGTACTTCGTCATCAACTACACGAACTACGCGAACTACACGAACGTCGTCGCGGGCATTATCATGGTTGGGATCGTTGTCACCATTTTGGACTTCCTAGTGGGGCTTCTCGTTCGCAAGACGGTGAAGTGGAACTAGCCTGGTAAAGGCAAGAGAGAGGGGATTTATGTCAGCAGGAAAGGGAATCTGCCTGGTATGCGGGGAGCCGCTTGCCTACTTTAAGGAGGCGCAAGACGTCACCTGCCAGATCTGCGGCAAGAAGGAGACGGGGCATTCCGTCTGCGTCGAGGGCCACTACGTGTGCGACGCATGCCATCGCGCGGGCGGGGTCGAGCACATCATGGCCGTATGCCGCGAAACCGACTCGAAGAGCCCCATCCGCATCGCGCAGAAGATCATGAGCGACAAGTCGATCTACCCGAACGGGCCCGAGCACCACACCCTCATCGGGGCTTCGCTCATGGCCGCCTACAAGAACGCCGGCGGCGACATCGACTTGGACAAGGCGCTCGCCGAGCTGCAGAAGCGCTCACTTCTCGTGCCGGGCGGCACCTGCGGGTTCTGGGGCACGTGCGGCGCCGCGACAAGTGCCGGGCAGTGGTGGTCTATCGTTTCCGGGTCGACGCCCATGACGCGCGACCCCTGGGCGCAAACGCAGCGTTTGACCTCGCGCATCTTGGGAAAGCTCGCCGATTTGGGAGGTCCGCGCTGTTGCAAGCGCACGGGCTTCACAGCGATTCTCGAGGGCGTCGCCTTCGCCAAGGAGATGCACGGCGTGGAAATGGAGACTCCTGAAAAGGTGACCTGTGCGTTTCACGCGAGAAACGCCGAGTGCCTCAAAGAAGGCTGCCCGTACTTCCCGAGCAAGGAGTAGCACGAACAAGACGAAGCGCCCAGGCTGCGACCGAACAGGCCGCCCACCTGGGCGCTTCTCGTGTCTTTTCCTTTATGGGAGCTCCTTGCGGGAACCCCCTGCAAAGCCCTCGACGAAACTCTTTGAGAGAACCCTTTGCGGCGCCCTTCGCGGAAACTTCGCAGGAACCCTCCGCAGGACCCTTCGCGAAAGCCCCTTTACAATCCTTCGCCCGCGGTGGTGAGGACCAGTCGCCCGTTCTTCACGCCCTTCGTGCCAAGGATCAGATTCGCGATGGTCTGCACGAGCCCGGTCTCACCGCGCAGAATCACCACTTCCAGGCAATGATGCTGGTCGAGATGCACATGGAGCGTGGACACGATGTTGCCGAAGTAGTCGTGCTGGATGTTGTGCAGCTTCTCCTGCACATCCGACGCATGATGGTCGAACACGATCGTCAGCGTGCCCATCACCTCCACGCCAGGAGTCGCGCACTCGTCCTCGACGAGCGCATCGCGCACCAGGTCACGCACCACTTCGCTGCGGTTCTTCGCCAAACCACGGCGAGCGACCAGCTGGTCGAAGCGCATCAAAAGCTCCTCGGGCATCGCCACCGAGAAGCGCATGAGGTCATTGCTCATGACGTATGCCGCTTACACGAGGTTAACGGTGACACCAGGAGCGTTTTCCGCGTCGTCCTCGAGCGCGTCTTTCGCCTCGTCGAGCATGGCGCGCACGTCGTCGAGCAGCGCCTGCACGTTGTGGAGCTTCTCGTTCGTCCGCGCAAAGCCGGCATCGCCCGCCTGGTGGGCAAGCATGTGGGCCCAGCGGCGCTCCAGCTTGATATGATCGTCGATCTGGTCGATCATCTGGGAGAATTGACCAGTGTTAATACCGTTCGTGCACATAAACAGCCTCCTTCATCGCGCCGGGCGGATAGGCGCACCTCGCGCATAATCGCAAACCCAGCACTTTGTTTCTTGCTATCATGGGTTCAGGTATACCCCTTCAAGCCACCCAATGGGGGATTGATGTGAAAGAATCCACAAGAAGTAACATTTACGAGGCGAACGGCAGCCTTGTTTGGGACTTGTACGCCGACTACGTGTCGGGATCGCATTCGACGCTCGCCTGCGCGATCGGCTCCCGCGAAGCAAGCGAGGCGGCACGGCATGCCCTTGAAAGCTCGATGGCTGCCCTCGGCTACGGCGGAGCGCTGGCCTTCGTGACCCTCGCCGTCGACGATATCCCGCTCGGCGATGTCGACCTGTTCACCCTTGTGGAAGGAATCGATCCGCTTGCGATCGTGGCGACGGATGACGCGGCAGCCGCCCGGCTCGCGCGCGCTTATCGGCAAAACATCCCAGTCGACGAGGCCTGCCGCATCTTCTGCCGCAACGGCGTGGCGTTTCGGGATTTGGAGGGCATGCTTGAGACCCCCGAGGGAAAGCAACGCGCCTGGGCGCTGTTCAAGAAGCTTCCCCGCCTGGGGAAATAGAGGAAGATCAATCGGCGCGCGAGGCTGTGCACCTGCCCGCCTCGCACATCCCCCACCCGCCTGCCACGGCGCGCCCACCGCGCGCATCCCGCGTCCGCGGGCATTCCAGCCCTCGCGACTTGTCTGCCACTCGCACTCTCACCGCGCACGTGCGCAAATCATCCCCAGAAACGAGAAAAGGCCGCGGGGGAGGCGGCCTTGTTCTCGGACGAGTGGAGTGAGGAGAAATCTTTGGAACGATTTGAAGAATACCCCTTTAATTATTCCAAGTCAAGAATATATTTATCCTCAAGAAGAAATAGGACACATCGGGCCGAAGCGTTCCGCAATTTGCGAGACGCTTCGGCCCTCGAAGCCCGTTAACCTTACAGAGAGGTCGATGAGAATCCCGAAGGTTCCTTACGAGAAGAACGTGGCGTTCAACCACGGGCCGTATTCGCCTGTCCACATGGAACCGAGCTGATCGAAGACGACCGCCCAGTCGATGGTCTGCCCGAAGAACAGCTCCAGGTAGTTATGACTGTCGATCACGCGCTCGGGCGCTGCGGACAGGTTCTCCTGCGCGATGGTGTACGTGCAGGTGGGGCACATGGTGACAAGCGTGTTCGCGCCCGTCGAATGAGCTTCGTCCACCACGTGCATGACACGGCGCTTCGTGATGTCGGGGTCGTAGCCTGCAACGGCGCCACCCGCCCCGCAGCACAGCGTCTGCTTGCGGCGCTCGTCCATCTCACGAATCTCGACCTGCGGCATATAGCGGCGCAGCACGCCGCGAATCGCCCGGCCATGGCGCCCGTCGTGGCGGTCGTGGCATGAGTCGAACACGGTGACGGAAGGCACGTTCGAAGGAGAAAGCCCCGCCGCACGAACCGCCGCGTCAACATCTTGTGGCATGCCGTCGGCGCGCAGTGCGACCCCCGCCGCGCGCTCCATTTCGCGACCGCGCTCCAAGATGAGCTCGGGCAGCGGGATGATGTCGATATCGTCGGCCATAAGCTCGGCGAATTCCTCACCGCAACCAGGGCAAACGGTTACCATGCGCGTGATGCCCGCGGCTTTTATCTGCTCGAAGATCTTCTCTCGATGCGCTGCGGCGCGGTCGAAGAAGCCCGCGCTCATGAGCGGACTTCCGCAGCAGTCGTCGGACATGCACCATTTGAATCCCGCGGCGGTGAGCCATTCGCCCACGCGACGGGTCAGATCGGGCGCGTAGCTCACCAGCGAGCACCCGGGGAAGAACACCGTGTCGAACGTTCCCGGCTCGTACGCCGCCGCATCGCGCAGTGCGACGATTTCGGGATACCCTATGCCGAAGATAGCGCGGTAGGCGCTGAAGATGTGCCATTCGTTGTCGACCATCGTGAGCTTTTCGGGCTGGTAGAGCCCCGATTGCATGAACAGCTCGCGCCAATCGCGCATACGGTCGGGAGCGAGCATGTGAACCGCGCAGTCCGCCGTGCAGTAACCGCAGAAGCAGCAGCGGCGAAGCGCATGGTACATGTCGTAGTTCGACTGCATGAGCTCGGCCACCGCGGCGGGGCGCTCGTCAGCGGGAAGGGACATGACGCGGTCGTACGCTTCCTGAACCGTACCCACATCGAGGCCAGGTTCCTTGAGCACCTCGCAGCGAAGTGTGCAGCGCTTGCAATGCGCGCACTGCATCTTCTTGTTTGCCCAGCGTGAAAGCATGCTGAGCGCAGGAGAGGCCGCCTGGTCGATCTCGGCCAGCTCGTCTGCGGTCAATTTCCGCACCCTCGTTTGTTTGAATTGCCCCGTTTTCATGAGGAACAGTGTAGCGCACAAGAAACCCGAAGCATACGAAGAAACACCGCGAGAGCAGAGCAATCTCGCGAAAGGATAGGAAGCGAACCCGAACGCGACTCCAGAAGCGAATGCGAGCGCCTTTTTATCGCGCATGATTGCGCGCAGAAAAATCACGCGGCGGTAAGGGGCACGAGAGTTTGATACCATGCAGTCATGGATAGACTCACGAACAAGGCAATCGTTCTCGCATGCTGCCTGGCGGTTGCAAGCGGTGAGCTTTCAGGAGAATGCAAAGACGCCACCGAGATCGCAAGAGAAACCCGCGAGCTGGAGCTTTCCCTCGCCGTCGAGCATCGCAAGGAGCGCGCATAGCATGAACAAAGCAGGCGTCATCCAAGACGCGATTCCGCAAGAAGACTTCCTCGAAACGAACGGCCCCAACAAGGCGGGCATGGTCGCACAGCACTTCTTCGCGTTCAACACCACGATCACGCTGCAGGCGTTCGCGCCCGAGCAAGCCTGCCTTTCGGCGTTCGGGCGCGTGCGCAAGGAGGCTCGCAGGCTCGAGCGGCTCTTCTCAAGAACGCTTCCCCATTCCGATATTTCGCGCCTGAACGGGGCGGAAGGTACCCCTGTCGAGATTTCGCGCGACACGGCCGACCTTTTGGAGTGCGCGCTTTCCTACTGCGCCGACAGCGACGGGCGCTTCGACATCACGATGGGCTCGGCCGTGAAGCTATGGGACTTGCGCCGCGCGATCATTCCCTCGCAGGATGCACTTCGCGAAGCCGTCGCCCATGTCGACTGGCGCGGCGTCCGCATACGGGAAGAGAGCGGGCGCTATTTCGCCCAACTTGCCGACCCGCAAGCGGCAGTCGACGTCGGAGGGATCGCCAAGGGGTGGATCGCCGACAAATTCACGAGCATGCTTCTCAAAGAGGGCTTGGAGGACTTCCTCATCAACCTCGGAGGCAACGTGGTGGCGCATGGGGAAAAGCCCGGCGGCATAGCGTGGAACATCGGAATCCGCGACCCCCGCGACGAGAACTCTATCGTGGGAGCGGTGCCGCTTTGCGACGCATCTGCGGTGACGAGCGGCATTTACGAGCGCTGCTGCGAGGTCAACGGGAAGTTCTACCACCATATCCTCTCGCCCGAAACGGGAATGCCCGTGCAGACCGACGTCGCAGGAGCAACCGTCATCGCCGATCGGTCGATCGACGCCGAGGGATATTCCACCACCTTGCTCACACTTGGCACCGTGCGGGGGCTCGCCTTCGCCCGCGAGCACCCCGCCATCCGCAAGGCGATCTTCGTCACGCGCAATGGGGACGTGCTCGAATCGTAGCGGAGCCTGCCGACGCTGAATTTAACCCCCTCGCGTTTCGCTCGAGAGGAGTGCGTTTGGATCGCGACGAGAGCGGAAAAGCTGGAAATACAAAAGACCCCGCCGAAGCGGGGCCTTGAGATTATGGTGGTCAGAGGGGGACTTGAACCCTCGGCACGCGGATTTTCAGTCCGCTGCTCTACCAACTGAGCTACCTGACCATACGTGCTTGCCTTTCGCGGAGAATCCGTTCGAGCAAACGCAAGATAGTATTTTATGGCAAATGGCAAAGCGCGTCAATAGCTTTTTTCAAAGTATCGAAGCTATTACGACACCCACAAGAATCGCCGGGGCAAACGGGAACGTCTGGGAGGCGATTCCCTTCCCGCCTTCGCGAAGGCGCGACGCCATCTGCATCACAAGGACGACGAGGCATGCCGCGAACAGGCACCACAGCCCCCGTTCCCAGCCCAGGAACAGTCCGACCACCGCAAGCAACTTGATGTCCCCGCCTCCCATGGAGGGGCGTTGGGCTAAGCGCTCGAACGCGATCGAGACCGCAAGCGAGCCACCCCCGAGCACAAGCGCCCCCACAAGCCCGTCGCCAAGCGTCAGGCCGAAGGGGGACACTCTCATCGTCGCGACGGATGCAGCCGACGCCGCATTCCCCATTTGTGCGTCCACGCCGAAGGCGCCGGCAGAGCAGGCGGCCGCAATCGCGGCAAGCAGAACGCGCACGGCAAGCCAGAGCACCGCCATCGCTGCCACTAGCTTGTTGGGAATCCGCCTCTCGCGCAGGTCGATCGCGCTCGCCCAGGCTAGCAGCACCAAAAAGAGCGCGAACGACGCCCCACCCGCATACGCGGGGGCGTTGCCAAGGACGACTGATGCGCTCATCGGGCTCTCTTTCTGTAGGAGTACCGCGACTTGATGGACAACTGGAAGAGCTATGCGACGTTTTTCGGACCTCGCTTACCGCGATTCGCGCCAAACAAAAGCAAAACCCCAGGAAGAGGCAAACGCCGGCACACTTTTCCTGGGATTCCGCCTCGCAAACCAGGGCACAACTCGCTCAGTTGACCACCAACTACCAGTTATGCTCCACGCGGCCGCTCAAATCGACGCTAGCAGCCGAACAGAAGCTCCTTCTCCTCGCCCGGAAGCGCCGCACGCGCCTGATCGCGCAGGTTGTTCACGCCGATGAAGAACTGGCGCATCATGACCACCATGAGATAGCGGCCCTTCGGCGTCAGCGTGATTTCCTCGTCGGTGTTGGTGGCAAACGCTCCCGCCGCGGTCATGAATGCCATCTCAGCGGGGAGGCCGGCCTCAATCGAGCAGCCGAAATCTTCCCTGAACTGCTTCTTGTCCAGGCGAAGGCCGAACAGCTGCATCATGAAGCGGTAGCGCATACGGTCGTGCTTGGAGAAGTGCGTTTTGCCCATGATGGACATGCGACCGCTTTCGATCTTCTCGTTGTACTGGCTGACGGAGAAGGTGTTCACGTACATGTTCTCGCCCAAATACGTGATGCCGCCCGAGCCGATTGCCGGGTACTCCTCGTAATCGACCACGTACTCGTCGATCATCGCGTCCTCGCCCGCGGCACCCGTGCCCAAGCGGTTGAACGTCCATGCGCTGCCGTTCTCGAACAGCGGCTTGTCACCGCCGATCAGAAGCTCGCAGATGATCTCGTAGAAACGCTGCTCGCGCTTGTAGTCAACCTTGCCCACCGTGCGCGCAAGCGAGCGCTGCACGCTCGGCGACGCCATGAGCGGGTAGAACGTGGTTTGGCTCGCGCCGCTTTCGATTACGCGCTCGATGTCGTTGATCAGGATGTCCTCGGTTTGCGCCGGGAAGTTGAAGATCATGTCGGCGTTCATGGACACGAAATACGGGCTCGCCTCCTGGATGCGCTCCATGATTTCCTGACCGCAGCCATACTTTTCGTAGCGATCCATCTGCTTGAGCAGCCCGTCGTCGAAGCTCTGCACGCCGACGGAAAGGCGATCGACGCGACCTTTCAGCTTCTCGAGATAGCTCGGAATAAGATGGTTCGGGTTGGTCTCCGACGACACTTCCTTGATGGAGAAGTTCTCGCGCGCCATGTCGATCGTCTCGCACAGCTCATCGATCATGATGGTGGGCGTGCCTCCGCCGATGTAGACGCTCTCGAAATCATAGCCCAAGTCCTTGAGCATCATCATCTCTTTGCGCATGTTGGCGAAATAGGGTTTCGCGCGCTCTTCCTTGAACGGGAAGCGGTTGAACGAGCAGTACGGGCACAGGCGCTCGCAGAACGGGACGTGCATATAGAGCATGTAGCGCTGCCCGGGCTTCGGTGGAACGACCTTCGCGTCGTCGGTCGGTGTGAGCTTCAAATATTGGTTCGAGCACGCGCGAACCACCGTGCTCAGCATTCGTTCAGAAAGCATATTCTAACTTCTTCCCTGCTATTTCGCCTTCGGTCCCTTCGCGCTCGCAAAGGAGCCGAAACCAGACTCCGACCCTTGCACCACGCGCAGTTCCGCACGAGCGCGAACAGCCCCGTGGGCCGCTCGCGCAAATCGGAACCGCCCGAGCATGGCGAAAGCGTCGGAGTCCAAGTACGTAACGTTCTTATTCCCAAGCGGAACGGCCGCGCGCGGCCTTCGCGCCGATGTCGGTGCGGAACTGCTTGCCCTCGAAGCTGATGAGGTCGCAGGCGGCGTAAGCACGCTCGCGGGCCTCCTCGAAGGTCTTGCCGAGCGCCACCACGTTGAGCACGCGCCCGCCTGCCGTGACGAGCTCGCCGTCGGCATTGTGGCTGGTGCCTGCATGGAAGACCGACACGCCGTCGAGCGCCTCGGCCTCGTCGATCCCCAGGATGACCTTGCCCTTTTCGTAGGCACCCGGATACCCGGCGCTCGCAAGGACGACGCACACCGCCCATTCGTCGGCCCATTCGAACGACAAATCGTCGACGCGGCCCTCAGCCACGGCACACATCACATCGACCAGGTCGGTCTTCAGGCGAGGAAGGATCACCTGCGTCTCGGGGTCGCCGAAGCGCACGTTGAACTCCACGATCTTCGGCCCCGCGGGGGTCAGCATGAAGCCGCCGTAGAGCACGCCGCGATAATCGCGCGCGCCGTCGGTTGCCGCCGTGGCGGCTGCGGCCTTGTCCATGATGGCCACCATGGATGCCATCTCCTCGTCGGTCACGATGGGCACGGGCGAGTAGACGCCCATGCCGCCCGTGTTCGGGCCCTCGTCGCCATCGAACGCACGCTTGTGGTCCTGAGCAGGAGCCATGGGAAACGCCTTGCCGTTTGCCACGAAGGCGAGCAGCGAGCATTCCGGCCCCGTCATGCACTCCTCGATAAGGACGGTCTTGCCAGCATCGCCGAACTTGCCGTCGAAGCACTCGCGAACGGCGTCCTCGGCTTCTTCTACCGTCGAAGCGACGACGACGCCCTTGCCGGCCGCCAGGCCGTCGGCCTTCACCACGATGGGAGCGCCCTGCTCGCGAATGTAGGCGATCGCGGGATCGCACGAATCGAAGGTGGCGTACGCCGCCGTGGGGATGTCGTTCTTCTCCATGAACGCCTTGCTGTGCGCCTTGCTTCCCTCGAGCAACGCGCCTGCGGCGTCGGGGCCGAAGACCGAGATGCCCGCGTCGCGCAGCTCGTCGGCAACGCCCGCGACGAGCGGAGCCTCAGGGCCCACGACCACAAGGTCGACACCGTGCTCGCGCACGAACGAGAGCACGGACGAGCCACTCATCATATCGACGTCGTTGACGTTGGTCGCAACCGCAGCCGTGCCGCCGTTACCAGGGGCAACGAACAGCTCATCGCACCGAGGCGACTTGGAAAGCGCCCATGCGATCGCATGCTCGCGACCGCCACTGCCAAGCACCAAAATGTTCACAACAAACCCTTTCTCTCAGGTTCGCAAATAACAAGCAAGGGGAAGCCCGCGAGCCGAACCGCAAAGCCGCGGGCAAACCACATACGCAGGCCAAACAGCCAAAACCCGCAGGTTAAGCAAAAGTCAGCGAGCGTCGGCTCGTTGCGCGGGCCGCAAGGCCCGCGCAACCCAAAGCTTACCAACCGCGCATGATGGTCTGATCGCGATCGGGGCCGACGGCGACGATCGAGATCTTCACGCCCGTAATCTCCTCGAGATGCTCAACATATTTCTGCGCGTTCTCGGGCAGCTCCTCGAAGGACTTGCAAGCCGTGATGTCCTCGCCCTTCCAGCCGGGAAGCTCCTCGTAGATGGGCTTCGCGTGGAACAGCACGCTTTGCTGCATGGGGAAGTAGTCGTAGCGCTTGCCATTGCATTCGTAAGCCACGCACACCTTAATGGTGTCGAACGCCGAAAGCACGTCGAGCTTGGTGAGCGCCACGTCGGTGAGGCCGTTGACCTCAGCAGCATAGCGCGCGATGACCGCGTCGAACCATCCGCAGCGGCGCTTGCGGCCGGTGGTCACACCGAATTCGTGGCCCACAGAGCACAGAAGCTCGCCGGTTTCGGCCTCTTCTCCCACGCCGCCGTCCTCGGGGAAGCGCTGCTCAGTCGGGAACGGGCCGCCGCCAACACGCGTCACGTAGGCCTTTTCAATGCCGAGCACACGGTCGATGTTCACTGGACCCACGCCCGAGCCCGTCGCCGCGCCACCCGCGCAGCAAGAAGAGGAGGTCACATAGGGATAGGTGCCGTGGTCGATGTCGAGCAGCGTGCCCTGCGCGCCCTCGAACAGCACCGACTTGCCCTCGCGCAGCGCGCTGTTGAGCATATGCGCAGTTTCGGCCATGTAGGGTTTCAGGATGCGCGCGTAGGGCAGGTACTCCTCGCAGATTTCCTCAACCGTGTAGGTGTGGAGACCGTAGATCTTGCTCAGGACGGGATTCTTCTGCTTGAGCGCAGTCTCGACCTTCAGGCGAAAGATCTTCTCGTCGAACAGATCCTGAATACGGATGCCCTTGCGGGCGGCTTTGTCCTGGTAGCACGGGCCGATACCGCGCTTGGTGGTGCCGATCTTGTGCTCGCCAAGGCTCTTCTCATCGGCGCCGTCGAGATCTTTGTGCCACGGCATGATGACATGTGCATCGCAGCTGATCTTCAGGTTCTTGCACGAAATGCCCTCCGCCTGGAGCATCGCCATTTCCTTCACGAGCACACCCGGGTCGACGACGACGCCGTTTCCGATGACGGGAATGGCGTTCTCGTACATGACACCCGAAGGCATCAGGTGCAGCGCCAGTTTCTTGTCACCGTGGATGACGGTGTGTCCCGCGTTGTTTCCGCCCTGGTAGCGCACGACGTAGTCGTACTTGCTCGCAATGAGGTCGGTGATTTTACCCTTGCCTTCGTCGCCCCATTGGGCACCGACGAGAACTGTACTGGGCATGAGCTTTCATCCTTTCGCCGCCCCGCGCAAGCGAGGCCGATCGGCATTCTTCCTGCAACCCTTGCATTATAAGGTATGGGTTACATGGCGAGTTCGATGACGTTGGTAGCGTCACTAACTTCGCGTAGAACGGAAACAACCTCTTCGTGGCAGGTAAACATGATGACTTGGCGCGTCTTCGCGAGCTCGGCCAAGGCACGCGCGGCCCCGCGGCGGCGGCGGGAGTCGAAGTTCACGAGAATATCGTCGGCGAGGATGGGAATCGCACGGCCCACGTTGTCGGCGGCGAGCAGAAGCGCAATGCGCAGGCTGAGGTAGAGCTGCTGGCACGTGCCGAGCGAGAGATGGACCGGATCGCGCTCGGTATGCACGGAGTCGACGACGCGCAGATGACCGTCGGCCGTCATGTACACGCGCACCCAGCGGCCCTCGGTCATAAGCGACATGAGCTCGCTCGCCTGCGCATACACCTCGGGCTGGCTTTTGCTCTCCCAGGAGGATATCGCCATCTCGAGCATGCGACGGGCGAGAAGAAGCCTCGCGAAAGTTTGCAGCGACTCGTTGTAACGCGTTCGGATCTGCTGATAGGTCATGCGGACCTCGTCGAGCGTATGCTCGCCGCGCGCCGTCGCAAGCTCTTGCTTGAGCTCGCCGTACGCTCGGTTCGTGCTCTCAAAGGCCTCCATGAGGTTAGTGCGCTGCGAAACCTTGCGCGCGATCTTCGCGTCGAGCGCCGCAAGCGTCGCGTTCTCGCTCGGCAGATGCGCCTGCGTGTAGGCGCTCGCAAGTGCGTCGACGTTGCGCGCGATCTTCTCTTCCAGCGAGGTCAGGCGCGCAGTGAGCGCCTGGGAGCGCTGCTGGAGCAAGGCCATGTCACCGCGAGCGTCCTTTGCCTCGTCGAGAATCGTCCGCGCACGGCGCAGGTTCGATGAGGCCTCGCCCAGCCCGCGACTCTCGAGAAACGCGCGAATCTCTCCCGAGAGCGCCTCCTGCTCGGCAAGGCACGACTCGTATTTCTTCTTATCCTGCAGCATGACCCATTGCGCGCTTTGAAGCTCGGCCTTTCGCGCTTCCTGTTCCTTGCTCGGGCGGAACAGCATCACGAGCGCCCCCGCAGCGAGAAAGACCGCCATGGCGACCAAACCCAAGCCAAGCGCCGTGAACGACAAGCTCGAGATCTCGCGCCCATGCACCACAAGGGGAACGCCGGACCCGACGAACATGAGCGGCAGCGCGATGGAGAGCACCACCTGCGCCGTGCGCTGATGGCGGGCACGCAGCTCCATCTCGCGCGTATCGGGGGCCTCGAGGCGCACCTCATAGGCTGCCTTCGACGCAGCGTAATTCGATTTCGCCAGCTCAACGCTGTGCGAACACTTCGACTCCCTGTCGGAGAAGACGTCGATGCGGTCGCGCAGCTCGCGATCCTCGGCAGCCGTCATGTCCATAAGCTCGAGGGAGACCGCATGTCTCCCGCGCCGTCTTGCGAGCGCCGCTTGCGTTTGCTCCTCGACAAGGCGCGCGTGCTCCTCGGTTATTTCCTCGCGCTCCGCCGCGAGCTTCTCGATGCGCGCCCGACACGCGGTAAGCTCCTCGATGCGCGCGTTCAGTTTCGACAGGCGCGCGCTGAGGGAGTCACGCTCGGGCTCCATCTCGTGGAATTCCTTGTCCTTGCGACGCAAGCTCTCGGCTACCTCAGCGGCGCGAGCCATCTCCTCTTTCGCGTTCGCAAGCTGCAAGCCCAAGTTCACAAGCGATTCCTCGGCGCTTGCGGCGCGCGAGGTGCAGGCAGCAAGGCGCCCTTGCACCACGGAGAGCGCGTGCGCGGGGGATGTCCCCGTGCCCGACCCCGCTGTGAGCAGGCGTGCCGTAACGTCAGTGGTGTTGCGCAGGCGACGCAGCTCGTCGCTGGTGAGCGAGAACATGGTAGAGAACGTCTCGCGATCGATATCGTGCACGAGGGAGGCGTCGCCCTTGAGGCCTTCCGCATTGCGGCTTCGGGAAAGCTCGATCTCGCCGCCTTCGCCATCGTCGAAGAACAGCGAGCCCGCGCGGTCTGCTGCCTGCGGCTTGTAGGTGTTGCGCACCCCGCGCGCCTCTTCCCAACCGAAGAGCACTCCGCGGACAAACGAGGCCGTCGTCGTCTTACCCGCCTCGTTCGGCCCGAAGACCACGTTCAAATGGGGTCCGAAGGGGCCGACAACCTTGCCGGAAAACGCGCCGAAACTTTCCATCTTAACGTGCTTCAAGAAGGGACTCATTCGTCATCGCCTCCACACAAAAGGTCGATAACCAAGTCTTGCGCCTCTTCGGCAAGCGTCGGAATACTCTGCACGAGGGCGCTCGGCAGCGCGACGTTGCTTTTCAGGAACTCGTCCTGGAGAAACGCCGCCTCGCCGGCCTCGTCTTCGCGCATCGATTCGGCAACGCCGAGGAACACCGCAGGAAACATCCCCTCACGGCGCGCCGCTTCGCGATCGAAGGGCCGACGCGTCTTGTCGATGAGCGCGTCGCAGAAGAACTCTGGGTGGGAATCGTTGATCTGGTTGCGCAAATCATCGACCAGCCTGGGCCGCTTGAGCACCTCGTGCAGGGGCGTCGTGCCGCAAAGAACGATGCGCGTGCACATCTCCCCGCAGTGCGCCTTGCCGTTCACGCGGAAAAGCTCACGTGTGACCAGGTCCGACACATCGGGAACCGTAACGCACTCCGAGATGTCCACCTTCATGCGCTGCCAGACGACGCTTGCCGTGGGGATGAACTCAACCACGTTGCGCCGCCCCTCCTCGAGCGTGACCAGGTTCACGCCGCGAGGCCCCGTCTCCTTGATGTCGCGCCCTTGGATGCATCCGGAAAACGCGAGGCGCGGATTGTCCTCGGTGTAGATTAGACGTTTGTGAACATGCCCGAGCGCCCAGTAGTCGAACCCCGCACGCAAAAGCTTCGCGGGCGCCACGGGGGCCTTGTTCGGATCCAGATCGAGCCCGGTGTGAATTACCCCGATGCCGAAGGGAGCCGATGCCGCGTCCTCCCCGAGGGCCTCGTTTGCGGCAGCTCGCGTAACGCCCTCGGCGATGCAGACATCACCAGGCCACGTTTGGTTGTAGTAGCCACGCCCGCCGAGCACGCACACAGGCTTGCCATCCCGACGGTAAAGCACAAAGCTCGGCTTGTCGGCGGAGAACATGGTCACGTTGCCTGGCAGGTTGAACAGGTCGCGCTGCCAGGTGGTATAGGGGTCGTGGTTTCCGGTGCACATGTACACCGGAATGCCCTCGACGTCGAGGCGTGAAAGGCCGTCGAAGAACGTGAGGTAGTCGGCATAGGAGGGCCGCGCCGTATCGAAAATGTCGCCGGCGATCACCACGAAGTCGACGCGGTTGTCGATGGCGGCGGAAACCACGCGCTCGTACGCTTCGGGAATCGCCTCGACGAGACGGCTCGCCCAACGCTCGGAGAGAGCCCGAAGACCGCGGAAGGGGGCGCCGATATGGAGGTCAGCAGCATGGATGAATGTCAAGCGTTCCGCCATTGGCAGCCGCCCCTTACGCGTATCCGCCGACACGCGAGTCGTCGATGAGGTCCATGAAGCGCGTGTACTCGGCGTTGAAGGCGAGCGGGATGTCGCGCGTCGGGCCGTTACGGTGCTTGGCGACGATCAACTCCGCCGTGCCCCAGTCAGGACGGTCGTCGCTTTCGCCCTCCTCCTCGTTCATGCTTCGGTCGATGAACATGACGATGTCGGCGTCCTGCTCGATTGAGCCCGATTCACGCAGGTCGGAAAGCATGGGGCGCTTCTTTCCTCGCATCTCGACGGCACGGGAGAGCTGCGAGAGGGCGATAACGGGCATGCCCATCTCCTTCGCGAGGATTTTAAGGCCACGTGAAATCTCGCCGACCTCGACGGCGCGGTTGCCGTCGCGGCGCGTTTGCGGGGGCTGCATGAGCTGCAAGTAGTCAACGATGATCAGGCCGTTTCCCTGGGCATGGCGCAATTCGCGACGAGCCTTCGCGCGAGCTTCCAGGATGGACAAGCCCGGTGAGTCGTCGATGTACATATCGAGCTTCGAGAGCGCATTCGACGCATCGGCGATGGCGCCCCAGTCCCCTTCCGCAATAAAGCCACCACGAATCTTCGAGAGGCTCACGCGCGCCTCGGCGCACAGGATACGTTGCATAAGCTGGCTCGCGGACATTTCCAAGGAGAAGAAGGCAACCGAAGTGCCCGCCTTCGCCGCGTTCACGGCAAGGTTCAGCGCGAACGACGTCTTGCCGACGCCGGGCCTTGCAGCGAGGATGACCAGGTCGCCCGCGCGCAGACCGTGGAAGAGGTCGTCTGCGTCCTTGAAGCCCGTCGGGACGCCCGCCATGTGGCTTTTCTGCTCCGCGAGCTTCGTGATTTCCTCGAACGCCTCAGTAAGCAGGGTGTCAACGCGTGCGAACGTCGAGGACACGCGCTTCTCCGTGACGTTGAAGAGCGTTTTCTCAGCGGTCTCCACGACCTCGTTCAGGTCGTCAGGGGCATCATAGGCAAGCGCGTTGATCTGCGCAGACGCAAATATGAGCTCGCGCAGGATGGCCGTGCGCTTCACGATGTCGGCATGGTTTTGCCAGTTGGTGAGCGCGAACGTGTTGTCCGCAAGGTCGACGAGGTACGCCTTGCCGCCGACCGCCTCGAGCTGCCCCGACGCATTGAGCGTGTCGGCAAGCGAGATCTGGTCGATGGGGATGCGGCGGATGTTCAGGTCACATATCGCCTCGAAGATGATGCGATGGGCAGGACGGAAGAAGTTCTCGGGCTTCAGCTTCAGCACCAGCTCCTCGACAGCCTCGGCGTCGAGCATGCATGCTGCCAGAACGGATTGCTCCGCTTCGATGTTCTGGGGCAATGGCCTGTTCTGCGGCGTTGACTGCGGCGCAAAATCTGAGTTGCGCGGGGTGTTGGAGCGGTTGTCGGGCATATGCGATGGCTTCCTTCTGAGTGCGTTGACGAGAGTCGTTGAGAATTCGTTTAACCGTTGTATCTTACCCCACTGTGAGCACTCTCGGCGAGAGGTACCCCAAACACCAAGAAACCCCTCGCCCAAACGGGCAAGGGGTCTCGAAATAAGCGTGTTCGCAATGTGCGATGCGCTATTCGGCAGCAGCCTCGGTCTCTTCAGCGGGAGCAGCTGCTTCCTCGGCGGGAGCCTCAACAGCCTCTTCCTCTTCCGGAGCCTCGACAGCCTTGTCGCTCACGACGCTCACGGTAACGGTGGCCTTGATGTCGCGATAGATGGAGATAGCGACAGCATGCTCGCCGGCAACCTTGATCGGGTTGCCAAGCTCGACACGACGACGATCGACCTCGACGCCAAGGTTCTCCTTAATTGCGTCGGCGACGATCGAAGAGGTGACGGAGCCGAACAGCTGGCCCTCTTCGCCCACGTTGGCAAGAACCTTGACGGTTGCACCATCGAGCTTGGCGCGCATGGCCTCAGCGTCGGCAAGGCGAGTCTCCTCGCGCTTGGCGATGTTGTGCTTGCGCTGCTCGAGCTGCTTGAGGTTGCCCTTGGTCGCCTTGATGGCGTAACCCTGGGTCAGCAGGTAGTTGTTGGCGTAACCATTGGCAACTTCGATAACGTCGCCTTCGCCGCCCCTGCCTTTCAGTTCTTTAAGCAGAATGACTTTCATGGTACCTCCTTCGCCTAGCGGTTGCGGCGGTCGCCACGGCCGCTCACGGCGGGAACCGCGTAGGGCATCAAAGCCATTTCGCGGGCGCGCTTCACGGCGTTCGCGATGTCGCGCTGATGCTGGGTGCAGGCACCCGTCACGCGGCGCGGCTTGATCTTTCCGCGGTCGGTCACATATTTGCGCAGCATCTGCGTGTCCTTGTAGTCGATGTACTCAACATCGTCCTTGCAGAACTGGCAGAACTTGCGACGCGGCTGCTTCGCGTAATCTGACGTTTTCTTCAACTTACTCTTCCTTAGAACGGGATGTCTTCATCGTAGACAGAAGAAGAGGCATCAATCGTCGGTGCCGACTGGGGCTGGTAGCCCGCCTGCGGAGCAGATTGGTAGCTCGCCTGAGATGCAGGCTGATAGCCGCCTTGCTGCCCATAGCTTTGACCGGAAGAATACTGTGCATCACTGTTGCGGCTCGACATAAACTCAAGCTCATCCACGATCACTTCGATCTTGGAGCGCTTCTGCCCGTCGCGTTCCCACTGGCTCCAGCGCAGCTTGCCTTCGATCGTGACCTTTGTGCCCTTGGACAAGTACTTGTTCAAGGCATCAGCGCGAGCGCCGAACATGGTGCAATCGATGAAGTTGGGGTAGTCCTCCCATTCGCCGGTCTGCTGGTTCTTACGACGGTCGTTGACCGCCACGCCGAAACCGAGAACGGAAGTGCCGCCCGCAGTGCTGCGAAGCTCAGGGTCGCGAGTCAAATTACCGCTGATGATAACTCTGTTGATGCTCATAATTCTTGCCTCTTCCCATGTGCCGGACGCCAAAGGCGCCCATTAAGCTCCAGTTAGTCGCGGTCTTCGCGCTTCACGATCATGTGGCGGACCACAGCATCGTTGATGCGCAGAACGCGATCGAGCTCGGCAACGTTCTGAGGATCAGCGTGGAAATTGACGAGAGTGTAATCACCGTCGGTCAGACCATTGATCTCATAAGCAAGTTTGCGCTTGCCCCACTCGTCGACGTTGTCAACCTTGCCTGCGCCCTCAGCGATCGTGGTCTCGATTCGCTTCATGACGGCAACGCGATCTTCGTCGGAAATAGTCGGGGCGACAAAAAACAGCAGTTCGTAAGCCTTCATCAGCTCACCTCCTTTGGACTTTACGGCTCTGGGTCTGGTGAAGGCATTCACCCAGAGCAGGATATAGCCTGACTATATTAACGTAGGCTTCCCGCTTCGGGTAGACCAAAGCTGTCTCCCATCACCTGAACCACACATCTTCTCGAGCCGTCGAGCTCGTTTTGGGGGCATCCTAGCATGTAAACCTGGCAGAATCCTTCCCGATTCCTTCCCGAATTTCGATGCGCGTTCTCCCAAAACGAAAACGAGAGCCCCGTGCATTTGCACGAGGCTCTCGCAGAAATTCAATCTAAGAGGAGGATTTATTCTCCGTCGGTGTCGATTCCCGTCGAAGGATCCTCGTCGACTTCCGTCAGATACTTCTCGTCGATCTCGTCCTCACCGTAGTCGACCCCGCTCTTGAGCTTCGCCATAAAGTTCGGAGCCTCACCGATGTAGGCAGCCTCTTCCTCGAAGGTGTAGCCGCCCTCATCATCGACGGTATAAAGGTAGCCAACCGCATAGCCGTCCTTCGCGCCCGGCACACCGCCCTCCGCGATGATAACGTCTTTCGTACCATCGTCGGTCTCGACGTAGCCGTCATAGCAGAACGCATACGCGTCTGCGCCGCGTGCGCCTTCCACCGTATGCTGCGCGAGGTTGTAGCATTCCTCGGAGGAATCGCCCGGATGCGACTCGATGAACAGGTTCTCCTTAACGACGAGCGTCGTGAACGGAACGAGCTCAGCGCCCTCCTCCATCTTCTCCTTCGCCTCGTCGAGCGCGAACAGGAGCACGTTTTCGAGCATCTCCGGAATCTCGGGGACTTCCTCAGATGAGTTTTCAACAGTGCGATCGGCCATAAGGTCGCTCCTTTGCTTTCGATAATTGATTGTCACAGTGTAGTCCACCGTATTCGCTTTGGGGAGAGGAGCACAGAAAAAGCCCCCGCGATTGCGAGGGCTTGTCAGTTCGTGGCGGAGGAGGAGGGATTCGAACCCTCGTTACCCGGGTTGCGGGCAAAACGGTTTTCGAGACCGCCGCATTCAACCACTCTGCCACCCCTCCGCATGGGGTGTGGGGCTTGTGCCCCTGATATGTGAAACGCGCCGAAGCGCGTTACTTTTTCTGGCGGAGAGATGGGGATTCGAACCCCAGATACCCTTTTGGGGCATACACGATTTCCAATCGTGCTCCTTCGGCCAGCTCGGACATCTCTCCGTTTTGCCAATTGCAGCAGCTAAGTATTATACATAAGTCCCTGTCTGTCCACAAGGATATTTTTCAAAAACTCGTAAACCCGCCCGTTGCGGCGACTCCAATCGAAAACGCACACTCTACCAGGGCGTTCGCGTTTAGTACTCGCTTGTCAGCGAGTAATGGCCAGGCGTCACCTCGGCAACGCTCATCGGAACATCGAACAGCGAAGACATGGCCTCATCGCACAGGAGCTCCTCTTTCGACCCGTCTGCGTGCACCGATCCATCCTTGATCAAAAGCAGCCGCTCGATTTCGGGAATGATGTCCTCGGCATAGTGAGTGACCAGTAGAATCGCACGACCGGACTGCGCAATCGCGCGCATGGAGCGGCGTACGTAGTGCATCCCCTGCGGATCAAGACCCGTGCACGGCTCATCGAGCACAACGACGTCGGGATCGTGAACGAGAGCGCGCGCAAACAACACGCGCCTCGCCTGCCCTGTGGACAGCGTCATCACGTCGCGGTCCGCGATCGACTCGACACCGAGCGTCGCCATCGTTTTTCGGCAGCGCGCGTAATCGTCCTCACTCGCGTTCACCCGTTTCGGCACGCCGAGCGAACCGTACAGACCGCCCGCGACCACCTCGATAGCGGGCATGTGCACCGTGATCTGATCCTGCATCGTCGATGACACAATCCCGAGGCTCTTCTTCACATCATCAAGCGTCGCACGCGCGTTCCCGCGGAAAAGCACCGGCGGCTCGTCCTGATAAAGCGGAAGAATCTCACGCGTGATCAGCTTGATAAAGGTCGACTTGCCGGCGCCGTTCGGGCCGAGCAGCGCCATGCTCTCCCCCTCGGCAAGCTCGAAGGAGCCGACGTGCAAAATGGTTCTGCCCGACCGTTTCACGATCGCATTGTTCAAGCAAAGAAAGGGAGGGCGCGAATCCGCTTCGCACCCTCCCTCGAACTGACTGTCAGTCATGTGATTTATGCTGCCTTCTTGGTCTCGGAATCGCCGCTGTCCGAAGCAGTATCGCTCGAGGTGGAGGAAGCGTCAGTTGCGCTCACCTCGTTGTCGGCGGAGCCGCTGCTCCCATCGGTGGAGGAGCTGTCGGAGGAGTCATCGCTCTGGTACTTCGACATATCGAGGTCGTAGGGCAGCCCGCTCGGCATGTCCTTGATCTCGATGTCGGCGTTGTCCTTCGCATCAGAGAGCCACTGCTGGTAGGCCTTCGACTGGTTCGAGGACTTGAGCGAGCTTCTGAACTGCTCGACGAACTCGGAGGGCAGCTGATCAAGGCTCGTCAGCTCATCAGGAGCGTGGAACTCGTCGGTGCACTTGATGATATGGATGCCATAGCTGCTCGTAACAAGGCCGCTTACCTGGCCCTTCGAGAGATCAGCGAGGCCTGCAGTGTATTCGCTCACGAAGGAGTTGAGCTTATCCCAACCCACATCGCCGCCGTTTTGGGCAGAGCTGTCCTTGGAGTAGGTCTTTGCAGCCTCGGCGAAATCGAGCGTTCCAGCATTGATCTGGTCAAGCACGCTCTGCGCCGTTTCCGTGTCGTCGGCGTCGAAGAGGATATGGGAAGAACGCTTCGCGCCATCGAAGCTGGAAATGTAAGTCTGGGCATAAGAGAGAACGTCCTCGTCGGAAGGATCATCGCCCTCAAAGGACTTCATGAGGCCCTGCTGCAGAAGGGAGGTCTTGATGTTGCTCTTGTACTCGTCCTCGGTCATGCCGACCGCCTGGAGCGCCTCGTTCCACTTGTCGTCGCTCGCGTAGTTCTGCTTCATCTGGTCGACGTAGGACTGCACCTCGTCATCGCTCACCGTGACGCCCTTCTCCTCGGCGCCCTGGATGATCAGCTGCTTGGTCACGAGGGAATCGATGACTTCCTCGCGCACCTTCTCGGGGGTGTAGTCGTATTTGACCATCCACTCGCCCCACGCGTCCTCGTCGGTCAAAGACATCTGGGAGCGGATGCTCTCGACGGAGGCCGTAACCTCTTCCTCTTGGATTTCGGCACCGTTGACGGTCGCCGCCACGCCTCCGACACCCTTCGACCCCGACGTTGAATTACCCGAGCACGCTGTGATGCCGACCACGCACAAAGCGGACAGGCTCACCGCGCAAACGGTTTTAGCGATTGTAGAAGCTTTCATGAAACCCTTCCCTTTACATGAAAACGTGCGGCAGCGGCGAGCAAAGTCGCACATGAGACGTCGATTCCGCACGAGATGTAATGCCGCGAAGTATTTTCGCATAGGAATATTTGGAAACATAAGGTCGCACAATTTGCCCACTTATGTTTCACAGAACACCGTGCGGGACGTGAAGCGCTACGCCTCGGCCATGGCCGCCTTGAAGTCGATGATTTTCTGGCGGCAGCCATCGCAATTGGTGCCGAGCATCTGCACGGCGAGGATGGCGGCGTTCTTTGCGCCGTTGATGGCGACGCAGGCAACCGGCACGCCGGAGGGCATCTGCACCATGGAAAGAAGGGAATCAAGACCGCCCAAATCGCTCGTCTTCATGGGCACGGCGATGACGGGGTCGGGCGTGTAGGCTGCAACAACGCCACCGAGATGCGCGGCCTTGCCCGCTGCCGCGATGATCACCTTGATGCCGCGCTCGTGTGCCGTGGACGCCCATTCGTGCACTTCGAGCGGCTTTCGATGGGCGCTCGCTACTTTCACCTCATAGGAGATGCCGAATTCATCGAGCTGCTGCATGCACGGCTCCATCGCCGGCATGTCGGATTTGCTGCCCATGATAATGCCCACAACGGGCTTTTCGTCTGCCATGTCAAGACCTTTCACGCGTCCGCTAATTTGCCTTTTCAGTATACGCGCGGCGCGCAATCGATCGCGAAGGAGAGGGCGATAACGCGGAGTCTGCGCAAAGCTAGCTCGCGTCCGCGCGCATCAAGCGGGCTATGGCCTCGTAGCCAGAGCGCCCGCGCACGAACTCCTCCGTCAAATCAAGCAGGGGAATGTCCTCGGGAACGACGATCGAAGGGTTCTGCTTGAGGATTTCTATACGCGGAACATGGCAGTTGAACAGGCGACATACCTGCGGGCGCGCCTCCCAGATCATGCAGCCACCTTCAGGGGACTGCAGCGGGCAGCGCTCGCCTTTGCGGTCGATCGGGTGCACGTGTTTGCGTTCGATGTACTCGTGCATGGCGTCGAGCTCTTCGGGCGTGATGGCCAGCACGTTCAGCCCACAGCACTGTCCGCAACAAGTGCAATCGGGGTAACTATTATCGCCGTCGAAGCGCAACGGCTCGTCGTTCGGGGTGATTTTCATGGCTTGCCTTCTGATGGAATTCACGAATGGGACTCGTCTTTTGTTCGATGATAGCGCTCGTTGCGCTATGCAAGTATTTCGTTGTCGCAGCATCGACAAACGGCCCGGAAACGCGGGGAAACGTTTCCTGCCGAAAGCCGCGAAGTCGCAAGAAGCACAAGGGAAGGGGAGAAGGCGCCCCAAGGACAAAAGTAAAGCGCGGCCCGCCTCTTCAGCGCGGGAAACACGTAGAATATGGAGCCTTCCGGAAAACCTTCTACCCCTTTTCGGATGCTTAGGGTATAATCCGAAACCTGATGCGGGTGTCGCCAAGTGGTAAGGCCCGAGCTTCCCAATCAATTTCACGCCCGATTTTTCAGGAAACTCACAAAACAGACAAT